>Ga0308175_100000953_pt1 | contig 19171 bp, 21 predicted proteins | sample PhyCR1_3_FD_203893 | JGI IMG/M metagenome (GOLD analysis project Ga0308175, IMG submission 203893) | Soil microbial communities from UC Gill Tract Community Farm, Albany, California, United States - DLSLS.C.R1 | ecosystem: Environmental > Terrestrial > Soil > Agricultural land | place: USA...
CACGTGTTACGCACCCGTTCGCCGGTCGGGGATTGCTCCCCGCCCTCGACTTGCATGTGTTAAGCACGCCGCCAGCGTTCGTCCTGAGCCAGGATCAAACTCTCCAATGGATAGTTCAATTCAGCTCTGCTCGAACAGCTGCCACGCTGTCGCGTGACAGCGTGTCCGAATCACTATATCGAATGATCAGGTTTGAACTCTCGCCGCAGCCCTGTCAGCCGCGGGTCATCGAGTCCGCCTCGCACATCCGTTATCCCAATTTCGATTGTCAATCAGCATCTGCAAAACCCGCTTGCAAACCAATCAGCGTCGCATCAGCGACAGCCTTCAATACTAATCAGTTTCATCGCTTCGCGTCAACCCCTCGAGCATCGCTCGAGCAAGAAATTCCGACCGCGAAACCAGCGCCACTAAAAACTTCAGCGGCAGCCACCCAACATATACCTAACTCAAAAACCGCGCAAGTGGTTCCAACAACAGCCAAGTATTTCAGCCCATAATCCGTTGGATCACCAACTCGGCCGCAGCTCCCCACTCCCCTGCTCGACGTGCCCCTCGAGCGGAGGGAGGAGCGGTGAATACACAGCATTTCACACGGGGTTCCATGCCTCGCCGTCGGCCACCGAACGCAAAAAAAAGTGGCCCGCCGGTCGGCGGGCCACTCAGTGCGCCCTCTCGGAATCGAACCGAGAACCTACTGATTAAGAGTCAGTTGCTCTAACCAATTGAGCTAAGGGCGCGCTCACTATTCCTTCCCTTCCACTTCGTTCGGTGCTTCGTGCAACGCTGGCGCGCCAGGAGGGAATCGAACCCCCGACCCACAGCTTAGAAGGCTGTTGCTCTATCCAACTGAGCTACTGGCGCTTCACCTGCGGCGGGCCGACCCTCGAGGAGCCACCTGCCAGGTCGGGGCGCCCGGATTTGAACCGGGGACCTCCTGCTCCCAAAGCAGGCGCGATACCAGGCTACGCTACGCCCCGCTGAGGACGGAATGGTAATTCGCACGGGCGCGCTGGTCAACTGCCGGCCCGCATCTTCCGCACCGCGTCCAGCCTAGCCGGTCGACAGCACCGCGTCGCAGAGCGCGCGCATCGCGCGCCCGCGATGACTCACCGCCGCCTTCGCCGCCATCGTCGCCTCACCGAAGGTGACACCCAGCTCGGGAGACCAGAAGTACGGATCGTAGCCGAAGCCGCCAGCGCCGCGCGGCTCGTCGACGATGAAGCCCAACGTCTCGCCGAGTCGGACGACTTCGCGTTCGCCGTCGACGTACGCGCCGGCGCAGACGTAGCGCGCGCCGCGCCCGTGGTGGCCGGATCGGTCGGCATCGGCCAGCGCCTCGAGGAGCTTCGCGTTGTTCGCCGCGTCGAGCGGGGCGCCGTCGAGATCGATCCGGCCGCTCCAGCGCCTGCTGCGGACGCCGGGGGCGCCGCCTAACGCGTCAACGGCAAGCCCGGAGTCGTCGGCGATGCACGGCAGCCCGCTCCGCTGGTTGAACCAGCGTGCCTTGGCCAACGCGTTCTCCTCGAAGGTGTCATGCGCCTCGATCGATTCCTCCGCGGGATCGACGGCGATCTCCGCTTCGACGAGGGTCAGGAGGCGGCTGCCTAACGGCGCGAGGAGGGGGAGCAGCTCACGACGCTTGCCGTCGTTGCGCGTCGCGATGACGATCGCCGGGGCTCGCGCGAACGGCGTCACCGACCGGGGTCAGCGGGCGAGCGCGGCGGCCTGGGCGGCGTCGAGCTGCTTGCCGCCGGCGACGGCGAGATCGAGGAGACGGTCGAGCGCGGCACGGTCGAAGAGGCCGTGCTCGCCGGTGCCCTGCACTTCCACAAAACGCCCCTCGCCGCTCATGACGACATTCATGTCCACTTCGGCGACGACGTCCTCTGCGTATTCGAGATCGAGGCGCGGCTCGCCGCCGACGACGCCGACACTGACGGCGGCAATGCGCCGCTTGACCGGGGTTTGCCTGACGCGGCCAGTGCGGACCATCCACTCGAAGGCGTCGATGACGGCGACACAGGCGCCGGTGATCGACGCGGTGCGCGTCCCGCCGTCGGCCTGCAGCACGTCGCAGTCGAGCTTGAGGGTGAACTCACCGAAGCTGAAATCGTCGAGCATCGCGCGTACGCTGCGCCCGATGAGCCGCTGGATCTCCTGGGTGCGGCCGCCGAGCTTGTCGCGTTCACGGGAGCTGCGGGTGTGCGTCGCGCGGGGAAGCATCGCGTACTCGGCGGTGAGCCAGCCTTCCCCGCGGCCACGGCGCCAGCCTGGTACACCGTCCTCGACGGACGCGGTGCAGAGGACGCGCGTCGAACCAAAGGACACGAGGCAGGAACCTTCGGCGTACGGCGCGGCATTGCGCTCGAGAGAGATGAGGCGGAGCTCGCCGGCGGAACGGCCGGCGCGAATGACGTCAGGCATGGCGTGGGGCGCGGAGGCGCTCGATGATCGAAGTGGTGGACTGCCCTGGAGTGAGCGGGATGATAATGCATTCCCCGCCCCAGCCGCGTACCTCGGCGGCGCCGACGACCGTCTCGGGGGAATAGTCGCCGCCCTTCACGATGACGTCCGGGCGGAGGGCTTTCACGAGCTCGAGGGGGGTGTCCTGATCGAATACCGCCACGGCATCGACCGTCTCGAGCCCGGCGAGGACGTAGGCGCGCTCGGCCTCGCTGCGCACCGGTCGATCGGGGCCCTTCAACCGCCGCACGCTGGCGTCGCTGTTCAATCCGACGACGAGCGCATCACCCCGCTCGCGCGCGCCGCGGAGGACGTCGAGGTGTCCGGGGTGCAGCAGGTCGAACACACCGTTCGTGAAGACGACGCGCCCCTGCTGCTGCTGGCGCCATGCGCGCGCGCGATCCCAGTCGAGGACCTTCCGCGCCGGGTCGAAGGAGCTCAGAAGGCGCTCTCCACGCGCGGCTGAAAGTGGATCTCGCGGACGTAGAGGGGGAGCTCGACGCGCTCGTAGTATTCGGTCGAGATCGTGATCTGGTGCTCGCGCCGGCGGATCTGGACGCTATGCGCGCCGACGGGAAGGTTGAGGGTGTCGGCGGCGAGCTTGAGATTCCTGCGAATCGCGTCGTCGTCGAAGTGAGCGGCGAAGCGCGCATTCTGCTCCATCGAATCGTGGAAGCGATAGTAGCGCAGGTAGACCTCGCCGATGTTCACCGCGAAGTATCCGGCGGCTACCACGATGAGCAGGATCACGAGGCAGCCGAGGGACGATCGGCCGCTGCGCACGCGCGAAGTATTCACCACTGTGATTGTGCTCCCTCGATCACGTCGGTCACGAGCTTCCGCAGCGCTTCGCGTCGCCCGTTGATCTCGTTAGGCTCCTCGTACTCTCCCTCGGCGGTGATCCCCTTTCGCTGCCAGAGCATCTTGCCGGACTTCTGGTCGACGATCTCGATGTCGCAGACGATCTGCAGCTTTCGCCGCGCGGACGTCACCTGCCCCCGATTCGTCGAGAGGGCGATCGGGATCCCGGTATCGTAGCGCAGCAGCGTCCCGCGCACGACCGCATCCGCATGCGTTTCCGGGGCGTCGCGCAGTCCGAGGCGCGACTTCATCTCCGCGCGGAGCGCCTCCCAGACTTCGCGCTGCAGTTCGGCCTGTGGCGTCTCATTCTCGAAGGGGAGGACGGCCACGGTGTGGATGTTCGATGGCAGCCCGCCACCCGCGAAGCCGTACGGCCAGCAGGCGCTCATCACGACGACGAGAGCGAGGAGGACGCTAGAACGACCAGATCGACGCATCAAACTCCGCATTGCTGTCCACGCTGGTGATTACCAGCTCGAGCGACCGCCGGGAGGCGGCGTCGAAATATCGCACGTGGCGATCGTCGGCGCGAACGACGCTCTGTACGATCCGTCCATCGTCAATCCGCTCGAGGCGCCGGAGAGCTCCGCCGGCAATGGTGACGCGCCACACGCTGCCACGGCCGATGTCGGCGCGAAGGGTATCACCGTCGAGGCGCGCGGTGGTGTCGGCCGCAGGTGGAACCGCGAGTCGGCCGAGTGCTGCCCAGAGGAGTGGCGCCGGGGGAATCATCCGCCGGAGGGCCGCAGGCCCGGGAGCGCGGAGGTCGTCGCCGACCAGCACGGCGGCGGCAGCGCCCATTCCGCCGCCGATGAAGAGGTCGAGTCGAGCGCTATCGGGATACGCGGCGCGGAGCGCGCCGTCCCCGGAGGCGTGGATGTCCGGGTCCTCGTACTTCCAGTCGAACACCCAACGAGTGTGTCCGCGGGGAATCTCGATCGGTGGAAGTTGCGCACGCGTCGGGACACCGGGGAGCGCATGCGCCTTCGGCACGCAGCCAGCGGCGACCGGGACGATGATCGTCAGGCAGGCCGCGCCGAGGAGACGATTCATGGCACGACGATGTTCGTGATCGCGTCACCCTGCACGAGGTGATCCATCACGTCCTCGCCGCCGACGACTCGCGCAAAGATCGTGTAGCGGGCGTCGAGATGTGGCTGCGGCGAGAGCGTCAGGAAGTACTGACTGCCGCCGGTGTCCGGGCCGGACAGCGCCATGCCGACGGCGCCGCGACTGTAGCGCTGCGTGTTCAACTCATCGCGGATCGCGTACCCCGGTCCGCCGTTGCCATCGCCGCGAGGGTCGCCGTCCTGGGCGACGAAGTTGGGGACGACGCGATGGAAGTGCACGTTGCGATAGAAGCCAGAACGCGCCAGCCCGACAAAGTTCGCCGCCGTCAGCGGAGCGTCCTCACCGAGAAGCTCGAGGGTGATCGTGCCTCGAGCGGTCTCGATGCGAGCACGGAGCGGGATCCGCGCGAGCGTCGGGCTGACGAAGTCGCGCACCACCGCTTCGTACCAGTCGGGCGCCCGCGACACGCCCTCCGTTCCGGGCCAGGCGGCGAGCAAGGGCAGGCCGTGCGCTTCAGCGCGGACGAGCGGATCGTCAGGCACCGGCAGCGCGGCGATCAGCCGGCGGATGGAATCTGCAATCGAGGTGCTGTCGCGCTTCCACGCATTCGCGACATAACGGATCGCGGCGATCCGCGCGTCGTTGCCCGAGTCGCGGGCGGCGAGCCGATAGCTGGCGACGACGGCGGGGAGCTCGCTTGCGCGGGCACTGTCGGCCAGGGCGAGAAGCGCCGTCGCGCGAACGAAGAAGTCGGGATCATGCAACGCGTCGAGGACGACGGCACGGCGCGACGGTCCACCGGCCGAGTCGAGCCCGGCGGCTACGGCGGCAACCGCGGACTGCCTAACGCGCGGATCGGGATCGTCGAGCAGCGGCGTGGCGATCGTCGTGCCGGTCGTCGGGCTGGGCGCGAGCGCGGCTGCGTCGGCGAGGGCGGCACGCAGCCGCCAATCGCGGGCCGTCCGCCATTGCGTGTGGGCGGGGAGCGTCGCGCCGGAGCGGGTCGCCGACTCGAGCAGGCTGCGCCGGTACATCGTGCTCGAATCAGCATTCCAGAGCGAGACCCAGAGGTCGCCCGCCAGCTTGCGGCCGGCGAGTGATTGCGCCGCGGCGACTCGCACGTTGGCGTCGTGGTCACGAGTCGCGTCGACGATCAGCGCAACAGCGGAGTCGCCGAACGATGCCAGCGAGCGCAGCGCGTTGATGCGGACGTGAGGCGCCTCGTCGAGCACGAGGGTGCGGAGCACCGCCAGCGCGGGCGCGGCAAGCGAGTCTCCAGTCGCGCCGCGCACGAGGGCGCGCGCGACCTGCGCCCGCGTCTCGGAGGGCGCGCACTCGTACGCGCCGGCAGGAGCGCGGACGGCGGCGTCGGGCGCGAGCAGTCGCGCGTCGCGGGAAAACGCAAGCATCGCGCTGATGCCTGCGGGGACGCGCGGGCGTGAGAGCGTGTAAGCTCCGGCCCATCGAACGCAGGGATCCGCGCTGGCGAGCGCGGCGATCGCCGGCCCCGCCGGAACAGGGCGCAGCTTGGCTGTCGCGAGCAGCAGCTCGGTACGTACTGCAGGGAGTGCCGAGTCAGCGCGGGCAACGATCGACGTCCGCGCAAGCTCACCGATCTCGCCGAGGGCGAACGCAGCCTGGACGGCGACTGGCTCGCTGAACGAGAGCGCGCTGTCGAGCGCAGCAATGCTCGCGCTGTCGCGCAGGAGTGCGAGCGAGAATGCTGCGCGCGCAGCGACCGTGCTGTCAGCGTCGCGGAGGAGCGCGCGCAACGCCGGCGCAGTGGAGTGCAAATGGAGCTGACCGGCGGCGAGAACACCGGCGCGCCTGACGGCAGGATTCGCGCTGGCGATCGCAGCGTCGACCGCTGCGGTATCCGGTCGGCGCGCGTCGGCGGCGGCCAGGACCCGCGCGTACGCGGTCACGTCGCCCGGCGCGAGGAGGCTGGCGGGTGCGACGCGCGCGGTCGCGCAGCCGGCCACGGCCACCAGCATGCCTAACGCAACGACGCGCGCGGCCATCACCGCATTCCTCACCCGACGCGGATCCTCAGGGTAGGTCGCGCTTGAGCAGCTCGCGCGTCTCGAGGGGAAGCTGGACGGGACGGCCGGCGGCATCCAGCGAGACGAGGGTCGTGCTGGCCGAGACGAACCTGGTGCCGCTTTCCGCATGGACGATCTCGTAGTCGAAGGTGAGCGCGCGAGACCGGACCTCGCGAAGGGTCGTCTCGACACGGATCATCTGGTCGTAGCGCGCCGACGCATGATAGCGGAGCGATGCCGCGGCGACCGCGAGCAGCATCCCATTCCTCTCGAGATCGGCGTAGGTGGCACCGCGCGCACGCAGATACTCGGTACGGCCAATGTCGCACCAGTGAAGGTAGTTGGCGTGGTACACCACTCCCATCTGGTCGGTTTCCGGGTATCTGACGCGGAACTCGACCGCATGCATCGGGCGCTCGGCTACCGTCATGATTCGAGGCCGAGGGCGCGGGCGCGGTCACGCGCGCTGGGAGTGAGCAAGGCGCGCGCGGGCAGCGTGCCGCCTTCGCGGGCAATGCGGACGACGTCACGCTCAGTGATGAGTACCGGGCGCGATGGGGCACGAGGCGTCGCAGACACGATGCGGGCGCGATCTCCGGTCTTCACGCCGGCAGCGAACGCTTCGTCGGCATCGAGGTGCAGCTCGGTCGCATACTGTTTCCCAGCGCGAACGAGAACCGCGTGGTAGGTAGAGGCGCGAGCGCCCTCGCCAACGCGAACGTCGAGCCGGTCGCCGTCGGCGAGGCCCCAGCGCGCGGCGTCGTCGCTTGCGAGATGCAGATGCCGCGCGGCGACGATCACCCCGCGCGACAGGGTGACGGTGCCATGCTTTCCCTGCAGCGTCACGCCGCCGATCGAGGTGGCCAAGGATCCGCTGGCCGCGATCGGCGGCGCGATGCCGAGTCGCAGCGCGTCGGACAACGAAATCTCGAGCTGCGTCTCGCCGCGGGCGGGGCCGACGACGCGCACGGCATCGAGGCTGCCGCGCGGGCCAGTGACGGCAACGGTCTCATTGGCGGCGAACTGGCCGGGCTGCGAAATCGGGCGCAGCACGGTCGGCTGGTCGATGCCGAAGAGCTGACGCGCGTGTTCGGGAGAGAGATGCACGTGGCGGTTGGAAACCCCGACGGCGACGTCGATCTCGAGCGAGCGGAGTCGGCTGGCACCGCGGTGCCGCACCCGTCCGGTCGGTGCGACGTCGGGCGCGGGCGCGCGGCCGGCAGCGGCAGCGCGGACCGCGTTGGTGAGATCGGCGGTCGACACCCGGCGTGGCGCGCCGCCGGCGGGCGCGCTTCCACGCGATCCGCCGGCAGACGGACCGGGGGCAACATCGTCGAGGCGCTGCGCGGCGCCACTCCAGAGCGGAGGCTCGGTCGAGCGGGCGGGCGGCTCGGGGCGCACGGGAATGGGCAGCCAGGCGCCGTCACGAGCGGGCGCGCCGTCAGGCCTAACGGCCGGCGCCTGGCGGAGCAGCGCCTCGACGACGAGCGCGACGAGCCGCTCGATCTCCTGCTCGGTCACCGGCGCGCCCCCCGAAAGTCGCGGAGGAAGTCGTCGACGATGCGCTGCACCTCGGAGCCGGCGAGGCCGACGTCGGCGGGGGTCGAACGCGATGAGCGCGGCGATGGAGTGGAAGCAGGTGCAGCCGCTGCGCGGGGCGCGCGACCGGCGCGGAGCGGATCGTGGTACGGATGGATCTCGCCGCCGAGCCGCTTGATGTTGATGAGGTGCAGCGGCGTGATGTTGTCGGAGGTGCTGCTTCCGCCCCAGGTTCCCGGTCCGAGGGTCATCGCCGGCGCGAAGCCGGTGGTGAAGCCGACGGCGCCGAGCGCGGAGTTGGTGTTGACGGAGATGCGGAAGGCCGGCTTCTCCTGGAAGAACGCGTCGATCACGCGCTCGTCCTGGCTGTGGATGACGAGGGAGTGGCCGATCCCGCCTAACGTGAGGAGCGCGATCGCCCGCTGGCAGCAGCGCTCCCAGCCGTCCTCGACGTAGAAGCCGAGCACCGGGGAAAGCTTCTCGCGGCTGAGCAGCTCCTCGCGGCCGACGGTCTTCAGGTCGACGACGAGGAGCTTGGCGTCGGGAGCGATGCTGAAGCCGGCGAGACGGGCGATCTCCTGCGGCTGCTTGCCGACGACGGCGGTGTTGATGCCCTTCCCGCCCGGCGGGATCATCGCCCGCTCGAGGGCGCGCTTCTCCTCGGGCGTGCAGAGGTGGGCGCGCTCGCGGACGAGCGCTGCGCGAACGGCGGCGGCGACGGGCGCGTCGCAGACGATCGACTGCTCGCTCGAGCAGAGGACGCCGGCATCGAAGGTCTTGCCGTCGACGACGTCGGCAACGGCCTTGTCGATGCGCGCGGTCCGCTCGATGATCGCCGGGACGTTGCCGGGTCCCACGCCGTACGCGGGCTTGCCCGCGCTGTACGCCGAGCGGACGAGATCCTTTCCGCCGGTGGCGAGGATGATCGCCGTCAGGTCGTGGCGCATCAGCTCGAGGGTGCCGTCGAGAGTCGGCGCGGTCATGCAGGCAACGAGTCCCGCTGGAGCGCCGGCAGCAAGGGCGGCTTCGGCCATGACGCGGACCGTCTCGACGACGCAGTTCGTCGCGCGCGGATGGGGGGACATCACGCAGGCGTTGCGCGCCTTGACCGAGATCAGCGCCTTGTAGATCGCCGTCGAGGTCGGGTTGGTCGTCGGGATGATGGCGGCGACGACTCCCATCGGGACGGCGAGCTCCTTCAGCTTGCGCGCCCTGTCCTCACGGATGATGCCGACGGTCTGCAGCGGAAGGATGTAAGCGAGGACATGATCCGAAGCGAACTTGTTCTTGAGGATCTTGTGCTCGTAGACGCCCATGCCCGTCTCGTCGAGGGCGAGGCGGGCGAGCCGCTCGGACGCGGCGGATGCGGCGCGAGCCATCGCGGTGACGATGGCGTCGACAGTGCGCTGGTCGGCGCGGGCGAAGGCGCGCTGCGCCTCGGCCGCACGGACGACGAGGTCGCGTGCCTCCTGGATGCTGCGAAGATCCGCGTCCACGCGGGAGCTAGCGGCTCAGCGAGCGGAACGCGGCGAGCAGCTCCTCCCGGCTCGCGCGCGCGACGTCGCGCCCCTTGAGCGGAAAGTTCTCGACGCGGCGGGCCATGTCGCGGAGCTCGACGACCTTCGCGCTCTCGAGGGCGGCGATGTCCCAGCTGCCGTTAGGCAGCTGCGGTGGTGCGCTCTCGTCGGCGCCGCGCTTGCCCGGCGACTCGTCGGTCTCGATCGCGGCGAGCATCGGGCTCGGGCGCGGGATGACGTGGACGCCGACGAGCTGGCCGACACGCTCGGCGGCGGCCGCACCGGCATCACAGGCCGCCTTGACCGCAGCGACGTCGCCGCCGAACATCACGGTGACGAGACCGGCGTCAGCGCGCTCGCTGCCGAGAAGCTCGACGTTGGCCGCCTTCAATCCGGCGTCGGCGGCCTCGATCGCGCCGACGAGCCCCTTCGTCTCGACGAGCCCGAGGGCCTGATCGACCCAGGAGGCCACGGTCAGCTCTCGCCCGCGGCGCCGCCCTGCGGGAGCAGAAGCTCGATGTCGCCGTGCGGGCGCGGAATGACGTGGACCGACACGAGCTCGCCGACACGCTCGGCCGCTGCGGCGCCGGCATCGGTCGCGGCTTTCACGGCGCCGACATCGCCACGCACCATGACGGTCACGTATCCACCACCGACCTTCTCCTTGCCGATGAGGCGGACGTTCGCCGCCTTGACCATCGCATCGGCGGCCTCGATGGCACCAACGAGACCCTTGGTCTCGATGAGGCCGAGTGCATTCTGGGGCATCACTCCTCCGTTTGGGGAACGCTGGACGGCGAAGGATGAATGCTCCGCATCGGTTTGTAAAGAGTGCGGAGCACGAGTAGAATTGTCGCGTGCTCCCAGAACCGTGCTACATCTTCTCCGACGCCCATCTCGGTGCCGCGTCGCCCGAGGTCGAGCGTCAGCTCCTTCGTTTCCTGCGCTCGCTGCACGGGCGCGCGGCGTCGCTCGTCGTCAACGGCGACCTGTTCGACTTCTGGTTCGAGTGGAAGACGGTGATCCCGCGGCGCGCGGTCCGTACCGTCGCGGCGCTCGCCGACCTCAAGGAAAGTGGGACCGACGTCACCTGGATCGCAGGGAATCATGACTGCTGGGGAGGCGAGGTCCTCCGCGACGACTACGGGCTGGCGTATCATGTCGGGCCGTGGGAGGGATCGATCGCCGGTTGGAAGACGCGCATCGAGCACGGCGACGGGCTGCGCGAAGTCGAGGACCGTAAGTATCGCCGGCTCCGCACGGTGCTCCGGCATCCATGGTCGGTGCACGCGTTCCGGTGGATCCACCCCGACCTCGGGAGCCGGCTGGCGATGGGCAGCTCGCAGGCGAGCCGGGTGCACAGCGCGCCTGACAACGGCGAAGGGCTCCGCAAGGTGGGGCTGGACCGGCTCGCGTCGGACCCGTCGCTCGACCTGCTCGTCTTCGGCCATTCGCACGTCGCCGCGCTGGAGCGCGTCGCGACCGGGGGCGTCTACGCGAACGCCGGCGCGTGGTACGACGGGCCGACGTTTCTCAAGATTACGCGAACGACGATCGAGCTGCGGGAATGGGGCGCGCCGGAATCAGCCGAGGGTGTGCGTCTCAACGCCCTCGATCGGCGCGCCGAGAAAGCGCTCGGCCATCCGTAGGAACTGATCGGGGGCATCGGAGGCGACGTAGCGCCTAACGGCCAGCGAGCCGGCGGGTGCGAGCAGGCCGCGCGCCTCGAGCACACGGCGCGTCTCGGCGGCGGTCTGCTCCGCGCTGTCGATGAGCGCGACGTCGGGACCGAGCACCTGGGCGATCAACGGCTTGAGCAGCGGGTAGTGCGTACAGCCGAGGACGAGGGTGTCGACGTGGCCGGTGGCGAACGCACCGAGATATTCGTCGGCGACGAGCCGCGTCGCCTCGTGATCGAGCCATCCCTCCTCGACGAGGGGAACGAAGAGCGGACAGGGACGCGCGGTGATCTGCGCATCGGGGCGCAGGGCGCGGATCGCCCGCTCGTACGCGGTCGAGCGAATCGTGCCGACGGTACCGATCACCCCGATGCGGCCGCCGCGGGTGGCGGCGACGGCAGCGCGTGCTCCCGGCTCGACGACGCCGATGACGGGGATCGGCTCTTCGGAGCGAAGGGTGGTGAGGGCGTGGGCGGTCGCGGTGTTGCAGGCGACGACGAGCGCCTTCACACCGCGCTCGCGGAGGTAGCCGGCAATCTCGCGGCTGTAGCGCCTAACGGTGTCCGGGCTCTTCGGGCCGTAGGGGACGCGGGCGGTGTCGCCGAAGTAGATGATGCTCTCGTCGGGGAGCTGGCGCATCAGCTCGCGGGCGACGGTGAGTCCGCCGATCCCCGAGTCGAAGACGCCGATCGGCGCGGCGGAGGTCACCACGCGAGACGAGCCCCGACCTGGATGCCGCCGCCCGCCGCTGGGGCGACGCTCACGTCGGTGGGGACATCCCACAGGTTCGCCGCGACGTAGGCGTCGGCGCCGGCGAGGAAGTGATTCACGATGAGGATGGTGATCCAGTCTTCAACATGGGCGCGGCGAGCCGGGATCCGACTCTGGGCGCGGAGGGCGCCGGCCGTCCGCTCGTAGACGGGGAGCGGGACCGTGCCGCCAGCGGGTATCCTGTAGCTAGTGACGACGGTGTCGTTGGAAATGGCACGCGCGGCGCGCAGATCGTTGACCGACTTCGCGATCATCGCGAAGGTCCCGGCTTCGGCAGCGACGAAGATCGAGCCGGCCGTCGGGCGGCCGAGGATCGACTGCGCGCTGCCAGGCGCAGCGAGCGAGTAGAGAAAGGCGCGGCGCGGGGTCAGCGGCGGAGCACCGGCGGGCTTCGGGACCCTGAGGCTCGGCGACGACCGAGTCGACGTCGTGTCGGTGACCTGACCGGCGAGCGCCGCGGGGAGGACGAGCGCGAGGAGCAGCGCGAGAGCGCCTAAGGCGCGACCGCCTAACGCGCGAGCGCCGCCGCTCGCGCGGCTGCCGGGCGCGCCCGGTGGAGCGGTCTCACGGGTGATCACTCGATCGGCGGTTCAGGGTCGGGAAGCGGCATGGTCGGCGTGGCGGGAGCGTGTGGGAATCGAACCCACCCAACCCGACAAAATCGGGTCGCAACAGTTTTGAAGACTGGGGCAGCCACCAGGCCACATGCGCCCCCATTCTCACGCAACGACCAATCCGGGCACTCCAGCGGCGACGACCTCGCCGATGACCGTCGCGCCCGCGACGCGGGAAAGATACTCCGCCGACCGTTCCGGGCGGAGGGCGACGAGGAGGCCGCCCGACGTCTGGGGATCGACGAGGATCGCGCGATCGACGTCGGAGGCCTCGCCCCAGGTCACCAGATCGCGAACGAAATCGAGGTTCCGTTCACCGCCGCCGGTGTGCGAGCCGGCGAGCAATGCCTCACGTGTGCCGGGGAGCACCGGCACCGCGGCGCGGTCGACGCGGATGCGCACGTTGCTCGCGCGGGCAATGTGCGAGAGATGACCGAGGAGGCCGAACCCCGTCACGTCGGTCGCGCAACGGGAGTCGAGGGCGAGTGCGACACGGCTGGCGACGGCGTTGAGCGTCGTCATCGATGCGATGAGCGCCTCGAGCTGCGCCTGGGGAAGCTTGTCGCTCTTCGCGGCGGTAGCGAGGATGCCGGTGCCGAGGGGCTTGGTGAGTACCAGCACGTCACCGACTGCCGCGGCGGCGTTGGTGAGCAGCCGGTTCGGGTCGACGCGTCCGGTAACGGAGAGCCCGAACTTCAGCTCGTCGTCGGCAACGGTATGACCACCGACGACGATCGCGCCGGCCGCATGGACGACCTCCTGACTGCCGCGGAGGATCTCGCTGAGCACCTCGATCGGCAACTTGCCCGTCGGGAAGGCGGCGATGTTCATCGCGGTGAGCGGCTCGCCCCCCATCGCGTAGATGTCGGACAGGGCGTTGGCCGCGGCGACACGCCCGAAGTCGTACGGATCGTCGACGATGGGCGCGAAGAAATCGACGGTCTGGACGAGGGTAAGATCGGCGGACACGCGGAAGATCCCCGCGTCGTCGAAGGTCTCATGACCGACGAGCAGACGGGGATCATCGCGCCGGGCGAGAGGCGCGAGCGCACGCGTGAGGTCGCCCGGACCCAGCTTGGACGCTCAACCCGCGCAGCGCGCGAACTGCGTCAACCGGAACAGCTGCTCGCGTGTGTTGGTCATGGCGTGGGCCGTCAGGGTGAGAAGTGCGGAGACAGCTGCGAAGGACCTATCGAACGACAGCGATCGCTTCGATCTCGACGAAGACGCCGCGGGGCAGGCCGGCTGCCTGCACCGTCGAGCGCGCGGGGCGAGCGTTGCCGAAGGCCTTGGCGTAGGCCTCGTTGACGCGCGGGAAATCCGCCATGTCGGAGAGGAAGACCGTGGTCTTCACTACATCGGCGAAACTCGATCCTGCTTCCTCGAGAATCGCGCGCAGGTTGGCGAGGACGCGTTCGGCCTGGGCGACAACGTCGCCGCCGACGATCTGGCCCGTCTTCGGATCGAGGGCGATCTGGCCAGCGGTGAAGAGGAAGCCATTGGCGAGGATCGCCTGCGAATAGGGGCCGATTGCCGCGGGTGCCCGGTCGGTCTGGATGGTCTTGATGCTCACGTCATCTCCGGAAAGCTGGTCGTGGACGGCACGATGGCCGCGGAGGAGTCTACGCCGCGGGCGCGAGGTTGAAAAGGCGCCGCGCGTTGGCGGCCACGGTGAGCGCGAGGGTGTCAGCGTCGACGCGGCGGGCAGCAGCGAGCCGAGCGACGGTCTGGGCCACCCATGCCGGCTCATTGCGCTTGCCGCGGTTGGGAACGGGGGCGAGGTACGGCGAATCGGACTCGGCGAGCAGCCGATCGTCAGGCACGAGGCGCAGCAGCTCGTCATCCGTCCACTTCCTGAAGGTGACGATGCCGCTGAAGGAGATGTGCCAATCGACATCGAGCGCTTCTCGCGCGAGCGCGTGGCTCCCCGTGTAGCAGTGAAGGACGCCGCGTATCCCGTTGCGGCCCGCTTCGCGAACGATCGCGATCGTGTCGTCCTCGGCCTCCCGGGTGTGGACGACGACGGGCACGCCGTGCTCGTGGGCGATGGCCAGCTGCGCAGCGAAGGCCGCGCGCTGGCGCTCGCGGGGTGAGTGATCGTAGTGGTAGTCGAGCCCACATTCACCGACGGCGACTGCGCCGCGCGCAAGCTCGGCGCGAATCGCGGCTTCGTCGCGAACCGGATCGAAGCCGGCGGCATCGTGGGGATGAACGCCGGCCGTATGCCAGACGAAGCCGGGATGCGCGGCGGCGATCGCCTGGGCGCGGGCAGCAGCGGCGACGGACTCGCCGATGCAGATGATCGCCGCGGCACCCGCGTCGCGCGCGGCGGCGATCACTGCCTCGCGGTCGGCGTCGAAGGCCGGATCGGCGAGGTGGGCGTGGCTGTCGATGAAGCCGCGCATGAAAGGAGAGACGCCGCCGGCCGAGTGGCCGGCGGCGTCCCGCTGCCTAACGCTTGGTCGGGGTGACCGACGCGGCGGCCGGGGCTGCCCTGCCCCGCGCCTCGCGGGCCAGCCGCTGACCGTCGCTGGCCGCCGACGGGATGTGTGCCGTGCTGCCGTGACGCGGCCACTTCCGCTCGATCCAGAGGAGCATCGGGCCGGCGATGTAGATGGAGCTGAACGTTCCGGTCACGATACCGAAGACCATGACCCAGGCGAAGGGCCGGATCACCTCACCGGCGAAAAGGAGCAGCGCGAGGGTGGCGAGGAAGGTCGTCGCGTGCGTCATCACCGAGCGCGGAAGGGTCTCGTTGATGGAGCGGTTGAGGGTGTCGTAGAGCGGCTCGCTGCGCTTCTTCTTCAGGTCCTCGCGCACGCGATCGAAGATGATGATCGTGTCGTTGAGCGAGTAGCCGAGCACGGTGAGGATCGCCGCGATGACCGTCAGCGAGACCTCGAGGTGCATCAGCTTGAGGAAGGCGAGCGTCGTCAGGACGTCGTGCGCGGTGGCGATGACGGCGGCGACGCCGAACCGCCACTCGAAGCGGATCGCGAGATAGACGAGGGTGACGAGGAAGGAGATGCCAAGGGCGAGCGCGGCACCGCGACGGAGCTCGCTACCGACGCGCGGGCCGACGGCCTCGGTCCGCTTCACCGTGAAGGCGCCAGCGCCGTACTTCTTGACGAGGGCGTTCTCGATCTCCTTCGCCACCGACTCGGCGCCGGAACCCTGGGAGCTGATGTCGCGGTGATCCTGGGCGCGGACGGTGAACTCGCGATCGGACCCGAACTGCTGGACTTCCGGGTTGTTGACGCCGCTGGCCTCGACGGCCGCCCGGATGTCGGCAACGTTAGGCGGCTGCTTGAACTCGAGCTGCATCAGCGTGCCGCCGGTGAAGTCGATGCTGTAGTTGATTCCCTTGATCGCGAGGGATCCGAGGCCGGCGATGACGAACGCCGCCGTGAGGATCGCCGCGGTCTTCCACCAGCGAATGAAATCGTAGTGGGTGTCGTGAAAGATTCGCAGCATCAGATGCTCACGGTCTGGGCTGCGCCCTGCTTGCGCTGCAGCCACAGGAGGTAGAGGGTGCGGACGACGAAGATCGCGGTGAACATCGAGGCCGCGATACCGGCGATCAGGGTGACCGCGAAGCCACGAACCGGGCCGCTGCCCCACTGGTAGAGGACGGCGGCGGTGAGCATCGTCGAGACGTTGGAGTCGATGATGGCGGGCATCGCGTGCCGGAAGCCCTCGTCGATCGCGGTGCGGACGGTCTTGCCGCGATCGAGCTCTTCACGAATGCGCTCGAAGATCAGCACGTTCGCATCGACGGCGATGCCGATCGAGAGGACGAAGCCGGCGAGCCCGGGAAGGGTGAGCACGGCGTCGAAGCCGGAGAGAGTGGCGAGCGTGTACAGGACGTAGAGCGCGAGGCCGATGACCGCGAGGAAGCCGGAGAAGCGGTAGTACACGAGCATGATGACGACGACGAGGGCGACGGCGAGGAGGCCGGCCATCAGCCCCTTGTGCACCGAGTCGGCGCCCATCGTCGCGCCGACCTGGCGCACTTCAGCGACCTTGAGCGGCACGGGGAGCGCGCCGGCGCGGAGCACGAGCGCAAGGTCCTGCGCGGCCTGGAGGTCGCGACGACCCATGGTGATCTGGCCGCGCGTGCTGATCGCCCCCTGAATGATCGGCGGGCGGCCCATGACGAGCTGGTCGAGCACGATCGCCATGTAATCCTTGATGTGCGCCGACGTCTGCCGCTTGAAGACGCGGCCACCCTCGTTGCTGAGCGTGAAGGTGACGACGGTGCCCTCGGTCGGATCCTGCTGCGGCTTCGCGTCGGTGATCGCCTCGCCGGTGATCATCGGCTCGGCGTCGAGCACGTAGAGCATGCGGTAGGTCGTGCCCTGAATCGGCACCGAGTCGTTGCTCCAGCGGAAGACCTTCCGCGGCGGGAGCGCGGCCTGGATCTCCGGGCGGGTGATCAGCGCGGCGATCTGGTCGTAGGCCGACGACGGGACGTAGTACTCGCCGGGCATGTCGCCGCGCTGGATGCTGCGCGAGAAGATCCCCTGGCCGGCCAGCGCCAGCGTATCGTTAGGCGTCGAGTCCTTGCCGGCGGTTGCGGCCTTCTTCGACGTGTCGCCGCCGAACAACCCGGTGAGCGCCTTGTCGCTGGTCGTCACACCCGGGCCAGCGGCGTCGGTCGTGGAGGCCTTCGCGGTCGTCCCCATCAGCGGCGCGAGCTGCTTGGCGGCCGCGTCGAGCTTCGGCAGCGAGCGCACGAGCGCGTCGGTCTTGTCGGTGATCTGGAACTCGAGGTACGCCGACTTCTGCAGGAGGTCGCGGGCGCGATCGGGATCGTCGATACCGGGCAGCTCGACGACGATGCGATCGTTGCCGGCCTTCTGGACGACGGGCTCGGACACGCCGAACTGGTCGACGCGGTTGCGAACGACCTTGAGCGCGCGATCGATGGCGTCGGACTTGTTGGCAACGGTCCCCTTCGATTCATCGACCTCGAGCGCGACGTGCATGCCGCCCTGGAGGTCGAGACCCTTCTTGATGGGAACGCGCTTGACCTCGACGACCGTGGAGGCGCCGTTGACGAGGCGCCGTTCCTTCACGGTCCTGGGCACCAGCATCCAGACCGACAGCGCAACGAGCGCGAGGATGAGGGCGATGCGATACGAGAGCTTCATGCAGCTGCCGATGGGGGGAAAACGTTCAGGCGGAGCTTGGAAAGGTAGGCGCCGTCGAGGGAACCGTCAACGCGCGGCGTGCCGCAGCCTCGTCGCGGCGCAGCTGTGCAACGAGCGCGGCCGGACTCTCGAAGCGCATCGTGTCGCGCATCCGCTCGACGAAATCGACGCGCACGGTTCGGCCGTACCAGTCGCCTTCCGCATCGAACAGGTGCACTTCGAGCACTCGCTCGGTCTCACCGAAGGTCGGGCGGCCGCCGAGGTTCATCATCCCGCCGAAGGGTCCGCGGTGCGTCTGGACACGTACTGCATAAACTCCCTCGGGAGGAAGGAGCTTTCGCGCCGGCGGCGACGGCAGGTTGAGGGTGCGATAGCTCAGCTCGCGTCCGCGCTGCGTCCCCGGAACGACGCGGCCGCTCACGGAATATTCGCGGCCGAGCCCAAGCGCCGCGCGGGCGAGGTCGCCGCCGGCGATCGCGCGCCGAATGAAGGTCGACGATACGACGCGCCCATCGCTCGCCGCGACTGGAGGAACGACATCGACACCGAAGCCGCCGGCTGCGCCAAGCGAACGGAGGACCTCGATGTCTCCGCTCCGCCCCCGGCCGAAGCCGTGATCGTGCCCGATCAGCAGCTCCGTCATCCCGTAGCGCGCGCGGAGCACCTGAGTCACGAATGCTTCCGCGCTCAGGTGACTGAACTCGATGGTGAACGGGATCACGATCGCGAAGTCGACTCCACTTTCGGCGATGACCTCGAGCTTCTCGTCGCCGACGGTGAGCAGTGCGGGCGCCGCCTGCGGATTGACGACCGCGAGGGGGTGCGGGTCGAAGGTCACCAGGACGCTCGGGAGGGAGCGCGCCGCGGCGCGCGCGACAAGGCGAGCGAGAACATCCTGGTGGCCGCGATGCACGCCGTCGAAGGTCCCGACGGTGACGACCGATCCACCGCGGAGCGCAGGGAGGGCGGGAAGAAGCTCAGCCATCGACGAGCACGACTCTCGGCTGCCATGCATCGCCGTCGCGCGCGGCGACCGCAACGAGCTCTCCTCCGGCATCGAGGAGGGCCGCGATCTCGCCGGTGGTCGCGGCATCGCGAGCGATGGTCATCCCGCGACCGACGCGGGCTCGCGCCGCCTCGTCCATGCGCACGTGCGGGACGGCGGGGAGCGCGTCGACTGCGGGGCGGAGCGCGGCGTCGCTGATCGCGTCGACGCTCACCGCATCGCTGGCGTTGAAGCGCCCGCTGGCGACGCGCCGCAGCGCGACGAGATGCGCGGCGCTGCCGGTCGCGCGGCCGAGGTCGCGAGCGAGCGCGCGAATGTACGTGCCACCGGCGCAGACGATCGTCGCGCGGAGGTCGTCGCCGTCCCAGCCCTCCAGCGTCCACGAGTCGACACGGACGCGAACGGGCGGCAGCTCGAGAGCCTCACCGCGGCGGGCAGCGACGTACGCGCGG
>Ga0308175_100000956_pt1 | contig 19156 bp, 13 predicted proteins | sample PhyCR1_3_FD_203893 | JGI IMG/M metagenome (GOLD analysis project Ga0308175, IMG submission 203893) | Soil microbial communities from UC Gill Tract Community Farm, Albany, California, United States - DLSLS.C.R1 | ecosystem: Environmental > Terrestrial > Soil > Agricultural land | place: USA...
GGCGGCGGCGGACGCGGGATCCGGATGGTCGCCTCGGCCGCCGACCTCGAGGACGCCTACCAGCGGACCCGGGACGAGGCGGAGCGCGCGTTCGGCAGCGGCGTGGTCTTCCTCGAGCGGCTCGTGATCGGCGCGCGGCACGTCGAGGTCCAGGTGATCGCGGACGGCTTCGGCACCGCCTGGGCGCTCGGGGTGCGCGACTGCAGCGTCCAGCGCCGCAACCAGAAGGTGATCGAGGAGTCCGCGTCGCCGCTGCTCACTCCCGAGCAGACGGCCGAGCTGAAGGCGTCCGCCGAGCGGCTCGCCGTCGCCGTGGGCTACCAGGGGGCGGGGACCGTCGAGTTCCTGTACCACCCCGACGACAAGACCTTCGCGTTCCTGGAGGTCAACACCCGGCTGCAGGTCGAGCACCCGATCACCGAGGTCACCACCGACCTCGACCTGGTCAAGGCGCAGATCCGCATCGCCTCCGGCGGCCGCCTCGAGGGCGACCGGCCGACGGAGAGCGGGCACGCGATCGAGGCGCGGCTCAACGCCGAGGACCCGGACCGGGACTTCGCGCCGGCGCCGGGACGCGTGGAGCTGCTCGACCTGCCCAGCGGCCCCGGGATCCGCGTCGACACCGGGCTCGGCCAGGGCGACGTGATCCCCGCCGACTTCGACTCGATGATCGCGAAGATCATCGCCTACGGCCGGGACCGCGACGAGGCGCTCGCGCGGCTGCGTCGCGCGATGTCCGAGACCACCGTCGTGATCGAGGGCGGCACGACCAACAAGAGCTTCATCCTCGACCTGCTCGCGCAGCCCGAGGTGGTCTCGGGCGAGGGCGGCTGGGCCGACACGGCGTGGATCGACCGGGCGCGGGCCGCGGGGCGGCTCGTCGCGCACGAGCACTCCGGCATCGCGCTCGTGGTCGCGGCCATCGAGGCGTACGACGAGCAGCTGCGCGTCGAGCGTGACCGGCTGCTGGAGACCGCGCACGGCGGCCGGCCGCAGGTCCAGCACAAGGTCGGGCAGCCCATCGACCTCAAGCTCCGCGGCACGACGTACCGGGTCACCGCCCTGCAGACCGGACGGAACCGCTACCGGGTCGGCGTCCTGACCGGTGAGGACACCGCGGTCGTCGACGTGGAGGTCGAGCGCATCGACGCGTTCACCTGGCGGCTCGTGGCCGGTGGTCAGCGCTACCGGGTCGTGGTCGCCACCCACGGTCCGACGCACCAGGTGGAGGTCGACGGGATCACCCACCGGGTGAGCCGCGACGAGGGTGGCGTGCTCAGGTCGCCCGCTCCGGCCCTGGTCGTGGCCGCCCCCGCCGCCGTGGGCGACGTCGTGGCCGCGGGAGCCCCGGTTCTGGTCCTGGAGAGCATGAAGATGGAGACCGTGGTGCACGCGCCGTTCGCGGCGCGGGTGCGCGAGCTGCTGGTGATCACCGGCAGCCAGGTGGAGACCGGCGCACCGCTGGTCCGGCTGGAGCCGGTCGAGGACGAGGCCGCCGAGGAGGCGCCGGAGGTCGCCGAGACCGGCCCGGAGCTGAACCTGCCGGTGGAGACCGCCGAGCCGTCGGCGCGGCGCCGCGCCGACCGCTACCGCGCCGACCTCGCCGCGATGCTGCTCGGCTACGACCTCCTGCCGGACGGCAGCCGGACGTCCCTGCCGGGCTACCTGACGGCCCGCGACGAGCTGCGCGCCGAGGGCGCCGACGTGGTCGCCGACGAGGCCGAGCTGCTCGGCGTCTTCGCCGACTTCGCCGAGCTGGCCCGCAACCGCCCGGCCGACGAGGAGCGCCGCACCGAGCTGCGCGTGCACAGCTCCCGCGAGCACTTCCACAGCTACCTGCGCAGCCTCGACGTGGACCGCGGGGGACTGCCCGAGGAGTTCCGCCGTCGCCTCACCCGGGTGCTCGCGCGCTACGGGGTGCCCGACCTGGAGAGGACGGCCGAGCTCGAGGACGCGGTCTTCCGGATCTTCCTCGCCCAGCAGCGGCCGGCCGCGGAGGTGGAGGTCGTCACCGCCCTGCTGCGGCGCTGGATCACCGAGCCGCCGCCGGCCGGGGAGCTCGCCGGCGGGACACGTGAGCTGCTCGAGCGGATCGTGCGCGCCACCCAGCTGAGGTTCCCGGTCGTCGGCGACCTGGCCCGCAGCGTGCGGTTCCGGTGGTTCGACCAGCCGCTCGTGGACGAGGAGCGGTCGAGCGTGCTGGCGGGGGTGCGCGACGAGCTGGCCGCGCTCGCCGGGCACCCGGACGCGCCACGGCGTGCGGAGCGGATCGACGCGCTCGCCGCGATCCCGGAGCAGATCGTCGGGTTCCTCGCCGAGCGCCTGGAGCACGGCACCGGCGGCGACGAGCCGATGCTCGAGGTGCTCGTGCGGCGCCACTACCGCGAGTTCGACCTGCGCGACCTCCACGCGCAGGAGGTCGCCGGCCGCCCGTTCGTGCTGGCCGACTACCACCTCGACGGCCACCCGACCCGGCTGGTGTCGACGGTCGGCACCGTCGCCGAGCTGGAGCAGGGATCCGCGCTCGTCGAGGGCGTCGCCCGGCAGGTCGAGGACCGCGGAGCCGACCGGGAGGCGGCGGTCGACCTGTACCTGCACTGGCCGGACGCGCCCGAGGACCCCGACGCGACGAAGAAGCGGCTCCGGGACCTGGTGGCGACGCTGCCGCTCGCGCAGGCCACGCGCCGGCTGACCGTCGCGGTCTGCTCCGGCGCGGGCCGGCCGGTGGACTACGTCACCTTCCGCCCCGACGGCGCAGGGGGCGTGGTCGAGGACGACCTGGTGCGCGGCGTGCACCCGATGGTGGGGCGCCGGCTGAACCTGTGGCGGCTCACCGGCTTCCACGTGACCCGGATCGAGGCCCCCGAGGACGTGCTGCTCTACGAGTGCGTCGCGAAGGAGAACCCCGCCGACCGCCGGCTGGTCGCGCTCGCGCAGGTGCGCCAGCTCGCCGTCGTGCGCGACGAGAGCGGGGCGGTGGTCGGCCTGCCGCACGCCGAGCGGGCCGTCGAGAACTGCCTGGAGGCGATCCGCCGCACCCGCGCCGCACGTGGCACCGAGGGCGCCAAGCTGGACATGAACCACGTGTGGGTCCACGTCTGGCCGGTCGTGGAGGCCGAGGTGGAGCAGCTGGCCACGCTGGAGCAGAAGATCACGCCGCTGACCGACGGGGCCGGCATCGCCGAGGTGATCGCGCAGGGCCGCGTGGCCGGTCCGGACGGCACCCCGGTCCCGGTCGCGATGCGCTTCACCGCGCAACCCGGCGCCGGTGCCGTCTCCTCGGTCGAGGAGCCGCCGACGGAGCTGCTCAAGCCCCTCGACGACTACGACGCGAAGGTGCTGCGTGCCCGGCGTCGGGGACTCGTCTACCCCTACGAGCTGGAGTCGCTGCTGACCGGGTCCGGGGGCGCGCTCGTCGAGCACGACCTCGACGACACCGGGGCCCTGGTCCCGGTGCACCGGCCGCGGGGGCTGAACAAGGCCGGCATCCTGGTCGCGGTGGTGTCCACGCCGACCGCGCTGCACCCCGAGGGGGTGACCCGGGTGGTGCTCTGCGGCGACCCGACCAAGGCGCTCGGGTCGGTGTCGGAGCCCGAGTGCTCCCGGATCATCGCCGCCCTCGAGCTGGCGGAGCGGATGCGGGTCCCGGTGGAGTGGTTCGCGCTGTCCGCGGGTGCCCGGATCTCCATGGACTCGGGCACCGAGAACATGGACTGGGTGGCGGCCGCGCTCCGGCGCATCGTCGACTTCACCCAGCGCGGCGGCGAGATCAACGTCGTGGTGGCCGGCATCAACGTCGGCGCCCAGCCGTACTGGAACGCCGAGGCGACGATGCTCATGCACACCAAGGGCATCCTGGTGATGACCCCCGACAGCGCGATGGTGCTCACCGGCAAGCAGTCCCTCGACTTCTCCGGCGGCGTCTCGGCCGAGGACAACTTCGGCATCGGCGGCTACGACCGGGTGATGGGGCCGAACGGGCAGGCGCAGTACTGGGCCCCGGACCTCTCCGGCGCCTGCGACGTCCTGATGGCGCACTACGAGCACACCTACGTCGCGCCGGGCGAGCAGGGGCCGCGCCGTACGACGACGACGGACCCCACGGACCGCGACATCAGCGACTACCCGCACGAGGACGGGGACAGCGAGTTCCGCACCGTCGGCGAGATCTTCTCCGCGGCCTCGAACCCGGACCGCAAGAAGGCCTTCGACATCCGCACGGTCATGCGGGCGGTGGCCGACCAGGACCAGCCGACGCTGGAGCGCTGGGCGGGCATGGCGGATGCCGAGACCACGGTGGTCCTCGACGCGCACCTGGGCGGGCACCCGGTGTGCCTGCTGGGGATCGAGTCGAAGCCGGTGCCGCGACGCGGCTTCCCGCCCACCGACGGGCCCGACGTGTACACGGCCGGCACGCTGTTCCCGCGGTCGTCGAAGAAGGCGGCCCGCGCGATCAACGCGGCCAGCGGCAACCGGCCCCTGGTGGTGCTGGCCAACCTGTCCGGCTTCGACGGGTCCCCGGACTCGATGCGCAACCTCCAGCTGGAGTACGGCGCCGAGATCGGCCGCGCGATCGTCAACTTCGAGGGGCCGATCGTCTTCTGCGTGATCTCCCGCTACCACGGCGGCGCGTTCGTGGTGTTCTCCAAGGCGCTCAACCCGTCGATGACGGTCCTGGCGCTGGAGGGCTCCTTCGCCTCGGTGATCGGTGGTGCGCCGGCGGCGGCCGTCGTCTTCGCCGGCGAGGTGGAGAAGCGGATCGCGGTCGACCCGAAGGTCCGGACGCTCGAGGCCTCGCTCGCCGAGGCGAACGGCTCGGAGCGTGGCCGGCTGATGGTCGACCTCGCGGACCTGCGGGCCGCGCTGCGGGCGGAGAAGATCAGCGAGGTCGCGACCGAGTTCGACGGCGTGCACGACATCCACCGGGCCGTCGAGGTCGGCTCGGTCGACGCCGTGATCTCGGCGTCGCGGCTGCGCCCCGAGATCATCGGGGTCATCGAGCGGGGGCTGTCCGGCACGAGTTAGGTCGTGTTGGTCAACTCTGCGTCCGCGTCCGCGGCCCCGCATCCCGGCCGGCGGCGTTCTCACCGCTCGGCGCAGCACGCTGCGCTCTCGCGGCTCGGCCTTGCCGGACCGGGCGCGGACGCCGCGCCCGCTACGGCCGCAGCCTTTCCCAACCCGACCTAGGCAGGCCCGGCGCCGAGCCGCCGCCCGATCCCGCGCGCGGAGACCTGGAGCGCGGCGACCAGGCGCGGCCGGTCGTTGCGCAGCGAGGGCACGACGATGCCGAGCGCGGCGACGACGCGGGAGCCGCTGCGCACCGGGACCGCCACCGAGCAGCCGCCGAGGCTCATCTCCTCGACGGTGGTCGCGTAGTCCTCGCGCAGCACCCGGGCGAGCTGGCGACGCAGCTGGCCGGGCTGGGTGATCGTGTACGGCGTGATGCGGGTCAGCCGCCCCATCACCTCGTGCTGCACCTCCGGGGGCGCGTGCGCCAGCAGCACCTTGCCGACCCCGGTGGCGTGCATCGGGAGCCGGGACCCGACCGTGCTCACGATCGGGACCGACGCGCTGCCCCGGAGCCGGTCCAGGTAGAGCACCTCGGTGCCGTCGCGGACCGCGAGGTGCACGGTGGCCAGCGTCGCGCCGTACAGGTCGTGCAGGTACGGCGAGGCCAGCTCGCGCAGGTCGGTGCGCGCCGGGGCGAGCAGGCCGATGTCCCAGAGCCGGCGCCCGACCACGTACTCGCCCGAGGCGGTCCGGGCCAGCGCGCCCCAGGCGACCAGCTCGGCGACCAGCCGGTGCGCGGTGGGCCGGGGGAGCGCCGCCCGGTCCGCCAGGGCGGTGAGGCTGAGCCGGCGGTGGTCGTCGTCGAAGGCGCCGAGCAGCGCCAGCGCGCGGCCGGTGACAGTGGCGCCGGGCCGGGAGGTGTTGCCCGCCATCCGGCAAGTCTCGCACCGGGCTTCCGCTGAGTGGAAGCCCGTGGTCGCCCTCGCCGGGCCGCGGGCCCCAGAATCGCCGGCATGGACACCCAGGCCGAGATCAGCGACGAGATCGCCGCCCTCTCCAAGGAGTACGACGAGGCGGGGGTCGTCGAGACCCAGCCGCGGGTCGACTACCCGCCCTACCGGTCGAGCGTCCTGCGCCACCCGACCAAGGACCTGCACCAGGCCGACCCCGAGGGCGTCGAGCTGTGGGCGCCGGTGTTCGGGCCGCGCGACGTGGACCCGCTCGAGGCCGACCTGACCATCCAGCGCGGCGGCGACCCGATCGGGGAGCGGATGGTGGTCACGGGCCGGGTCGTCGACGGCGAGGGCAGGCCGGTGCGTCGCCAGCTCGTCGAGATCTGGCAGGCGAACGCGGGCGGCCGCTACATCCACCAGCGCGACCAGCACCCGGCTGCCCTGGACCCGCACTTCACCGGGATGGGGCGGTGCCTGACGGACGACGACGGCGGTTATGCCTTCACCACCATCAAGCCCGGGCCCTACCCCTGGCGCAACCACCGCAACGCGTGGCGACCCGCCCACATCCACTTCTCGCTGTTCGGCTCGGAGTTCACCCAGCGGATGGTCACCCAGATGTACTTCCCGGGTGACCCGCTGTTCGCGCTCGACCCGATCTACCAGTCGATCGTCGACCCGGCGGCGCGGGACCGGCTGGTCGCGACGTACGACCACGACCTGACCCAGCCCGAGTGGTGCACCGGCTACCGGTGGGACATCGTGCTCACCGGCTCGCACCGGACCCTGATGGAGGCCGACACCGAGGGAGGCGACGCGTGAGCCCGACCCCGACCCCGGGACAGACCGTGGGCCCGTTCTTCCACTACGCCCTGCCCTACCCAGGGGACCGCGACCTGGTCGCGCCGGGCACCCCCGGTGCGGTGCGGCTGCACGGCACGGTGACCGACGGCGACGGCGCCCCGGTCCCCGACGCGCTGGTGGAGATCTGGCAGGCCGACCCCGCGGGCCGGGTGGTCGCCCGGTCCGGCTCGCTGCGCCGCGACGGGCACACGTTCACCGGCTTCGGCCGCTCGAGCACGGACCGCGAGGGTGGCTACACCTTCACCACGCTGACGCCCGGCGCCGTCGGCGGGGGCCTGCCGTTCTTCGCGGTCACGGTCTTCGCCCGGGGGCTGCTCAACCGGCTGTTCACCCGCGCCTACCTGCCGCTCGCGGACGGCGCGGCCGACGCGCTGCTCGCCTCGGTGCCGGCCGAGCGGCGGGCCACCCTGCTGTGCCGGGCCGACGACCGCGGCTTCGTCTTCGACATCCGGCTGACGGGCGAAGGCGAGACGGTCTTCCTGCGCTTTCCGGGACAATGACCGCGTGAGCGGACTCCTCTGGCCCGGCGACGACCGCGCCGGCGACCTGATGACCGACGGCGCCCTGCTCGAGGCGATGGTCGAGGTCGAGCGGGGCTGGCTGGCCGCGCTGGTCGGCTCCGGCATCGCGCCCACGACGGCCGGGCACGAGCTCACCGGACTCGTCACGACCGGCGACCTCGCCAGCCTGGCCCGCGCCTCCGCCGACGGCGGCAACCCGGTCATCCCGCTGGTGGCGCTGCTGCGCGAGCGGGTGCCGAGCCCGGTCGCCGCACGGTGGCTGCACCGGGGGCTGACCAGCCAGGACGTGCTGGACACCGCGCTGATGCTGCTGGCGCGCGACGCCTGCGCGGCGGTGCGGTCCTCGCTGCGGGCCCAGGTCGCGGCGCTGGCGGAGCTGGCCACCGTGCACCGCGACACCCGGATGGTCGGCCGGACGCTGACCCAGCACGCCGTACCCACGACCTTCGGGCTCAAGGTGGCCGGCTGGTTGACCGGGGTCCTCGACGCGTACGACGACCTGCGGGCCCTCGTCCTGCCGGTCCAGCTCGGCGGTGCCGCCGGGACGCTCGCCGCGCTCGTCGAGCTCGGGGACCCGGCGTCGGCCCGCGCCTGTGTCGCCGCCGCCGCGCGCAGCCTCGGGCTCACCGCGTCGCCGCCCTGGCACACCAGCCGCGCGACCGTCACCCGGCTCGGGGACGCCGCGGTGCGCTGCACCGACGCCTGGGGCCGGCTCGCCGGCGACGTGCTCGTGCTGGCCCGTCCCGAGGTCGGCGAGCTCGCCGAGGGAGCCGGGGGCGGCTCCTCGACCATGCCGCACAAGGCCAACCCCGTCCTCTCGACGCTGCTGCGGCGGACCGCGCTGGCCGCCCCGCAGCTCGGCGCTACCCTGCACCTGGCCGCGGCCGGCCAGGTCGACGAGCGGGCGGACGGGGCCTGGCACGCCGAGTGGGAGACCCTCGCGACCCTGCTCCGGCGCACCGTGGTGGCCGGCGCGCAGGCGACCGACCTCGTCACCGGCCTCCAGGCCCGGCCCGAGCGGATGCGGGCCACGCTGGAGGCCGCGTGGACCGACGTGCACGCCGAGCAGCGCAGCATGGCCGCCCTGGCCGACCGGCCGCCCCGCGAGGACTACCGGGGCCTCGACACCGAGCTCGTGGACGCGGTCCTGTCCCGCGCCGCGACCGTCCTGAACGGAGTCCCCGCATGACCCTGACCGCCGTACGCCTCGGGGGCCGCCCCGGCCTGCCGCTGCTCGTCCTGGGCCCGTCCCTGGGCACGTCCGCCACCACGCTCTGGTCGGCGGCCGCCGAGCGGCTGGCCCGCGACTTCCAGGTCGTCGCGTGGGACCTGCCCGGGCACGGCACCAACCGCGCCCCGGTCGAGGGACCGGTCACCGTCGCCGGGCTGGCCGCGGACGTGCTCGGCCTGGTCGACAGCCTCGTCGACGACCTCACGCCCGCGCCCTTCCACTACGCCGGCGACTCGGTCGGTGGCGCCGTCGGGCTCCAGCTCCTCCTGGACGCGCCGCAGCGGGTCGCCAGTGCGACGCTGCTGTGCACCGGCGCGCGGATCGGCGAGCGCGAGGGCTGGACCGAGCGGATCGAGCAGGTGCGTGCGTCCGGGACCCCGGCGCTGGTGCCCGCGTCGGCGGAGCGCTGGTTCGGACCCGGCTTCCTGGGCCGCGAGCCCGACCGGGGCTCCGCCCTCCTGCACGCGCTGCGGGAGGCCGACGACGCGGGGTACGTCGCGGTGTGCGGCGCCCTGGCGGAGTTCGACGTGCGGGACCGCCTCGCGGGGATCAAGACGCCGGTGCTCGCGGTGGCCGGGTCGGCCGACGCGGTGACCCCGCCGTCCGGGCTCGAGGCGATCGCGGCCGGTGTCGCCGACGGACGGCTCGTCGTGCTCGAGGGGGTCGGCCACCTGGCCCCCGCCGAGGCGCCGGACGTGGTGGCCCGCCTCATCGGCGACCACGTCCGCGGTGGGCCGGAGCGGGACGCGATGACGGTGTCCCAGGTGCGCGAGGCCGGCATGGCGGTCCGTCGCGAGGTGCTCGGCGGCGCCCACGTCGACCGGGCGACGGCGTCGGCGACCGACCTCACCGCGGAGTTCCAGCAGTTCATCACCGAGTACGCCTGGGGAGGGATCTGGACCCGGCCCGGGCTCGACCGCCGGTCCCGGTCGCTGATCACGCTCACGGCGCTGGTCGCACGCGGCCACCACGAGGAGCTGGCCATGCACCTGCGGGCCGCGCGGACCAACGGGGTGAGCCTGGAGGAGATCAAGGAGCTGCTGATGCAGACCGCGATCTACTGCGGTGTCCCGGACGCGAACACCGCGTTCCGGATCGCCCAGCAGGTGCTCGAAGAAGGCTGACGCGGGGTCAGCGCGCCGGGACACCGCCGCTGGAGGCGCGCACCACCAGGTGCGTGGGCAGCACCCGCGCGGGCGTGTCCTGGATGCCCAGGGACGCCTGGTGGGCGAGCGACTCGATGGCCCGGGCGCCGGCCTCCTCGGTGCGCTCCGCGAGCGTGGTCAACGGCGGGTGGCAGAAGTCGGAGCCGAAGACGTTGTCGAAGCCGACCACGCTGACGTCCCCGGGCACGTCCACCCGGCGCTCGGCCAGCCGCTTGAGCACCCCGATCGCCAGCACGTCGTTGTGCGCCACCACCGCCGTCGCGCCGGCCGCGATCACGGCGTCGGCCGCGGCCGGGCCGGAGGCGATCGTGGGCGTGTAGGGGCCGAACCGCGAGGCGGTGAGCCCGTGCGCCTCGGCGGCCGCGCGCAGCCCCGCCCAGCGCTTCGCGCCCGACCAGGACTCGGGCGGCCCGCCCAGGAAGACGAAGGACCGGTGGCCGTGCGAGGCGAGGTGGGTCACGATCTGCCGGGTCCCGGTGTCGTAGTCCGCGACGACGCTGGTGAGCCCCACGCAGGCGCGGTTGACCAGCACGATCCGGTTCAGCTCGGCGGCGGCGCGCAGGGTCTCGTCGGGCAGCCGGGAGGCGGTCACCACGAACCCGTCCACGGCCGGGCCGAGCCGGCGCAGCAGCTGCGCCTCGTTGGCGGGGTTCTCCTGGGTGTCGCCCAGCACCAGCGTGAGCCCGGCCTCGGCCGCGCCCCGCTCGGCACCCTTGATCACGCCGGCGAAGTAGGGGTTGGTGATGTCGGGGACGACCAGGGCCACGGTGCGGCTGCGACCGGACTCCAGCGCCTGGGCCGCCGGGTTGGGGGAGTAGCCGAGCCGCTCGGCCACCTCGAGCACCAGCTCGCGGGTGCGGTGGTTGACCCGGCCGGGCCGGGTGAAGGCGCGGGAGACCGTCGACGGCGCCACCCCGGCGGCGTGCGCGACGTCGGTGATGGTGGCCCGGCGCCGGGGCCCGGTCTGGTCCATCGACCCAGTATGGCAACCGCGTGGCAAATTTTGGCAAACGCTTGCCATGTGACGGCCGACACTTCGACACTCGGCGGCAACCTCCCTGGCCCGGCACGGGCAGAGCAGGGGCGACCACCGAAGGACGGGTGCCATGAACCCCACCACCGAGCACGACCGACACCAGCCGACCGAGCGTCGCCGCACGCCGCGGAAGGCGGCCGTCGCCGCCTGGAGCGGCAGTGCGCTGGAGTACTACGACCTGGCCATCTACGGCACCGCCGCCGCGCTGGTCTTCCCCAAGATCTTCTTCCCGGAGGGCAACGAGTCCGCCGCCACCATCGCCGCCTTCGCCACCTTCGGCGTCGCCTACGTCGCCCGTCCGGTGGGCTCGTTCTTCATGGGTCACATCGGTGACCGGCTCGGCCGCAAGAAGGTCATGGTCGGCACGCTGCTGCTGATGGGCATCTCGACCTTCCTGGTCGGCTGCCTGCCGACGTACGGCGCGGTCGGGATGCTCGCGCCGGTGCTGCTGGTCGCGCTCCGGCTCCTGCAGGGCCTCTCGGCGGCCGGCGAGCAGGCCGGTGCGAACTCGATGTCGTTCGAGCACGCGCCCGACGACCGTCGCGGGTTCTTCACCAGCTTCACGCTCAGCGGCACCCAGGGCGGCCAGGTGCTGGCCCCGGCGGTGTTCCTGCCGCTGGCCGCGGTGCTCCCCGAGGACCAGCTGCTGTCCTGGGGCTGGCGGGTGCCGTTCTGGCTCAGCGCGATCGTGGTCGTGATCGGCCTGCTCATCCGCCGCTCCCTGGACGAGACCCCCGAGTTCCGCGCCGAGACCGAGCAGGACAGCGCCCCCCGCGCCCCCCTCGGTGTGCTGTTCCGCCACCACTGGAGCGGCGTCCTGCGGGTCTTCTTCGCCGCGTTCATCGCCATGGTGAACACGACCTTCCAGGTCTTCGCGCTGAACTTCGCCACCTCCGAGGACTACGGCATCGGCATCAGCTCGACCACCATGCTCTGGCTGGCCATCGTGGCCAACCTGGTCGCGATCGCCACCATCCCGTTCTGGGCCCGCCTGTCCGACCGCATCGGCCGCAAGCCGGTCTTCGTCAGCGGCCTGCTCGGCAGCGCCGTGCTGGTCACCGCCTTCCTCGGGGCGATCTCGACCGGCAACGCGCCGCTGGTGTTCGTGCTCGGTGTCGCCCTGGCCGGCGTCGTGTACTCGATGCCGAACGCCGTGTGGCCGGCGACCTACGCGGAGTACTTCCCGACCAGCGTGCGGCTGTCCGGCATGGCGGTCGGGACCCAGTTCGGGTTCGCGCTGGCCGGCTTCACGCCCACCATCGCGGGCGCGCTGATGGCCGGGAACGCCGACAACTGGGTCCGGGTCGCGGCGTTCGCCGCCGGCGCCTGCGTGATCTCCGCGATCGCCGTGATCACCGGGCCCGCGAAGACCCACCTGCTGCCCACCCGGCTCGTCGGTGCTCGCTCCGGCGGCACCGCGACCCAGGCCCAGGTCGGCGTCGCGTGAGCACCGGGGACCTCGTGACGCGATCCGCCGCCCGTCCGTCGTACCTGCTCGGGCTCGTCGGGTCCGGGATCGGCGCCTCGCTCACCCCGGCGATGCAGGAGCGCGAGGGGGACGCCGGGGGGCTGCGGATCAGCTACCGGCTGATCGACGCCGACCGGCGCGGGTTCGGGGTGCAGGACCTCCCGGAGGTGCTGGCCTGGACGCAGCGGCTGGGCTTCGACGGGCTCAACATCACCCACCCGTTCAAGCAGGCGGTGATCCCGTTCCTCGACGAGCTGTCCGAGGACGCCGCCGACCTCGGCGCGGTCAACACGGTGGTGTTCCGGGACGGCCGCGCCCTGGGCCGCAACACCGACTGGTCCGGCTACGGGCGGGCGTTCCGCGCGGTGCTGCCGGACGCCGTGACGGACCGGGTGGTGCTCGTCGGCGCCGGGGGCGCCGGCGCCGCTGTCGGGTACGGCCTGCTCGAGCAGGGCGCCGAGCACGTCACCGTCGTCGACAGCGACCGGGACCGCGCGGACGCCTGCGTGGTCCGGCTGGCCAAGCGCTTCGGCGACGACCGGGTCGGCGTCAGCGACGACCTCGAGCGGGCCCTGGCCGACGCGCACGGTGTCGTCAACGCCACCCCGGTCGGGATGCACGGCCACCCCGGGACGTCGGTGCCGGCTCATCTGGTCGAGGACCGGCTCTGGGTCTCCGACGTCGTGTACTTCCCGCTCGAGACCGAGCTGGTCGCGCTGGCCCGGGCACGGGGCTGCCGCGTGGTCCCCGGTGGGGGGATGGCGGTGCAGCAGGCGGTCGGCGCGTTCGAGTACTTCACCGGCCGGGTCGCGGACGCGGCCCGGATGACCCGGCACTTCGAGGAGCTGACCGCCTGATGCGCAAGGGGATCGCCACGCTGTCGGTCAGGGGTCGGCTCCTGGACAAGCTGCCGGCGATCGCCGACGCGGGCTTCGACGGGGTCGAGATCTTCGACAACGACCTGGTCTCCTGCCCGGTCTCGCCGCGCGAGGTGGCGGCGCGGTGCGCGGACCTCGGGCTGGCGGTGGACCTGTTCCAGCCGGTGCGCGACGCCGCGGGGGTGGCACCCGAGCGGTTCCCGGACACGCTGCGCCGGGTGGCGGCCAAGCTCGACGTGGCCGGGGAGCTCGGGGCGCCGGTGGTGCTGGCCTGCTCGCACGTGGGGGCGGAGTCCGTCGACGACCTCGACCTGCTGGCCGAGCAGCTGCACGCGATCGGCGCCGCGGCCGCGGAACGCGGTCTGGTCGTGGCCTTCGAGGCGCTGGCCTGGGGCCGGCACGTCAACCGGGTGGGCCAGGCGTGGGAGGCGGTACGCCGGGCCGACCACCCGTCCGTGACGGTGGCGGTGGACACCTTCCACATGCTCGCGCGCGGCGACGACGGCACCGCGCTCGCCGGGATTCCGGGCGACCGGGTCGGCTTCCTGCAGGTCGCCGACGGGCCGCTGCTGGACATGGACGTCCTCGAGTGGAGCCGGCACCACCGGTGCTTCCCCGGGCAGGGCACGCTCGACGTCGCCGGGGTCGTCGGCGCCACGCTGACGGCCGGCTACCGCGGCCCGGTCTCGCTGGAGGTCTTCAGCGACGTCGTGCGGGAGGCCGAGCCGGCCGTCACCGCCCGCGACGGGTTCCGGTCCCTGGTCTTCCTCGAGGACCGGCTCGCGGCCACGCTCACCGGGCCGGCCGCGCGGACGGTGTCGGCGGCCCCGCCGGCCCCGGAGCGCACGGACCTGGCCTTCCTGGAGCTCGCGAACCCGTCCGCCTCCGCGCAGCCCCGGGCGCTGCTCAGCGCGCTCGGGTTCGTGCCGGCCGGCCGGCACCGCAGCAAGCCGGTCACGTGGTGGCGCAACGGCGACGCGCACGTGGTCCTCAACGACACTCCGGGCGGCACCGTGTGGCACGCCCTCGGCGTCGTCACGCCCCAGGTGGAGACGGTCGCGGCCCGCGCCAAGGCGCTGCTGTGGCCGGCCGTCGACCGCACCCGCGGCGACGGGGAGGCGCTGCTGCCGGGCATCACCTCGCCCGCCGGCGTGCACGTGTTCGTCAGCGCGACCCCCGGGCACAGCGACGACTGGCGGCAGGACTTCGTGGGGGACCCGGAGACCGGCAGCACCGGCGACGGCTGGCACGGGATCGACCACGTCGGCATCGCCGTGCCGGGGGACCGGCTGAACGAGGAGGTGGGCTTCCTCCGCACGGTCTTCGGCCTGGTGCCCGCCCCCGTCGAGGAGTTCTGGGAGCCGCAGGGCCGGCTCCGCAGCCGGGCACTGCGGCCCGCCGCGGGGCACGCCCGGCTGGTGCTGAACGTCGAGGACGTCACCTCGCGCTTTCCCCGGGAGGGGATCACCCAGGTCGCGTTCGCCTGTGACGACCTGCTCGCCCGGGTGCGCGACCTGCGCGCGCGGGGCGTGCGGCTGATGCCGGTGCCCGACAACTACTACGTCGACCTGGTGGCGCGGTTCGGCCTGGACGCGGAGCGTGTCGAGCTGCTGCGGGCGCACCAGGTGCTCTACGACCGGGTCGGGGAGGGCGAGCTGCTGCACGTCTACACCGGCGTGCTGGAGACCGGCTTCTACGTCGAGCTGCTCGAGCGCCGCGGAGGCTACGACGGCTACGGCAGCCCGAACACCCACGTCCGGCTGGCCGTGCAGGGCTGAGCCTGCACGCCGTATGATGCACGAGTTCGTATATTGAACGACTGTTCGCTCTGCGAACCAGGAGAGGAAACCCGCATGTCGTCTGCCTTCCTGTACGCCGCGGCGCGCACGCCCTTCGGCCGGTTCGGCGGTGCCCTGGCCGACGTACGGCCCGACGACCTGGCCGCCACCGCCCTGACCGGCCTGCTCGACCGGGCGCCCGACCTCGACCCGGCCCTGGTCGGCGACGTGGTGTGGGGCAACGCGAACGGTGCCGGTGAGGACAACCGCAACGTCGGCCGGATGGCCGTGCTGCTGGCGGGTCTCCCGGTCACCGTCCCGGCCACCACCGTGAACCGGCTCTGCGGCTCCTCCCTGGACGCCGCCATCCTCGCCTCGCGCACCGTCGAGTCCGGGGACGCCGACGTCGTCGTCGCGGGCGGGGTGGAGTCGATGACCCGCGCGCCGTGGGTGCTGCCGAAGCCGTCGCGCGCCTACCCGGCCGGCAACGTCACCGCAGTCTCCACGACGCTCGGCTGGCGGCTGGTCAACGAGCGGATGCCCGCGGAGTGGACGGTGTCGCTGGGGGAGGCCAACGAGCAGCTGCGGGAGAAGTTCTCGATCTCCCGCGACCGGCAGGACGCGTTCGCGGCCCGCTCGCACCAGCTGGCCGCCGCCGCCTGGGACGCCGGCTTCTACGACCCGCTGGTCGTGCCGGTGCCGGGCGCCGACCTGGCCCGGGACGAGAGCATCCGCCCCGGCAGCACCCCCGAGACGCTGGCCGGGCTCAAGCCCTCCTTCCGTCCCGACGGCACCATCACCGCCGGCAACGCGTCCCCGCTCAACGACGGCGCCTCCGCGCTGCTGCTCGGCTCGGAGGCCGCGGCGGCCCGGATCGGCCGCGCCCCGGTGGCCCGCGTCGCCGGTCGCGGCGTGTCCGCGATCGAGCCGCAGATGTTCGGCTTCGCCCCCGTCGAGGCCGCCGACCGCGCGCTCGGCCGGGCCGGGATCTCCTGGGCCGACGTCTCCGCGGTCGAGCTCAACGAGGCGTTCGCGGTGCAGTCGCTGGCCTGCGTCGACGCGTGGGGCGTCGACCCGGAGATCGTGAACACCAAGGGCGGCGCGATCGCGATCGGGCACCCGCTCGGTGCGTCGGGCGGACGGATCCTCGGCACGCTCGCCCAGCGGCTCGTCGAGTCCGGGGACCGCTGGGGTGTCGCGGCGATCTGCATCGGCGTCGGCCAGGCGCTCGCCGTGGTGCTGGAGAACGTCGCATGACCGTGGTCTGTGCGTCGTACGACGAGGCGGTCGCCGACGTCGCGGACGGGTCGACCGTGCTCGTCGGCGGGTTCGGGATGGCCGGCATGCCCGTCCAGCTCATCGACGCGTTGATCCGGCAGGGCGCCACCGACCTGACGGTGGTGTCCAACAACGCGGGCAACGGCGACACGGGGCTGGCCGCCCTGCTCGCGGCGAGGCGGGTGCGCAAGATGGTCTGCTCGTTCCCGCGGCAGTCCGACTCGTGGGTGTTCGACGGGCTGTACCGGTCCGGCGACATCGAGCTCGAGGTGGTGCCCCAGGGCAACCTCGCGGAGCGGATGCGGGCCGCGGGGGCGGGGATCGGGGCGTTCTTCTGTCCCACCGGGGTCGGCACCCCGCTCGCCGTGGGCAAGGAGACCCGGGAGATCGACGGCCGCGCGTACGTCCTGGAGTACCCCATCAAGGGCGACGTCGCGCTGGTCGGCGCCCACGTCGCCGACCGGATGGGCAACCTCGTCTACCGCAAGACCGCCCGCAACTTCGGGCCGGTGATGGCCGCCGCGGCCACCACCTCGATCGTGCAGGTGTCCCGCGTCGTCGAGGTCGGCGCGCTCGACCCGGAGGTCGTGGTGACACCGGGGATCTACGTCGACCGCGTCGTGAGCGCGGACGAGGCGGCATGACCACCACCGGGACCCGGCCCGTCGTCGAGCACCTCGACCGCGGGCCGCTCGGCAAGGCCGAGATGGCGGCGCTCGTGGCCCGCGACATCCCCGCCGGCGCCTACGTCAACCTCGGCATCGGCCAGCCCACGCTGGTCGCCGACCACCTCGCACCGGACTCGGGGGTCGTCCTGCACACCGAGAACGGCATGCTCGGGATGGGACCGGCGGCGGTCGGCGACGAGGTCGACACCGACCTCACCAACGCCGGCAAGGTGCCGGTCACGGAGCTGCCGGGAGCGTCGTACTTCCACCACGCCGACTCCTTCGCGATGATGCGCGGCGGCCACCTCGACGTGTGCGTGCTCGGGGCCTTCCAGGTCTCGGCCTCCGGCGACCTGGCCAACTGGCACACCGGCGCGGCCGGCGCGATCCCCGCGGTCGGCGGCGCCATGGACCTCGCGATCGGGGCCAAGCAGGTGCTGGTGATGATGACGCTGTTCGCCAAGGACGGGAGCCCGAAGCTCGTGCCGGCCTGCACGTACCCGCTGACGGGTGTGGGCTGCGTCGACCGGGTCTACACCGACGTGGCGGTCTTCGAGGTCGGCGCCGCGGGCGCGGTGGTCACCGAGACCTTCGGCGTCTCCCTCGACGAGCTCCGCGTCCGTCTCGACGTCCCCCTGGACGGCGCCCCCGCCTGAGGCATGCCCCCGCGCGAACGGGGGACCGTCGGTGTATGGCGTCACTCCGCAAGATGGGGGTCGAGGAGGAGCTGATGCTCGTCGACCCGGACACGGGTCGGCTGACCGCGCTGTCGCGGCCGGCGGTGCTGGCCAACGAGACCGACGCCGAGGTGGAGCAGGAGCTGTTCCTCCAGCAGATCGAGACGTCGACCCCGCCCTGCGGCGACGCCGAGGAGCTGCTGGCCGGGCTGCGTGCGGGCCGGCGGGCGGTGGGGGAGGCCGCGGCCGCGGCGGGCGCCCGCGCGGTGGCGATGGCGGCGCCGGTGCTGCCGGAGGACGAGGAGGACTTCACCCCGAAGGCGCGCTACCGCAGGATCCAGACGGAGTACGGCGAGATGGCCCGTCAGGCGCTGGTCTGCGCGATGCACACGCACGTCGACGTGGACTCCGACCAGGAGGCTGTCCGGGTCGTCGACGGCATCCGGCCCTGGCTGCCGCTGCTCGTCGCGATCAGCGCGAACTCGCCGTTCTGGCAGGGCCGCGACACCGGGCACGCCAGCTGGCGCTCGCAGGTGTGGAGCCGCTGGCCGACCGCCGGCTCCGCGCAGCCGTTCGGCGACGTGGACACCTACCGGGCGGTCTCGGAGCGGCTGCTCGGCTGGGGCGCCGGGCTGGACCCGGGCATGCTCTACTTCGACGTCCGCCTGGCCAAGGACCTGCCGACCGTCGAGGTGCGGGTCGCCGACGTGTGCACCGACCTCGAGGACACCGTGCTCGTCGCGCTGCTGACCCGGGCGCTGGTCGCCACCACCGCGGTCGACCCGAGCCCGACCACCTGGCGCGGCGACCTGCTGCAGGCCGCGACCTGGCGCGCCGCCAAGGTCGGCCTGGCCGACGACCTGGTGCACCCGGTCGAGGGCCGGCTGGTGCCGCCGCGGGAGGTGTTCGCCGCCGCCCTGTCCTACGTGCGGCCGGCCCTCGAGGAGGCCGGTGACCTGGACACCGTCACGCAGGGCTTCGAGCGGCTGGTCTCCCGGGGCAACGGCGCGACCCGCCAGCGTCGGGTGCGGGAGGCGGGCGGCGACCTGCGGCGGGTGGTCGAGGACCTGGCCCGTCGTACCGAGGAATCCTGGGGCTGAGCCTGGAGCCACCGATCTCCGCCTGCTGCGCGACGGCGCGGACCGGTAGCTCCAGGCTGAGCAGGACTGACAGGACGAGCCCGGGCTGCGACGATGAGCACGTGGCGGACCACCAGGGCGGGGGCTCCCTGGGAGTCGACGAGACCACGCGGATGCCGGACCTGGAGGGTCTGTCGGGCGTGGCCTCCCTCGCGCCGCCCGAGGAGCACGAGGTCGAGGTGACCTACCTGGACACCGCGGACCTGGCCCTCGCCGCGGCCGGCATCATGCTGAGCCGCCGCACCGGCGGGCCCGAGCCGGGCTGGCACCTCGAGCGGCCGTCGCACGACGGGCGCCACGAGGTGCGGCAGCCGCCGGAGGACGACGAGACCGAGGTCCCCGCCGGCCTGCGGGACCTCGTCCAGGTCGTGGTGCGCGAGAAGGGCCTGGCCCCGGTCGCGACGCTGCGCACCCGGTGCACGGTGCACCGCCTGCTGGACGCGTCCGGGGCGGTGCTGGCCGAGGTCGGCGACGACCGGCTGACCGCCA
>Ga0308175_100000957_pt1 | contig 19150 bp, 17 predicted proteins | sample PhyCR1_3_FD_203893 | JGI IMG/M metagenome (GOLD analysis project Ga0308175, IMG submission 203893) | Soil microbial communities from UC Gill Tract Community Farm, Albany, California, United States - DLSLS.C.R1 | ecosystem: Environmental > Terrestrial > Soil > Agricultural land | place: USA...
TGAGGGTCGATCCATGATGACCATATACCGTTCCTTGACCCTTGGTCATGATTTCGTCCCACGGCATGCGAATGAGATGCGGACGGCTCATCGAGCGGCCGGAAGATTGGCCATGTGCTGAAGAAGATGCGTGAGCCCGGTATTCGCTTGTTCGCGGTAATACACGTACGCAGGTCCTGAATAATCTTTGATGACCGATTGGTATAGGGTAATGGCAAGATCGTTCCAGCCATTTCCTGCCGCCGTTTCGGCGGTTTTCAAAGTACAGGATGCCGTCATCGCGCGTGGGTCTGCGGCAAGCCGCACGGGTGAAGGAGAGACGAACGATTGTAACGGGGAGAAGAGCCCGAGGATTTCGTCTTGCTGCATTCGGTTGGTGGCGCGCTTAAGAAGCAGGGTGTCCACCATGAGGGATTCCAAGTTTTCCGTACTTGAGCAGTGAGTATAAACTCTCCACGTCTCCATAAAGGATGGCTGCGCCGTTGTTGTCTCCGGCTGAGCGACTTTGACGTTCTGACAACCGATCAGTCCCACAATGACGAGGATGCATAAGGCCGTTACGCTTACTTTCATCCATCACCCCACGGCTTCTCGACGCCATAACGAAACACCGCTAGAGATGACGCAAAAATCTCGCCATACCGTATAGCCAAAGAAGATCGATTATTGCCGGGCGCAATGTACTCAACTCTGTGCGCATCCGCTCACGAAGCACTGTCGATCTGGCATAAACAATCGGAATGCCGTGACTCTTGTTTCTCTGTCAACGCTTGTGAAGTGGGTTCGTGGATGGTCGTGCAGGACAGATCGTCAGGGGGAGTACAAGTTGGACGTGCGGTCTGGAAACTCTGTCCGTCTATGCAGTGAGCTGCCGGCGCCTTGCCGCTGAAGGGCCATGTATGGATTGCTCATATTCTCGGCGCCAATCGGACACACAGTGAAGACGTCTCATGATCGTCTCGTTCGATCACCTCCCGCTCCGTGGATGTATTTCGCGCGGGTCTATGTCCGAAAGCGTTTTGAGGCCGCTTGCGGAAGTCGCGAGAACAGGTGAGACAAGGACCGCAAACAAAGAGGCCGGTTATTCCCAGTATGGTGAGAACAAGGCTCAATGACTGAATAGGGATAGTCGATCAATTCTGCGTTTCATTAAGTATGGAGCCGTTTTACCGATTCATAGACGGCCCGAACGTCAGTGAGGGGAACCCAGCTTAGAACCGCCAGAGAATCTTCCACGTAGGCAGGCGTGCGCATGCCATTGAGGACGCACGTGACCCCCGGTGTGCTGATCAGGACCCAGAGCGCTTTCCGTGATAAGGTGTCCTTGCGGTGCGTGTCAGGCAACAGCGGATCGATCGCTCTCGTAATGGCGGCCGTTTTCTCGCGGCTCTTGATCGTGGCTTCCCGACGCAGCTCTCGCAATAATCGTAAGAGTTCAGGCAAGTATCGATCGCGCCAATGCTGCCAAGTGTCGGTCAGCTCACCCGTAAAGTGCTGCGTCAAAGCGCGCAAAACTTGGTTGAGGTGGGGCGCGATCATTTGATATTCGATTTGCTCCCAGTGTTCCAGATTTTGAATCAGTGGCCGTATTCTCGTCAGTTCATCCGCCCATCTGAAATAATCGTGCGGCGGCATGCCTTGTCCTGACGCTTGAATATGGGGGACAAAGGCCTTGCGGTATTCTTCTTCGAGTCGTGCGATCGTGTCGCGTTGCGGGTCGAACAAGACCTCCTGCGCTTCCAGCGGCAAGTCGGCGAGACGTATCATGGCATTGCTCTTGCCCGGCATCGCATTGAAGGGCCGATTCACGAGAATCCCGATCTGCTCACGCTGTGCCAGCTCCAACACCGTCTGTTCGTTCTGGTGTCCCGTGTTTGGGGTGAGCAGCGCGCCGGACTCGAAGAGATTCATCGGAAGTTGAAGCACGCGAAAATGGTGAACGCTGCCCTGAGTGGCCTGTCTTGCCGCCTCGATCATGCGAGACAATGACGTGGCCTCTGGATCATTCGGCAGGGCCGTACAGGTGTTCGATGACACGCCATAGGACTGCAGTCGTCCCGCAGCGACCTGGCTTTCCAGATAGCCAAAGGCGGCTTGAAGCCGGCGGTAAAATTCGTCTCGCAATCGAGGCAGATCGGTTTGTCCCCGATGCTTGGCATCGGACAAAAAGTATTCCGCATTGTGAAGCAGGAGAACATCCAGAGTTTGCAACCCTAAGTGATCGAGCGACAACGTCAACTGATCGGCGAGAAATTCGGGATGGAGGCAATGCCAAAGGCCCTCCCCGTATTTGACCATCTCCGGATAGGGCTGGCCCGCCTTTTCTCGCGCCTCGGCACGTTTTAAGTTCTCTCCCTGGACATACCCGATTTTCGACACGACGATGACTTCATCGCGTGTCAGTTCTCCTTTCGCGATGTGCTGGGTCAGGACGCTGCCGATCATCCGTTCGCTGTCGCCGTCCATATAGTTCGTGGACGTATCGATGAGATTGCAGCCGTTCAAGAGCGCCTTGGTCAACGCTGTTCGATGTTCCGGTTCGTCTCCGGTTCGATAGCCGCCAAACCCCAGCCGGCTCGTCGTGAGCGCCGTGGCCCCTAGGGTCGTATACCCGTGCGCCATATCGGATGAAGATCCCGGCCTGCCGATCATCCGGACGGCATAGGCCGCGGTTCCGCCGCTGGTGGCGCATCCAGGCATCTGGGTTCCTTGCAAGGTTTTTGATGGAGTTGAGGTTGATGTCGCCCCGGGCGAGGAGTGGCCGAGCGCCGACGCGACCACAGATGGTTCGATGATCGGTGTCTGGCACGCAAAGTTACGGCAGACATACAGGGCGGCCTGTCCCTTCACCAGACCTTTTCCACTGGTCAGCGGATGCCGCGGATCGGGCCCTTGCGGATCGTAATGCGCCATGATCCGGTTGGGCAGATAGTGGCGATTCACTTCTGCGCGCAGGGCTTCATAGCGCGCGTCGCCTTGCGTGCCGACGAGCGCCAATTCGACCGGACCGTTGAGTAGCAGATCGACGACGCACAGGCTTTTGGCAAAGGCGCGCGGATAGCGCGCGATTTGGCGTCCATACGCGCGAATCGCATTCGTGGCCGCCGAACGAAATTCGTCGCGGGCATAGTGAAACGACAATCGGGCCAGCACCATCGCGGCTACCGCATTCCCGCTCGGCGTGGCGCCATCCGGTCCTTCGCGGCTGCGGACAATCAACGATTCGTGATCCTTGGCTGTTGTGAAAAATCCGCCGTGCTCAGTATCGGAAAAGTCGGCGATGATCCGCTCGGCAAGCCGAACCGCTTCATCCAAATAGCCTTCGTGCGCGCCCGCCTCGTAGAGATCGATCAACCCTTCTGCTAAACAGGCATAGTCATCCAGGCACGCGTTGAGATGCGCTTTTCCAAGTCGATACGTCCGATAGAGACCATTGTCCGGACGTCTCATCGTCCGCAAGAGAAAATCGGCGGCTTCTTCACCGGCTTCCAAGTATGTCGTATCGCCAAGGACTCGTGCGCCTTCCGCCATGGCGCTGATCATCATGCCATTCCACCCGGTGAGGATTTTGTCGTCCAGACCAGGGGCCACACGTTGACGCCGCATATCATAGACCAGCGGTTTCACTCGATCGATGGTCTGCCGGAGCTCATCAGGAGTGATGCCCAGGTCACGCGCGACTTCTTCAAACGATTTGGGCGTATTTGCGATGCTTGTGTGCTCCCAATTGCCACCTGGCGTAATATCGTAGTAGGCGCAGAAGCGCCGCGCGTCTTCATCCGTCGGGACGGCCCGGCGTATGTCCTCAGGCGTCCAGACAAAAAACTTTCCTTCCACGCCTTCGGAGTCCGCATCGGTGGCCGAATAGAATCCGCCCTCGGGTGAGGTCATCTCACGCCGCATATAGTCCAGCGTCTCGGTCGCCACCCGTCGATAGGCCACCTCATTCGTGAGTTGAGCCGCTTCCAGATATGTGCGGGCGAGGAGGGCATTGTCATAGAGCATTTTTTCGAAGTGCGGCACCAACCATCGTTCATCCGTTGAATAACGGGCGAAGCCGCCGCCGATATGATCGTACATGCCTCCGGCGGCCATTCCATCGAGGGTCTTGCGCACCATGTTCAACGTATGAGCGTCGCCAGTTCGATTGTGGCGCCGCAAGAGAAACGACAGTCCGGTCGCCGGCGGAAACTTCGGCGCGTGCCCGAAGCCGCCGTAGCGGGCGTCAAAGTCCTCGGCATATTGCCTGACGGCGGACTCTAATTCCGTCTCACCGATCGAGAGCGGAGAGCCCACCCGCATCTCATTCTGTAAGCGTGCGGTGATCTCGCCGGCTTGCCGGCGGAGGCCCGCGGCGTCGGTCCGCCAGTATTCGGCCACTTTGTTCAGCACGGTGGCAAAGCCGGGCCGTCCCCATCGATCTGTCGGAGGAAAATAGGTTCCGGCGAAAATGGGTTGCTGCTCCGGCGTCAAAAAGACGGTCATTGGCCAGCCGCCTTGTCCTTGATTCAAGGCCAGCGTGGCTTGCATATAGATCTCGTCCAGGTCCGGGCGCTCCTCGCGGTCCACTTTAATGCAGACGAAGTGCTCATTCATGAGCGCCGCGATTCGTTCGTCTTCGAATGATTCGCGCTCCATCACATGACACCAATGGCATGCCGAGTAGCCGATGGAGAGCAGGATCGGTTTATTGAGGTCGCGCGCCCGTTGAAGCGCGTCGGGACCCCACGGGTGCCAATCCACCGGATTGTGCGCGTGCTGGAGGAGATAGGGACTCGTTTCTGTGATCAGTCGATTGGACTTCTTTGATGACGGACTTGTCATGAATTCACCGTACCATCGGGTTGGAAGAACGGTCAATCCGAAATCGAGAACGCCACGATGAAACGGATCGGCCCGCAAACTCGCGAAGCGAGTGCGGGCCGAAAATGTTGAGCGTTGGATTGAGCGCGCTACCGACTACTGCTGCTTAGCCTCACCCTTTTTCTTGTGGCCCTTCTTTTTGCCGTGGCCTTTCTTGTCCGACTTCTTCTCGGCGGGAACATCTGAGGCAGGAGGGGCGGACTGCATCGTTGGTGAAGAGGGGGCAGGGGCCGGTGCCGTTTCTTGTGCGAATGCCATCATGGTGAAGCCTACCAACAGGGCTCCGGATAATACGAGGGTGAATGTCTGTTTCATAGCGCGATGCCTCCTTACGTACCATCAATAAAGAACCGGCCCGCGACTCACGAAGAGGCGGGCCGGAAATTCGAGGTGGACAGTGCACGAGCCGCTGCTCAGTGTCCCTTCTTCTCGTCTTTCTTCTTGTCGCCTTTCATGTCGCCCTTGGTCTCGGTCTTGGGCGCGCCTTTTTCATCGGCGAAGGAAACGGTGCTTAATCCGACGAGGAACATCACGGCCATTGCTGCCACCATAAGCTGCTTCATCTGTCCATCCCTCCCGTTTGGAATGATAATTGACGCAGGGAGAAGCTCCCCGCAGGCCGCCTACCCTAATCAAATTACCATCCGATGTCAATGAAGAATGGCAAATGTTGTCTAGACAAATTCGGGATCGCTGGATGTATCGAGGGGTGGTCGTACTGGAGACGCTGCAGGCTCAAAAGGTAAATATGGTACGCTTTCTGTATCCCTAGATGATTCTGGAGGTCCAGCGTGGCCGAGGTCGGCCCCTATTCCAATTACCGGATGACGGCTCGGCTTGAACTGGCCAATATTCCCGGGATGTTTGCCAGAGTCGCCACCGCCCTAGCGGAAGAAGGCGCGAATCTGGGCGCAGTGGATATTGTGTCGGCCTCTCCGGACACAATCGTGCGGGACATCACCTTCGATGTCCAGGATGAGGCGCATGGCGAACGAGTGGTCAAACGGTTCAATGACATTCCAGACGTACGGGTCCTCTCCGTCTCGGACCGTATTTTTCTGCTTCATTTAGGCGGAAAAATCCGTGTTGAAAGTAAGCTTCCGCTCACGACACGCAATGTCCTCTCCATGATTTATACACCGGGCGTCGGAAGGGTTTCTCAAGCCATCGCGCAAGACAGGTCTAAAGCGTATGCCTTTACGACGAAAAGCAATAGCGTCGCCATTGTCACTGACGGATCGGCGGTTTTAGGGCTCGGCAATTTAGGCCCGTACGCCGCGCTGCCGGTCATGGAAGGTAAGGCCATGCTCTTTAAAGAGTTCGCGGGCATCGATGCCTGGCCGATTTGCCTCAGCACTCAGGACTCTGACGAAATCGTGCGGATCGTCCAAGGGATTGCGCCGGGCTTCGGAGGGGTGAACCTTGAGGACATCAGCGCTCCGCGGTGCTTCGAGATCGAGCGGCGTCTGAAAGAGAGCCTCGACATTCCCGTGATGCATGACGATCAGCACGGGACAGCGGTCGTGATTTTAGCGGCGTTGCAGAATGGGCTGAAGGTCGTCAACAAACGCATCGAGGACGCGCGGATCGTCGTCAACGGTCTTGGGGCAGCCGGCTTGACGTGCTGCCAGATCCTGTTGGCCGCCGGCGCGTCCCACTTACTTGGATGCAATCGACAAGGCATCGTCCTGTCCGGGGACGCCGAGCGGCTCCGCCAATCTCGACACCACCTTGCCGTCTGCATTCACAATGACAAACCGACCGGCACACTCCGCGATGCGCTGACAGGCGCCGATGTCTTTATCGGTCTCTCGGTGGCGAATGTGTTGACGCGCGACGATCTTATCCTCATGGCGCCGGATCGCATCATTTTTGCGATGGCCAATCCGGATCCGGAGATTTCGCCCATTCATGCTCTGTCCCATTGTCGAATTTTCGCCACAGGGCGATCGGACTATCCGAACCAGATCAACAATGCGTTGGCGTTTCCCGGTATCTTTCGTGGCGCGCTCGATGTCCTGGCGCGCGAAATTAACGAGCCGATGAAGCTGGCCGCTGCTCAAGCCCTTGCCGATCTCATTCCCGCGGCAACGCTCAGTGAGGACTATATTATTCCGAGCGTATTCGATAAACAGGTCGTCCCTAGCGTGGCGAAGGCCGTCGCTTGCGCGGCATGGGACACTGGTGTCGCGCGGCGCAGTCCAAAGCGATCGGGACTGAGTGCCGAGGACTGAGTGCCGGGAGGTCAGATTCGAGCAGTTTCGGTTGCTCAGTCCTCAGGCCTCGTCACTCAGTCCTGCTGCTGTCCCAGACTCAACTCATACAACAATACCTTCCAGCCGTCTTCTTCGCTCAAAAATTGACCGACGATCGGCAGCATCCCGGTGCCGGGCACTCTGCCCGACTGACCCAAACTTCCGTTTTTCAGCACCCACATCATTTCCCCGGGCGTTCGATACTTTTTGAATTTTGGGTTCGTGAAATTTCTGGGTTGAATCGGAAGGACTTTCGCGGCCCCGCCGTCGCCTTTGCCTTCGGGTCCATGGCACTGAAAACAAGTGCCGCGACCAAGAAAAATCGCTTTACCTTCGGCGAGGACGTCGGATGTCGGTTCAAAGGGCGACTTGAGCGCCTTTGCGGCCGTTAATTCAGATGAGGGGACGCGCGAGAGTTTGATGTCGAATTCACCGCCGGCCTGGCCATACCCGGACGGATCGGCCGCTATCGCCACGGTCGATGTCATGAGTGCGATGAGCGCAAAAGACAACGGTACAGAAAATCCTTTCATGATTCCTCCATGATAGTGATGGGCCGTCAGCCTTAAGCGGTCAGGCGAAAAGCAGTCCTCAGTAACTCGTCATTGAGTAATGCCTTCAACTACCAATTACTGAGTTACTCACTTACTTCCCCTTACTTCCTCTTCCGAGAGGCGACTGACGGCTGATAGCTGACGGCTTTCTACAAAGGGCGGGAGTCTATCATAGCGTGTCTGTCCGGACAACGAGCAGACCGCTTGCGGCTGTCGTCGCTTAAAATGTTTATGCTACAATGCGCGCCTATTGAACCCGGTGTCGGCACCGCTTGTTGAGTACCGCGGACCACCCTCATCATGCCGTTTAACGCGCGAACGTTTGGGAAATTTCAAGTCGGAATGAGAAAACGGATTGTGGAGCTTCGCGCGAAAACCGAAGACTGCCTAGAAGTCGCGATCGATTCCATGATGGAGGACCGGGTAGACAGCTTTTTTCGGATCGAGGAAGGTTTAACGGAAATTGGCCGCTCGTTGGGACTCATTGAAGAAGAGATGGCGCACGTCGTCGATCTTTCCAGCGCCCAACGCCTGGACTCCCGTCTGGAGTTCATGGAGGATCGCTTCGATGAATTCGATAGTGAGGTACGGCAGCGGCCGCGCCGGCGCCGCCGTCGTATCAACATGGCGGATTTCTTCAAAGCCGCCGGGAGTGGATGGGGGGAGGCGCCTGGAACGCGCGACATCAATAACCCAACCGAGGCGTACGCCGCGCTGGGCGTGGAATACGGCAGTTCCTTAACCATCGTGACGCGCGCGTTCCGTGACCGCGCGAAGAAGCTGCACCCTGACGCGCGCCGGGGCGACCGAAGCTCGGAACCCGAACTCCGCCGGATCATCGAAGCGTACCAGTTCCTGAAAGAGCATTTAAGCCTGAGTAATACGGAACCGCCGATCAATCCAGGATCCGCCACCTATTCCCCATCGGAGTAATCACCACGTGACGTCGTCTCCTGCCTACATTACCGATCGTCAGAGCTTGCGCAATTTTGTCGAGCGCGTGCGTCATCACAATCGCATCGCGCTCGATACGGAATTTGTCGGAGAAGATAGTTTTGTGCCGCGGCTCGAACTGATCCAAGTCGCTGCTGGAGATCTTTCGGCGGCCATCGACTTTCCTGCGGTCGGGTCATTGGATGATTTCGGGCCACTCTTGGCCGATCCGGCCATTGAAAAAGTTGTACATGCCGGACGGCAGGATTTGGAGTTATTCTACGCGCACACCGGGATCGTGCCGACTCCGATTTTTGATACGCAGGTTGCCGCCGCTATGGTGGGGTACGGCACGCAGATCGCCTATGCGCAGTTAGTGCAACGCATTGTCGGTGTCAAGTTAACGAAAGCGCATACGTTTACCAATTGGAGTCAGCGGCCGCTCACGAAGGAGCAGGTTGTCTATGCGCTGGACGACGTGCATTACCTCTTGCCGGTCCATACCCACCTGCAGGAGCGGCTCAAAGCGCTTGGCCGGAAGGTATGGGTGGAAGAAGAATTTATTCGATTAGGATCGAAGCTGACCGATGGGTCGCGCGAGCCACGCCACCGCTATCAGCGGATTCGCGGCTGGGAGAATCTCAAACCACGCTGTGCTGCCGTGCTCCGAGAGCTGGTGGCATGGCGAGAAGAAGAAGCGAAACGCCGCGATGTGCCCAGAGGTCGTGTCATTCGCGACGAAGTCTTATTGGAAATGGCGCGTCACATTCCGACCAAGGTGACGGCGCTGAGAGGCATGCGAGGCCTCCATGGTTCTGAAATCGACCGCAATGGAGAGGTGTTGATCCAGGTCATCGAACAGGGTCTACGGGTTCCCGCGTCAGAGTGGCCCGAAGCACCGAAAAGTAAACGCTCCGAGCCGGAAGCCGCCGGTCAAGTCGATTTGCTCCAGGCAGTCCTGAAGGCGATTGCCTTGAAAGAAGAAATTGCGCCGGCCTTGCTCGCCGGGGCATCGGATCTCCAAGAACTGGTCGACGCGAAACATCAACGCGATAAGTTAGATCTACCGATACTCCATGGGTGGCGGAGAAAGCTGGCAGGGGAGTCACTACTGGAAGTTCTCGGGGGAAGGCTACACGTCAGCATAGATCCGCAGACCGGCGCCTTGAAGTTGATATCTCACGAACCTGGTACGACCATCGATGGTTAGAGGAGTTTTTGTATTGTATCCGCCGGCCTCGCTAAGATCGCGGTGTCCCCCTTTTCCACGATGGGCCGTTGAATCAGATCCGGATGCTCGATCATGAGGGTCAGCAGCTCCTCTTCAGTCAGGACTTTTTTTCCAAGCCCTAGGCTCTTATAGAGGTCTTCCTTTGTTCGTAGCACATCTCTGACTCGTAAGCCGGTCTTTGTCAGCAAACTTTTCAGGCGCGCTTTAGTAAACCGCTTTTCATAATAATTGATGGCATCGAAGGGCAGACCGCTGTCTTTGAGAATTTGAATAGCTTGCCGGCAGGTCGTACAGGTCGGCTTCTGATAGATGGTAATCTTTGCCATTTTTGTCCCTCGATTCCTTGACGTAGATTTTTGCGCAATGATAAAAACTATAGGTGTGAGGTTCGATATGCCGGGGACGCGCTACAAGGCAGGACGGTTTTTCTCATCGCATACCGTCTCGCTCGCATCGCAATGGAACATCCTACTATGTTAACGGCCGGCACCAGCTCAACTGGGGCATTCGCGTGTGCGTCCGCCACGCAACGTACACTGAGGCACTTGCGGACTAAGCGGAAGGGACAACCGGTCTTTGTGCTGGGGCATGTCCCCCAACGCAAAGGCCAGGAAGCGACGTTCCAGCTTTTCAATGAACGGTTGGCCGTTGTCAAATTTGCTGATGGAGTCAATCTCGGCTATGACCCCTCGGAATTGCTGCTTCCCACAGAAATTGACGACAAAGGCGTCGCTTACTTTGAGATTCGTCAGTGTGCCGCATGCGCGCAGCAGTTTCCCCTGACGTCTGAAGAAGCCCAAGCCGAGGAAGAACCAACCAAGTGTCTTGAGTGCCAATAGATCAGTAACGAGCGATGAATAGGGGATGTCCGATTCGTCCATTCATCGTTCATCCATCCTAATCGGTCAATCCACCAGCGGGGCGAACTCCAAGGCTTTCTTGAGAAGACACTCTCCTGCCACGCCTTGGAGCACCATGGGCAACATGCCGGCATCCAATCCTTTGACGGATGTAATGCGATACCCTTCTGCTGCTTTGACTCCTTCTGCTTTTAGCGAATGGCAAATCTCCAGGTTTCTCCAGATCATATTGTCCAGCACGTCATCGCTCGGCACAAGAGTCGCTGCGGATAGAGTTCCGTCCACGGAGACTTGTGCGCCGGCCTGGCGTTTGTCTTTCGATACGCTGGTCACCACCGCGAAGATTGTCTCCTGCGCCAAGACAGTATCCGTCACGAGTGATAAGAGTATTACCATCACCGTCGCCCATGGTGTTCGGGGTTGCAGCATGTCGCCTCAAGATGCTTTTATGTGCAATGCAATTCAATATGCCTCTCGTATCAATCTCCACTCGTCGCCGGGCGTAGCACACGTTCTGGAAGCCATCCCTTCCCGCCATCCGGAATGGTGACTTCATAATACTGCTCTGTCTGGCTTGGCACCGCCTCGATTGCCTGTATTCCGCTCACGAATACCACGGTCCCTGATGATAAGATTCGCGTTTGTGCAAGCGTTGAAACCGACGCCGCGCGGTTCGGCGGAAAGGGCAGCAAGGTAGCCATGCGCGAGACAGTGTCCGTGGCTGCGACGATCAGTTTCTGACCAATTTGGAATTGAGCAGCGGCGAGGCCTGTCGCCATCCTGCTATTGGGCGAAGGCCCTCCGTGGCTTAACGCGCTATTTCCCACCATCCTTGGTGTAGACGTGAAACCACCAGCTAAGGATGATGGTTGCTGCGGTGTATGCTGCCAGAGAGCCATGACGCCGACAACAAGCGCTGCTCCCCCTAGTCCGATCAAGACGTGAACACGTGATGGCATAACGGACACCTCTCTGAAGAAGTATCCGTAGAGTATGCCCAAGCTGCAAGACCTTCGCAAGCGGCCAGACAACCTTGACCAACTGAACGGTGTCCACATACTATTCGAGTAGAACTGGACAATGAGGAGGATGGACGATGCCTCATGATTTTATGCCGGGCTTAGCGGGGGTGCCGGCTGCGCGTTCCGCCGTCAGCGATGTCGACGGTCAAGCAGGCGTGTTGGAATATCGCGGGATCCGCATTGAAGCATTATGCGAACGCTCGGCGTTTCTCGAAACGGCGTGGTTGTTGTTGTTCGGACGCTTGCCTACACAAGAGCAGTTGACTCAGTTTACCAAGGATGTGACCTGCCACCGGCGCATCAAATATCGGATTGTGGATCTCATTAAGTGCCTGCCCGAGCACGGCCATCCGATGGACGCGCTGCAAGCGGCGGTGGCGGCTTTGGGGATGTTCTATCCCGGTCGGAACGTTACAGACGTCGAGAATAATTATTGGTCGGCCGTCCGGCTGATTGCGAAATTGCCGACGATCGTCGCGGCGTACGCGCGATTGCGCAAGGGGGATGATTACATTCCACCGCGGGACGATCTGAACTTTTCCGAAAACTTTTTGTATATGTTGTCGGAAACGGTCCCTCCGAAGATGTGGGTGGAGACGCTCGATGTCTGTTTGATCTTGCATGCCGAGCATACGATGAATGCCTCGACCTTCACCGGACTCGTCACGGCCTCGACTTTAGCCGATCCGTACACGGTGGTCGCCTCGTCTATCGGCGCGCTGAAGGGGCCGTTGCATGGTGGCGCGAATGAAGAAGTGGTGGAAATGCTCAGACGGATCGGCACGCCGGGCCGCGTGCGCGGCTACGTTGAGCAGAAAGTCCAGGCCAAGGAAAAGCTCATGGGCTTCGGCCATCGTGTCTATAAAGTGAAAGATCCTCGCGCCACGATTTTACAAGAGGTCTGCGGTCGGCTGTTCAAGGAAACCGGCACATCCCCGCTTTACGATGTCGCCGTAGAAGTCGAGCGGGTCGCGGCCGAGCACTTCGAGGCGAAGAAAGTGTATCCCAACGTCGATTTTTATTCGGGCATCGTCTACGACAAAATGGGTATTGAATTAGAGTTCTTCACCCCTATTTTTGCCATGGCCCGTGTGGCAGGATGGCTCGCGCACTGGTTCGAGCAGCTCAAGGAAAACAAACTGTATCGGCCGGAACAAATCTATGACGGCGAGCACAATCGCCCGTATGTGCCGATCGATGAGCGTTAGGACAGCGGCATTGCGGCGGTTCTGCGGTTCTATGGTTCTCATGGCCGCACCTGATGGTCGACAAAGGATCAGGCCATCGAGGAAGGCTACCGTCTTGCCAGTGATTGGGCCGAGGTTCCATTCCTGCTGCTATTTCGGAGTGATCGACAGGAACACCGTCGCATTGCCTCGCGTGATGAGCAGCAGGACTCGCGACTTCGCGTCGAGTTCGTTTACGAGCCGCTCGAAGTCCTGCATGCTGCGAACCGGCTTTCTGTTGATCTCTCGAATAATATCCCCTGCCTTGAGACCGGCTTGGTCCGCTGCGGAATCCGGTTCAATTTGGCTTACCGCTACACCCGCTTCTTTACGGCCTTGTCGTCCCTGTTGAGCGCCAAGCGGTTCAACCGTGACGCCTGCCAGCGCGTGTTCACCGTGTCCGCTGCTCGGTTCACTTCGCGAAGCTTTCGCCATGTTTTTGGGCAATTCGGTGACAGTCAGCTTCGCTTCTTGGGTGTGCTTGTCCCGAAGAATTGTCACGGTCACGGTCGTCTCGGGAGCCGTATCCGCCACCATTGATCGAAGATGCGCCGGATCTTTAATCGGGGTCCCATTGTAGATTGTGATAATGTCTCCGCGTTGGAGCTTAGCCTTAGCGGCTGGGCTATCGTCCATGACGTCGGCCACGAGCGCGCCGGCGGTGTCTTTCGCTCCGAATTCTTTCGCCAGGTCTTGAGTGATCTCTTGAATCGACACACCGAGCCAGCCGCGAACGACTTTTCCATATTTTATGAGACTGCGCATGACGCTCTTAGCCATATTGCTCGGGATCGCGAATCCAATGCCCATATTGCCGCCGGTGCGACTGAAGATCGCGGAGTTGATGCCAATGAGTTCTCCTTTCAAATTGACCAGCGCCCCGCCCGAATTCCCAGGATTGATTGCCGCGTCCGTTTGAATGAAATCCTCATAATCGACAATGCCCATATTGGCGCGTCCCACCGCGCTGATGATTCCCATTGTGACCGTTTGACTGAGACCGAACGGATTGCCCACAGCGAGGACCAGTTCGCCGACTTGTAAGTGAGTGGAGTCACCCCATGACAAAACCGGCAAATCCTCGGCGTCTATCTTGATGACGGCGACGTCGGTTTTCGGATCGGTCCCAATGACTGTGGCTTTGAAGGTACGTTTATCCGGCAGCAGTACCTTGATTTCGTCCGCTTTCTCCACGACATGGTTGTTCGTCACGATATGGCCGTCGGGACTGACAATCACACCCGATCCCAGTCCCTGTTCGCGGCGCTCCTTCGGCACGGGGAATCGGCGCTCCTCCTCGCCGAAGAACCGCCGAAAGAATGGATCGTTGAAAAAGGGATTCTGAAATCCTTCGGCCTGAGCGGTCTTCTGAGAGGAGGAGATGTTAACGACGGATGCCTTGGCTAATTTCGCGACTGAAATGAATGTCTCGTTACCGGGAAAACCGCTCGTTGGGGGAAGGCCGGTCTGAGCGGCCGCGTGAGCGGTGGGTTCAGAAGGAAGGCGTTCAAGTGGATTCTGCTCCCGAGAACATTGTGCCGTCCCAAGCAGGAATGCAAGTAATCCGATGATCCATGCATGCTTCGATCGATGCAACAGATATATGGTCCCTTCTGAAAGACGAGGTCGCTCCGGGCTCATGAAGGTAATCCTTCGCGTGTGAATCAATAATCTGTATTTAAATAATCTTACCATCCGCCGAGTCAAGAGGGTGGTCGGAGCACATGAGGTCAATGTATGGGCCTCGGCAACGTTGCGCTTTTGAAAGGCGAGACAAGGCTTGTACGTGTGTAGATGATCCATTAAGATGAGCTCCCTCGGGAAACGGTGATCACCCTTCTGAATCGGAGTATTCGGACTATGGCAAATTCACATGAAAGGCCCATGAGGGCTGAGGATACCTCACCCGGCGCGACCCGGATGGAACGGGATACGATGGGAGAATTAGCGGTCCCGGCATCGGCGTACTACGGCGTGCAAACAGCTCGGGCGGTCGAAAACTTTCCAATTAGCGACCTCCGTTTTCCGCGCTCATTTATTAAAGCCATGGGGTTGATTAAGCATGCAGCGGCAAAGGTCAATGCCGCACTAGGGCTATTGGATCAAAAAATCGCTGAGGCTATTTTCACCTCCAGCCGAGAGGTGATTGATGGACGCTGGGACCATGAATTCCCCGTCGATATTTTCCAGACCGGTTCCGGCACTTCTACCAATATGAATGCGAATGAAGTCATTGCGAATCGCGCTGCGGAACTGCTTGGTGGAGCGCGAGGCAGCAAACTGGTGCATCCGAATGACCATGTGAATTTAGGGCAGTCCAGCAATGATGTGATCCCCACGGCGATTCATATTGCGGCTATAGATGGAATTGAACGCCAGCTCGTCCCGGCGCTGAGTCGCCTTCAGAGGGCATTGGCCGGCAAGGCGCGAGAATTCGAGACGATCGTAAAAATCGGTCGAACGCATCTGCAAGACGCCACCCCGGTACGGTTGGGACAGGAATTTGGCGGCTATGCGCGGCAGATCGAATTAGGATTGGAACGGGCGAGGCATGCGCAGCGAGTGCTGCGCGAAGTGGCGCTTGGTGGAACGGCGGTCGGCACCGGATTGAATGCGCATCCGGAGTTCGCCAGACGTGTGCTAGCCATAGTCTCGCAGGAAATCGGATGCCCTTTTCACGAGGCGACCAATCATTTTGAAGCGCAATCGACGCAGGATTCTCTCGTCGAAGCCAGCGGCGCGTTTCGGACCATTGCCGTCAGTCTGATGAAGATTGCGAATGATGTGCGATGGCTAGGGTCGGGCCCCCGATGCGGACTGGGAGAAATTGTATTGCCGGAGACGCAACCCGGATCATCGATCATGCCCGGCAAAGTCAATCCGGTGATTGCGGAATCGGTCACCATGGTAGCGGCGCAAGTGATCGGCAATGACGTAACGATTACGATCGGTGGGCAGGCCGGCAATTTTGAGCTGCTCGTCATGTTACCGGTCATGGCGCACAACCTGCTCCAGTCCATTGAATTGTTGGCTAGCGCCGCGAATAACTTTTCAGCTCGTTGCATTGAGGGAATCAAGGCCGACGAAGAACGCTGCCGCAATTTCATCGAACAAAGTTTGGCCATGTGCACGGGTTTAGCGCCTGAGATCGGTTACGATGCGGCGGCCAAACTGGCAAAAGAAGCGTATCGGACAGGAAAGACCGTCCGTGAAATCGCCCGGGCGCAGAAAGTCTTGCCTGAAGATCGGCTTACCGCACTACTGGATCCGTGGCGTATGACCGAGCCGGGAGGACCGGTGGGTTCGGCAGGTGGTTGAGGCCTCGTCCAGTTCATTCACCCTTCTTCCGTTCGGCCATTCACCCTCTTCACGGTCTATTCATTCACGACTTACGGAATCTTCGGCATTTTGACATTCGAAATGAGGCTATGCTAATTTCGCAAAATTCCTCAGTAATGTTATTCATCGGTGGAGATCGTCAATGGGTGAAGTAGGCGTGAGCGGTCAAGGTGCGCATGTCGTGATTGTCGTGGGGGCCGGTCCGGCAGGAATGTCGGTCGCCAATATCCTGTCCAAAGCCGGACATGAGGTGGTCATTTTAAATCGGGACATTAAATTCGGCGGCTTGGCGGAATATGGAATTTTCCCGAGCAAGTTGAAATTGCGTGGCGGATTGCGAAAGACCTATTGGGAAGTGGTGGAACGGCCGAACGTGCATTATTTCGGGAATGTCTCTATCGGTCAGTCGAAAGCTCTGACAGTAGAGGACCTCCGAGCGCTAGGTGCCAGCGCGGTGGTGTTTGCCACCGGCGCGCAAGGCACGAAGACGATCGGCGTGGAAGGCGATTCGGCGGCGGGCGTATTTCACGCGAAAGATGTCGTGTATCATTTTAACCGCTTGCCGGGGTTTGGAGAACGTCCGTTCGATATGGGGCGGCGGGTTGCCGTCATCGGAGTCGGCGACGTGATGGTCGATATCGCCCATTGGTTGACTCGATATAAGAAGGTCGAACAGGTCACCGCCATTGCGCGCCGTGGTCCGCTCGAACGGAAGTATAATCCCAAAGAGATTCGCGCCGTCTGCGGTAACATCGATCAGGAGATGCTGCGTGCGGAGTTCACACGGGTGCGTCCTCGGCTGGAAGCGGTCGGGCAAGAGCCGGACAAAATCTTGAAGGATATGACCGAGGAATTCACCAAGTGTGAGCAGACCGGCAGTTCCACCAAAATGGGATTCCGCTTTCTGGCGTCGCCCCGACGTGTGTTGACCGATGCGAATAATCGTGTGCGCGCGTTGGAGCTGGAAGAAACGAAGCTCGAACCAAAGGGACAAGACACGGCTGCCGTTGGACTCAAACAATACTACGAGTTCCCCTGCGATAGCGTCGTGTTCGCGGTGGGCGATCGAGTGGACGACACGCTGGGGCTGCCCTACAAGAACGGCATGTTCGTGACCAATCCGACATCGACCGGCAATGATCCCGACGATGCGCTGTTTCAAGCGTATGATGAGGCTACCGGTAAGATCGTTGAGGGTATTTTCCTGGCGGGCTGGGCGCGCAAGGCCAGCGAAGGTCTGGTGGGAATCGCCAAGCGTGATGGTGAATGGTGCGCCGAGGTGCTCACCCGGTATCTTGAAACACAGGCGCTGCGAGACCGAGATGCCATGCAAGGAGTCGTGCGCCGGTTACGCGGTCTTCTGCAAGAGCGGAAGATCCAAGCCGTCGGAGTGGATGGTCTTCGGGTGCTTGAGAGGGCTGAAAAGTCCTGTACGGATACACAGGACTGCATCGGAGAGTTTAAGTTTGTCACCAATCAAGACATGCTGCAGCGCATTCTTCAACACAACGCGAGCGCGGTGTCACGGTAACGATCCGTCTCCCCATTTCAATTTCTTTCGCAGCACGTCATAATACGTATGATCGGGAAAACGGATGAGTCGCGTACGATGGCGGGATGCGCTCATCGTCACCGAATCGCCTTGGACCATGGCAACGCCCACCTGTCCATCGAACGTTGTCATGGCGCCCTCGTCCTTCCCGGTGAGCACCACTTCCAGCCCCACATTGCTTGGGATGACAAGCGGACGGTGGGTCAGCGTGTGCGGACAGATGGGCGTTAAGATGAGCGCATGCACCGATGGATTGATGATCGGTCCTCCAGCGGAGAGTGAGTAGGCTGTCGAGCCGGTCGGCGTGGAGATGATGAGTCCGTCGCCTCGCAGCCGGGTCACAAACTGTCCCTCGATCGAAATTTGGATTTCGATCATGCGCGCCAACGTGCCCTTACTGATAACGACATCATTCAGGACGGTGGCCTGTGCGACGTGTTCGCCGTGACGATCGATCCGTGCGCGCAACATCAGTCGTTCCTCGAGATGATACGCGCCCGCGAACACCTTCTGTAATGTGGAGTAGAGTTGATCCGCGCCTACTTCGGTAAGAAACCCCAGCCCGCCCATATTGACGCCAAGAATCGGAATGCCGCGTTCTTCGACGAGACGGGCGGCATTCAGCATGGTGCCGTCCCCGCCCAAGACGATGAGCATGTCGGCGAGGGCGGCCATCTGTGGCTTTTGGTGCATCGCCGATTCGCCGATCAAAGCGGCTGTTTTACTGTCGAGCACGACGTCTTTCTCATGCTCTCGCAACCATGACACCAAATCCTTTAGAATGGGTTTGACGTCGGGAAATTTCGGCTTCGTAAGAATGCCGATGGTTTTCATGTGGATATTCACGACAAGAGGTCCGGAGCGTGGGAAGGGCGATTGTACCGAGGCGTCGGATTGGTGTCAACGAACGAACGGCTGACTTCAGTTTCGTATTCGCGCGGCGTTGCGGCGTCACAGCTCTTGACATGCCTCATTTCGGTCGATAGAATTACAGCAGCATTTCCGGTAGTTTGCCTACGTTTTCGTCTCACCGCACAGCCACAGAGGAGGTAGGATGTTCGAACGATTCACGGATAAGGGTCGCAAGATCATCATCCTAGCCAGGGAGGAAGCAGAGCGCCACCAGAATGACTATCTGGGCACGGAACATTTGGTCTTGGCCATTCTCCGTGAGACGGACGGCATCGCCCTTATGATCATCAAGAAAATGGGTCTCTCCACTGAGCAGATCAGGCTGGAGATTGAACGAAACCTTCCCGGTGGCGGCACCACCATGACATTCGGCGAAATTCCGTTTAGCCCGCGTGTGAAGAAA
>Ga0308175_100000959_pt1 | contig 19127 bp, 18 predicted proteins | sample PhyCR1_3_FD_203893 | JGI IMG/M metagenome (GOLD analysis project Ga0308175, IMG submission 203893) | Soil microbial communities from UC Gill Tract Community Farm, Albany, California, United States - DLSLS.C.R1 | ecosystem: Environmental > Terrestrial > Soil > Agricultural land | place: USA...
GATCGCGTATGTATTCGATCCCTTTGGCGACTTCGCGGAAGTGCGCTGCAACAAGGCGGGGGTGGATCTGGAACCACTCTTCGAAACGGAAGATATTGCTCTGCTTGAAAGTTTGATTCGTCGCCACGTTAACTATACGGGTAGCCCGCTTGGCAAGAGAATCCTTGCGAACTGGCCCCAAGTGCTTCCCCAATTCACGAAAGTGTTTCCCCATGAGTTCAAACGGGTTATGAAGCCTGCGGAGAAGAAGGCAGTCAAGATCCCCGCTACCTATGAACCGACTTCAGCGGCGGTCGCTGTTGCCGGCGAGAGGTCGAGATAGATGGGTAAGATGACAGGTTTCCTTGAATACCCCCGGGAAACACCGCAGCGGCGTCCTATCACTGAACGAATCAACGACTGGTTTGAGGTGTACCAGGATTTCCCGGATTCGAAAGCGCGAGAGCAGGGCGCCCGATGTATGGATTGCGGCGTCCCGTTTTGCCATACCGGATGTCCACTCAACAACCTCATCCCGGACTGGAATGACCTTGTGTGGAAGGACCGTTGGCGCGACGCGATCCGTACTCTGCACGCAACCAACAATTTCCCGGAGTTCACAGGACGCATCTGTCCTGCCCCGTGCGAAGCGGCCTGTGTGCTTGGGATCAACGCTACTCCGGTCTCAATCAAGCCGATTGAGCAGAAGATCATCGATCACGCCTTTGCCGAAGGCTGGGTCCTGCCCGAATACCCACGCCGGAAGACGGGCAAGAAAATAGCGGTCGTTGGCTCAGGCCCTGCTGGACTCGCGGCTGCGCAGCAATTGGCGCGAGCCGGGCATTCAGTCACGGTGCTCGAACGGCACGATCGTATCGGCGGTCTGCTTCGTTATGGAATCCCGGATTTCAAGATGGAAAAGCTGGTCATCGATCGCCGTCTGGAGCAGATCATCGCCGAAGGTGTGCAGTTTCGAACCGGCATTCACGTAGGCACGGATGTGACTGGCGAGGATCTACAGCGGGACTATGACGCTGTGCTCCTGGCCGTCGGCGCAGAAAAGCCGCGCGACCTGGCAATTCCCGGGCGTGAGTTGAAGGGCATTCATTATGCGATGGATTACCTCGTTCAACAAAATCGGCGTGTCGCCGGAGACCGGATCTCGAGTGCGGAAGAAATCAACGCGGCCGGCAAGCGGGTCATCATTATCGGTGGCGGTGATACCGGAGCCGATTGCCTCGGTACCGCTCATCGTCAGAAGGCGCTATCGGTGCATCAGTTGCAGATCCACCCGATGCCCCCCGAAACACGGCATGGAAGTACTCCGTGGCCGTTGTGGCCGCTGCAATTGCGGGTAGAATCGGCGCACGAGGAAGGCGGCGTTCGCGACTGGAGCGTTCTGACGACCCACTTCACGGGTGATAGCAACGGCAATGTCGAGAAACTACATTGCGTGCGCGTAGGTCCGAAGCCTGCCTTGGAACGAGTACCCGGCAGCGAATTTTATCTTGATGCCGACCTCGTGCTCATCGCGATCGGCTTTTCCGGTCCGGTTCGGAACGGGTTACTGGAGCAGTTGCCCTTTGACCTCGACGCCCGCGGCAATCTGAAGGCGGACGAGTCTTACATGACTTCGGTGCCCGGAATCTTCTCGGCCGGTGACGCCCGGCGCGGACAATCCCTGGTTGTCTGGGCCATCGCCGAGGGCCGAAAGGCGGCTCACCATATCGATAAGTTCCTCATGGGCGGCAGCCAGCTGGCGGCTTAGATCGTCGCCAGACCTGGCGCGCACTAATTCTCTTTTTGAGGACGGACGCGTGCCCAATGACTACTCTACCTTGACCAGGGATGTAAAAGAAGGATTATCCGGATACAGAATCACGTTGTAGGCTGGCACCAAATGGACGGCGCGATTAGCGCTAGCGGGCTTCGGATTCCACGTTGGAGCAGATAGTCGTACGGTTTCTGACCCGCCGTTACGGCGTGTTCAAGTGATCTACGTGCCACGGCTGAGGTGTCGTTAGCCATGTGCAGTTAAAACAAAGAGCCGGAGCGCCTCTCGGCGCCCCGGCTTCACTAGGTTGACCTACCTTCGTTTTTATTTCTTCGAGGATTTCCCGGCCGAGACCGTCTTCGCGAGATCACCCTGGTTGGACATGGCCGCTGCCACCACAGGGAGCCGGAAGTTCTCGCCGATCATGCTGGCCATTGCATGAACCTCCAGTCCTTCCGCCTCTTTCGTAAAGAGCAGGCAATTACGTTCCGGGTCGAAATCGGCTTGGATCCAGTCGCCCGCACTCACTTGGCTCGTCGCCATCAAGTTCGAGAGCGGGTGAACCAGGAAGCGTTCGATTGCGCGCTTCAGGTGGCGAGCCCCGTACTTCATGTCCGTACCTTCGGAGAGCAGGTAGCTCTTTCCCGCTTCGGAAACGGTGAATACGAAAGTCTTTTCCGCCGGCGAGAGCATGATGCGCTGCTGGACTTGTCCGAGTTCCAGGTCGAGAATCCGCCGCAATTCGTTCTGTCCGAGCGGTTTGAAGACGACCGTTTTATCGATGCGGTTCATGAATTCCGGCGTAAACTTCCGCCGAGCCGCTTCGATGCCACTGCGGGACATCTTCTTTGAGATCTGCTCGTCGTTCAGGTTCTGTTCTGAATCGTTGAGCGCCTTGTTGAAGCCGAGTTTGGGAGAAACCAGCGCGCTCATCTCGTGCGCCCCCAGGTTGCTGGTCATGAAGATCATGGCCCGGGAGAAGTCGACCTTGCGGTTGTCTCCGAGGGTCAAAGTCGCCTTGTCCAGGATGCCGAGAAGGAGATTCCAGAGTGCGTCGCTCGCCTTTTCGATTTCGTCGAACAGGATGAAGCTGACCTTCACCGCTTCCGTATGATGCTGGTTGATCACTTCCTGGCTGAGGAGCGGGTGGGTCTCGCGGTGGCCCAGGTAGCCCGGAGGCGAACCGATCAGTTTGGCGATTTCGTGGCTGTGTTGGAATTCTGCGCAATCGATCTTGATCACTGCGCGCGGATTATTGACGAGAGCTTCAGCCGTTGCTTCCACCGTACGAGTCTTTCCCGAACCGGTGGGTCCAAGGAACAGGAAGTTGCCGATCGGTCGTCCTGGTGCACATAAGCCCGTCACGTGCATCTGATAAATGTTCACGATCTGTTGGACCGCTTCGTCCTGACCCACTACCAGGTTGAGCAGAGTTTTTTCCAAAGACTCCGCATCTTTGCCCGTTCTGGTGGGGTCAAGAACTTTTCGTAACCGGCTCATTTCTGCTAGCCCTTCTTTCCTTTTTTTCCGCCAGATTCCCGTCACTCCTCAACAGTGCGAGATCAAACCCCTTAATCTTGCTGAATTACATACTCAGGAAGAGCAAATCGCGTGCCAAACATGACCACTTCGTCCGCTGCCGAACACGAGCTTTCGGTAGAGCCTTTCGGCTACTACCCTCGGTCGAGATTTAGGAGTTTTCCTTTAGTCCTTTTGGGGGCGGGAAGGTCTCACCTCAATTCGGCTGATGAGCGTTCTTTTCGGCAGGCGAATGACACCGAGCACGATTTCCGCGATGTCTTCGGGCGCAATCTTCCAATCCGCGCCACGTTGACCGGCTTCCCCGGAAAAATGAGTAGCGACGCTCCCCGGCATGATGTACGTGACGCCGACGTTATCGTGACGATGATCCAGCATCGTCGCCTCGCTCAGGCCATTCAGGCCGAATTTCGAAGCATTGTATGCACTTCCGCCGGCGAATGGGTTTTTTCCCGCCAGGCTGCTTATATTGATGATCCGGCCGCCGCGAGCCTGCTCAAACCGCGACAGGGCTTCTCTCGTGCAATAAAACGCGCCAGAGAGATTGATTCCAATCACCTGGTCCCATTCTTCGATCGTCATCTCGGCCGCCGAGTGGAAGATACCGACGCCGGCGTTGTTCACCAGGATGTCCAGCCCGCCTAACTCCTTGTCCGTGAATTCAAAGAGGCGGGCGATATCGGCGCTTCGGCTTACGTCGGCAACGTAGCCGCTCACCTTCCCCTTAGCTGTTTTGCGTAATTCGCTAACGGCGTTGTCCAGTGAGGTCTGCTGACGCGCACAGATGACCACGTTGGCGCCGTTCTCGGCGAATGCACGGGCGATCGCGAAGCCGATCCCCTTCGAAGCCCCGGTGACCAGAGCTCGCTTACCAAATAAAGGATCACTCATGAATATCCTTTTAACTCATCAGCTTTCTTGCGGTTACAGTGGTCTATCTCAGCCACCACTTTGTCCGACGGCACGCGTGCTGGAGGGGTTCGAGCTCTCTTTACGTGGTCGCGGAACACCTATACTAGAATCGAACCCGGTTTTATGAGCGTAATCTGGCTGCGAACAGCGGCCGCGCTGTATTCATTAGGATTGCTGTACGCGCTTCTTTCCATTTTCAGGAGGGGCAACCGGCTGCTTACGCCGGCCCTGATTGCGTTTGCGGCGGGTGCCATGCTCCACCTCGTTTCCCTCATCGAGCTGCGGATTGAAACCGGCCACGCGCCGCTGAATAACTTCTACGAAACCAGCTCACTTTGCGCGTTTCTGATAGCGGTGCTGTTCCTGATCTATTACGCCTACTATCGCGTTGCCATATTAGGGGTTTGCCTGTTTCCCGTGGTGTTTTTTATGACCCTGATCGGTGCCACGGAGTTCCCGGTTGCCACATGGAGCAGTCCCCATATCCGGAACGCCTGGCTCCTGATCCACATCACGGCCGTACTTGTCGGTTACGCCGCACTGCTCATCGCAGCCGTCGCGTCCGTTTACTACTTATTGCAGGAGCGGCAGCTAAAGAGGAAGCGAGTCGATCCGTCCTCGAACCGTTTGCCGCCTCTCGGCACTCTGGACCAAATCATCACTCAGGCGATGAACGTGGGCTTTGTTTTCATCACGGTCGGCACCGTGACCGGTGTGGTTTGGGCTTTTATTGAAAGTGGAACGTCCTGGATTCTGAATCCCGAGATTGGGTTTTCCCTGTTTACCTGGGCTTTTTACCTGGCCATGATTTTTCTTCGTGTTTCCGCCGGATGGCGAGGACGCCGGATTGCATGGCTCGCAGTCAGTGTTCTTGGCTGCTCACTCATCACCTGGGCCACCCATCTTGGAATCCGGAGCGTCTGGCGGCAATGAGGTTGGCGCTCGCGGGAATCAACCACCGTACCGCACCAGTGCAGATCAGAGAGCAACTCGCCTTCCGGAGCGAGGAGATTCCCACCGCGCTTCTCGACATTCAGGCTCACGGGGCCAAAGAGGCTCTGATTCTCTCTACCTGTAACAGGGTGGAGGTCACCGCTACTCTCGAGGGCGCCATGACGGTTGACCACTTGTTCGACAGCGTGTTGAACGAGCGCCCCGGCCTGAGCCTTGAGGCGCTGCGCCCCCATTTCTACGTGTTCGAAGAACGCGATGCGATCCGGCATCTGTTCCGCGTGGCGTCCAGTTTGGATTCCATGATCGTTGGAGAACCGCAGATTCTCGGGCAGTTGAAGCAAGCGTATTCCCAGGCGAAAGAACAGGGTGCGATCGGGAGTGTGCTCGATGCGGTCCTGACGCGCGCTTTCACCGTTGCCAAACGTATCCGTACTGAAACGGAGATCGGCGAAAGTGCTGTTTCCGTCAGTTATGCTGCCGTGGAACTGGCGCGTGAAATCTTCGGCGCTTTGAACGGGAAACGCGTACTCATCATTGGCGCCGGAAAAATGTCGGAGGGAACGGCGCGGCATCTCCTGAGGGCCGGTGCTTCCGAAATCTTCATCACCAATCGCACCGCCCAGCGGGCGAGCGAAGTAGCCGCCTTGTTCGGCGGCGAAGTGATCCCTTACGATCAGTTTCCAGACCGGCTTGCCGCTATGGATATCGTGATCGCCTCCTCGGGATCACCCGAGTGCGTTGTCACGACGGAGATGGTGCGCCGTGCCATCGACTCCCGCCGGAACCAGCCGATGTTCCTGATCGATATCGCCGTTCCGCGCAATGTCGCTCCGGAAGTGAATCGGGTTGAGCATGCGTTCGTTTACGACCTCGACGATCTGCAACGGCTGGCGGAGCGGAATCTGCAAACTCGCCGTGAGGTTGCCCAACAAGCCGAGAGCATCGTCGAAGAGGAAGTGGCCAGGCTGGAGGCGAAGCTTCGCGAGCGAGGTGCTGCGCCCACCATTCTGAGTCTTCAGGAACAGTTCGAAGCCATCCGCCGGGATGTCGTCGAACGTTATCGCGGGCGCCTCGGACCGCTCACTGCTGCCCAGGAAGAAGCCCTCGAAGGTTTGACAAAGGGCATCATCAACAAGATTGCCCATGGTCCAATCTCTGAAATTCGAAGGCACGCGGCGGAGCAGACGACCGAGGGTGCGCACCACGGCGAACTCATTCATGCGGTGAGACGAATTTTCAGGCTTGGAGACCGATAGCGCGAGCATGTCTGCAGTCGATTCGCCAGTGAAAACTCTCATCATCGGGTCCCGTGGCTCGCAATTGGCCCTTTGGCAAGCAAACCACATTGCGTCACGCTTGAACGGATTTGGCGTTCGCACTCAGATCGACATCATCAAGACGACCGGCGACCACCTGCAGACCGCGTCTCTTGTTCAGGCCGGGGGTAAAGGCCTGTTTACAAAGGAAATCGAGGAAGCGCTGCTTCGCGGAGCGATCGATCTTGCAGTGCACAGCCTGAAAGATCTACCGACGGAGAATCCCGAGGGACTCACGATTGCGGCGATACCCGAGCGCGAGGATCCGAGAGACGCCATGGTCGGTTCGACGCTCGCGGAGTTAGGGCAGGGAGCGCGCGTCGGCACGAGTTCCGGACGCCGTGGAGCTCAGTTGTTGAATCTGCGGCCGGATCTTGTTGTTCAGCCCATTCGTGGGAATGTCGACACCCGGCTGCGGAAGCTGAAGGAACGGCAGTTCGACGCCATTATGCTGGCCGCTGCCGGCCTGCGCCGTCTGGGCTTGGAAGGGGAAATCGCTCACTATTTCAGTCCCGACGAGATCTGTCCGGCGCCGGGTCAAGGCGCACTTGCCGTACAGACCCGCATTGAAGACCTGGCGCTCGAAATCTGTTCCGCGCTCAATCATCCGATCACTGCTGAGTGTGTCCGTTGTGAACGTAGCGTTCTCGCGGCGCTCGGCGGTGGATGCCAGCTCCCGGTCGGTGTATTCGCCGAGGTAGATGATGAAAGTCTTCACGTCCGCGCGACCGTCTTATCGCTTGACGGGCGGCACGCCATTCGCAAAGCCATGATCGGCCCACGTAGCAACCCCGAAGATGTCGGAGGTCTCGTTGCCGGCGAACTGCTGCGTGCGGGCGCGGGCTCGATTCTAAGCTCATAATCGTAATCGCAATGGGTTCGCTGAAGGGCCTGCGAGTCGTGGTGACACGCGCGGTGCACCAGGCCGAAGAACTGGCCGCACCATTGAGGCAACTCGGAGCAGATGTGATTCTGCTGCCAACCATTGCGATCGGTCCTCCGGCAGATATGCGTCCGCTGCAAGAGGCCGCAGGGTACGCGAACGATTACGACTGGATCATTTTCACGAGCCACAACAGCGTAGAAGCTTTCGGTTCTTATCGTCCAACTGGTCAGGACCAGCGATTCAAAGTCGCTACGGTGGGCAAGGCGACGCGCGATGCAGCAGAAGCGCGAGGGCTAACCGTGCACCTTATGCCCGATAAGTATGTCGCCGAAGCCTTAGCTGACGCGTTCGCGTCCGAAGATCTCACGAGCAGGCACATTCTGATTCCGAGCGCCGCCGTGACTCGCGATGTGATTCCGCGAAAGCTCGAGGAGCGTGGCGCGATCGTGACGGTGGTGGAAGCGTATCGCAACGTTCTGCCGAAAGGCGCCGCTCAGGACGCTGCCCGCGTCTTTCGTGAACCGCTGCCCGATTGGGTGTTGTTCGCAAGTCCCTCAGCCGTTGACAATTTAACTTCGCTCGTTGATAGACAGACGCTTGGATGCATAAAGATAGCCACGATTGGACCGGTAACCTCAATGGCGGTTCGCAAACACGGTCTCACCGTCACGGCTGAAGCAGATCCACATGATGTGAATGGGCTGGTCCAAAGTATTCTGGCGTTCGGAAAGCGAACGGCTAGCTCAACACTTCCTCCTCCGGAGCCGATAAGATGAAGTTTCCCGAGTCAACGATCACCGCAAACGTGGAGGGCAGGGCATGAGCAACATCAGACTCCAGGTAAATGGCAGTACGCACACGCTGGATATCGATCCGGCAACGCCGCTGCTCTATATTCTCCGGAATGACATAGGGCTGCAAGGTCCGCGCTTCGGTTGCGGACTTGGTCAGTGCGGAGCGTGCACCGTCATTATCAATGGCGTTGCCACGCGTTCCTGCGTCCTGCCCGTCTCTGCAGTTAAAGGCGAAATCACCACACTCGAGGGCATCTCGCAGAACGGCAAGCTGCATCCGCTGCAACAGGCGTGGATCGATGAGCAGGTGCCTCAGTGCGGATTCTGTCAGAACGGGCAAATTATGACGGCGAAGGCACTGTTGGACAAAGTGCCGCATCCAACCGACGCTCAGATCCGCGAGACGATGAGCACGACCCTATGCCGCTGTTTCAGCTATTACCGTGTTCAGACTGCCATCAAACGCGCGGCCGAAAACATTTCTGAGGTGCGACCAGCTTCCGCAGGAGAGGGCCGGCCATGATTACTTCGAATGCGATTCCAAGACACGTCGAAGAAGTCCTGAGCACGCATCGCAGAGGCTTCCTCAAGAGCGCAGGGATGCTGCTTGCAACCTTCGCAACAGGTACTGCTTCCGCTACAGAAGCTCTCGCGCGGAATGGCGCGGGAGACCAGTCACCCGGGCCTTATCATGATCCTGATTTCCACCAGCTCGATTCATGGATCGTCATTCATGAAAACAACACGGCCACGTTTTACGTAGGCAAGACGGACCCGGGACAGGGCACCGGCACGGGCTTCCGCCAGTTGATGTCCGATGAACTCGACATTCCTTTCGAGCAGACCACTTGCATCATGGGCAGCACGGATATCACCGTCAATCAGGGTGGTTCCGGCGGTTCGTCTGCGATGGAGAGAGACTCATGGCCGATGCGGCGGGCAGCGGCTGAAGCCCGGCGTGTTCTCCTCCAGATGGGATCGGATCGGCTAGGTGTTCCCGTTGATCAACTTACCGTCGCAAACGCACTGATCTCAGCCAAGGACGATCCTTCGAAGCGCGTCACTTATGGTGAACTTATCGCGGGCAAGAAGTTCAACGTCACACTGACAGGCGCGAACATCAACGCCGTGACGGGAGTTGCCAAAGTGAAAACGGTGGCCGAACTCAAATACACGGGACAGCCACTCCAGCGCGATGACATTCCGGCAAAGGTGGACGGTTCGCAAAAGTGGGTCGTTGACGTGAAGCTCCCCGGCATGGTTCACGCGCGCAACATCAAGCCTCCATTCGCCTGCGCGAAGCTGACTGGCATCGATGAAGCGAGTGTCCGCAACTTGCCCGGCTTTCTCCGGGTGGTGAGCAAAGGCAACTATGTAGCCGTGGTGTGCGAACGCGAAGAACAAGCCATACGCGCCGCCCGCGCGCTGAAGACGACCTGGGAGAAGCCGGCTTCTGCTCCGTTCCCTAAGTCTGAAGAGCTGTTCGACTATATGCGTTCGGCAAAGGCCACATCGGCCTCTGAGCCCGTCGTCATAGGAGATCCTGAAACAGCGTTTTCGGCCGGGGCGAAGCTGATCGAAGCCGAGTACGAGATTCCGTTTCAGGGGCACACGGCATTTGCTGGTGCCCATGCGGTCGCCGACCCATCGAACGGCCTCATGACGATCTATTCCAACGACATGAAGTCGTACGGTATGCGGACTGGCATAGCTGCGCTTCTCCAGATGCCGCCGGATCGCGTGCGCGTTGTCTACATGCAGGGCCCGCAGTGTTTTGGACGCAGCGCAGCAGAAGATGCAGCGTGTGAGGCAGCGTGGATCGCACGTGAACTCGGACGCCCCGTCCGGATGCAATGGATGCGACATGAGGAAACGGCTTGGGATACCAAAGGCCCGGCGTTCCTGGTTAAGACGCGCGGAAGTCTGGACCCCGATGGGCGCCTGGCCTCCTATGAGTACAGCGCTCGCTCGTGCGATTACAATCACGTCGGCTACAACGAGCATGATTCCGTTCTGATCGCACAGCTGATGGGGGCACGCCGAGCGAAGCCGGCCAAGGGCAGTTCTGAAGTGCCTTCGGATATGTACGCGATTCCGCATCGCCGTATGGCTGGCGAAGTTGTCAGCCTGCCGATGATTTGGGAGACGCCCCTTCGCACGGGCAACCTGCGCGATCCGAACGGCCCGCAATCGACGTTTGGCTCGGAATCATTCATCGACGAACTTGCGGCGGCTGCCAAGGCGGATCCACTGGAGTTCCGGATGAACATGCTGAAAGCAGATACCAGCGACGACACAGGACACCGACGCGCGCGCTCCGTTGCGGTTTTGAAAGCTGCTGCGGACGCGTACGGATGGGACCCGCGGCCATCTCCCAAGCCGATTGCTAAGGGCGCGATCCTCTCCGGGCGAGGCGTCGCCTATTCGTTTCGTGGTCAAACCGTTGTCGCGCAGATCGCCGAAGTAGAGGTAAATCGCGAGACCGGCCACGTGTGGGCGAAACGGCTTGTTTGTGCCCATGACTGCGGTCTGATCGTGAACCCAGCGAGTCTTCGCCGCACGATCGAGTGTGCCACGCTGCATGGGCTGAGCCGTGCGATCCACGAAGAAGTGCAGTTCGACGGTGAGAAGGTCACAAGCGTCGATTGGACTTCCCATCCCACTCTCCGCCACACTGATATCCCGGAGCGAATCGATGTCGTATTCGTCAACGGCGATCCGGATCCGAATCGCCCCGACCTTCGTCCCTATGGCGCCGGAGAAGCAGCGCTCAAACCGATGCTGGCCGCAGTCGCAAATGCCATTCATGACGCAACTGGGGTTCGTATCCGAAGAGTTCCGTTTCGCGACGCCCGCGTTTTGGCGGCATTGAAAACCGCCCGCGTGTAAAGACTTGCGTTTTAGTCGGGGAAGATGCCCTTTCGCAATCGCTCCGTCAACTCCGATGCTGTTTCGGCCGGGTTTAATGCCAAAACGTTACCCACGTGAACCGAAATTGTTCCCGAGCGAAACCAACGGGCTTTCGTCGCCTTGATTTCACCCAAGCCTCTTAAGCGTACCGGCAAAGCAGGTGTTCCGAGCTCTTTCCAGAGCAGTCCCGCGCCGCTCTTAAAGGGCTGAGGTGATTCATCGTCCGACCGGCGTCCTTCGGGGAAGACGATGACGCTGTAGCCACGATCAACCGCTTCGCCTGCGTGCCGGAAGCTGCGGCGAAAACCGCTCAGCTGCGGAAGGGGAAAGATATTGAAAAGTGCAGTAACCACCCAATACTCCAGCGGCCCAAGCAGATTGAAAAACCAGTTTCCCTGATTCCGGGCGAACCGCCAGTCCAGAATCATCTCGCCGGACATCGCGACAGCAACCCTGCGCCGCACGCGGCTGGGTAGCGCGTACAAGATGAACGGAACGTCGTATGAGGTCACGTGGTTCGCCACGATTAACATCGGAGATTCGGGCCAGCGTTCCACAGCCACCTGTACCCTTGGCTTTGTCAAAAGGCGAACGAGCGGCATCGCAATCAGGTCGAGAAAGACAGATCGAACGGTCTGAACGACACGGTTCCACGGCCAACGCGGATAGACCTGACGATCCCGGACTTCCTTTTGTACCGGAACGGCTTGCGCCTCGAGCAGCTGCCGGATATCGTCTGTCGTCTTTACGTTCTGCAAAGCGTTGTCTTCGAGCGCAACGCCGTATTCATTTTCGAGCTGCGCCTGCAGTTGGACTCGTGCCAGGCTATCGAGGTCTAACGCGGTTCCAGGCTGACCCGAAGCACTCGCCAACTCCCCCGTTGACACTCTGCGTGCAATCTCACGGCGAAGTACTTTCCCGGTTGACGTGCGCGGCAAGTCAGGCTCGGGCCACTTCGCCCAGTGCCGAATCTGTTGGAACTCCGCCAGTTGCTGGTTGGCTGAGGATACCGCTTCACGCACTATGTTTTCGTCGGGAGCAGCGACCGCGGCAAACGGGACAGGACCTGATTCGTCAGACACCTCGACGACAGCACAGGCTCTCACGCCACGCTGGCGCATTAGTGCTGCCTCAAGATCCTCGGGGTAGATGTTCAGACCCGCGGATGTGACGATGACATCTTTTTTGCGGCCGCGGAAGCGTAGATTGCCGGCCTGGTCGAACTCTCCCAGATCGCCGGTGTCGAGCCATTCCGATTCAGAGCTCTGCATCGCGCCGTTCCGCCAGGTCAGGTTCGAGATGGTTTCGCCCCGCACGAAGACTTCGCCTTCAGGACCGAGGCGGACCTCCCGTCCGGGGAGGACTTGTCCGATAGTTCCGCGCGCCAATTTGAACGGGTGATTCAGGCTCACGAGTGCCGTGGTCTCGGTCATTCCGTACCCTTGAATGAGAACGAATCCGAGCGAACTCCAAAAGCTTTCGCTGGAGGGCGAGAGAGACGCCCCGCCACACACAAAGGCCCAAAATTTGAATCCGAATAATTTGTGAATCTGACGGAAGCGCCACCAGCGCGTCCAAGGTTTCCATCCCTTGGCTTCGTCTAAACGCTGGGCCAGATCCGGGAAACGTGTGAGCAGATGTGCCTGCATCAGATCGAGCACCCGTGGAACGGCTGCCAGTACCGAGATGCGTCGCGACCGGATTCGTTCAATGATGTCCGCCGCTACCAGACGGCTCTCGAGATGTACTTCAGCTCCGAGCAGCGGAGGAATCCACAACCCCATGAACTGACCGAAGACGTGGCTGAGCGGAAGCGTGTGAAGAATCCGGATCGGGTGAAAAATACGTTCATATCGGAGATATTTCCCCATCTCGTTTTCGATGGGTCGAAGACTGGCAAGTACGTTCTGATGGGTGTGGACGATCCCTTTGGGCTCACCCGTCGTGCCGGAGGTGAACACGATCTGCAACGGATCATCAGGACCTTGGTTCAGAGGGGGGAGCTGGCTTTCTGAAGGTAGCCGGTGCCGCAGGTCCTCGAGAGCCAAGGACCGGATACCACTCTCTAACAACTCGAGTTTGCTTCCGTCCGCGACAACCAGACGAGGCGAGACGTCGTCCATCACACGGCGAACGAATGCGGGAGGGCTCGCGGCGTCCAGCGGAACAGGCAGAACTCCACGCAGTACGCAACCGAAGAACGCGGCGATCCACTCGGAGCTGTTCTCGCCCCAGATGACCACGCGATCTCCCTTGCCTGCACCTTCGGATTCGAGCAGGGCCGCGAAGCGGTGGGCCACAGCGGCTAATTCGGCGTAAGAGGTGCGGAACTCTCGCAGGCCACGAATCGTAACGACGGCCGTCTCGTCTCCCAGACGGAGCCAATCATCCACTAATGAACTGAGATGAGTGCGCTCGGCATGCACATCTACAGACTACGATCCTCGGACATTTGCGCCGCAGAAGGTCAGGCACTGTTTCCGGCGTAGTAACCCTCGCGTGCCCGGACCTGAAGCTTCTTGTCTCGAAGGGTCAGCGTGATCTTGCGAAAACCAGACTCGGTCTGAGGGCGATCCGGCGTGTAGCCGATGCTGTACTGGTTTCTCAACTCTTCTTCAATCTCCCCGTAGATCTGATCGAGCGGCCTCTTCTTCGAATATTCGTGGTACGAGCCTCCGGTGTTATCCGAGATTTCCCGCAGCACCTTCTTTCCATCCACACGCTCAACCGAAGGCCCCCGCGTCCTCTGCCGCCGCCCATGCCGCCACGGCCACCGGCAAAACCGCCAAATCCACCAGGGCCGAACGAGCCGTTCTCTTCATCCGCGATACGGATGGAATAAGCAAGAGTGTCGGAGTGCTGCGCAGTGCTGATTGCTTCCGAGAGCGAGATTTTGCTCGCGTTGTCTTCCCCGTCGGTCAACATAATGACCGCCTTACGACCGCTCTGGGATTTCAGGACATATTCGCCGCAAGATAGACGGCGTCGTAGAAGGCTGTACCGCCGCCAAAGCCACGCCGTCCTCCCCCTCCCGGCCCTTGTCCGCCACCTCCGCGCCACGCCAGCCACCTCCGCCGGGACCTCCCCAACCGCCGCGCTGCCCGCCTCGACCTTGCCTGCCCATGTTCTCTTCCAATATGTCGAGCTGGTCAAGCGCGCGCTCGAGCTTGGCCCGCGAGGACGTCAGGTCTTGCAGCAGCTCGATTTCCCGGTCGAGATGGATGAGAAATGCGTGATCGCGATCTTCGCGCAGAACTTTCTCGAGGAACGTCCTGCTCGCCTCCTTTTCACTGCCGAGCATTCGCTGTTCGCTTCTGCTGGTATCGACGAGGAGCCCGAGCGTTAAGGGAAGATCGCTCTGCTGAGAGAAGTATTGAATGTTCTGGGGCCGGCCGTCTTCAAGAAGAGTGAAGTCGGGCTTCGTCAAATCGCGGATGATTTTGCCGTCTTTGTCACGGACCGTGGCGAAAACATTCACCACTTTGACGTCGGTCGAGAAATCAGGCTTGCTTTGGGGCGTTTGAGCTCGTAGGGTCCTTACTGCGGGCCAGATCGTCAAGGCAGAGAGAAGAGCACGCCGGCGCGAAAGTTCAGAGCCTACCTTAGCGGGCAGGGAACTGGAGGGCTAGGGAACTCCATCACTCTGAAGCATGGGATGTGCCAGAGTTGGTGTGAGTTCCCGGTTTATCTGATCGTCATTACTCGCCGGCTGCTTGCGCTCTGAACCGCAGGGATGCGGAATCGATGGATTTCTTACCCTTTCCGGGCTCCAGGACCAGTCCCGGATCCAGTTTGGGTGTATGGGTGATCTCGTGAAGAAAAACGAGCGACAGGGGCGTTCCAGCCGCGATCGTCGTGCCGTGGTTGTGCATGTGCGCGAGAAGTTGGCGGCCAGCCGTATCGTAGCCGCTTAAACGAGTGATGTCCACCACTATTCGTCGCGGTGAAACTTCGCTCAGCACCCGCTGCCATTCGTTCGCTGCTTCCGTAGTACTGCTACCGGCGAAGCGGCCGATAATCTCAATGCGAAATTCATCCGCCCAATCACGAATTTTTAGAGTTGCCACAGGTCCGTGAATCCTTTCACGCCGTCCATAGAATAGATGGATAGCCTACATTTCCGATACATATAAGCTGAACATTTTTTAGCAATACTCGACTGTATTATTAAGTAAACCGGTCAGGCAACTTGCGGAAGGACGGTGCCCACAGTGATGGGGTCCGCCGTGAGCGGTTGAGCGAAGTCCACATTCCCTCCTGCATTGCCTGTTGGTTCGGGGCCGAAGGTTCCCAGAACACGCTGCGCTTTTTCGCGAACTGCCTCCGAAGGATCTGTCACGAGCTTCTGTAAGACCGGTATCGCGCGGCGATCTGCAAGATGTCCAAGTGCCCACACCATAGCTACGCGGAATTTAGGCGAGGGATGGTCCGTTAAATTCATGATTGTGTTCAGGGCGCCAGGGTCTTTGCGGTAGTAGAGGCCCACGAGCGCATTGGCCACGACCCGGTGGTGTAAGTCGTTTAGCACCGATTTGAAAATCTGCACCGCCTCGGCCGCAGGAGTATGCCAGAGCGCCTCGATCGCATTGGCACGGACACGCGGATCAGTGGATTGGAGGTGCAACTCTACGGTCGACTTGCTGGGGCGGAGGCGGCAAAGCACTTTCACGGCTTTGGAACGGACCCGCTCGTCCGGATGAGTGGTCAATTGACGAAGCCACGGAACTACGGGGTCATCTTTACTCAGCTCATCGAGAATGGCTAGCGCGCGCGTTGTGAAAGCTGGAGGTAAGGATCTTTCCGTGGAAAAAGCGAGCCGCGATAGGTGGGAAAAGAAATACGGATCGGCTTTGCGAAACAGGCGGCAAACTCGCTTTGCCGATTCGATGGAAAGAAGCTCCGGATCGAGCACCGCCGAAAAATAATGGTCGGTCGCTGCAAGAGAGGGAATGATCTGTGCGCTGAGTTTGTCAGATCCCTTTTCGCTGAGATGAAGGATACAGGCGCGTATCGCTTTGGCAGGATCAGCTTGGCGAAGTTCCTGAAAGCACGCCGGAAAATCGTGGCGCGAGAAGAAAGAGAGTTTTTCGAACGCCCTCCCGGAAGAGTTGTCGCTCTCCCGTTCGCGTTGAAGAAAATCGATTGCCATGTGCAGATCTGCTTTAATATCGACGCAAAAAAGGAAAAGTAGAGCGATTGTGAGCAGGATTCCGGCAGAATTTCGTTCTTAATCATAAACGCCTTCTACGAACCAGGATCTGGTCTGCGTTTCCTGATAAATGCGATAGAGTGCTCCATCATCGAGAGCCACATCCCACTCTTCCCGAGACCAGGCGGTAGGCGCCCACCATTCCCCCGACGTCTTCCAGGGACCAGCAAAACGAAGAACCACGCCTTTGACTCCGTTGGCGATTACCCGTTGGGGAGCAGCGTCGTTTACTTTCACCCTGGCGCTGAGCGCCGGGCGAAACAGCCGGATTGCCAATCGTAGAATTTCTTCGCCCGGTTGCTTTTCAATCAGAGGCGTTGGCGCAAGTTCGCCCGTGATTGCAGGTATGCTGAGCTGAAATGCATCCGGCCGATGTGTGTTGGAGAGAACTGGCGAACCCACATTCTCCTTTCCGACCATGCCGCTGATACGAGCCAGCGTAATTTGCAGTTTGTCCGGAGCAGGTGTGGGAGGAACGAACATGCCTCCTTGCAACTGTTTAGGTGCGGTGGGTTCGAGTCTTACAGTAAACCCGGTCACGGGCGCCGGTGGGCCATGACGCTCCAAATGCAGCTGTAAAAGCTTCAGTAGTGTCTGATGTTCGGCAAGAGGAACGGGAAATTCCAACTCGCAGTCGTATTCCTTTTGCTCTTCCAGCCGAAACTTCGCATGCAGCAGCCTTGCCGCAACCGACTGCGATCGCAGCCGGTCGCACAACTCGCCTAAAACACGCCCGAGAAGAAAGAGTAAGGGCTCCAGCAGGCCGACGCTGCTCTCCAATTCCATGCCTGCTTCGTAGCTGGTCGTGAGCGAGGCAAGCCGTAAGGGCCGGCGAATTTCCCCTGCCGCTAAACCTCGCAGATAAACGCCAGCATTCCCCATACGTTCGGTAATGCCGGTTTCGGGTAGTTGCGAAAGCTCCCCGCAGGTTTTAATTCCCCAACGCCCCAGAGTTTCCAAAAGGTGAGGATCAAAGTCAGGATTGTGTCCGAACAAGGCCGAAACAGGGAGCGGGGCTAATTTGCTTTTTTCCTCGCCCGGTGTGACAAGCGTGACACCAGAGAAATTGCGGGACAGCAGGATGGCTGTGTCCGGGTCGGCGGCAATGGCCAGGTTCGCGCGAAGCTTTCTTTCGTTTCCGTAGCGGCAGATTTCGGACGCAATCTGGTAAGGCGATCCTAAAAGTCGACGCAATGGAGCAATAGAAAAGACAATGGTATTCCCTGATGTTTGTTCGATTTGAGGAGAAAACTGCAGTCCAAGGTTTGACAATTCTTCCCCGGCGGACGGATTCCCAGGAAGGTGAATGGCTGCAAACACAAGGCGTCTCCTAAACTGCCGTCCGCAGACTGAGGCTTTGAGTGTTGCGTAAAGTTTTACGGTAGGCTCCTGCCGTTTCAATTCCAGACAACAGGAGCGAGGGGCGCTCGCCTGACCAGTGAACGGCTTGAAGTAGCAACTCCAAGTTGCTGGCGACCGAGCATTTTGCTTGGGACAGTGTCGTACACACCAGGATGGTCGTCGGCGTATTTTCAATCGCGCGTCCGAAGCGATACCAGTAGGAAAGCGGAATTTGATTCAGGGTTCGGACCGGGACTTCGCACAGATCCAGGCACACGACACTGAATCCTCCAGCGTGCAAAAGAAGATCTGCTGCCCGTAAAGCGTGTCCGGAATTTCCCTTGCATCTGATCCAAACCAAACGGCTGAGTTCAACTCCGGCGTCTGCCGCAGAATGAGGATGAAAGTTTCCCTGTGTATCAATAAAAGCGCATACCTCTCCGCGACGGGTAGCTTGCGCCAGCACATGGAGGCAGACTGCCGTTTTTCCTGAAGACCTTTGACCGGAAATTTCAGCGATGGAGCTTCGCTGTAATCCGTTTTCAAATACTCCTTCCAACAAAGGAAGCGGCAACGGCGGGAACTTGGGTTCGGCCTTGATCAGGCGAAGAGCAGAAGCGGGCTGCCACGCGTGGGCAGAGTGCAAAAGAGAAGCGATATTCGCCATTTGTTCGCCTACATCGGTATTGTGCTTCAGCCGCTGGAGAAAATCAACAGCGTTTTCGGTTGTGGCCGGTCTAACGGTTTACTTGAGCCGACCGGAAACTTATCCCGGCACGGATGGTCAACAGAACAGGGCTAATGATGAAGAAATCGGCCAGCTTTTTGTTCTTGGCTACGCTGCTGTGTTTTTCGGGTTTTGCGATGCAGGAAACAACTCCGTCTTCGCCACACGGGAATCCTCAGGACGTTCCGAAGCAGAAACCGGGAACGGACAATCCGGATGTTGGAAAGGGTATGCGGCCTACCCCAGACACACATTCAACGAAGAACAAGGACGATGTGCCAGAGCAGAAGCCCGGAACCGAGAATCCGGACGTAGGAAAAGACAAACGCTCAAACAAGCCTGATACTTCAACCAACTCAGGCAAATCGAAGACCAAGCGGAAAGCGCAAGGCAGTTCTACATCAACTTCTTACTAGCAAATAGTAGAACGTTATCGCACCGAAGATGACGACGAGGTTGACCGCCAACAGAGACGTCAAAGCTAACAGCAGGTAACGTTCTCTGGTGCTCGGTCCGACTTCGTCCTCTTCAGTCCCTGGACCTTCGAACGACAGACTGTCCTTGAAAAGCTCCGGCATGAGTAATTCCAAAGACTTTGTCGACACTTCTCAGAAAACTTCTTAGCGTGTCAGCAAAATCCTACTCGGCTTCTGTCAATCTCGATTGAATATCTCGTTTCCAACTACCATACAGCGGGGCACGAAGGGTGCGTTGCAACAAGTCGGAACTCCACTCTGTGCCCTTGTATAGCCCGACCACTTCAGCAACACTGACTCGTTCCGAATC
>Ga0308175_100000960_pt1 | contig 19125 bp, 19 predicted proteins | sample PhyCR1_3_FD_203893 | JGI IMG/M metagenome (GOLD analysis project Ga0308175, IMG submission 203893) | Soil microbial communities from UC Gill Tract Community Farm, Albany, California, United States - DLSLS.C.R1 | ecosystem: Environmental > Terrestrial > Soil > Agricultural land | place: USA...
CGCGTGAACCCTCTCGTGCGGTCAAATTATCTCGCCTCGCCACCGCTGGTCGTTGCGTACGCGATCGCGGGCAGGGTGGATATCGATCTGACCAAGGACCCTCTTGGCAAAGACGAGAAGGGCAAGAAGGTCTATCTGAAAGACATCTGGCCGTCCCACGAAGAAGTGGATGCGGTTGTGAAGGCATCGGCGCGAACCGAATTCTTTGCGAAACAGTATTCTGAGGTCTTCCGGGGCGACACAAGCTGGAACACGCTCAAGGTGCCGACCGGCAGCATTTACGAGTGGAGTAAAGACTCCACCTACATCAAGCAGCCGCCCTACTTCGAAACTCTGGTGGATCCGCTCACATTCGTTCGTGATCTGAGCGGACTTCGCGCACTCGCGATCCTGGGCGATTCCGTCACGACGGATCACATCTCGCCGGCCGGTTCGATTGCGCTCGACAGTCCCGCGGCGCGATACCTGATCAGCCTGGGAGTAAAGCCGGCCGATTTCAACAGTTATGGAGCGCGGCGTGGGAACCACGAAGTGATGGTGCGCGGCACCTTCGCAAACATCCGGCTGAGAAATCAGATGGTGCCCGGCGTTGAAGGTGGCGTGACGCGCCATATGCCAGACGGCGGGCAGATGTCGATCTACGACGCCGCCATGAAATATAAGGCGGAGCAGATTCCCCTGGTAGTCATCGCCGGGAAAGAGTACGGCTCCGGTTCTTCCCGCGACTGGGCTGCCAAGGGCACTCTGCTTTTAGGTGTCCGGGCTGTAATCGCGGAAAGCTTCGAACGGATTCATCGCTCGAATCTGGTGCAGATGGGCGTTCTTCCGCTCCAGTTCGCCGAAGGCGAGACCCGGGAGACGCTGGGGCTGACCGGCGAAGAGATCTTTTCCATCCGGAACATTCCGGCCGCCATTGCTGGTGCGGGCATTGTTACCGTCCAGGCGGAGGCTCCCGATGGCACGAAAAAACAATTCGAAGCCAAGACTCGCATCGACACGCCCCAGGAAGCTGAGTACTACCGCAACGGTGGCATTCTGCCCTATGTTTTGAGACAGCTTATCGCCACGAGCGTTGCGGCCTGAGTAACACTGGCTCAACCTCGCTGAATACTCAGCCAATGAAATCGCGGACACCGCTGCTTGTGTCGGCCGGCATCATCCACCGGGACGGTCAAATCCTTGTCGGACAGCGCCGGCCCGCGGATCGCCATCCCCTGAAATGGGAGTTCCCAGGCGGCAAGGTAGAAGTTGGCGAGACGCCGCAGCAGGCTCTGGTCCGGGAACTTCGAGAGGAGTTGCAGATCGAAGCTACGGTCGGCAGCGAGTTGGCGCGATACGAGCACGAATATCCGAGCGGGAGCCGTGTTCACCTGTTGTTTTTTGCTATTCCGCGATATACGGGTCAAGTGATCGGCAAGGTGTTCGAACAGATCCAGTGGGTGGAGGTTCACAGGCTGCCTGCATTGGACTTCCTCGATGGCGACTTCGATTTCGTGCGTAGATTGGCGCGGGGCGATTTCCGCAGCGAATTGAAATAAGCAGGCTCAGTCGAGATCGAAAGGGCGCTTTGGAGCCGGTGCTGAAGGGTCTTCTTTGGCCTGACGGAGCAGCTCTTCGAATTTCTTCTCGCGAACCTGTTCGCTCACGCGTTGGGACGCAAAACTCTTCTCGAAGACATCGTTGCGGCGCGCTGCTTCACCCTTCAGTTGTTGAACCGCAATGGTCAGGTCCTCGATTAGCGGTTTTTTCTCCACCTCGCGATGATTGATGACCAATTGCGTCGCGCTGTCGATCTGAAGCGTAGCGTCACAACAGGGACACTTGATTTCGAAGATCTTACCCTGAGATTCAGCCATACCGGAATCGTAACGCAAGCTGCTGCTATCCTTCGATTTGCCGTAGCATGGATTCCTTATCGCAGTGGATCTCGCAATACGGCTACGCAGGACTCTTTGTTCTTCTCGTTCTCGGAATAGTGGGTTTGCCGGTGCCGGACGAAACGCTGCTTGTTTTTTCCGGTTATCTGATCTCGAAGGGCCGGTGGCACCCGCTGCTCGCGTTCGGGTCGGCTCTGGCAGGCTCCGTGTGCGGTATTTCCGCCAGTTATGTACTCGGTAGGACATTGGGACACGCTGCAGTCGAGCGGTATGGCAGGTTCATTCACCTGACCCCCGCAAAGATTGAACGGGTCCATCAGTGGTTCAGGCGATTCGGGAACTGGCTGTTAAGTGTCGGATATTTCATTCCGGGCGTTCGTCACTTCACCGCACTCGTTGCGGGGATGTCCGGGCTCGAGTTTCGGATCTTTGCGCGATTTGCGTATTTCGGGGCAGCGGTTTGGGTCACGTTTTTTCTTTCGCTTGGATACTGGTTTGGCGAGAACTGGCGCTCCATCATCGTCATGACGCACCGTTATACGCTTCCGGCCGTTCTGTGCTTGTGCGGTGCTGGAGCGATTCTCTGGTTGCTGCGGAGCAGGGTGAAACGGCGGCGGGAGCTTGCTGCGCCGCTGCGGGAACGATCCGAGCCCCGCGATTAAACTAATCTTCAGTGAGGTTTATGTCGACTTTCAGGGTGCTCTTGTCGTGCGTTCTGTATGCTGCTGTCGCTTGCGCGCAAACGCCTCAGAAAGCGACTTCGGAGACCGGCTTGGACCTCGAAGCAATAGACAAAGGCGCAGATCCGTGCCAGGACTTCTATCAATACGCTTGCGGAAACTGGCTGAAGACTCATCCGATTCCTGCGGACGAGAGCAGCTGGGGCACCTTCAACCTGCTGTTCGAACGCAACCAGGCTGCGCTGCGGGAGATTCTGGAGGATTCGGCAGCGCATCCGGAACGATCGCCCATTGACCAGAAAATTGGAGCGTTCTACCAGTCATGCACGGACGAAGGGACGATCGAGAATCGCGGAACGGCACCTCTGAAGCCGGAGTTGGACCGGATTGCCGCTCTTTCCGACAAGGCCCAGTTATCGGACGAAGTTGCGCGCCTGCACAAGCAGCAGGTATACGTGTTCTTCAGTTTTGGTCCCGATGCTGATCCGCACAATGCGTCGATGGATATGGGCGCTTTGGACCAGGGCGGACTCGGGCTTCCCGAGAAAGATTTTTATCTCCGGACGGATGCCCGATCCGAGGAGGTGAGGAAGAAGTACGTCACCCACGTCGGGAAGATGTTCGAGCTGATCGGAATACCGCCGGAAGAAGCATCGGCTAAAGCGAACAAGGTGATGGCCATCGAGACGGCGCTCGCGAAGGCATCGCTCGATGTCACGTCGAGGCGAAATCCTCAGCTTCTTGTGCACGAGATGACGAGGACGGAACTCGCCGCCCTTTCACCGCAATTCAGCTTCAACCGTTTTTTCACGCAGCTTTCCACGCCCGAGTTCACCAAGCTGAATGTGGCAGTGCCCGACTTCATCAAAGGTTTCAACGCACTCCTCGAGACCGAACAGCTGGCGAATCTTAAGGACTACCTGGTATGGCAGTACGTCAATGCAAGCTCCCGGCTGCTGCCGAAACGGTTTGTGAACGAAACCTTCGAGTTTTATGGGCGAACTCTTGCCGGCACCAAGGAACTGAGGCCCCGCTGGAAACGTTGTGTGGCCGCGGTCGACGATGAACTGGGCGAGGCCCTTGGTCAGAAATTCGTAGAGAAAACGTTCGGAGAAGAAGGCAAAGCGCGAACGCTCGCCCTGGTCAAGGAAATTGAGACGCAGATGGCGGCCGACATCAACTCCATCCCCTGGATGAGCCCGGAGACGAAGAAGGCAGCGCTCGTCAAGTTGCAAGCGGTCACGAACAAGATAGGCTACCCGGACAAGTGGCGGGATTACTCGACAGTTTCGGTCGTAAAAGATGACTACTTCGGAAACTGGTATCGTGCGAATGAATTTGAGAGTAAGCGGCAGCGCGAGAAAATCGGGAAGCCTGTCGACAAGCAGGAATGGATGTTATCGCCGCCTACGGTGAATGCGTACTACAACCCGAACGAGAACAATATCAACTTCCCGGCGGGCATCCTGCAACCGCCGTTCTATTCCAACAAGGCCTCCGATGCGGTTAACTATGGAGCGGTGGGCGTCGTGGTTGGGCACGAGTTGACTCACGGCTTCGACGATCAGGGTAGACAGTTCGACGCGGGAGGGAATCTGAAAGACTGGTGGCAGAAAGAAGACGCAGACAAGTTTCAGAAATTGGCAGATTGCTTCGTGAATGAATACGGCAGTTTCAGTCCGGTTGAGGGAATCGAGCTGAATGGAAAGCTCACGTTGGGTGAGAACACCGCCGACAACGGAGGGATTCGACTCGCTTACCAGGCCCTGATGGACGAGCTCGCGAAACGGAGCATCCCGGTGACACAGAAGGCCGACGGATTCAACCAATCACAACAGTTCTTCATTGCCTACGGCCAGTTGTGGTGCGAGAACGTGCGGCCGGAACTGGCGCGGGTTTCGGCCCAGACCGACCCCCACTCGCCGGGCAAATTCCGCACGAACGGTGTGGTATCCAATCTGCCTGCCTTCAGTGAAGCTTTCGGGTGCAAGGCCGGTGACAAGATGTATGCCGCCCGGGGATGCCGGGTCTGGTAAAGGAACATGGAAGAGACAACGCTCGCTGATGTGAAAACGGCGAACCCGCTTTTGACGAGAGAAACGCCGATTCCTTTTGATTCGATCAAAGCCGAAATGGTCGAACCGGCTATTCACACGCTGGTCGCTCAGAGCAGGGAAGCGCTGTCGCGGATCGCCTCAGGAGAGACGCCCCGCACGTACACGCACACCCTGATGGGTCTGGACCAGGCAACCGAGCCGCTCGACTTCGCCATCAGCACGGTTCGCCACCTGGAGGCTGTAACGACCACGCCGGAGCTCCGCGCCGCTTACAACAGTGTTCAGGGCCCGGTAAGCGCCTTTTACAGCTCGATACCGCTCAACGCTGAACTCTGGTCGGCAGTAAAGGCGGTAGCCGAAAGCGACGAAGCGAAGGGATTACAGACACCACACAAACGATACCTCCAGAAGACTGTCACCGGATTCCGGCGTGCGGGAGCCGATCTGAGCCCGGAAGATAAGGCAGAGCTGGAGAAGATCGACGTCGAACTGACCCGGATTACGACCAAATTTGCAGAGAACGTTCTGGACGCAACGAACGCCTTTGAGTTGCTCATTACGGACGAGTCGCGCATCTCCGGACTTCCGGAGTCGGCTTTGGCTGCGGCCCGGGAAAGCGCGAAGGCCAAGGGCCTTTCCGGCTGGCGTTTCACGCTGCAGGCACCGAGCTACATCGCAGCCATGACCTACCTGGATGATCGGCAGCTGCGCGCCGAATTGTGGGACGCCTCCAACCGGCGAGGCATGGAGGAGCCATTCGACAATCGCAGCCTGATCACACAAATCCTTGCTCTCAGACGGAAAAAGGCCCGGTTGCTCGGATATAAAGACTTCTCAGACCTCGTGCTCGAGGAGCGTATGGCCCACAACGGGCAACATGCACAACGTTTTCTCGAGGAGTTGGGTGCTAAGACCTTACCGTTCTTCGAGCGGGAAAACAGGGAGCTGGGCGAAGTCGCAAAAACATATGGGATGGAGCGGATTGAGCCTTGGGACCTTGCCTATCTGGCCGAAAAACAACGTCTGAAGCTGTACGACTTCGATGAAGAGGAACTGCGGCCGTACTTCGAACTGGACCGGGTAGTCGCAGGAATGTTCGATATCTTCGGTCGCGTACTCGGGATCCGGGTGGTCGAGGAAAGGGACATTCCCGGGTGGGATCCGGCCGTGAAGTACTACCGTGTCGAAGATTCGGACTCGGGTTTGCTGCTCGGCGGCTTCTACAGCGACTGGTTCCCGCGCGAGAACAAACGGGGCGGGGCATGGATGGATTCGCTGATTGTGGGTAATCCGGACGCCGGCAAACCCCACCTCGGCCTGATCTGCGGGAATCTGACGCCGCCCGTTGAAGGCCGACCGTCACTCCTGACCCATCGTGAGGTAGAGACGGTCTTCCATGAGTTCGGTCATCTGCTGCACCACACGCTCAGCCGCGTTTCGGTACGGAGCCTGGCTGGAACGAACGTACCGTGGGATTTCGTCGAGCTTCCCTCTCAGATCATGGAAAACTGGTGCATGGAACGGGAAGCCCTCGACCTGTTTGCCCGGCACTATGAGACCGGGGAACGGATTCCGGACGAACTCTTCGGGAAAATGCGGCGTGCCCGCACCTTCCGGAGCGCGAATCTGCAGATGAGGCAGCTCGGCCTGGGTCTTGTCGACTTGCGCCTCCATCGGGAGTTCGACCCGGAGGGCGGGGCGGACGTGATGGAGTTTGCCCGTTCGGTGCTTCAGAACTACACACCCGTGTCACTCCCTTCCTCTTATGGGCTGATCGCAAGTTTCACGCATCTTTTCGCAAGCCCTGTAGCATATGGAGCCGGTTATTACTCTTACAAGTGGGCGGAGGTTCTGGATGCCGACGCATTCACACGTTTTCATCGGGAAGGGATTTTCAATGCTGCGACCGGAAGAGAGTATCGGCGTCAGATCCTGGAACAGGGCGACAGCGAAGACCCCGCCGTGTTGTACCGAAACTTTGTCGGGCGCGACCCTGACGCAAACGCACTTCTCGAAAGGCTTGGCCTGGTAGCCGCTTAGCATGGAGTCTGGTACGAGTGATAGCCAGCCGGGACAGAAGCAATCCGTCCAGGAGCTCGAGGCAGCCCTCAACGCTTGCCGGGCAGAGAAGGAAGAAGCTGAGCGTAAGGCCGAGCGGTACATTGCGGCCGCGGAGGAGATGGAAACTCTCGCTTATGCGGTGGCCCATGATCTAAAGAGTCCGTTGCGCAGCATGCTGAGCTTCACTCAGCTCTTAACGCGGCGATTGCCCGAGGATCCGGACATCCGGGAATACGCGGGCCACATCATCTCCGGCGCAATCGAGATGCAGGCCGTGATTGACGCCGTCCAGAAACTGGCTAACGTCTCCAGGCCTAAAAGGGCAACCAGCCGCACCTCGATCAGGCTCGACGTCCTTCTCCAGTTAGCCCTCTTAGGCATGCAATCTAAGCTCAAGGCATGCGGCGCGGAGGTGCATTTCGAGAATCTGCCTCAGGTCGCGGTCGATGAATCCCAGTTCAAAGAACTGTTCGAAAACCTGATTTCCAACAGTCTCCTGTACCGTGGATCGGAGCCGCCCAGGATCGAGATCGGCGCGGAAGAGACTGACGACGGATACACCATCTCGGTTCGGGACAACGGAGTCGGGATTGAGGAACCGTACCAGGACAAAGTCTTCCGCCCTTTTCTGCGTCTGCACAACAAAGACTATCCGGGCGTTGGCCTTGGCCTGACTATCAGTCGCAAGATCGTCGAAACCCACGGAGGGCGGATGTGGGTTGAAAGCGATGGTCAATCCGGTTCTACGTTTCGGTTCACGCTTCCGGCTACTTAAGTCGGGCTCGGTGAAATTCCATCACGTCTGGTTGTTTTCAGCCGCCGCCTCCGCGCCAAACTGATGAATTGGCGTTGATTTGGGGTTGGCATTCAAAGTGTATCTATAAGGCTGTCGAATGCCTCGCAAGTTACATCTCTGGGCAGCTCTCATTGCCGTAACACTCACTGGTACGGAGGTGCTCGCGCAATTCAAACCGGCATCAGAGCCGTATGGGCAGGCAGGGCCCTATCCGGCCGGCGCGCAACAGGACGTCTACGGAGGCACGGCAGCGGCGGGAGATGATCCCGAAGCTGTGGCGGACCAGCAACATGGGGTAGCGCGCCTCAGTGTAATGCTGGGCGAAGTGGGCATCCGGCGCGGCGACACGTTCGAGGTGGTCGCCGCAGTGGTGAACGCCCCTCTGCAGAAGGGCGATAGCGTTCAAACCTCAGCGACCGGTGCCGCTGAGGTAGAGATCGACGGCGCGAACGTCGTTCGAGTCGCAGAAAACAGCGAGATCGGGTTCTCCGACCTCCAATTCCGGCGGGCCCAGATTCAGCTGACCGCAGGGAGCGCACTCTACCGGGTGCTGCGGCCTTCGAACATGGATGTAGAGATCGATACGCCAACTGTTGCAGTACGTCCCCTTGGGGTTAGTGCGGTTCGTATCACGCTGTTGGAGGGTGGCGTAGCGCGGATCGCGGTGTATACGGGCTCGGCCGAGATGATCGGTCCGCAAGGCACACAGCCGCTGCAGGCGGGTGCGACCGTTCTTGCGCGCATGGGGCCGTCCGGCCCGGAGTTCCAGGAGACCGGATCTTTACCGCAGGATCAGTTCGATGCCTGGAACTCTTCTCGCGATCAGGAACTGTTGAATTCCCCCAGTGCGCCGCTGATGGGACCTGAAATGAGTGGAACAGAAGACCTGGATCGGAATGGCTCCTGGGTGCCATCGCAATACGGCCAAGTCTGGGAGCCGCGCGATGTGGGGCAGAATTGGGCTCCGTACAGCAACGGGGAGTGGGCTTGGCAGAATTACTACGGCTGGACTTGGGTCGATCACTCGCCCTGGGGCTGGACGCCTTATCATTACGGCCGCTGGTTCCGCAACGGCGGCTATGGCTGGTGCTGGTGGCCGGGGCCGAGGGGCGGGGCACGGGTGTGGCGTCCTGCTTTAGTCGGGTTCTTTGGTTCTGGTGGGGGCCTCGGATGGGTCGCGCTCGCGCCGCACGAGGGTTTTCAGGCGTGGTGGGGACGACGGGGCTGGATCGGCGGAAACCGGTACGGTAACGGCGCGGTCCGGTTTCAAAACGCGGCGTTCCGTGGCGCGGCAATGTTTGCCGGACGGGATAGCTTCTCCGGACCACATCAACGATTCGGCTGGGCGACGGCGGAACAGCTTCGTACCGCAACGCGCTTTGACGGACATCTGCCCGTCACACCCACTCGAGGCAGCTACCGGTTTTCTGATCGGGCGTTCGTACCTTTCCGCAACAGTCGCCCCGTAACGGGCGGCACCCGTCAACCTGGATTCACTGTGGCGCCGCGCTCGAACTATTCGCGAAGCGCTCCGACCCCGATTGCCAATGGGTGGCAGCGGTTTGGTGATCCGGGAGGGCAGCGGAATTATGAACGTGGCTCGTTCACAGTTGCGCCCAGGGGCGAAAGTGGGTGGCATCAGTTCGGTCGTCCACCATCGCAACCGGAGTCGACCCGCAGTTCTGCGGTCCGGAGTTACCGGACATATGAGTCGCCGCGGCCGCAGGCACCTCGTGCTCCCGTCATACAGGGATCTGGTTCCACTTGGAGGTCGTTTGCAAGCAGGCCTGCTCCTCAGACCTGGTCTGCGCCGACTAGGCCGTCAGGGGGCGGAGAACCGCATTACGCGGCTCCCGAACGCCGCTTCCAGCAGCCCGCAGCACCTCACTATTCACAGCCGAACCGGGAAGCCTACCGCGGTCCGAGCGGAGGCAACTTCAGCCGGCCAACACCCCGGAGCGCTCCCGCGGGTGGAGGCGGGGGTTATCGTGGTGGCGGTGGTGGAGGCAGGCCGAGCGGCGGTGGTCATGGAAGGCGATAGGATTCGGTGAGCGGACTGGTCAATGATCAGAGATGGGTATCCACTCCCGTGGCATGTACTGCGGCAACGGCGGATCGGTAAATATAAACACCCGAAACCGACGGAACGTTTCGTCAGCTTTCTCGAAGCAGGAGTGTACCTCCGAGAGTTGAGCAGCAATGATGGGCGCCAAATCTGAGTCCTGCATTTGCTCCATTGCTCATAAGAGCCAGCAAGCAGTCTAAAAATACACCGAACCGGAAGATCAGGCAGACAGAGATTCGGGGCGCTCCGGGCCCGGCCTCATACGAGTGGTATGAATCTACTTCACTGACACGAGGTGATACCTTGGCGGCGCATGAACAAGGCGAGTGTGTTCAAGCGAGTAAAGTGGTAGGTGGCGGCGAAGCGTTGGCCGAACGGACTTGTAATCTGTCCGACCTGCGGCAGTGATCGCGTTGGCTTTCTGGGAAAACAGAAACGCTGGCAGTGTGTAGTGTCCGGCATTCAAAACGCCAGTTTTCCATTAAGGTCGGGACGATCATGGAGGATTCCCCGATCAGCTTAGACAAGTGGATCCCAGTTTGCTGGTTAATTGCCAACTGCCGCAACGGTATCTCATCATGGGAGATCCACCGCGATCTGGGAGTTACGCAAAAGACGGCGTGGTTCATGCTTCATCGCGTCCGATTGGCAATGCAGGATGACCGTAAGGGCGGTAAGTTGTCTGGCGAAGTCCAGATCGACGAATCGTACATTGGCGGTAAGGCCCGAAACATGCATAAGTCCGTTAAGGCCAGAAAGCTAAAAGGCGATGGCGGCGGCGTAGCGGGAAAGATCGCAGTTCAGGGAATACTTCAACGTGGTGGGCATATTCGCGCTCGCGTCCTTGACAACAATCAACGCCAGAACGTTGTCCCGGCGGCAGAGAGAATGTTGAAGCAGGATCAAAGGTTTACACCGATCAGCTAAAGTCTTACTTCGGGCTTCAGGCCGATTACGAACATCGGGTAATCAACCACGCTGAGATGTACGTCAACAGCCAGATCCATACCAACGGTCTTGAGAATTTCTGGTCTCCTGAAACGCGGATTGGGGGGCACCTACATTGCCGTAGAGCCGTTTCATCTGTTGCGTTATGTAGACGAGCAAGCATTCCGCTACAACCACCGGACGAACAAAGACGGCAGCAAGATGAGCGAAGAAGATCGCTTTAACAGTCTGTGCGACCAGATTGTGGGTCGCCGGTTGACCTACAAAGAACTAACCGGGAAGGAGGATCAAAGGCAAGAAGAGGAAGCTTTCTAACAAGGAGGCACAGCGGCAAGGGCGTGGGAAGCGGTTGCTTAAAAATGCTTCTTAGAGTTGGATGCCAGTATCCGCCGCCAATCGGTCCAATTCTCTTAGGCGGGCATTGAGAGCGGAAGATCTTTGCACAGCCTCCTTCAAAGGACGTAGATCAACTAGTTCCAGATCCTGAAGCAATTCTTCCCGAAGATGGGCACCAGTCATTTCCATGTTTGCACCAATCTCACGGAATCTGGTTCCTGCCGCTTCAATTGAATGCTCAAGCAATGCAAGTTTTTTCTTAACTTGAGTCCGATCTTGCATTAAGACGCCAATCCGCGACGCCCTTCTTCTTTGCTCATATTTGTGCCGGCCGCTAACCTGCTGCTACCGAAGGACTAACATGTATTCCTTCTACTCTGGTTGAAGCGCGTAAAGCCTGCCGTAAGCTAGGCCATGATTCCCCAATTGAGCTTGTAACCTTTCCTATTCTCTGAACTCAAATAACATTGTTGGTGCCAATGAAGATGGACCACAATAGCGAGAACGAACGTCTCCGCGCCGAACTCAGCGTGCTTCGGGCTGAAAACGCATTATTACGGCAGGCCGTTGAGCAACTAAAAACAAGATTGGCTGACTTAATCGTACAGGCGCATAGATTGGAAATGCCGCGTGATGCGCCAGCCGCCTCCGATTTGAAGGGTAAGAAGGCGATCTACTGGGGCTAGTGGAAGGATTTAAGCTTCTACTGGGGTTTGAGGCGGAGGCTGCTTAGGTTTAGGGCCGCGCTTCTTGCCGCGCAAAAGGACGGTGCGCTTGTGTTCTGCATCGCGCCGCAAGATCTCTTCGCGTGGGACAGACAGCACCTTACCAAGGAGCGCGTCGAAGCGTTCAAACCCTACTACCTTTCGCCCTAGGATTCGATTCCTGCGTGTATTCGTAAATGATTTTTGAGAGAACCGGGCGAAAACGATCCAAAACGTCTACCTTGTCTTCGTAGTGGCTGATCAAGTAGTCCTCTTCGGCGAGTCGAATGATTCCGTCGCCAAATCTTAGCAATAGATCAGATTCGGGCTTTGGACCATAGACGATAAGGTGGTGGAGGAGTAGGCGTACTTGTGGAATTGTGCGGTTCAATTGCGCTCGAATTTCCTTCTCGAAACCGGGCTCCCAAGCCACCACGTTGGCTGAATCGACTTTACCCTGTAGGCTTGCTAGCGATTCCTGCTGTTGCGAGTCGATTTCAATCGGAGCCTTATAGAGTTCGATAAAGAAGGATCCGATCCACATCAGGACCGCGAGTCCGAGGCCGCTAGCAAGAGCCCACGGGCGGACTTGAAGCAAATTAAGATGACAAACAGCGCCAGGGAGTAACATATCCAACATACCGCGCTGTGGATTAGCCAAGTATATCTATACTAGTAAAGTTTACATAATATCTGTTATCGGGCACTGTAGTGGCTGCAGCTCAATGGAATAGACGCGGTTCAATCATTTCAGCTTGTCATCCTCGCCATGCCCGCCAACACGATAGAACAAACACCAACGGTCAACAATAGAAATGAAGATGGTTCTGGAGTTTCTGAAAGACTTACCCGGATAGGAGCTGTCACAGTACCTATCACGAACGTCCTTATTTCGCGTGAAGTTTGGCTGCTTGTCGTCAGAAAGCGTGCGTCCATCGTTTAAGGCGAATGTTTCACTCCAGGGAGAGAGGATGAATTCTTGCGAGGGCGGAGCTGGCTGCGGATTTGATATGACGGACATTGATACCTCGTTCGGGAGACTTCTTACAAACGTTTGCCCAGTGGTTACATCTTCTAAGGTCAGTTGATTTGTCGCTGAAACCACTGGGAACGATCCGCTGCAAGCCGTACAACCGGCATAGGCTGTCTCTGTCTCCAATAGAATTTCAGTTGCCACACCAGGAGTCACGCTTGTCGTGGTCGGACCAGTTCCGGCGAAGGAAACGATCGAGGCACCGGACAGGTTAGATGCCACAACGGTGGTGGCTGAGTTTGTTGTTGAAAACGTGATAGTGTCTGCAATCAACGAAACACTTCCAGAGGCTAGCAAGCACAGTAACAGCTTCATCGTTCCGATTTTACTCGCTCAACCGGAACGCATTAGGAGTCTGCACCACCCCGAAACCACCAGCAATCGCTCTAGTCTCCTGGCCGATGCCGTGGTACCGTAAAAGCGGCAACATGTGTCCCCGTTGTCACTCCACTGACCTCAGTCGCTCCCGCAGAAAGCTCTGGGACCTGGCGATGCTGCTCTGGAACTTGAAGCCAATCCGGTGCCGGCAATGCCAGTCGCGGTTTTATCTGCCTGCGAAGCTTGCATCCCAAATTGATGCCTGCCGCGAGTGGACAATTGCAGTGCGCCGGCATCGAACTTAAAGCAGACTTCCTCTGGTCGATATAATCGCTGCATGCTGCAGCCAACCGAGAAAATCTGGCACAACGGCCAACTCATCCCGTGGAACGACGCCAAAATTCACGTTCTTTCGCACGTGGTCAGTTACGGAAGCTCTGTGTTTGAAGGTGTCCGATGCTATGAGACCAGCCGTGGGCCGGCTCTCTTTCGTGCTCGTGAACACGCTCAGCGGCTGGTAGACTCCGGCAAGATCTATCGCATGACGGTGCCGTTCTCCGTCGAGCAACTCGTCAGTGCATTTTCCGAAATTATCACCGCGAATAACCTGGAATCCTGCTACCTGAGGCCCATTGTGCTTCGCGGATACGGCGATGTCGGCGTTCTTCCATACAAGAACCCGATCGAAACTTACATTGCCTGCTATCCATGGGGTAAGTACCTCGGCAGTGAGGCGCTGGCCGAAGGCGTCGACGTTTGTGTCTCGTCCTGGAACAGAATTGCGCCTAATACGCTCCCGGCTCTGGCGAAAGCCGGCGCAAACTATATGAATTCGCAGCTCATCAGGATGGAAGCCGCGGAGAACGGATATGCAGAAGGCATCGCCCTTGACGAGGCCGGCTACGTAAGCGAAGGCTCTGGCGAAAACATCTTCCTGGTTCGCGGCGGGAAACTCCTTACCCCGCCCTTAGGCGCGTCCGTTCTGCCCGGCATTACGCGCGACACGATCGTGACGATTGCCAAGCAACTTTCGATCCCGATCGTCGAAACGATCATCCCCCGGGAGATGTTGTACATCGCAGACGAAGTTTTCTTCACCGGTACAGCGGCCGAAGTGACCCCGATTCGATCGGTCGATCGCATCACTGTCGGTAGTGGACGCAGAGGGCCCGTCACTGAACGCATCCAAACACGATACTTCGAGGTCGTCAAAGGAGAAGCTCAGGATGAATTTGGCTGGCTCACCTACGTAACAGGTACGCGGGAAAAACAACCGGTGCACGCCTAGAACTTCGGTTCAAGCGCAATCCATAGTTGAAGTGTGTTCGGGCAATGAGCGTTTCATCGAATCACGTCATCGGACGAGCTCCCGGGAGCTCATCGGTCATTCGCTGCGAATGGGAAGGCCTGGCTGTTTCGGCAGTTGACGAGCTTGTCTCGCCACCGCAGGTGCAGCAGTATTTGACGCCGGGGTTCATCGATCTTCAGGTGAACGGATTCGCAGGTGTTGATTACAATGACCCCACAATTTCGAGCGAGGACATGTCGCGCTCCATCCGGAAGATGTTCCGAACCGGCGTTACTCGCTTTTTCCCTACCATCATTACGGCTTCCGAGGAGCGCATCGTCGCGTGCCTCCGCAACCTGAGTTCGGCCCGGGCTGAGTTCGTACGCCATGGGCTACCCGAAGGCCATGCGATGGAGGCATTCCATGTGGAAGGTCCTCACATTTCGCCTGAGTCCGGCCCGCGTGGAGCTCACCCGATCGAGCACGTCCGGGCGCCCGAGACCGACGAGTTTGATCGCTGGCAGGAAGCGGCCGACGGGGGTATCCGGATCGTGACGCTTTCCCCTGAATGGGACGGGGCGACACGGTACATATCTCATCTCGTGAAAGCAGGTGTCGTCGCTAGCATCGGCCACACGATGGCAAATGCGAGCGCGATTGAGGCCGCGGTCGGCGCTGGAGCATCGATGTCAACGCACCTCGGAAATGCTGCACACTCGGTCCTTCCGAAGACGGACAACTACATCTGGCATCAACTCGCGGACAACCGTCTGGCAGCATGCTTTATCTATGACGAAATACACATCCCGCGCGATTTCTTCCGCTCTGCTGTTCGGGCAAAAGGTGTCGATCGTTCCGTTCTGGTTACTGATGCAGTGATGCCGGCCATGTGTATGCCGGGCACTTATCGACTCGCTCAGATCGATGTCGAACTTCGGGAGAACGGAAGCGTGGTGATGAAAGGCGAGAACCGTCTTGCGGGCTCTGCGCTGCTGTTAGACCGCGCCATTGGTAACGCCGTCCGGTCGGGAGGCCTCACGTTGAGGGACGCCGTAACGATGGCAACCATAAACCCCGCTCGAGCCGGACGCGTCGCAGGACGCCAGCGCGGATTGACTCCAGGCGAAAAGGCCGATTTCGTCGTCTTCAACTGGGACAACGCGGCGGAGCAGATAAAGATCTCCGAAACCATTGTTGCTGGTCAGCGAGTCTTTCAAACAGGAATCTGACGGGGGCGCCGTGCGGCGCCGCCTTGTCGTCCATGGAGGCTGTGTCATGTATCTCAAACTAAAGCGGCGATTCATCTATGCTGCGGTTCTTTTCGTTCTCTGTCTGGGCGTCACAATGGGCCAGACCACGTCGAAGAAGAGCAGTACGGCCAAGGCATCAGCGGCGCAGTCGGCAGACACCGGAAAGTCCGATCTGTTGGATATCAATAGCGCGACGAAGGATCAACTTGCAACGCTGCCGGGTATCGGTGCCGTTTATTCACAGAAGATCATTGATGGCCGCCCTTATCGAGCCAAGACAGATCTTGTGAAGAAGAATATACTTCCGCAGTCTACGTACGACAAGATCGCCGGAATGATCATCGCGCGGCAGCCGAAATCCAGTACCAAGTAAACTGGCAAGTGGGCGTACCTTGCCTCGCGGTATGAATCTGACGTCCGCGAACGAAAAGCTACAAAACATCAATCCGAGATTTCCGAGGTGATGTATCGCTTAGAGCGCCTCGCACATCTCGCAATGGAGATTCTAGAATGGCATTTACACTTCCTCCCCTGCCCTACGCCTTCGATGCGTTGGAACCGTATATTGACAAGGCGACGATGGAAATCCACCACGGCAAACATCACGCTGCTTACGTCACTAACCTGAATAAAGCTCTTGAATCTGCACCGGAGCTGCAATCGAAGTCCATCGAAGAAATCTTGAAGAATTTGGGCTCGGTGCCTGAGCAGATTAAAACGGCGGTGCGCAACAACGGCGGCGGTCACGCCAACCACTCCTTATTCTGGACATTGCTCGCCAAGGATCAGGGGGCCCCAAAGGGTGACATCGAAAGTGTCATCACGTCGAACTTTGGCAGCTTCGATTCGTTCAAGGAGAAATTCACTGCGGCCGCGACAGGTCGTTTCGGCTCTGGCTGGGCCTGGCTGGTGAAGGGCTCAGACGGGAAATTCGAGATCACGTCGACCGCGAATCAAGACAGTCCATACATGGAAGGCAAGAAGCCGATTCTCGGACTCGATGTGTGGGAACACGCGTATTATCTGAAATACCAAAACCGCCGTCCCGAATATATCTCGGCGTGGTGGAATGTCATCAACTGGAACACTGTGAACGCGCAGTTGAAGTAGCTCGTATTCCGAGGGAGACGAAGCGACAGAGCCAATTCAGGCTTCGTCTCTGCTCTCGAATAAACCGAGTGACGCAAAGCACTCTCGCGTGCTTTCCAATGTGGTGTGGTGGACGGCGGTGAATCCAAGATCCTTGGCTGTGTCGACGAAGAGTTCGCGATCATCAACGTAGATTGATTCTGAAGCTTCGGCGTGCGCCAGGCTAAGGGCCAACTGCCAGATTTCGCGGTCCGGTTTTCGAAGACCGGTGAAATGTGAGATCACCATAAAATCGCACAGTCGCTTCAGACCGAATTTATTCACCCGGTGATGGGTAATTCCCTGCCCCTCATTGCTGATTAAGGCGAAGCCCAGGCTATTCGCGGTTCGTAAGCGTCGGAAGAACTCGATGTTTTTCGGCCAGGGTATGGAAGCCGCGAATGTGAAGTCTTGAACCTGCTCTAGAGAGAATGCACGGGGGACAAAGAATATGACGCGTGTGAGGTATTCTTCGAAGGTAAGGAACCCACGCTCAAAGCTGTCGAACATGAGGTGATGCCGAGCCTCGATCTCTTCAAAGTCGAGGCCGAAGTCAGTGCAGAGAGATCGCCGCAGACGGCTATCCCATCCGTTCGTTCCTAGAACGCCCCCGATATCTGTATACAGCATGCGATAACGCGGATGCGGCATTGAGATCAGGGTCGCACAGAGCGGATGTTGATCGCGGTTAGTCTAGAATAAAACAGAAACGCAAAAGGGCGCGTAGCTCAGCTGGTTAGAGCGCCTGCTTCACACGCAGGAGGTCCGGGGTTCGAGTCCCTGCGCGCCCACCATATAACCGCTTTAATCCCTGCCGGTTAGCGATTACTCTTCATTTTTGAGCGATCTTCACTTGTGTTCAAATTATGGGCAAAACTCATGATGTCTTATCATCCTCCGTCTCTGGAACTACGCTTGTAAGCACGGCGTCTAGTTCTTCGACTGCTCGGCGGACCGCATCCGGAATCTCCTGGATGTAAACCTCGAGCGTGGTTGTAGCCCCATAATGGCGAAGGTGCGCCTGTACTTCCTTCACGCCTCCATACTGGCTAAGATGAGTCGCGCAGGTTCGTCTACAAGCGCGAAAATCGATACCTCTGATTCCGGTTTCCTCCGCAACGCGATTCAATGCCGGGCGAAGGACATCCGCGCGGTAGTTGTCCAGTCGGTGGACGCCACCACGGGTGTTGGGAAAGATGAAGTCGTTTTCCGAAGTGGGCTTCTGAATAGCTTTCCATTGGGCCAGCGAGGTGCGCAAGGACGCCGGCAGAGCTACGTATCCGCGGGACTGCTTGGTCTTGAGCGTCTGGTAGACCTTGCCATCCACTGTTGCTTCGTCTAGCCGAACTGAATAGCCTTCGACATCGTTCCAACGCAAAGCGAATAGTTCGCCAGGCCGGAGACCGAGAACGAGTGTGATTCGAAGAATGAGTTCTTCCCGCACAGATAGTCTGCTTAGCACTTGGGGGATTTCTTCGATACTAAGGAATCGCTTGTTTTCGGGCTTCGTCTCGGGCGTAAGAAGCTTCCGTGCGGGATTCTTAGCGAGAAAGTCCTGATCAACAGCTTCCTCGAGAATGGCGCGGCTCTAAGTTATGAATTTCGCAACCACGCTGTGTGAGAACCTCTGAGCCAATCCGTTGGCGATCTTCTGAAGCTGGAATCGATCAATCTGGGCCAGCGGCACGTCTGCCAGCAGCGTCACGCAGTAGCGTTCGATGTTGTCGATTTGCGTTTTCCGTGACGAAGCTTTCCAATTCTGCTCATAGAGCGGAAGAAAGCGTTCTCGCCAAAACTGATCGAAGGTGACCTTTGGCCGTTCATCGATCTTGGTCTCCGCACGTGCAGCAATGGCCTGTCGTAATGCTTCTTCGGCCTGCTTGCGGGTCATCTCGCTGCGATACGCCAGAAGAACCGAACGATGCCGTCGAATCTCGTTGCCATCGGGACCAAACTCGTACGTGTAGAAATGCCCGCGCCAACGTTTCCGGTTTTGCCCGTTATCTGAAGCCACCCATTCTGACCGCGTTCGCGCCCAGGCTTCAGCCGCGTGTGCACGATGGGAACCACATATGCCCTAGAGTCGGTGCCCATTTGTCCTCACATCGCCAGCATGCCAGCAGTCCAGGATGAAGTCTCTGACGTCTACACGGCGGAATCTCAGAAGCTTGCCAGCCTTAACAGCCGGCAATCGAGGCGACTTTCGCGTCGCATGATCCCGAACCCATGCCACGGACACGCCTAGCCATTCCGCCACTTCAGCTGGCCCCAAAAGCGGCAGGAACTCGTCGCCCTCCGCCGACTTCATGTGCTCCAGTCGCCCCAAACGTCTATTGCCCCTCTCACCCACTAAAGAGTTCGAAAATGGAAAATTTCGGGCAGGGCCTTGGAAGATTATTTTTCTGCATGTTTGCCGCATATTCCACACTTGCTGTGGAAAGCGGAATTTTCCACGACAGTTTTGGGGCGCTCCAGGCCTAATAAGGGTTAAGCTTCAAAGATTCTGCAAAAAAGGAGGTGGGTCAGACTGGACCTTTCGAATTCAGTTAGCGGCTGAAGAAAGGAAAGGTGACAGGTGACCCGA
>Ga0308175_100000961_pt1 | contig 19096 bp, 15 predicted proteins | sample PhyCR1_3_FD_203893 | JGI IMG/M metagenome (GOLD analysis project Ga0308175, IMG submission 203893) | Soil microbial communities from UC Gill Tract Community Farm, Albany, California, United States - DLSLS.C.R1 | ecosystem: Environmental > Terrestrial > Soil > Agricultural land | place: USA...
ACTCCGACGAGCTGGAGTTCGAGGCCGCCCGGGTCCGCGAGCAGGAGGAGGCGATCGCCGCCGAGGTGGAGAAGGGCCGTGCTGCGCTCGAGGAGACCGTCCGGACGCGGCAGTCCAGCGAGCAGGCGTTCGCCGAGGAGGAGCAGCGCATCGCGGGCCTGCAGCGGGCCGCCGCCGACCGCCGCGAGGGGATGGCCCGGCTGCACGGCCAGGTCAACGGGATGCGCAGCCGCGCAGCGGCCGCCGAGGACGAGCTGCGTCGGCTCACCGACGCCCGCGGCGAGGCCTTGCAGCGGGCCGAGCGGGCGCAGCGCGACTTCACCGCGCTCGAGACCCGCATCGCCGGCCTCGACGCCGGCGAGGAGGGCCTCGACGCCGAGCACGAGGCCGCCACGGGGACGCTGGCCGATCTCGAGGAGCGACTGGCCAAGACTCGTGAGGAGGCCCAGGCGGCCGAGCACGAGCGCACCGCCCTGGGCGCGCGGAAGGAAGCCCTCGCCCTCGGCCTGAACCGCAAGGACGGTGCCGGGGCCTTGCTCGCGGCCAGCGACGCCGTGAGCGGCATGCTCGGGTCGGTGGCGGCGCTGCTGACCGTGCAGCCCGGCTACGAGGCCGCCGTCGCCGCGGCACTGGGCTCGGCCGCCGATGCCGTGGCGGTCAGCGACGTCGACGCCGCCCTGGGCGCCATCGGCCACCTGAAGTCCGACGACCTCGGGCGGGCGGGCATCCTGCTCGGCGGGGCCCACGTCGACGACAGCGCCTGGCCGGGCCTTCCCGGCAGAGCGGTCTACGCGATGGACGTGCTCGAGTGCCCCGACGAGCTGCGGTCCGCGTTCGCCCGGCTGCTGTTCAAGGTCGCCGTCGTCGACGACCTCGAGGCCGCGCAGAGCCTGGTCGCTGCCGCGCCCGACGTCACCGCGGTCACGCGTGCCGGGGACCTGCTCGGTACCCACTACGCCGCTGGCGGCTCCAGCAGCCAGCCCAGCCTGATCGAGGTGCAGGCGGCGTACGACGAAGCAGCGGAGGCGCTGGATGCGGCCACCCACACGGTGGAGCGGCTCGGCTTCACCCTCGGCACCCTAGAGCGCGAGCGTGAGGAGGCGCAGCGCCGCGTCGACGTCGCCCTGGCGAAGCTGCACGAGTCCGACGCGGCGCTGGCGGCGGTCGCCGAGGAGCTCGGCCAGTACGGTTCCCAGGCCCGGGCCGCCAAGGCCGAGGCCTCGCGGCTCGACCAGGCGATCGCCGGTGCCGAGGAGGCCCGCGACCGGGACCTTGCCGGCCTGGCGGAGCTCGAGCAACGGCTCGCCGCGGCGGAGGAGGCACCGGAGGAGGAGCCGGAGACCGCCGACCGCGAACGGCTCGCCGACGAGGCGCGCGCCGCGCGGGCCCGCGAGATGGAGGCCCGGTTGGGCCTGCGGACGGCCGAGGAGCGGGCACGTGCCCTGCACGGCAGGGCGGACTCCCTGCTCCGAGCGGCCCAGGCCGAGCGGGATGCCCGCGCAAGGGCGATCGCCCGCCGGGAGCGGCTGCTGCACGAGGGCCAGGTCGCCGAGGCGGTCGGCCGTGCTGCGGCCGTCGTACTCTCCAAGCTCGAGCAGTCCATCGCACTGGCCGCCGCCGAGCGCACCCGCGTCGAGGAGGGCCGCCGGGGTCGCGAGGAGGAGCTGCGGGCCGTGCGGGAGCGGCTGCGCAACCTCGGCCGCGACCTCGACGAGCTGGTCAACTCCGTGCACCGCGACGAGATGGCCCGCACCCAGCAGCGGATGCGCCTCGAGCAGCTGGAGGAGCGGGCGATGGAGGAGCTCGGCCTCGACGCCGACGCGCTGGTCGCCGACTACGGTCCCCACAACCTCGTCCCGTTCACCGGCGAGGTGTCCGACGGTGAGGAGACCCCTGAGCCCCGGCCGTTCGACCGTGAGGAGCAGACGAAGCGGCTGCGCACCGCGGAGCGCGCGCTGGCCCAGCTCGGCAGGATCAACCCGCTGGCCCTGGAGGAGTTCTCGGCGCTCGAGGAGCGGCACAAGTTCCTCACCGAGCAGCTCGAGGACCTCAAGCGCACCCGGCGCGACCTGCTCGACATCGTCCGCGAGGTCGACGACCGGGTCGAGCAGGTCTTCACCGAGGCCTATGCCGACGTCAGCAAGGCGTTCGACGCCACGTTCGCACGCCTGTTCCCGGGAGGCGAGGGGCGGCTGGTGCTCACCGACCCCGGCGACATGCTCGCCACCGGCGTCGAGGTCGAGGCCCGGCCGCCCGGCAAGAAGGTCAAGCGCCTGTCACTGCTCTCCGGCGGGGAGCGCTCGCTGGTCGCGGTCGCCTTCCTGGTCGCGCTCTTCAAGGCCCGGCCGTCGCCGTTCTACATCCTCGACGAGGTCGAGGCCGCGCTCGACGACACCAACCTCGGCCGGCTGCTGGAGATCTACGAGGAGCTCCGCGAGAGCTCCCAGCTGCTCGTGATCACCCACCAGAAGCGCACGATGGAGGTCGGGGACGCCCTCTACGGCGTGACGATGCGCGGTGACGGCATGTCGGCGGTGATCAGCCAGCGGCTGCGTGAGGAGAAGTCGGCCTGACCTTCGGCGGACGCCACAGCGAGACGCACGGGATCTTGTCGGTGTTGCAGCGGTTGGCGTACTTGCGGGTGATCTCGGTGACCTCCTCCATCAGGCCGTCGGAGAGGGTGGTGGGCGTCAGTCCGAGGTGGAGGAACCGGTCGTTGGCGACGTGCAGCTCGTTCTCGTCGGCCTCGTTGCGGGGGTTGGGCAGGTTGGCGACCTCGGCGCCGGTGCGTTCGGCGATCATCTGCGCGAGGTCGCGGACCCGGTGGGTCTCGGTCATCTGGTTGTAGATCGCGACCCGTTCGCCGCGCTCGGGTGGGTTCTCCAGCGCGAGCTGGATGCAGCGCACGGTGTCCTGGAGGTGGATGAAGGCGCGGGTCTGCCCGCCGGTGCCGTGCACGGTGAGGGGGTAGCCGATCGCGGCCTGCATCAGGAAGCGGTTGAGGACGGTGCCGTAGTCGCCGTCGTAGTCGAATCGGTTGATCAGCCGCTCGTCGAGCTTGGTCTCGGCCGTCTGGGTGCCCCACACGATGCCCTGGTGCAGGTCGGTGACCCGGACCTCGTCGTTCTTGTTGTAGTAGGCGAAGAGCAGCTGGTCCTGGGTCTTCGTCATGTGGTAGATGCTGCCGGGGTTGGCCGGGTAGAGGATCTCCTGGTCGACCAGCTCGCCCTCGCCGGTGTCGACCTTGACGTGCAGGTAGCCCTCGGGGATCTTCATCCCCGCGGTGCCGTAGCCGTAGACGCCCATCGTGCCCAGGTGCAGCACGTGGATGTCGCGCCCGGACTCCACGACCGCGGCGAGCACGTTGTTGGTCGCGTTGAGGTTGTTGTTGACCGTGTAGCGCTTGTGCCGGCTGCTCTTCATCGAGTACGGCGCGGCCCGCTGCTCGGCGAAGTGGACCAGCGCGTCGGGTTGCCAGTCCTCGAGCAGGTCCAGCAACCGCTGGTAGTTGATCGCCACGTCGAGGTCGTGGAAGGAGATCTGCTTGCCCGAGACCTCCTCCCAGGCGCGCAGCCGCTCGCCCATCGGCCGGATCGGGGTCAGCGACTCGCACTCCAGCTCCACGTCGATCTTGCGACGCGACAGGTTGTCCGCGATCGCCACCTCGTGGCCCTGGGCCGACAGGTGCAACGCCGTGGGCCAGCCACAGAAACCGTCGCCGCCGAGGATGAGGACGCGCTTGGCCCGCCATGGGATCGTGGGCCGGTGAGTCTGATCAGTCACCAGGCTGTTGTACCCGTGAACGGCCGGAACGTCACCCCCGGGGTGGTCTGCGGATGAGCCGGCCTCCCCGCCCGCACCGAGCCGAGTTCCCGCACTGGGAACAGGTCACCACGCGCTGGGCCGACATCGACGTCTACGGGCACATGAACAACGCCCGCTACTTCGAGATCATCGACACGGTCGTCAACAACCACCTCGTGGCGGCCACCGGCGTCGACATCCGCGAGCTGGACGCCATCGGAGTCGTCGCCGAGGTGGGCTGCCGCTACTTCGCCGAGGTCGGCTACCCGGACCCGGTCGACGTCGGCGTCGTCGTGGACCGCATCGGGGACAGGTCGGTCAGCTACCGGATCGGGCTGTTCCAGGGCCCGGGTGACGAGGCGGCGGCCGAGGGGCGCTTCGTCCACGTGTACGTCGACAACACCGACCCCGCCCGGCCAAGCACGTCCGTCCCGGCAGCCATCCGCGACGCCGTGGCTCCGTTGCTCCGATAGGCTTTGGGGGTACCTGACGCCCTGTTCGTCTCATCTCGGGAAGCCCGGTGGATCCCTTGCTCTGGCTGCTGCTGCTCATGCTCGCGCTGCTGGCCGTGTCCGGCCTCGTGGTCGCCTACGTCGCCTACCCGCACCGAGGTGAGCAGATGCCGCACGTTCCGTGGCTGGGGGACGCGATGAAGAAGGGCGTGTCGGCGTTGCCGACCCTGGCCAACGAGCGCGCCCGGGCGGGGGACCGCCGCTGACGGGCACCCACCACGGCTCTGCTTGGATGGCGCCATGACCCCCCTCGACTACCTCTACATCGCCATCGGCGTGATCGTCGTGGCAGGTGTCGCGCTGGCCGGCCTGGTGCGTTCCCGGGCGTCACGCAAGCCTGAGCCCCGGGGGGCCCGAACGCGACCGCCCGAGCCGGCCGCGGGCACCGAGGCGCCTCCCGAGGTGTCGTCGGAGGAGCCCACCGCCGCTCCCGCGGTCGAGGAGATGCTCGAGCCGGCTCCTGCGCTGGAGCGGCCCGAGGCCGCGGCCAGCCGGCTGGTCCGCCTGCGCCAGCGACTGGCGCGATCCCAGGGCGCGCTCGGGCGCGGGCTGCTCGGCCTGCTCTCCCGTGAGCGGCTCGACGAGGACACCTGGGAGTCGATCGAGGACACGCTGATCGGCGCGGACCTCGGGGTGGGCCCCACCACCGAGCTGGTCGAGAAGCTGCGCACCAGGCTGCGGGTCGAGGGCACCGGGGCCGGCGACCCGCGAACGGTCCTGCGCGAGGAGCTCCTGGCCCTGGTCGACCCCTCGATGGACCGCCGCCTCGGGGTCACCGGCGCCGTCGGCCAGCCCGGCATCGTGCTGGTCGTTGGGGTCAACGGCACCGGCAAGACGACCACGGTCGGCAAGCTCGGCCGGCTGCTGGTGGCCGAGGACAAGACCGTCGTGATGGGGGCGGCGGACACCTTCCGGGCCGCCGCCACCGAGCAGCTCTCCACCTGGGGCGAGCGGGTCGGCGTCGACGTGGTCTCCGGGCCCGAGGGTGGCGACCCGGCGAGCGTCGCCTTCGACTCGGTCAAGGAGGGCATCGCCCGGGAGGCCGACGTGGTTCTCGTCGACACCGCCGGCCGGTTGCAGAACAAGGCCGGGCTGATGGACGAGCTGGGCAAGGTCAAGCGGGTCATCGAGAAGCAGGCCCCGGTCACGGAGGTGCTGCTGGTGCTCGACGCCACGACCGGCCAGAACGGGATGGTGCAGGCGCGGGTGTTCGGCGAGGTCGTCGACGTCTCCGGCATCGCGCTGACCAAGCTCGACGGCACCGCCAAGGGCGGCATCGTGGTCGCGGTGCAGCGTGAGCTCGGGGTGCCGGTCAAGCTGGTCGGGATCGGCGAGGGTCCCGACGACCTCGCGCCCTTCGACCCGGAAGGGTTCGTCGACGCGCTGCTGGGTGACTGACCGGGGCGGTCAGGCCTCGACGGCGCGCAGCAGGAAGGCGACCATGTCCTCGACCTCGTCCTCGCTCGGCATCGGCTCGGCGGAGATGATCCGGTGGGCCAGGACCCCGCCGAGGAGCGTGGAGGCGAACTCGACGTTGACGTCGGCGCGGACCTCGCCACGCTCGATGCCGCGCTGGTACATCTGCGCCGCGCTGACGGTGATCTCCGCGCTGGCCGTGCGGTAGAGCGCGGCGATCCGCGGGTCCCGCGCGCACTCGACCACCGTGGCGCGCAGGAACGCGGCGCCGGCGGGGGAGTTCGCGAACCGGATCGTGTCCCGGTAGGACTGGCGCACGTCCTCGCGGAACGAGCCCGTGTCGGGGATGGGCATCTGCACCTTGTAGAGCTGGCTCATCGCGGCGACCGCCAGGTCTTCCTTCTTGGCCCACCGGCGGTAGACCGTCGCCTTCCCCACGCGGGCACGGCTGGCGACCTCGTCCACGGTCATCGTGTCGAAGCCACGCTCGAGCAGCAGCGCCGACGCGGCGGCGAGGATGCGATGGTCGGCCTCGGGGTCGCGTGGGCGCCCTCGCTTCCGGCGCACCGCACCGGAGGCGGTCGGTCCCTCCGCCACGACGGCGGCGATCGTCTCCACCCGGCGAGAATAGGGAGCCGGGCCCGGCCGCGTCCCTCTTTTCGGGGAACTCCTCGCGGTTCATCGTTCCGTAACAACCGGTCATCAACTGTGACACGGACGAAACCCGGGGCGTACGGCGCCGAAACCTGCCCTCGTGAGAGTGGCCGCCATGGACGGGAACGCGGCCTGGATGCTCGTCTCTGCGTCGTTGGTGCTGCTGATGACGCCGGGGCTCGCGCTGTTCTACGGAGGCATGGCTCGGGCCAGCTCGGTCCTGAACATGATGTTGATGTCCTTCGGCGCCATCGGCGTCGTCGGCATCGTCTACGTCCTCTACGGGTTCTCGATGGCCTTCGGGACCCGGGACCTCGCCGGGATCGTCGCCGACCCCTTCCAGTGGTGGGGGCTGCACGGGGTGGCCGGGCCCGGAGGCTCGACGCTGGTCAACGGTGACTCGTCGTACGGCTATGTGGCGGTCGCCTTCCAGCTCACCTTCGCCGTGATCGCGGTCGCCCTGGTCAGCGGCGCCATCGCGGACCGGGCCAGGTTCGACACCTGGCTGGTGTTCAGCGGTGTGTGGGTCACCGTGGTCTACCTGCCGCTGTCGCACATGGTCTGGGGGGGCGGCCTGCTCGGCCCGGGCCGGTCGGGCCTGGCCGCCCACCTCTTCGGCCTCGCGCACGGCGTGGCCCGCATCGCGCCGGTGGACTTCGCCGGCGGGACCGTGGTGCACGTCAACGCGGGCGTCGCCGGGCTGGTGCTCGCCCTGGTCGTGGGCCGGCGGCACCGGTTCGGCGAGGAACCGGCGCGCCCGCACAACCTCCCGCTGGTCATGCTCGGCGCCGGACTGCTGTGGTTCGGCTGGTTCGGCTTCAATGCCGGGTCCGGGATGGCCGCGGACGGCAGGGCCGGGCTCGTCTGGGTGAACACCTGTGTCGCGACCGGCGCGTCGATGCTGGGCTGGCTGCTGCTGGAGCGGATCCGTGGTGGCAAGGGCACCAGCCTGGGCGCGGCCTCCGGTGCGGTCGCGGGGCTGGTCGCGATCACGCCGGCTTGCGCGGACCTGAGCCCTACGGGCTCGATCCTGCTGGGGCTCGCCACGGGCGTGCTGTGCGGGCTGGCGGTCGGGCTCAAGCACCGGCTGGGTTACGACGACTCCCTCGACGTCGTCGGCGTCCACCTCGTCGGCGGACTCGTCGGCACCCTCGCCGTCGGGTTCCTGGACGTCCACACCGGGTTGTTCTACGGCCACGGCCCCGGGCAGCTGCTGGCCCAGGTGCTGGTCGCCGGGGTGGCGGTCGTGTTCAGCGGTTCGCTCACCGCGGTGATCGCGCTGGGGCTGCGCGCGACCATGGGCTGGCGGATCAGTGCCCAGGCCGAGCTGGACGGCATCGACCTGGCGGAGCACGGCGAGACGGCGTACGACGACTGGAGCACGTGGCTGGCAGGTACTCTTGAGGGCCGGTCCTGACCCTCGAAAACTCCTAGGATTGCCACCTGTGTTCGCGACCCTCTCCGATCGCCTTGCCGACACCTTCAAGAGCCTGCGCGGGAAGGGGCGGCTCTCCGAGGCCGACATCGACGCGACCGCCCGCGAGATCCGGCTGGCGCTGCTCGAGGCCGACGTGGCCCTGCCCGTCGTCAAGGAGTTCGTCGGCCGGGTGAAGGAGCGGGCCCGCGGCGCCGAAGTCTCCCAGGCACTCAACCCGGCCCAGCAGATCATCAAGATCGTCAACGAGGAGCTCGTCGAGATCCTCGGCGGGGAGACCCGGCGACTGCGCTTCGCCAAGACCCCGCCGACAGTGATCATGCTCGCCGGACTGCAGGGTGCCGGCAAGACCACGCTGGCCGCGAAGCTCGCCCTGTGGCTGAAGGACCAGGACAAGAGCCCGATGCTGGTCGCGGCCGACCTGCAGCGACCCAACGCGGTCAACCAGCTGCAGGTGAACGGTGACCGCGCCGGGGTGACCGTCTACGCCCCCGAGCCGGGCAACGGTGTCGGCGACCCGGTCAGGGTGGCCCGCGATGGCGTCGAGGAGGCCCGCCGCACCCTGCACGACGTGGTGATCATCGACACCGCCGGCCGCCTCGGCATCGACGAGGTGCTGATGCAGCAGGCCGCGGACATCCGCGACGCGGTGAACCCCGACGAGGTCCTCTTCGTCGTCGACGCGATGATCGGCCAGGACGCGGTGAACACCGCCCGGGCCTTCCTCGACGGTGTCGGCTACGACGGCGTCGTGCTCACCAAGCTCGACGGTGACGCGCGCGGCGGCGCGGCGCTGTCGATCCGGCAGATGACCGGCAGGCCGGTCATGTTCGCCTCCGCCGGCGAGAAGCTCACCGACTTCGACCTCTTCCACCCCGACCGGATGGCCTCACGCATCCTCGACATGGGTGACCTGCTCACCCTCATCGAGCAGGCCGAGAAGAGCTTCGACGCCGAGCAGGCCGCCAAGGCCGCGGCCAAGCTGTCCGGACAGGGTGGGGAGTTCACCCTCGACGACTTCCTGGAGCAGATGCAGCAGGTCCGCAAGATGGGCTCGCTGTCGAAGATGCTCGGGATGCTGCCGGGCATGGGTCAGTTCCGTGACCAGCTCGAGAACTTCGACGAGCGCGAGATCGACCGCATCCAGGCGATCATCCAGTCGATGACGCCCGGCGAGCGCGCCAACCCCAAGATGATCGACGGCTCTCGCCGCGCCCGGATCGCCAAGGGGTCCGGCCGCTCGGTCTCCGACGTCAACCAGCTCGTCGACCGCTTCTTCGAGGCCCGCAAGATGATGATGCAGATGGCCCGGGGCGGCGGCCTCGGCCTCCCGGGCTCGCCCGGCATGGCGCTCGGCAAGCGCTCCAAGGCCCGGCAGGCCCCGCAGCAGAAGAAGGGCAAGGGCAAGCGCAAGTCCGGCAACCCGGCCAAGCGGGCGCAGCAGGAGGCCACGGAGGCGGCCAAGGAGGCCGCCCCCGCGGCGAACCCCTTCGGGATCCCTCCCGGCGACGGTGCGGAGATCGCCGACTTCGACCCGGAGGACTTCCAGCTGCCCGCCGGCCTGGACAAGTACCTCGAGTAGCACCCGTCCGGGCCGCGGCCGCGGTCAGCTGACAGGGAAGCGCATCACCTGCCCACCGCCGACGCAGACGCTGCACGTGGTGACGTAGGCCGAGCCGCCCCGCAGCGCCACGCCGTACGGCGCCGGCAGGTTCCCGGCCACGACGTCGGGGGTGCTGTTGTCGCCGTGGTGCACGCGCACCAGCGAGCCCATCGGCAGCCCCTGCGCAGCGAGCAGGCCGGTGTCGGTGAGCTGCACCGCGTAGAGGTGCCCACGGTGCCAGGCCAGGTCGGTGACGTTGGTCAGGCCGCTCGCCCAGACCTGGGGCGTGTGCCCCGGGCGCATCCGGTAGATGTTCGCACCGCCCTGCGGGAAGGGGAAGCCGGTCAGCTGGCTGATGTAGAACGCGTGGCCGTGCCGGGCGACTGCTGTGGGCACTGCCTGCATGGGGATCGGCGTCCCGGGCGGCGGCAGGCCGGGTCCGGTGACCGGAGGCATGGGCACGACCCGGTCCGGCAGCACCGTCATTGCGTGCACCCGGCCGTCACGGTGGATGCGGAGCAGGTCGTTGCCTCCCGCGTCGGCCAGCACGAAGCTGGGGCCGGTGCGGATGAAGCCGGTCGGGTCGCTGTCGTGCGCCACGCTGTGGTCGGGATTGTGGTGCAGCTCGAAGCGCGCGACGTCGCCGACCACGCGCACCTGGCGCGGGTGGTGGAGGTTGCTGGTCAGCAGCTGGCCGAGGTGGCGGCCGTGCCGGCCCAGGCGGTGCCGCGCCCTGGCGTCGATGCCGGCGCCCATCGAGATGTACAGGTGGTGGCCCTTGACGAGCACGTCGGCCGGGCCCACGGCCTGAGGGTTCTCCCCGCCTCCGAGGGAGGGCAGGTGGCGCACGATCCGCCGCTGGTGACCGTGCCGGATGCGGGTGATGGCGCCGTTCATGGCGAGGCAGACCGTGCTGCCGTCACCGCTCGTGGCACAGGGGCCGTTGCCGCCGGCGCCGGCCTCGGCGACGTAGAGCGAGCCGTCGCGGGCGAAGGAGAGCAGGCGCGGGCTGACCAGGCCCGTCGCCACGACCTGTCCGGGGCTCCCGTGCAAGGCCGGCGGTGCGCCGGCGGTGGCCGTCGGGCTGCCCGCCATCGCCCCAGCGGTGACGGCCGCCAGGGCCGCAGCGCCGAGGGCGTAGCTGGATCGACGACGGGACCGCTTGCTGCTCATGGAATTCTCCGGGGATGCGTGGTTGGTTGTCGTCTTCCAACAAACGCTTCCATCCGGAGATTCGCCATAGCCACTTCGGACTAGGTAGATCGGACTACGATGCTTCAGTTGGTCCTCAGCCGAGGCGGACCCGGGGATCCAGGAACGCGTAGAGCAGGTCCACCAGGATGTTGGCCACCACCACGCAGGTCGAGGCGAACAGCACGATCCCGATGATCACGGGCAGGTCCTGCTGGTTGATGGCGTCGATCGCGGTCTTGCCCATCCCGGGGAGGCTGAAGATGGTCTCGGTGATCACCACGCCGCCGATCAGCTGGCCGAGGTCGATGCCGAACTGGGTGACCACCGGCGTCAGCGCGCTTCGCAGGGCGTGCCGGTAGATCACGCGGCGCTCGCGAAGCCCCTTGCTGCGCGCGGTCTTGATGTAGTCCTCGCCCAGCACGTCGAGCATGGAGCTCCGGGTCAGTCGCGTGTAGGTCGCCGCCAGCACCAGTGCCAGCGTCAGCCAGGGGAGGATCATGTGCCGAGCCCACTCGCCGACGCCCTCCGCTAGCGGGGAGTAGCCGCCCGCGGGGAACCACTGGAAGCCGGCGAGGGTGAGCTTGAAGTAGAGGAAGAAGAGCAGCATCAGGCCGAGGAAGAACGAGGGCATCGAGTAGAAGAAGAGCGCGAACACGGTCAGTCCCCGGTCGGCGACCGAGCGCGGGTGCACCGCCGAGACGACGCCGTTGAACACCCCGAGCGCGAGCCACAGCACCGCGGCACCCAGCGCCAGCGACGCGGTGATCGGCAGTGCCTGGCCGATGATGTGGGTCACCGAGAGCTGGTGGTAGTAGTCGTAGCCGAGGTCGCCGTGGGAGGCCTTCTTGATGAAGTCCCAGTACTGCTGGTAGATCGGCTTGTCCAGGCCCAGGCGGTGGTTGATCAGCGCGATCGTGTGCGGTGTCGCCTGCCGGCCGGCCAGCGTCCGGGCCACGTTGCTGGGCACCGCGAAGAACAGCCCGAAGACACCGACGGTGATCAGCCAGAGCACCAGGAGGCCCTGGAGGATGCGCAGGATCAGGAAGCGCACCATGTCGTCACTCCTCCCTCGTCATCGGCCGGAGCGCGGGTCGAACGCGTCGCGCACGCCGTCGCCGAACAGGTTGAAGGCCAGCGTCGTGACCAGCAGTGCGATGCCCGGGAAGGCGACGAACCACCAGGCCACGGTGTAGAAGGTCTGCGACTCGGCGAGCATCCCACCCCAGTCGGCCGTCGGCGGCTGCAACCCCAGGCCCAGGAACGAGAGGGCGGCCTGGGTCACGATCACCACGGGGATCAGCAGGGTCGTGTACACGATGACCTGGGCCAGCACGTTGGGCAGGATGTCGACGAACATGATGCGCAGGTCCGAGGCCCCGAGCGATCGCGCCGCCTCGACGTACTCTCGCTCGCGGATCGACAGCACCTGGCCGCGCACGATGCGGGCGACGGAGGCCCAGCTGAAGAAGCCGATCACCAGCACGGTCATGGTCAGGCCGGGGCCGGCGATCGACACCAGGGCGATCGCGACCAGGAAGAACGGCACCGACAGCACGACGTCGACCAGCCGGGCCAGGATCGTGTCGACGATGCCCCGGAAGAAGCCGGCGGCCAGTCCGACCACGACGCCGATGGCGACCGTCAGCAGCGTTGCCACCACGCCCACGGCGAGCGAGATGCGCGCGCCGTATGCGATCCTCACCAGGATGTCTCGGCCGAGGTTGTCGGTGCCCAGCCAGAACTTGCCGTTCGGCCCGAGGGGCAGGCCTGACGTGGTGGTGCCCTGACGGATGTACTGCTGGTTCGGCGGGTGGCCGGTGAAGTGCGTGAAGACCGGCGCGAAGATCGCGATCAGCGCGATCAGGATGATCACCGCCAGGGACACCATCGCTACCCGGTCGCGTCGCAGCCGCTGCCACGCGAGCAGCCACGGGCTGCGGCCCTCGACGGGGGCGGCACCGAGCTCGACCTCCGCTGCGACGTCCTCGTCGAAGCGGACGTCGCTGCTGCCCATGCTCATCGGGGGATCCCCCTCTCGGGTCCACTCGCCTCGGCGCGGGGCCTGAGACTCTCGCCCACCTCCAGCGGGAAGTGGCAGGCGGTCAGGTGCGTGCCCTCGTCGCCGAGCACCGGCAGCAGCGGCGGGTCCTCCCGCGAGCAGATCTCCTGGGCCTTCGGGCACCGCGGGTGGAACCGGCACCCGGAGGGTGGGTTGATAGGCGACGGCAGGTCACCGGTCAGCACGATCCGCTCGCGGCTGTCGGCGGCATCGGGGTCCGGGACCGGCAGCGCAGACAGCAACGCCTTCGTGTAGGGGTGCCGGGTGATCTCGAAGATGTCGTCGGTGCGGGCCACCTCCACCACCTTGCCGAGGTACATCACCGCGATCCGGTCACTGACGTGACGCACCACCGAGAGGTCGTGGGTGATGAAGACGTAGGTGAGCCCGAACTCCTGCTGCAGGTCGGTGAGCAGGTTGAGGACCTGGGCCTGGATGGACACGTCCAGCGCCGAGACGGGCTCGTCGCAGACGATCAGGCGAGGCTGGAGCGCCAGGGCGCGCGCCACTCCGATGCGCTGCCGCTGTCCGCCGGAGAACTCGTTCGGGAACCGGTTGTAGTGCTCGGGGTTGAGGCCGACCCGCTGCATCAGCTGCTGGACCTTGTCCTTGCGCTCCTTGCGGTCGCCGATGCCGTGGATCGCGAACGGGTCTCCGATGATCGACCCGACCCTGCGGCGCGGGTTCAGCGAGCCGTAGGGGTCCTGGAAGATCATCTGCATCTCCCGGCGCAGCGGCCTCAGCGCGCGCCGCGACGCCCGGGAGATGTCCCGGTCCTGGAAGGTGACCTTGCCGGCGGTGAGGTCGTAGAGCCGGGTCATGCACCGCGCGAGGGTCGACTTGCCGCAGCCGGTCTCGCCGACGAGGCCGAGCGTCTCGCCGCGCCGGACGTCGAGGGTGACTCCGTCGACGGCCTTGACGGTCGCCCGGCCGCCTCCCGCATGGCCGCGCACGTGGAAGTGCTTGCACACGTCATCGAGGTGCAGCAGGGTCTCGCTCACGGTGGAGACGGCCTGGGTCTGGTCGGTGGTCATGGCCTCACTCGTGCGCAGTCTGGGCGATTTCTCGGAACTTCGAGCTCTTCCATTCGAAGTCGACGGCCCGGTCCGGCGCGAGCCAGCACGCCGACCGGTGGTGCTCGTCGGGGTGGACCGGTGTGAGCGGCGGGACCTCGCTGCGGCACTTGTCGAAGACGTAGGGGCAGCGCGGCACGAACGGGCACGGGTCGAGGTTCGCGAGCAGGCTCGGTGGGCTGCCCGGGATCGGGGTGAGGCGGTCGCGGGTGGCGCCGTGGGCGGGCAGGGACGCGAGAAGCCCCTCGGTGTAGGGGTGGTGGAACTGGTAGAAGATCTCCCGCCGTCGAGCGTGCTCCATGACCTGGCCGGCATACATGACCACGACCTCGTCGGCGACCTCCGCGACGACACCGAGGTCGTGGGTGATCAGGATGATCGCGGTGCCGAACTCGGACTGCACGTCGCGCATCACCTTGAGCACCTGGGCCTGCACGGTGACGTCGAGGGCAGTGGTGGGCTCGTCGGCGATCAGGATGCTCGGGTTCAGGGCCATCGCCATGGCGATCATCACGCGCTGGCGCATCCCGCCCGAGAACTGGTGCGGGTAGTCGTCGACCCGCGCGCGGGCGTTGGGGATCCGGACCAGGTCGAGCAGCTCGATCGCCCGCTCCCGCGCGCGCCGCCGGGGAACCCGCTCGTGGGCGCGGATCATCTCGACGATCTGCCAGCCGACCGTGTAGGCCGGGTGGAGGCTGGACAGCGGGTCCTGGAAGATCATCCCGATCCGGCGACCCCGGATGTGGCGCATCTCCCGCTGGCTGGCGTGCAGCAGATCGAGGCCGTCGAACATCGCCGAGCCGCTGACCTTGGCGCCGGCGGCGAGTCCGGTCAGGCTCTGCGTCGCCACGCTCTTGCCCGACCCGGACTCGCCGACGATCCCGAGGGTCTGCCCCGGCTCGACGGTGAACGACACTCCACGAACCGCCCGGACCACCCCATCGGAGGTGTTGAACGAGACGTGGAGGTCGTCCACCTCGAGGAGGGCCATCAGCCGCCCTGCTTGGCCTTGTCGATCCAGACGTTCGTGGGGTCGAAGTTCTGGATGGCCGGGACGTAGACGGCGTTGTGCACCTGCGAGGCGTGGTAGTTCGCCTGCGTCGGGTTGGTGATCGGGAAGAACGCGGCGTCCTTCATCACCTGCATGTCCGCCTTCTCCCACAGCGCCGCAGCGTCACTCTCGGTCTTCGCCGTCGAGGCCTGCTGCACGAGGCTGTTCACCTGCGGGTTGTTGTAGAACCCGAAGTTGCTGCCGTTCGGCGGGAACGACGGCGTGCCACTGAACAGCGGGCCGAAGTAGGACAGCGCCGCGTTGCCGAACCAGTCGGCTCCCCAGCCGGCCAGTGCGATGTCCCACACGCCGCGCTTGGCGACCGTTGGCACCTCGAGGTACTTCGTGTAGAAGTCCGCGTCGGGCGACGGGACGCCGGTCACCTTGACCCCGATCTTCGACAGGTTCTGCTGCACGACCTGGAACAGGTTCTTCGAGGCCTCGGACGAGGGCCGGTAGAGCATCTTCAGGTGCAGGTTCGACGCGCCGGCCTGTTGCAGCATCTGCTTGGCCTTGGTGGGGTCGAACTTGTAGAGGTCGATGTTCTGCGACCCGACGATGTCTGGCGGCAGCACGTGCGTGAGCGGCGGGCTGAGCTTCGGGCCACCCAGGACTCGCACCATGTCGCTGCGGTTGAGCGCGTAGGACAGGGCCTGGCGGACCGGGGCCTTCTGCATCGCGCTGCCGTTGTTGGGCGAGACGTTGTTGAACACGATGTACGGGTTGCTGGACGCCGTGGCACCGAGGTTCAGGTTCGGGTCCTTCTTCGCGATCAGCCCGGGCAGCACCGACTGCGGCGGGAAGTCGCTCCACTCCATGTCGGCGCTGGCGGTGCCGGTCTGGAGCTGTTGCTGGGCCGAGTCCTGGCTGACCGTCTCGTCGACGACGATCTTGTCCACGTAGGCCTTCCGGATCGGGTCGGAGCTGGCCTCCCACGCCGGGTTCCGCACGAAGGTGATGTTCTTCGTCGCGTTGTAGGACTCGATCTTGTACGGGCCGTCCGAGATCGTGTGCTGGGCCTGGTCGTTGCTGGCCGGCAGGTACTGCAGCTGCTCCTTGGGAGCCGGCGAGAACGCGGGCATCGTGAGCATGTCCACGAAGTACGACGCCGGCGAGGTCAGCTTGAACTGCACGGTGAGCTGGTTCTTGGCCACGACACCGGGGAGCGGCGTGCTGTCGATGTACTTCGCCTGCGCCGAGGCGCTGGTCGAGGAGACCTTCGAGAAACCGGAGCAGAACTTGGTGTAGCCGACGATCAGCGTGGCGAAGTCAGGTGTGCCACCGAAGGGCTGCGTCGGGTTGCAGGTGCGCTTGACGCCGCGGACGACGTCCGCCGCGGTCACCTGCCGGGCCGGACTGGTGTCCCACTGCGCGCCCTTACGGATCGTGATCGTGTAGGTCTTGCCGTCCTTGCTGACCCCACCGTTCGAGGCGGTCGGGATCTGCGTGGCCAGGTCGGGGGCGGCCTTGGTGGTCTGGCCCGGGGTCGCCGGGTAGGTGAACAGCTGCCGGCTCCACATCCGCAGGCCCAGGTAGCCGATGGAGTAGTAGCTGATGTTGGGGTCCATGTAGTCGATGTCGCTCTGACCGAGCATGTTCAGCGTGCCACCCTTGACGGCACCGCTCGTGCCGCCGTTCTGGCCGCTCTGGCTGCCGGCGCCTCCACCGCCACCGCCACCGCCACCCGAAGAACCACAGGCAGCGAGCGTGACCATTGAGACGACTGCCAGCAGGCTGAAGCCGACACGTTTCGTGTTGTTGGGCATGACTCCTCCTCGGTGCGGACGCTAGGAGCGCCGGGGGAGGGCGACAACGGGCCGGGGGCAACCGTCACGAGCGCGCCACACGTCTGTCACCGTGTTGGCGCACAGTGTGACGCCGACGTGACGGAATGCAATGCGCGCAACACGATCGCAAACCGACGCTTTGCGGGCCGCGGCCAGCAGGGCAGAGTAGGGACTGTGAAGCGGCATGTCCTGCTCGTCGAGGACGACCCGAGGGTGCGCAGGGTGCTTCGCCTTGCCCTGGAGGACGAGGGCTACCAGGTGGCCGAGGCGGGCACGGGCTCCGAGGGGCTGCGCGCGCTGCAGGCGGACCCGCCCGACGTCGTGCTGCTGGACCTGATGCTCCCCGACACGGACGGCTTCGCCGTCTGTCGCGGGATCCGGCGTGACTCCGCCGTACCCGTGATCATGGTGACCGCGCGCACCGACAGCCACGACGTGGTGGCCGGCCTGGAGGCCGGCGCCGACGACTACGTGACCAAGCCGCTGGTGGCCAAGGAGCTGTCGGCCAGGATCCGGGCGCTGCTGCGGCGCACCCAGAGCTCCTCGGAGCCCTCGGCTCCGCGCCTGGTGGTCGACGACCTAGAGATCGAGATCGACGAGGGCACCGTGCGCCGGGACGGGGACGTGCTCCCGCTGACCCGGACCGAGTTCCGGCTCCTCGTCGAGCTCGCCCGGCACGAGGGCCGCGTGTGCAGCCGCGAGCACCTGCTGGAGCGGGTCTGGGGCTACGGGTACTTCGGGGACGGCCGGCTCGTGGACGTGCACATCCGCAGGCTGCGCACCAAGGTCGAGCGGGACCCCGCGAACCCGCGCCACGTCATCACCGCCCGGGGCCTCGGGTACCGACTGGTCGGCACGGGCGGCTGAGCCGTGGCACGCCGGCTGCCGCGGGTCCGACTCGGTCTCCGCGACCGGGTGACGCTGGCCTTCGGGTTGATGGCCCTGGCCCTGTCCACCCTGCTCGCTGCCGTGACCTGGGTGCTGGTCACCCACGACCTGCTGGGCCAGCGCCAGGCCGCGGCGCGGGTGGAGACCAACGCCAATGCCCAGGTGCTCGCCTCCGGCCTGGCCACCAAGGGTCTGCCCGTGGCCACGGCGATGGACAAGCTGACCAACATCGCCGGCTCCGCGCTGCTGGTCATCCACCGGGGCAGGTGGTACTCCACCGTCCTGGCGCGCGACCCGTCAGTCCTTCCCGGCGAGCTCCGTGCGACCGTGCAGCGGGGCTCGACCGCCGAGCAGGTCACCCTCGTGGAGGGCGACAAGTACCTGATCGTCGGGGTCCCGCTGCGTGGCCCGGGGGACGCGCTCTTCGAGCTGTTCCCGCTCGACGACCTGGACCACACCTACCACGTGCTCGCGATCACGCTGGTGGCCGTGGCCGCGGGCATGTCGCTGGCCGGGCTGACCGCGGGCAGGTATGCCAGCCGTCGGGCGTTCCGGCCGCTGCGTCGGGTCACCCGGGCGGCCGAGGCGTTCGCCCAGGGGGACCTCGAGGTGCGCCTCGAGGCCGAGCACGACCCGGACCTCGCCGGCCTGGCCCGCTCCTTCAACCGCACCGCCGACGCCTTCGCCAAGCGGGTGGCCGCGGACGCCCGCTTCGCCGCCGACGTCAGCCACGAGCTGCGGACACCGTTGACGACGATGCTGAACTCCGCGGAGCTCCTCTCGCGGCGGCGGGCCGAGCTGCCCGAGCGGCTGCGTGAGCCGCTGGACCTGCTGGTCTCCGACCTCGACCGCTTCCGGGTCCTGGTGATCGACCTCATCGAGATCTCGCGGGACTACACCTTCGGCGAGCACGAGACCGAGCCCGTGTGGATCGCCGACCTCACGACGCGCGCCGCCGACGCGGCCGCGGGACGTCCGGTGACCGTCGTCGAGCCGGGTGCGGAGCGGGTCCGCGTGGACGCCGACAAGAGGCGGCTCGAGCGCGTCGTCACCAACCTCGTGCAGAACGCCGAGCACCACGGTCGTGGTTGCGTGGAGGCGAGAGTCGTCCAGGATGGTGGACTGGTGCGGCTGACCGTCGACGACGCCGGCCCAGGCATCGCGAACGGTGACCGCGAGCGTGTCTTCGAGCGGTTCGCCCGGCGGGACGGGTCCGGTGCCGCCAGGGGAGTCGGGCTGGGCCTGGCGATCGTCCGTCAGCACGTCCTGTGGCACGGTGGCTCGATCAGGGTCGAGGACCGGCCCGGTGGGGGCGCGCGGTTCGTGGTGGAGCTCCCCGTCCGCGGGGGCCACCGTGGTTGAGCGACGTGCCACTGCGCCCGCCTGGGCCACCGTGCTGGCCTGCCTCGTGTTGGCCTTCGCCGGGGCGCTCGGCGGTTGTTCGGTGGCCGTCCAGGAGCAGCCGGTGGTCGTCGGGCCCGGCCGGCTGCGACAGCCGACGCCCGCCGCGACGGCGACGACCGACACCGCCAACCGGATCGAGGTCTTCCTGGTCCGGCACGACCGGCTGACCGGCGTCTACCGTCCGGCACCTGCCGGCCGGGACGTGCGCGGGGCGCT
>Ga0308175_100000962_pt1 | contig 19092 bp, 18 predicted proteins | sample PhyCR1_3_FD_203893 | JGI IMG/M metagenome (GOLD analysis project Ga0308175, IMG submission 203893) | Soil microbial communities from UC Gill Tract Community Farm, Albany, California, United States - DLSLS.C.R1 | ecosystem: Environmental > Terrestrial > Soil > Agricultural land | place: USA...
CGCGCCATCATCGAACGTACCGCGATCAGGCCGTGGTGTTACCGGTCGTTTCGACGCGGCCGATCTTCGAGTGCGTCTTGCCGTACGCGAAGTAGATGACGAGGCCGATCACCATCCAGATGACCAGTCGCTCCCACGTCTGGCGCGGGAGATTCCACATCAGGTAGCCGCACGAAAGAATGCCGAGAATCGGCACCAGTGGAACGAGCGGGGTCTTGAAGGGGCGGTGCAGGTCCGGGCGCTTGTAGCGAAGCACGAGGGTGCCCGCGCAGACAATCACGAATGCCAGCAGCGTTCCGATCGAGACGAGCGTTCCGAGCTCCTCGATTGGGAGGAAGCCTGCGGGGATCGCAGCGACGATGCCGGTGAGGATCGTCGTCACGTACGGCGTCTTGAAGCGCGGATGGACCTTGCCGAATACAGCAGGGAGAAGTCCGTCGCGCGCCATCGCGAAGAACACGCGTGGCTGCCCCATGAGCATCACGAGCACGACCGACGCGAGTCCGAGAATGGCGCCGATGCCGACGAAGTAGTTGAGCCACGCCAGACCTGGGCCGGCTGCGTCGAGCGCGACCTGCACCGGGTTCGGAACGTTCAGCTGCCTGAAGGGGACGAGTCCCGTCATGACGAGCGCCATCAGGATGTAAAGCACCGTGCAGACGGCGAGCGAGCCGAGGATTCCGATCGGCATGTCGCGCTGCGGGTTCTTTGCTTCCTGTGCGGTGGTGGACACCGCATCGAAGCCGATGTAGGCGAAGAAGATGACGCCGCCCCCGCGGGCGATGCCGCTCCACCCGTACTTGCCCGGTCCCTCGTTAGGCGAGATGAACGGATGCCAGTTCGCAGTATTCACGAACATGAACCCGAAGACGATCACGAGGAGGACGATCGCAACCTTCAGGAAGACGATCACGTTGTTGAAGCGCGCGGACTCCTTGATCCCGATGACCAGGATGACGGTCAGCAGCCCGATGAGGAGCATCGCCGGCAGGTTGACGATCGAGCCGGTCGGGGTGAAGTGTCCGTTCGCGAAGGCGTACGGCGCGCCGGAGATTTCCTTCGGCAGGGGAATCCCGATCTTCCGCAGGAATTCCGCGAAATAACCCGCCCAGCCGACGGCGACCGTCGAGGCGCCGAGCAGGTACTCGAGGATCAGGTCCCAACCGATGATCCAGGCGACGAACTCACCGAGCGTCGCGTAGCCGTACGTGTACGCGCTGCCCGCGATTGGAATCATCGACGCGAATTCGGCGTAGCACAGTCCCGCGAAGGCGCAGGCGAGTCCGGCGAGGATGAACGACAACACGACCGCATTGCCGGCATAATTCGCCGCAGCGGTGCCCGTGAGGACGAAGATTCCCGCGCCGATGATCGCACCGATTCCAAGCAGGACGAGGTTCGTCGCGCCGAGCGCGCGCTTGAGGGAATGCTCTCCCTCGACCGTCGCCTCGTTCTGCAGGGACGCCATGCTCTTCGTAGACCACAAACCCATACCGGTTTTCTCCAGGGACGTGAGGGGACAGGCGAAGGAACGACGAGTGCCCGCCCATCGAGGTAGGGACCAACAGCGCGAGAAGTTGGGACTTTGGCCGGTCCTTTGTCAAGCGAATTTCCCCATGACACGAGGGGAAACGGCGCGCGGCGCCGCAAATCACGACGCCGCGCGCTGAGCGGGAGCTACGAGCCGACCGTCAGGAGCTGTAGTTAGGCGCCTCACGCGTGATGGTCACGTCGTGCGGGTGCGACTCGCGAAGCCCCGCCGTCGTGATGCGCACGAACTCCGTCTCGGTACGCAGCGCGTCGATGTTCCCACAGCCGACGTAGCCCATCCCTGCGCGCAGCCCGCCGATCATCTGGTACAGGACGTCGCCGACCGGACCACGATACGGGACGCGGCCCTCGATGCCCTCGGGGACGAGCTTCTTCAGCGACATCTCGCCCTCCTGGAAGTAGCGGTCCGCGCTACCGTCCTGCATCGCGGAGAGTGATCCCATCCCGCGCACCATCTTGAAGCGGCGTCCCTCGAGGAGAAATGACTCGCCCGGACTCTCTTCGGTGCCGGCGAGCATCGATCCCATCATCACGCTCGACGCGCCGGCGGCCAGCGCCTTCACGATGTCACCCGAGTACTTGATCCCACCGTCGGCGATCACGGGAACATCGCCGGCGCCTTCGACGGCGTCCATGATGGCGGTGAGCTGTGGAACGCCGACACCGGTGACGACGCGCGTCGTGCAGATCGAGCCGGGGCCGACACCGACCTTCACGGCGTCGACGCCGCGCTCGACGAGCGCGCGAGCGCCCTCCCGCGTAGCGATGTTGCCGGCGATGAGCTGCACGTCGGGGAGGAGCTCGCGCAGCTTCGCAGTGGACGCGAGCACAGCATCGGCATGGCCATGCGCGGTATCGACGACGAGGACATCGAGACCGGCGTCGACGAGTGCCTTCGCGCGCGCGAACACATCACCGCCTGATCCGACGGCGGCCGCGACGCGCAGCCGTCCGTGCTGGTCCTTGTTCGCGTTCGGGAACTGACGGCGCTTGTGAATGTCCTTGACGGTGATGAGGCCCGTCAGCTTTCCGTCGGCGTCGATCACCGGAAGCTTCTCGATCCGGTTGCGGCCGAGGATGCGCTCCGCCTCGTCGAGCGTCGTGCCGACTGGCGCGGTGACGAGGCGCTCGCGCGTCATTGCTTCGCGCAGTGGGCGGTCGAGGTTGCGCTCGAACTGCAAGTCACGGTTGGTGATGATCCCGACCAGCTTCCCTTCCCTGTCGACGACCGGGACGCCGGAGATGCGGAAGCGCTGCATCAGTGCGCTCGCCTCCCGCAGAGTCGCGTCAGGATTGAGGGTGATCGGGTTACGAATCATCCCGCTCTCGGAGCGCTTCACGCGATCGACTTCAGCGGCCTGCCGATCGATCGACATGTTCTTGTGAAGGACGCCGATCCCGCCGGCGCGGGCCATCGCGATGGCCATCTCCGACTCGGTGACGGTGTCCATCGCCGCCGAGACGAGGGGGACGTTCAGCGCAATGCCGCGCGTGAAGCGTGTCGCGGTGCTGACGTCACGCGGATGCGTCAGCGAATGCCGCGGCGCAAGGAGGACGTCGTCGAAGGTGAGCGAAGGCTCGGCGCGCACGCGCGCGTGCGGGCCAGCCTGCTCTAAACGCGACGGCCCGCTTCCGGAGCGATCCGGAGAAGCGGGCCGTGACGATGAAGGAATCGTGGTCGCCATGGCGAAAGGTAGCCGTGGCGGCCGGGTAAAGCCAGCCCGGAGGTCGCTCCGGGACGGGCCGCAAGCGGCCGGGGGGTGCCTAACGCTGGGCGCTAGCGCGCCATCCCGCGGAGCCTGCGGCGCAGCCTCGCCGGCAGGAAGAACGCCGCGGCGGAAAAGACCGCGCGCAGGTTCATGTCGGCCAGGTCCTCGGCCGCGCCCGACCAGTGCGCGAGCAGCGTCGAGCGCCCGGCATTCCCGATCAGCCGCTGCAGGGCGAGCACGAGCAGATAGACGTCGTCGACCTCCCCGAGGAAGGGGATGAAGTCAGGGATGAAGTCGAACGGCATCACGATGTATGCGAGCGCTCCGGCGACGAGGAGCTTGTCCGTGCCGGATACCCGCGGGTCCGTCATCAGCCCGACGAGCAGCCGAAGGTAGTTGGGCAGCTGCCGGATGTAGTGCATCATCGTCTTCTTCGCGCCGCGACGCGGGCTCATCCCGCCGTCCTCGACGGGCGCCTCGTGCATGGGTGCCGCTGGGCGGGCGGCGTTCGCCGAGCTCCGACGGCTGCTGCTGCCGCGGCGTCGCGCGGTCGTTTCCTGGCCTCTTGGGCTCACGTTGACTGCTCTCCGGACCTCGGTGTTCCTGGCGTCGTCGGGGCGCTGGATGCGCTGGCCGCGGGGCCGCCGGGAGTCGGAGTCCCGGGAACCCGGGAGCCGTTCATGCCGGCGGCGCCGGCGATGTCACTCGCAACAGACTTGCCAGCAGCCGCAACTCCTTCGAGTGCGGACATCGCCTGGCCCATGAAGCCCATCGCTTTCGATATGGTCGTCGCCGACACCTTGCCGGCACGGAGGGAGTCCTCGACCGCGTCGCCGAACCGCTGGAAGATCGAGGCGGGGGGCGTGGGACGCTCGGCGTAGCGCGACTCGAGAAACTCGACATAGTCGAGGACCTGATAGCCCCGCTCGTCGGAGAGCGATTCCAGCTTGCGAATGATCCGGTCCCGCAGATGCTGTTGCATGGCTCGCTCTCCTGGGTCGTGCCGTTCTTCTCGCGCTCAGCCCCGCCAGCGCGCTCGCTTGCCGCGTGCGTCGATGTGTACGTACGGCGTGCTGTAGCGGCGACTCGTGTATACACCCATGCCGCCGCGTAGCTCCGGATGATCCTGCTCGACCATCTCGACCGCAAGTGCGACGAGGCGACTGTCAGCGGCGGTGTAGCGACCGTCGAAGTTCGCATCGATCGCGACGTCGGCAGCGTCCCCGTACTGGTGGCGGCTGTCACGCGCCGAGCGCTTCACGCTGACGTTGTGACTCGGCGTGCGGAAGCCAGAATGCACGTCGAGGGCGACAGACTCCGCATCGGCAGTGTCCCTGCCCTGCATCCGCCGGACCTGCGAGATCACGAGCTCCAGCTTGTCGAGGAGCTTCGGCTCGAGCGCCACGTAACGCGGCCACGACGACTGCCCGTCGTGGGTGAGGAAATCCGAGACACGCAGGTGTGTCGTGACCTGCAGATCGACGTCCTTCGGGCCGACCTCGATGAATCCCTCGGGCGCGTCGTGTTTGCCACCAAGCCGCTCCGCGAGGTACGTCCCGATCTTGTAGCCATTCAACGTCGCGCCGAGCTTCTCGGCGAAAGGAACGAGCACCGCAACGGTCATCTCGTTGACGACGTGCCGTTCCCCGTCGCGGAGGAGCGCGAGGTGGTACATCCCCGGCGCTTCTGGCGCGACGAGCTCCGCGCCGCTGAGTGGCAGGGGCACGCTCGCCAGCGAATCGCCGCCCGTCCGGACCCAGGAGTATGCGAGCTTCGATGGATCGCCCTCGACCTCGAGAGGATACTCGACGCGCTCGCCGGGGAGCACGACGCGAAGCTTGACCTCGCCGCTCGTGCCGAACGCGTCCGCGCTCGGCGCGATGTCGATCTGCGCGACGGCGAGCTTCTCGAACGGCTTCTTGAGGAGGGACTTCGCTGGATGCTGAAACCCGATGACGGCGATCGCGGCGCTGACGAATGCAGCGACCGTCAGCCACCCGGCGCGCGGGTGGCGCACCGGCGGGCGCGCGGTGCGACGGTCATCATCCATCAACTGCGACTCCAGCGCGCACGCCAGCCACGAGCGTCGATGTGGGCGAAGGGTCCGTGCGCGCGAGTCGCGCGATAGATGCCGCCGCCACCTGCGAGCTCCGGGTAGGCGCGCTCGACCCGCTCGACAGCGGCGACGATGACCCTGGCGTCGCGCGAGTCCACGCGGCGATCGTGATTCAGGTCGTCCATGCGTCCGTCACGGTTGTTGTCGACGAAGACATCGGCGGCATCGCCAAACTGGTGACGGCTGTCCTTTGCCCGACCACCCTTCCGGCCGACGCCCTGCGCATTGTACTGCGGCGTACGGAATCCCGACATGACGGTCATGTGCTCGACGGCGATCCCGTGCGCCTGAAGATCCTGGATCACGAGCTCCAACTTGTCAACCAGCGCGTCCTCGAGGACCATGTACTTCGGCCAGACGTTCTGCTGGTCATGCGTGAGGAAATCACGCAGCTTGAAATGCTCGGAGACCTGGAGGTCCTGGTTCTCGGGAGTGACGACGACGAAGCCGTCCGGATTCTCGTAGGCGTCGTTTCGGAGTCGCCCCCGCTCCTCCGGCCAGTAGCCGATCCGATAGGACCCGACGGTGCCTTTCACCTTCGTCTCGAAGGGGAGCAGGGTGACGAAGCTGATCGGCTGGTCGGCGGCGCTGTCGGGCAGTGAGTACACGCCCGGGTTGTGCACGGCGCTATCGCCGAACAGGCGCGTGAGGATCGGGATTGCGAAGGTGCCGCGGCGGGCCGACACGAACCGGACGCGCAACTTGCCGCTGCGGCCGTAAACGGTATCGCGGGGTATCCCCGCAACCAGTGTTCTCGCCTCGGCGAAGTCCGCGGCGCCGGTCGCATCTGCGCCAGCGGCATTGATGCTGTCGCCGCCGGCGGTCGCGATCCCGTGGAGGGTTGCTCCACGAGCGGCGCCGTGTGCGGTACCGAGCGTGACTGCGGCAATGCCGCCGACCCAGAGCGCCCGCGTCATCGCGCGCGCGAAGTACTTCGTCTTCATCGTCTATACTCTCCCTGGTAACCAGACGGACGGCGGCGACTGAGTCACCGCCGTCTCACGGCTTTGCGTGCCGGCTGACTTCAGCCGGCTTGCCCTTGGCAAGGAGCCCCGCCGAGGCGGGGGTACAACCTGCTCTGAAGACAGTATAGACCTCAGAGAGGTAAAACTTCCAACGCTACTTACCCATGGACACCAGTGAGTCCTGACCGCTCGGACAGGTTAGTAGATGAATACGGGCGTCCCAACAGGCACCATGCGATACAACGTCTCGATGTCTTCGTTCCTGAGCCGGACGCAGCCGTGACTGGCCGCTCGGCCAATCGATGACGGCTCGTCCGTGCCGTGGATGCCGTAGCCATCGCCCATCTCGAGACGGTAGGTACCGAGGACGCCCTTGTATTTGCGCTGGTTCGTTCCGTAGGGCGGGATGATGATGTTGCCGCCCGCCGAGATCTCCCTTCCCTCGGCGACCTCGATCGGGACGATTCGGCCGTCGGCGTACTTCTTCACGACGTCGTTGCCCTCGACGGTAATCGTCGAGCTGTCACCCGCTGGGATCTCCTGCCCGCGCTGCAGGCGGACCAGGCCGAGGTGCTTCTTCTTGGCCATCTCGACGAAGTGCCAGTCGGGCGGGACCCAAACGGGATCTGCTTCCTTGTGCTGGACGACCAGCCGCCCGCGCGGGGTGTCGAATTTCCAGTGCGATCCGCCCCCTTCGTGATCGAGCTCGCGGCCACTGCCCGTCGCGACGCGCGTGGTGAAGAGCGTTTGCTGCCCCTGCTTGTACCAGAGGCGGTTCTCGGCGATCGAGACGACGATGTACGGGCGGTCGCCCGGCGCTTCGTCGGCGGATGCAAGAACGGCTTCGAGGGTGTCGCTGGATGCGCCCACGCTCTTCTTCACGTCCTCGAGCGTTTCGAGGGTGTGGTTGAAGACCATCCGCGTCACGTCGCGCTCGTAGCGCGCCTCGGCGGTGTGGGTGATCAGGAGAACGCTTGCCGCCGCGAGAAGCACGACGCCGGCGATGAGCCCCCAGGCGATGCGGCCGCCGTGTCTGAAGAATTCGAAAGCCATCGGAGCGGTCAGTAGAGGTAGACGGTGCGGCCGGCAGTCAGGTTCGGCGCGATCGCGCTGATGTCAGCGGCACGTGCGCGGATACTACCCGGGAGGACGTAGTTCGGATCGGCGAGCGGTCCGACGGTCGGCAGCGAATAGATGACCGTACCCCCGTTGAGCAGGATGGCGACCGGTCCGAGCGCGCCCTTGACCGATCGGTCAGCCGGCACCTCGAGCCCGCGATCGGTATAGACCCACTTCGGCACTTCCCAGCTCCCACCGTCGAGGACCTTCTCGACCGTTCTTGCGCCGCGTGGTGGGGACATCCGGACGGTGTCCGGTCCGGTGCCAATGATCTTTGCCGGCGCGACCTCGACGGGCATCTCGCGGAGGAGCGCGCCTTCCTGCTCGAGGATCATTCGGCCGGAGTCGACTGCGATCGAGACGTGGAGCTCCTTGTCGCCCTGTGCCTGCCGCTTGATGAGGGCGACTGCGACACGGAGCTTGTTCTCTTCGGTCGCGATGACAGCGTCTGCCTGCTTCTTCTCCGCGTCGCTCATACCTGAACGGAGTCGGGCGACCTCGCTCGTGTAGTAATGGTTCTTGTAGATCAGCCATGCATCGGCGGCGAGCATCACGAGCAGCGCGACCGCCATCGTCGCGAGGATCCCGGGATATGCGTGGCGGAACTCGGTCCATCCGCTGCGACGCCGTTCACCGCTCGGCGGCGGACCGCTCGCGGCGGGCGGCGGGGTTATGGGAGGTAGTTCAGATGCTGGGACGTGCAGCGGCGTCTCGTGCCGAGACGGGATCGCCGGCGTCGCCGGTTCGTGTGGTTCCATCGTAGCTGGTGTGGCCAAGGTGCAGCGGCGGTTGCCGCCAGGTGTCCGTTAGGCAAGGGCGGTACCGGATGACCGGTCCGCCAAAGCGGTTTCAGCGTCCGACGATCGTCAGCAGCTCGAGGACCGGTATTCCGACCGGCTCGCTCCGCCCCGATCGAACGCGCGCGGTGATGATCGCGCGGCCGAGATCGGGGATCTCGCGAGCGGTGACCGCGAGCGTCGGCGGGATCGCGAGGTACAGGAGCGCATTCTCCCCTGAGGGTCCCTGCGCCAGAAGATACGGCTCCTGGTCGGCAAGACCCTTTCTGAGTGGATCTGCGACCTGATGAGCGAGCACCTCGACCTCCCAGTGGACGAGTCGTCCGGCGGTCCCATCCGGATCGGCTCGAAGATCGGCCGCGCTCAGCGAACCGCGCAGCGCGGTGTCCGCAACTGAAAGGTCAGCCTCGCGCACCCAACCCTCGACCTGAACGCGGACCCACCCCCGCTCGCGTCCGGTGACCGTCGCACGTGCGCCGGGTCCGAGAGAGCCGAGCCGATCGCCGCCCGGCGAGGCGGCGATCGCGGTCTGCACCGCCGGGGTGAGAACGAGCCCGTTTCGCGTGGTGTCAGGACCCGCTGGCGCCGTTGGAGCTGCTGTCGCCCCCTGCGCGGGTACTGGCGCAGTAGTGGCTGGTGTAGTTCCCGAGGACGGCGACGCTGATTCGGCGGCAGGTGCGCTCACAGCCTTGGCTGGAAGCCATCCCGTGCGACGGATGTGCACCCACGCGCCCTGGCGCTCGATTTCGTTCAGTCCCATCCCGCCGCGAAGGTCTGCGACGATCGCTGCCTGAGCGTTGGCTGAGGATCGCAGCCGGACCGCACCGCCCGGCTTGACGGTCAGCGCGAAGGAGTCGCGAGCGCCGCCGAGGAGGGCGGCGGCGATCCACCCATCGACAGTCGACTGCACATAGGCACCGCTCGCCTTGCCAGTGGTGATGGGCGCGCCTTTCCGAATCGTGGCGACCGGGTTGCGGCCAGCGGTGGCGAGCAGCTCGACATCACGCGTGGCCACTCCCTGCGCCTGAGCGGCGGCCGAGGCGACGATCAGGGCGAGACTGCCGACGAACGGAGCAAGCGCATGACGAGCGACAGCGAGGGGGGGGCAGATATGTCGCATGTCGCTGTGGGGGCGGATACATTTGAGCACGTCGAGTCCGATTATATCACGCAAACGCTAGAGAGCATAGATGGCAGGGAGAGTCAAGCGGCCTGTCGTGCTGGTCGTGCTGGATGGCTGGGGATACCGCGAGTCACGCGAAGGAAATGCGATCGCGATGTCGCGCACGCCGACCTGGGACGCGCTCTGGAAGCGCGAGTCGCGCACGCTGCTCGATGCATCGGGCCTCGCTGTGGGACTGCCCGAGGGACAGATGGGCAACAGCGAAGTCGGGCACCTGAACCTCGGCGCCGGCCGCGTCGTGATGCAGGACCTCGTGCGGATCACGCAATCGGTCAAGGACGGGTCGTTCTTCGAGAATCCTGCCCTGGTCGAGGCCTGTCGCAGGGTGAAGCAGAGCGGAGGCACGCTTCACCTCCTCGGACTGATGGGCAAGGGGGGCGTGCACGGCGTCGACACGCATCTCTGGGCACTGCTCGATCTCGCCGAGCGACAGGGCGTGACGCGAGTCGCGATCCACGCGCTGATGGACGGGCGCGACACGCTGCCGACATCGGGACTCGGGTACATGCAGGAGACCCTCGCAAAGGCGAAGGGGCGCGCGCGCGTCGCGAGCCTCGGGGGGCGGTATTTCGGAATGGACCGCGACAAGCGGTGGGACCGGACTGAAAAGTTCTACCGCGCGGCGGTGACGGGGACCGCGCGGCAGGTGCGCGATCCGATCGAAGCGATCCGCGCGTCGTACGAGGCAGGAGTCACCGACGAGTTCATCGAGCCGGCGACGGTCGTCGACGACAACGGGCCGATCGCGCCGATGCACGATGGCGACGCGGTGATCTGCTTCAATTACCGGTCGGACCGGATGCGGCAGATCGTGCGCGCGTTGACGCTGCCGAACTTCGACGGGTTCGATGTCTCGAAGCGCCCCGCACTCCATGTCGTGACGATGACGCAGTACGACCAGACTTTCGACCTGCCGATGGCGTTCGCGCCGCAATCGATGGCGAAAATCGTCGCCGAAGTGGTGAGCGGTCGCGGAATGACCATGTTCCGGACCGCGGAGACCGAGAAGTACGCGCACGTGACCTATTTCTTCAACGGTGGTGTAGAACCGCCGTATCCGGGCGAGGAGCGGCTGCTGGTGCCGAGCCAGAAGGTCGCGACGTACGACCTGGCGCCGGAGATGAGCGCGCACGGAGTGACCGACGTCCTCTGCGGCGCGCTGGACAAGAACGATCACGACTTCATCCTCTGCAACTACGCGAACGGGGACATGGTCGGGCACAGCGGCTCGCTGCCGGCGACGATCAAGGCCGTCGAGACGGTCGACGAGTGCCTAACGCGAGTGGTCGCGGCGGCTGAGAAAGCGGGGGCGCGGCTGCTGGTGACGGCTGATCACGGGAACTGCGAGATGATGATCGACCCGGAGACTGGTGGGCCGCACACCGCTCACACCACGAATCCGGTGCCTTTCGTGGTGGTCGATCCGGATGGGGAGCGCAAGCTCCGGAAGGGCGGCGCGCTGTGCGACGTGGGACCGACGATTCTCTCGATGCTGGGCATCGAACGGCCGGCAGAGATGACCGGCATCGACCTCCGACAGGACGGAACACGCAAGTGAAGCGAACGACGTTTGTCACGACCGGAATCATTGCGCTCGGACTGCTGGCCGCTGCGGCCCCACTTGCGGCGCAGGTTGGCTACGATCCGGCGAAGAGCCCCTACCACGATGTGCCCTGGCGCCAGGGACTGACCGGTTTTGCCGGGTGGTACAACGCGGCGATCGACCCCGCGGGCGTCGCGCCGCGCAGCGCGCCGATGTACGGGCTGCGCTATGATCTCCAGCTCGCGGGGCCGGCACAGTTGACGGTTCGGACCGCGGCGACGGCGTCGAAGCGCCACCTGCTCGACCCGCGCCAGCCGAAGGCGACGCGCATGCTCGGCGAGGTTGACGCGCCGCTGCTGTTCACGGACATCGGCCTCACGCTGAACCTGACCGGGCAGCGCAGCTGGCACGGGCTTGTTCCACTCGTGCAGTTCGGCGCAGGCGTCGCGTCCGACCTGAAGCCGGCGTCGGACGTTGGCAACTACAAATTCGGCGGGACCTCCGGCACCACCTTTGCACTTTCGTTCGGTACTGGCGTTCGCTATGTCCCGGGCGGCCGCTTGAACCGGTGGGAAGTGCGCGGCGACGTCACCGACTACCTGTTCGCCATCAAGTATCCGGGATCGTACGTCTCGACGGTAACGACGCCGTCGGTCCTGAAACCTGACGCCTCGACATCGAGCTGGCGGCACAACGCGGGGTTCACGCTTGGCCTCACGTACCGGTTCCTGCGCTAGGCGAAGCGAGATGCGGTAGCGGCCCGTCCTCGCAGTCTCACGTCCGCGGAGCAACGATCATGGCGCACGACTTCGAAGACATCCACGACCTCGACGACCTGAACGACGACGAGCTGAAGGCGCTCGTGCGGACGCACCTCGCCGCGGAAGGGGGGCTCGATTCGCGGGAGATCACCGTCCTGGTCGAGGATGGAGTCGTCACGCTGGCGGGCACGGTCGGAACCGAGGCGGAGCAGCGCATCGCCGAGCACGTGGTGACCGACGTCCTCGGCGTCGAGCATTACGACAACCAGCTCGCCGTCGACCCTGAGCGCCGCGCGATCAGCCCGATGGACATCGACGAACACCTCGCGGACGAGGCGGATCACGAGGGGCTGCTGCTTGGCGACCGCGCGGTGCCGTTGTCGCCCGAGGCCGAGCATCTCGAAGAGGATCTCGACGCGCGGCTCTACGGGACGACCGACGTGCAGAGCGCGATCGAGGATGGGACCGCATGGATCCCACCCGAGACGCCGACCCCCGAAGGGCGCGACGGCAGCGAAGCGCGCTGACGCGAACATCATCCACCGACTTGTCCGGCTCGTGAGAGCCGGACATTTTCATTTTGCATGCCGACCACGACGCTGACCCGCCGCGTGACCTTTGCCGCGGCGCACCGATATCGTCGTCCCGAGTGGGACGACGCGCGCAATGCCGCGACGTTCGGACTGTGCGCGCGCGAGAACTTTCACGGCCACAGCTACGTGTGTGAGGTGACGGTGCGCGGGGTGATCGACCCGCTGACCGGCTTCGTCGTCGATCTCGGTGCCCTCGATCGCGCACTGCAGACCGAGGTACGTGAGCGCTTCGACCACAGCAACATCAACCTCGACGTCCCCGAGTTCGCCGACGGCCTGCTCGTGCCGAGCGGCGAGAACCTCGCACGCTACATCCTCGAGCACGTGCAGCGGGCGTTAGGCAGCGCGGCGACGGTGGCATCGGTCTCGGTGGCCGAGGACGAATCGCTGCGGGCAACGTATTCGATCGACGGGTGAGCGGGGCTCCGGCCGCCGCGATCCTCGCGGGAGGGCATGCCCGCCGCTTCGGCGGTGTGGCGAAGGGGCTGGAGATGGTCGGTGGCGCGCGAATCATCGACCGGGTGGTGGCAGCACTGCGTGAAGTCACGAGCCAGATCGTGCTCGTCGGCGCGCCCGGCCCGATCGCAGCGGAACTGCCTGGATTGCAGGCGATAGCGGACGAGTCGCCGGGGAGCGGGCCATTGGGCGGGATCATCTCCGCCCTCGCCGCCACAGGACGTGATACCGTCGTCGTCGCCTGGGACATGCCGTTCATCACGGCGACCGAGCTGCGGCCACTGGTCAACGCCGCGGGCGATGCGGTGGTCAGCGCGTGGGAGGTCGAGGGACGAGTCGAGCCACTCTGCGCCCTTTACCGGGCGGCCGCGCTGCCGGTCCTGCGCAACGCGTACTCGGCCGGAGAGCGGAGCCCGCGTGAGGCGCTGCGGCGGCTCCGGGTGCATCTTGTCAGGCGCGATGCGGGCGAAGGGCTCGATCCGTTCATGAGCGTCAACAGCGCGCAACAGCTCGAAGCTGCGCGCGCGGCATTTCACGCCGCGACACATTGAGGGCACCGGCCGGCCAAGGACCGCGCGGCACCGGATCCGAAGTTTTCCGACACGAACCCGAGTCCAGACTCTGATGCGTTTTGCCATTGCCGTACTCACCGCCGCCGCGGCCCTCGCCGGCTGCAGCGCGAACGTCGCAACTGTCCCCGCGCCGGCACGGCTCGACTCAGCTGGGCGCGGCGCGGCGACGGCGGCCACCGACGAGCGCGCGATGCTGCGGGCGTCGATCGACAGCGCGGTGACCGCGCCGAAGTTCGACAATGCGTTCTGGGGAATCCTGATCGTCGATCCGGCGAGCGGCGACACGCTCTATTCGCGCAACGCGGGGAAGCTGTTCATGCCCGCGTCGAACATGAAGATCATCACGGGATCGGCGGCGCTGGCGCAGCTCGGTCCCGACTACCGCTACCGGACGACTTTCGTCGCGCGTGGGCCAGTGCGCGACTCGACGCTGCGCGGCGACCTCCTCGTGTTCGGGCGCGGCGACCCGACGGTCAGTGATCACATGCGGAAGGACGCGATGGAGCCGCTGCGCGAGCTCGCCGATTCGCTGCGCGCGCACGGGATCGCGCGGGTGACGGGCCGCATCGTCCCGGCCGGCGATGCATTCCCGGGCCCGACGTTAGGCTACGGCTGGGACTGGGACGACCTCGACTATGCCTACGGCGCGGGCGTGGACGAGCTGATGTTCAACGAGAACTTCGCGACGGTCATCGCGCGCGGCGGGCGGCGGCCCGGCGCGCCGGTGACGGTGGAGACGCGCCCGGCGCGGAAGAGTCCGAAGGTGCGGGTCACCGCGACGACAGTCGCGCCGTCGGCCGCCGGCGCGCCGAAAGCGACCGCGCCGATCTTTCGCTGGGACAGCATCGGCGGGGGAGCGCTGGTCGAGGGGACGATCGCCGTCGGCGACAGCACGAGCGACGACGTCGCCTTCCGCGTACCCAATGCAGCCTTCGCCGATGCGTTAGGCGAGGCACTCGGCGAGCGCGGCGTACGCGTCGATGGCCGGATCTTCCGGGATACGACGACACGGGGTGACACGTTGTTCGTGACGCTCTCGCCGCCGCTGCGGGAGATCCTCCCAGCGCTCGAGAAACCATCGCAGAACCAGATCGCCGAGGTGTTGTTCAAGACGCTCGCGCTCGAGCAGACCGGCGTCGGCTCGGCGGACAGCGCGCGCAGGGTGATCGAGCGGCAGCTCGTTGCCTGGGGGGCGAAGGATGGCGGCTATGCGATTCGCGACGGCAGCGGACTCTCGCGCCACGACTACGTGTCGCCGGAAACGCTGGTCCGCGTGCTGGCCACGATTCGCGGCGACACCGCGTTCCAGGCGTTCTATGACGCGCTCCCGATCGCCGGTGTCGATGGCACGATCTCCAACCGGATGAAGGGGACGCCGGCCGAGGGGAACGTCCACGCGAAGACCGGCTTCGTCGACAAGGCCCGCTCGCTGTCGGGATACGCGACCACCGCCGACGGGCATCTTGTGATCTTCAGCGCGCTCTGCAACAACTGGACGGTTCCCACCTCCGAGGTCGAGGCGGTGCAGAACATGATCGCCGCGCGGCTCGCCGGAATGCGGCTCTCGCCAGCCGTCCAGTGATCGCCTAACGGTGCTCGACCTCGCGGCGGCGTCGGCCAGGGTCCTTGATGCGCTGAGATCGGTCGGCGACGAGGAGATCGCGCTCGCCGACGCGGCCGGGCGGGTGCTCGCGGTGGAGGTGCGTTCCGAGATCGCCTTACCGCCGTGGGACAACTCGGCGATGGACGGCTACGCCGTCCGCGCTGCCGACGTGGCGGCGGCAACGCCGGAGCGCCCCGTTGCGCTGCGCGTCGTGGGCACGATCGCGGCGGGGCAGCGCTCCGCACGCGTGGTGCAGGGCGGCGAGGCGATGCGGATCATGACCGGCGCCCCGCTGCCCTCAGGCGCGGACTGCGTGATCCGCGTCGAGGACACCGACCATGGCACGAGTACCGTCAGGATCGCATCGGCGCGCGACGTCGGGCGCAACGTGCGGCCACGCGGTGAGGACGTCGACGCGGGCGCGATCGTCGCCGAGCGGGGAACGGTCGTCGGCGCGGGGCTCCTCGCACTGCTCGCCGGCGCCGGCCGCGCGCGCGTTCGAGTCGCGCGACGGCCAGTCGTGGCGATCGTCGGCTCCGGAGACGAGCTCACGACCGTCGAGGACTTCGGCGCAGTGCGGCGCGGCGAGCGAATCGTCGCGACGAACGGCTATGCGCTGAGCGCAATCATTCGTGAGGCAGGAGGCGAAGTCCTCGACCTCGGCGTTGCGCCCGACGAGCGCACGGCGATTCGCGCGCTGATGGCCGAAGGCGCGCAGCGTGCCGATCTCCTGGTCACGACCGCGGGGGTCTCGGTCGGAGAGCACGATCACACGAAGGCGATCGTCGAGGAGCTCGGGGCAGTCGCGTTCTGGCGGATCAGTGCGCGCCCCGGGTCGCAGCTCGCCTTCGGAAACATCGGAGCGACGCCATGGCTCGGGCTCCCCGGAAATCCGGTGTCGGCCGCGATCACTGGTGAGCTGTTCGTGCGCCCGGCGGTGCTGCGACTGCAAGGCGTGGAAGCGGTCTACCGTGCGCCGATCAATGTCAGGCTCGGCGCGCGCGTGCAGGGGGCAGCGGGGATGGCGCTCCTGCTGCGAGCCCGGCTCCTCCCGTATGCTGGAGGGTTCCTGGCCGAGCTGACCGGGGCGCAGGGCTCAGGGTTGATGTCGTCGATGGCGCGTGCGGACGTGTTGCTCGTGATCCCTGCCGACGCGGGCACGCTCGACGCCGGCGCGATGGTCGCAGCCATCCCGCTGCACGGCGCGGTGGCCATGGATCGCGTGCTCCGGCTCGCCCCGCAGGCTTCAGAGTGAGCGGAGCGCAGGAGATCGCGCGCGTCGAGGAATCGCTGCGCCGCCGGTTCCGCGTGATCGAGACCGAAGTACCGTTAGGCCAGACGACGGTCATGCTCGCCCACCCGGCGAGCTCCGACGAGCTGATCAGCGAGGAGGACTACCTCGCGGACGAAAGGCTTCCCTATTGGGCGGAGCCGTGGCCATCCTCGTTCGCCCTGGCGCGTCACCTGGTGAGCGGCGACTCGCTGCTTGGCGCGGGCGACGGCCGCCGCATGCTGGAACTGGGCTGCGGCACAGGGCTCGTCGCCGCGGCGGCGACGCTGGCAGGGTTCAGCGTCACGGCGAGCGACTACTACGAGGACGCGCTGCGCTTCGCGCGGGTGAACGTCTGGCATGCGACGCGGCGATCGATCGACGTCCTGCACCTGGACTGGCGCGCGCTTCCCGAGCTGATGCCGCGCTACGACGTCGTGATCGCGTCTGACGTTCTGTACGAGCGACCATACGCGGAGATCGTCGCCAAGACCCTCAGCCGGACCCTTGCCCCCGGCGGAGTCGCGGTCGTCGCCGACCCGGGGCGGATGGCGACGCCGGCATTCATCGAGGCGTGTCCGACAGTCGGACTCCGGGTGGAAAGGAAACGGCGCCTTCCCTACGAGGAAGGCGCCGTCAAGCAGACGATCGACCTTTACGAGATCGGCTGGGCGGCCCGCGACTGAGGGGCGAGCTGCGCAGCGACGACTTCGGCGATGTCGCGGACAGGGACCGCCGAGTCCTTCGCCTTGAGACCGTCGCTCATCATCGTCATGCAGAACGGGCAGGCGACCGCGATCTCGTCCGCGCCGGTGGCGAGCAGCTCCTCGGTGCGCTCGATGTTGATGCGCTTCCCTTCCTTCTCCTCCATGAACATGCGACCGCCGCCGGCGCCGCAGCAGAGGCCCCGGTCGCGCGACCGCGGCGCCTCGACGAGGTTGACGACGGGGAGCGCACGCCGGAGGGTGTCGCGCGGGGCGTCGTAGACGTCGTTGTAGCGGCCGAGATAGCAGGAGTCGTGGTAGACGACGCTGAGGCGCTTCCGGTCGTCACCGCCTAACGGCACGCGCTCGTCGGCGAGCAGCGTCTCGATGTACGTCGAGTGGTGGACGACGTCGTAATTGCCGCCGAGCTGCGGGTACTCGTTGCCGATCTGGTGGAAGCAGTGCGGGCAGCTGGTCAGCACCGTCTTCACGCCATAGCGATCGAGAGTCTCGATGTTCTGCCTGGCGAGCATCTGGTAGAGATACTCGTTGCCTAACCGCCGGGCAGGGTCGCCGTTGCAGCTCTCCTCCTGCCCGAGGATGGCGAACTTGATCCCGGCGGCGGTGAGGATGCGGGCGACGGCCACGGCGATCTTCTTCGCGCGATCGTCGAACGATCCCATGCAGCCGACCCAGAAGAGGATCTCCGGCTTCTCGCCGCGCTCGACCATCTCGGCCATCGTCGGCACCTCGAGGCCCTCGGCCCACTTCGCGCGGTCGCCGGGGCTGAACGCCCACGGGCTGCCGTTGCGCTCGAGCGACTGGAAGGTGGGCTGCACTTCCTCCGGGAAGCGCGACTCCATCAGCACGAGATGACGGCGCATCTCGTTGATGATCTCGAGCTGGTCGATGCCGACCGGGCACTCCTGTACGCAGGCGCGGCAGCTCGTGCACGCCCAGAGCTCGGCCTCGGTGATGAAGGTGTCGAGCAGCCGCCGCTCGCCGAGGATCTGCTCGGCGGTGATCGCGCCACCGTCCATCCCTTCGCCGTGGACGAGCGCCGGATGGGAGAACTCCATCCGGTCGCCGGTGACGAGCGGTCCCTTCTCCATCAGCCGCTGACGGGTGTTGATGACGATCTTGCGCGGGCTGAGGGGCTTGCCGGTGATGTTCGCCGGGCAGGCCGCGGTGCAGCGCCCGCACTCGGTGCAGGAATAGCCGTCGAGGAGGTTCTTCCACGACAGGTGATCGACGTCGGAGGCGCCGAACTGTTCGGCGTCTTCGGCCTCGAGGTCCATCGCCTTCATCACCCCCTTCTGCCAGGGCCCTCCCGCGGTGTTCGAGAGATAGACGTTGGGGATCGACGTCGCGACGTGGAGGTGCTTGGAGTACGGCAGGTAGTTGAGGAACCCGAAGACGAGCAGGCCGTGCGTCCACCAGGCGACGTCGTGGCCGACGCGAGCGGTCCGCGGATCGACGTGCGAGAAGACGCCGCCGAGGACGTGCGACGCGAACTTCTCCGGCGCGACGGCGCCGGGGTGCAGCGCAGCGAGGAAGCCGTTGGCGAAGAGGTAGGAGACCATGAGACCGCCGATCATGCCGAGAATGATCAGCGCATCGGCGTGCTCGAGATTGTCACCGTCGAGCCGGCGCGGGCGCAGCACGAGCCGGCGGTAGAATGCAAAGGCGATTGCCGCGAGCACGAGGAGGACGAACACGTCCTGCGAGAGCGCGTACAGCCGATAGATGGGACGCGGCAGGAAGGCGAGAGAGAAGCCCGGGAAGATCCCCTCGATGACGAACTCGATCGTCCCCACCGTCAGGACCATGAAGCCCCAGAAGATCAGCGCGTGCATGATCCCGGCGACCGGTTCGCGCAGGATCTTGCTCTGGCCGATGGCGATTCCGAAGACGTTGCCGAGGCGTCGCATCGGGCGGTCGGTGCGATCGGCGGCGAGGCCGATGCGCATGTACCCGACGAGCCGCTGCACGTTGAGGGCGAAGAAGCCCACTGCGGCGGCGACGAAGAGGATGAAGACGATGTTCGAAGTGCTCATGGGCGGAAACCTACGCCGCGGCGGCGGGGGAAAACAAGAACGTGAAGAGGGAAAGACAGAGGGGACGCCGCTGAGCGGCGTCCCCACTGTCCG
>Ga0308175_100000963_pt1 | contig 19091 bp, 16 predicted proteins | sample PhyCR1_3_FD_203893 | JGI IMG/M metagenome (GOLD analysis project Ga0308175, IMG submission 203893) | Soil microbial communities from UC Gill Tract Community Farm, Albany, California, United States - DLSLS.C.R1 | ecosystem: Environmental > Terrestrial > Soil > Agricultural land | place: USA...
ATGGAGCGGCGCACGGTCGCCGACCTCGAGGAGGTGCTCGCCGAGCGGCTCGAGGTGCTCCGCGGCCGCCGCACGCGCGCCTCTTAGCTCTTTCGGCAGCACGCCGAGGCCCGCGATCCGATCTGGTTCGCGGGCCTCGTGCTGTCTGTGAGCAAAATCACATCCCTGTACGACGACCACAGACTGTGACCGTCAGGCCTCCCGCGGCGGCTCGACCTCGCCCTCGATGACCCGCCCGGCACCGGGCGGGACCGGTCCGCCGCCGGCCGGTGGGACCGGTCCGCCGCGGCCCGGCGGAACCGTGCCCGGACCGCGAGTCGAGCTGACCCGCAGCACGGTCGCCCGCCCGCGGGTCAGCGCCCAGGCGACCAGCACCCGGCCGATCAGCCGGCGGGAGAACGGCAGCAGGCACAGCAGCGCGAGCACGTCGGTCACGAACCCGGGCAGCACGATGAGCACCGCGCCGAGCAGCACGAGCATCCCGCTGAGCACCTCGCGGCCCGGTGGCCTGCCGTCGGCGACCGCGAGCTGGAACGAGCGCAGGGCCCGGCTGCCCTCCCGGCGCAGCAGCACCAGCCCGAGCAGGGACAGGCCGAGCAGGAGCAGCAGCGTCCAGCCGATGCCGATCCAGGAGGCGACCGCCACCACCGCGGCGATCTCCACCACCGCGTACAGGACGATCCCCAGCAGGATAGGCACGGCGCCGGCCTAGTTCCTGGCCGCCAGGGCACGCGCCCGGGCGCTGCGGCTGCGCGAGGTCAGCCCCCAGCCGGCGACCCGCCAGAGCGCCTCGATCACGATCGCCCGGCTCATCTTGCTCCGGCCGACCTCCCGCTCGGTGAACGTGATCGGCACCTCGCGGACCCGGAACCCGGACCGCCAGGTCTTCCAGGCCAGGTCGATCTGGAAGCAGTAGCCCTGCGAGGCGACCTCGTCAAGCTTGAGCTCCTCCAGCACCTGCCGGCGGAAGGCCCGGTAGCCCGAGGTCGAGTCGCGCACCGGGAACCGCAGCAGCACCCGCGCGTACGTCGAGCCGCCGATCGAGATGACCTGCCGGTAGAGCGGCCAGTTGCGGATCTGCCCGCCCGGCACCCAGCGGGAGCCGATGACCAGGTCGGCCTCGCGCAGCGCGGTGAGCAGCCGGGGCAGCTCCTCCGGCGCGTGCGAGCCGTCGGAGTCCATCTCGACGACCACGTCGTAGCCCTCGGCCAGCGCCCAGCGGAACCCGGCGATGTACGCGGCGCCGAGGCCGGCCTTCTGGGTCCGGTGCAGCACGTGCACGCCCGGGTCGGCCGCGACCAGCCGGTCGGCGATGTCGCCGGTGCCGTCCGGGCTGCCGTCGTCGACGACCAGCACGTCCGCCTCGGGCACCGAGGCCCGCAGCCGGCCCACGACCGGCTCCAGGGTCTCGGCCTCGTTGTACGTCGGGATCACCACCAGGACCCGTCCCAGGTCCGCCACGCTCATCCGTTCTCCTTCGTCACCAGCACGGTCCGGTCGCGTTCCCGACGAGGGCGCGCGACGGCCGCCAGCACCAGCCCGGCCAGCCCGATCACCACCACGGCCCACTCGGGGCCGGCCCCCACGCGTCCAGCGAGGGTATCCCCCGCGCGACCGGACACCACACGGACGAGCACGTCAGAAGTGAAGACGTCGGAGCGGGCCTGAACGTGCCCGGCCGGGTCGATGACCGCGCTGACCCCGCTCGTCGCGGCCACCAGCACCGGCCGGCCGTGCTCGATCGCACGCAGCCGGCCCATCGCCAGCTGCTGCCAGGTCTCGTTGCTGCGGCCGAACGTCGCATTGTTGGTCTGGACGACGAGCATCTCGGAGTCGTGCGCGACATCGTCGATCAGGTTGTCGTACGCGACCTCGAAGCAGATCACGTCGCCGATCCTGGCCGGACCGACGGTGAGGTTGCCGGGTCGGTCGCCGGGCACGAAGTCGCGCTCGACCAGGTCGACGTCCTTGCTGACCAGCCGGGCGACCGAGCGGAACGGGATGTATTCGGCGAACGGCACCGGGTGCCGCTTCACATAGGTCTCCCCCGGGCCGGTGCGCGGGTCCCAGACGTAGACGATGTTACGGATCGTCGTGGCCGGGTCGGGACCGTCCGCCAAGGTGCCGACCAGGATCGGCACGCCGACCGCCTTGGCCGCGCCGTCGATCAGCGCGTACGCGTCCGGGTTGCGCATCGGGTCGATGTCCGACGCGTTCTCCGGCCAGAGCACCAGGTCGGGCCTGGCGACCCGGCCGGCGCGGGCGTCGGCGGCGAGCGCGAGCGTCGCCCGGACGTGGTTGCGGAGCACGGCCTCGCGCTGGGCGTTGAAGTCCAGGCCGAGCCGCGGCACGTTGCCCTGCACGACCGCGACGGTGTACGGGCGGGTCTGCGTGGTCTGCCAGTCCCCTGCCGCCACTGCCACCCCGGTCACCGCCACCAGCGCGACCAGCGCCGCCATCGCCGGCATCGCCGCCCGCAGCCGCTGCCCGGCCCGGCCGGCGCCGGCTGGCTTGCCGTCGGGTTCGGCTGCGAAGTCGGCTGCGAAGTCGGCTGCGAAGTCGGCTGCGAGGTCGGCCGGAGGGTCGGCGGCCGGGGGGTCGGCGGCCCGGCCCGGGTGAGCCGCGAGGTCGCGCGGGTCAGGTGCCGCCGGCCCCGGGTCGGCGGCGTGGCGGCGGGCCGGTGCGTGGCCGGTGAGCGCGAGGGCGACCGCGGCGAGCAGGGTGCCGGCGAGCGCGACCGCGAAGGTGACCAGCGGCGCCCCGCCGTACGCGGAGAGCCAGGCAAGCGGCGACTCCGCCTGGGCGAACGCCAGCCGCCCCCACGGGAACCCGCCGAACGGCCCGCGGTCCCGCGCCGCCTCCTGCGCCGCCCAGAGCGCCGCGCCCCACAGCGGCCAGCCCGGCAGCCGCGCGGTCACCGCCAGCCCGGCCCCGAGCGCGGCCAGGAACGCGGCCTCGGCGGCGGCGAGCAGCAGCCACGGCGCCGGCCCGACGTAGATCCCGGTCCAGCTCAGCAGCGGCACGAAGAACGCCAGCCCGTACACGAACCCGACCCACGCCCCGCGTCGTGCCCGGACCCCGCGGGTGACCAGCGAGAACGCGGCGACCGAGACGATCGCGAGCGGCCAGATCCCGTACGGCGGGAAGGCGGCGACGAGCAGCCCGCCGGCCGCCGCCGCGCCGAGCAGCCGGGCCAGCGCGTCGGCGTGCCGGCGCACCAGACCGGACCGGCGCGGAGCCGGCGCCGGCGGCGGATCCGGCCGGTCGACCGCCGTCCCGACCGGGCGCGGGTCGGCGGTCGAGGTCATTCGCACATGGTCCCACGACGGCGTGTGCGGCCGGCGTGCTGAGATCGTCGGCGTGCTTGAGGTCGCCGCGCTCACTCGCCGGTTCGGCGAACACACCGTGTTCGCGGACGTGTCGCTGGATTTGCCACCGGGCGAGGCGGTCGTCGTGACCGGTCCGAACGGGGCCGGCAAGTCCACCCTGCTGCGCTGTGTCGCCGGGATCGACAAGCCGGACGCCGGCCGGGTCAGCTGGGACGGGCGCGAGCTGCGAGAGAGCGACCCGGCGGTGCGGGCCGCGCTGGCCGTGCTGCTCGACGACGTCGGGCTGTTCCCGGAGATGTCCGTGGCCGAGCACCTCGACCTGCTGGCCAGGGTGCACGGCGTGGCCGACCCGGGCACGGTGGTCGACGAGGTGCTCGACGACGTGGGCCTGACCGGGGTGGCCGACCAGCTGCCGGCCACGCTCTCCTCCGGCCAGCGGCAGCGGCTGCTGCTCGGCTCGTGCTTCGTCCGGCCCCGGCGGGTGCTGGTGCTGGACGAGCCGGAGCAGCGCCTCGACGTGCCGGGCCGGGCGTGGCTGGCGCGGCGGCTGGTCGCCGAGAAGGCGGCCGGGGTCGGGGTGCTGCTGTCCTGCCACGACCCGTCGCTGGTCGAGGCCGTCGCCGACTGGGTGCTCGAGCTGTGACCGCGGTCCCGGCGACCGGTACGGTCCCGCCGCCGCGGGCGGTGCGGGCGTACCGGCGGGCGGTCCGGCGCGAGCACGGCCGCGGCATGCTGCGGACCGCGCTCGGGGCGACCTGGGACGTGGTCGTCGGCGCCGCCGTCCTCGGCGCGCTCGGCGCGCAGGCCGGCCGGCGGCTGGTGCACGGGGTGCCGTCGCACGGGACCGCGGTGTCGGCGCAGACCGCGGGCTGGCTGCTGGCCGCGGCGGCGGTCGCGCTGGTCGGCGCCGGACTGCGGGGGTTGGTGGCCGCCGGGCCGGTGTCGGCCCAGCCGGCCGCGGTCAGCTGGATCCTGGCCGGTCCGGTGGACCGGGCCGGCGTGCTCGCGCCGCGGTTCTGGCTGTCCGGGGCCGGGGCGACCGCGGCGGGTGCCGCCGCCGGCGCGCTGCTGCCGGCGCCCACCGAGCCGGCGCTCGCGCTCGTCCTGACCGCCGCGGTCACCGGCGCCGTCGTCGCGGCGGCCGCCTTCGCGACCGCCGCCGTGGCCCAGCAACCGCACGGCAGGTCCTCCCGGTCCGGGGCTCCGCGGCGGGTCGGGACCGGGCTGCTGGTCGTGGCGGCGGTGGGTGGGCTGGTCGTCGCCGTCGCCGGGCTCGCCGGGCACCCGCTGCCGGCGGTGTCGGCCGGTCCGGTGCTCGCGGCGGTCGCCGTCGCGGCGGTGGTGGTCGCCGCGATCGGCGGCTGGCGCGCGCGGGCCGGGCTCGGCGGGCTCGACCGCGGCACGCTCGCGTCCGGCGGGGCGCTCGTGCTCGGCGTGGCCACCACCGTGACGTGGATGGACACCAGCCTGCTGCGTGGCGTGGCGGACGATCGGCGGTGGCGGGACCGCGCGACCGTCCACAGTCGACGGTTGCGGGGCAGCGGACCGGGCGCGCTGCTGCGGGCCGACCTGCGCCGGCTTGGCCGGCAGCCGGACCGGGTGGTCGGCTTCGTCGCGCTCGCCGTCGTGCCGTACGTGGTGGCCGCGGTCGCCGACCCGATCTGGGTCGCGGTGGCGCAGGTGCTGGCGGGGGCGCTCGCGGTCGGCCGGCTCACCGCCGGCCTACGTACGGTGTCCGACCAGCCCGGGCTGCGGCGGATGCTGCGAATCGACGACCGGAGCCTGCACGTGCTGCACACCGCGTTGCCCGCGGCCGGCGCGGTGCTGTGGATGGCGGTGACGGCACCGGCGCTGGTCGCGGCCGGCGACCCCGCGCTCGCCGGCACGCCCGCGGCGGGTGATCCGGCGCTCGGGGCCGCGGTGGCGGCGGCCGTCGGCGCGCTGGCGGCCGCGGTCCGGGCGGCGACGCGACCGCCGCTGAACTACGGCTCGGTCGTCGTCCCGGACGTCGGCTTCGGCGCCACCCCGGTCGGCCTGATCTCCCAGGTGCTGCGCGGCGCCGACGTCGCCCTCCTGCTTGCCGGCCTCATCCTGGCCGGCGCCGGCTACCCCGTCCGCCTCGCCGTCGCCACCGTCGCCCTCGCCTGGTCCCTGCGCACCCGCACCGCCGACTGACCCACTCGGCCGGACCCACGCCCGCCACCGCCCGGATGTCCGGTCGCGGCCGGGCGTCTCTCCACTGCCTGGCGGCGCCGGCATCCACCGCCGGCTGAGAGACACACCCTAAGTTCGGCTGCGGCGAGGGCCGGGGCCGCCCCAGCGGACGCGGATGCGTTTGCGCCAGTCGGCGAGGACGGCGGGATCGCCGGTGGTCTCGATCTCGCCGGCGGGACGGTTCCAGAGCAGCAGGTGGAGGTCGGATGCCGTCCCCCGCAGCACGAGGTCGGCGCCGGCCGCCGCCGCCGCGTCCCGGACCGGCTCGGCGCCCGGCCGCACCAGCCAGCCCCGGTCGGAGTCGGTCGGCACCACCCCGAGCGGCGGCGCCGGCTCGCCGTCCTTCGACCGGCGAGCAGCGAAGCCGCCGACCAGCTCGTCGATCCCGTCCAGCGCCTCGGCGCGGTCGAACGGGGTGATCGCCCCGCCGCCGGACTCGACGTCGGCGCGGTGGATGCCGGTCTCGTGGGTCTGCCGCCGGGCCCAGAACGCCAGCGGCGACGGCGCCGGCAGGAACGTGAACGCGGACACGTCAGGGGCGGCCGACGAGAGCGTGTCCAGCAGCGTCGCGTGCCCGATCCGGAACCACTCGACCAGCTCGGCGCCGGTGAGTCCGGCGCCGTCGTCGTCCGGGTAGCGCGCGTGGTCGCGGCCGCCGTCGCGCACCGCCGCGGCCGCCCACCGGTGCACCAGGCCGGTGTGTCGCACGACGTCGCCGACCTGCCAGGCCGGGCAGCCAGGGACCGGCGCCTCGTGGTCGACCCGCTCGGCGGTCGCGGCGAGAAGGGACCCCTCGTTCTTCAGCGCGGTGAGATGCTCGGCGATCTCCATGCCCCCACTGTGCCAGCGCCCTCCGACAGAACCCGGAACCCGGGACCGGGGTGGCGGGGCCGGGGCGGCACTGGGCTACGAGGGCCGGGGGTCCGCCGACGGCGGACCCCCGCGCCCAGCGCCCATGTCACCGGGGTGACAGGCAGAACGCAGTGGCTGGCGGGAAAACCTTCGGGCCGGCCGGGTCGCCGCGGGCTGCGACCACCTCAACCGTTGTCTAGTGACCCCCCCGTGCGAACCCCTACGCTCCTGCGGTGGCAGTCCCCCCACCACCGTGCCTGCGGTGATCGACCGACCCGCCCCCCGCGTTCGCCGCCTCGCACGGACCTGGCTCCCGGAACGTCTCCCGAGGGCCCGCCGCGGCGGTGAGCACCGACGCTGGACGCGGAATCGGACGCCCCCCGACATGTGACCCGCAGACGATAGCGATCCCCGCTCGACCGCTGTCAACGCCACGATGACCTGCACTTATGGCCGAATTCCCAGGCCAGGACCGTGGCCGGCGATCACCGTCCGAATCGGTCAACGGCGTGTCAATGGGGGACACGCCGGAGAACTTCTCGCACCCGGTCAGGGGATCACGACGGTGCCGCGGGCCCGGACCACGACGACCGGTGCGGCCAGCACGTCGGCGGCCGATGCGGACCGCTCCGGCGCGGCCCGGCACAACACCGCCGCGGTGAACTCGACCTCCCGCGACCGGGTGCCGACGCGGACCAGCTCCGCGGTCGCCTCCAGCACGTCGCCGGCCCGGACCGGCGCCTCGAACGACACCGATGCGTACCCGGCGAACAGCCCCTCGTCCCCGTCGGTACGGATGCACAGCTCGGTCGCGACGTCACCGAACATGCCCAGCACGTAGGCGCCGTCGACGAGCGAGCCGCCGTAGTGGGCGTGCGAGTACGGCACGTACCGGCGGTGGGTGACCGACTGCCCGACCTCGGCCCGGGTCACCGGTCCCACCCGGTCCGCAGCATGTGCGCCAGGTAGGAGGCGACCTCGCCGGGGGTGGTGCCCTTGCCGAAGATCCGGTCGACGCCGAGCGCCCCGGTCGCGGTCACGTCGAAGCGCGGGCCGCCGATGACAACCAGCGGCCGGCCCGGCTTCGGCCAGGACTCGGCCCGGACCGCCGCGGCCAGCTCGCGGGTGTTGCGCAGGTGCGCGTCCTTCTGCGTGACGACCTGGGAGACCAGGATCGCGTCCGCCTTCTCCGCCTTGGCCCTGGCCACCAGCTCCGGGACGAGCACCTGGGCGCCGAGGTTGACCACCTTGATCTCGCGGTAGTACTCGAGGCCCTTCTCGCCGGCGAAGCCCTTGACGTTGAGGATCGCGTCGATCCCGACCGTGTGCGCGTCGGTGCCGATGCAGGCGCCGAGCACGACCAGCTTGCGCCGCAGGGTCTCCCGGATCGCGAGGTTGACCTCCTTGGCCGGCAGCAGCGGGTATTCCCGCTCGATCACCTCGACCGACGACAGGTCGATGAGGTGGTTGATCCGGCCGTACACGACGAAGAACGTGAACGCCGGGCCCATCCCCTTGGCGTGCACGACCATCGCCGGGTCCATGCCCATCTTCGCGGCGAGGTGCAGCGCGGCGCCCTCGGCCCTGGCGTCGTGCGGGATCGGCAGCGTGAACGACAGCTGCACCATGCCGTCACCCGTCGTGTCCCCGTACGGCCGGACGAGCCGCTTCTCCCCCGCCCCGGTCTCCCCCGCCCCGGTCTTCGCTGCCCCGGTCTCCCCTGCGCCGGTCTTCGCTGCCCCGGTCTCCCCTGCGCCGGTCTTCGCCGCGCCGGTCTTCGCCGCGCCGGTTTTCGCCGCGCCGGTCTTCGCCGGGCCGGGGGGCGGGGCTGCGGCGGCCTTCGGCGCCTGGCGGTCGTCGACGGTCGTCATCGGCCCATCCCTTCCTCCAGCAGCCGCACGGCCGGGTTGTAGTAGCCGTCGGCGTGCGGCACGACCCCGTCGAGGCCCTTGCCGCCGTCGGCGGGCCGCTTGGTGATGCCGAACGTGCCGGAGGCGATCGCCGGCAGCAGCCCGTCTTCGGCGATCTTCCCGAGCAGTTCGACCGCCTCGGACAGCACCTGCCGGGCCCTCGTGGCGACGAACCCGTCCGGGGCCGGCCGGAAGTCCTCCGCCAGCCCGCCGGCCGCGCCCAGCACGTAGCGGACGTTCTCCAGCGCGAGGTCGCGGTCGGACAGGAACGGGGTGACGATGCCCTCGGTCATCATCCCGACCAGCAGGATGCCCGGCCCGGTCATCGTGCCGACGAGGTTGAAGAACCCGTCGAGCAGGTAGCCGGCGAACACGTTGCCGGTCATGTGCTTGGTCGGCGGCATGTATTTCAGCGGCGCGTCCGGGAACAGCTCCCGGACCAGCTGCGCGTGCGCCAGCTCCAGCCGCAGCGACTCCGGCAGCGCCGGGTTGATCTCGAAGGCGTGGCCGAGCCCGAGCTGCCCGTCGGCCAGCCCGGCCTCGTGCGCGAACCGCTCGTTGAGCAGCTGCGAGACGACCACCGTGTGCGCGGCGTCGACCGCGTCGGCGGTGGTGAGGTAGTTGTCCTCGCCGGTGTTGATGACGATGCCGGCGCGCGCGTGCACCATCCGGGAGAACCGCTGGTCGATGAACGTCCGCTGTGGGTTGATGTCCCGGAAGATGATCCCGTACATGCAGTCGTTGAGCATCATGTCCAGCCGCTCCAGCCCGGCCAGCGCAGCGATCTCGGGCATGCAGAGTCCGGACGCGTAGTTGGTGAGCCGCACGTAGCGGCCGATCTCGGCCGAGACGTCGTCGAGGGCGGCCCGCATGAGCCGGAAGTTCTCCTGCGTCGCGTACGTGCCGGCGTAGCCGGTCCGGGTGGCGCCCTCGGGCACGTAGTCGAGCAGCGACTGACCGGTGGACCGGATCACCGCCACCACGTCGGCGCCCTCGCGCGCGGCGGCCTGCGCCTGCGGGATGTCCTCGCGGATGTCGCCGGTGGCGACGATGAGGTAGATCCACGGCTGCGGCGGGTCGCCGTACTTCTTCACCAGGCGGTCGCGCTCCTTGCGTCGGCGGTCCACCTGCGACAGTCCACTCGCGACCGCCCGGCGGGCGGCCCGGCCGGCCCGGTCGGCGTCCTTGCCCTCGGGCAGCGCGTAGCGCACCGAGCCGGCGGCGGTCTTCGCGGCCAGCTCGTGCAGGTCGGCGTACTCCCCCGAGCCCAGCGCGTGCCACACCGGCAGCGCGACCCCGTGCTGCAGGCCGACCTGCTCGCGGACGGCGTCGACGACCGTGTTGACCCACGGCTGGGTGCCGGCGCCCTCGCCGGCCGAGAAGCTGGCCGGGTCGGCGCCGGACAGGCCGGCCAGCCGCAGCGTGGCCCGCTCCACGGAGACGGTCGTGCGGGTGCGGGCCATCTCGATCACCGGCTCGGCCGCCAGCGCGGCCAGCCGGCGCGCTTCGGCCACCACCCGTGGGTCGAGGTCGAGCTTCCCGGTCATGACACCTCCCAGATCGTCTGTCCACTCGCGACCGTGCGCAGGCATCGGGGTGGCGGCGCGGTCAGGTCCGGGAACCCCGCCTCGTCCCAGACCGCCAGGTGCGCCGGTGCGCCCGGGGTGAGCGTGCCGCCCGGGCGGTGCGCGGCGGCCCACCCGCCGGCGGTATGCGCGGCGAACGCGGTCGCCGCGTCCACCCGCGACCCGGGTGCGTGATGGTGCATCGCCGCCCGGACGCCCTCCCATGGTGCCAGCGGGGTGACCGGCGCGTCCGAGCCGAACGCGAGCGGCATGCCCGCCGCGGCCAGCCGGGCGAACGGGTTGGTCGCCAGCGACCGCGGCGCGCCGAGCCGGTCGGTGTAGAGGCCGCGGTCGCCGCCCCAGAGCGCGTCGAACGCCGGTTGCACGCTGGCCACGACGCCGAGCCGGCCCAGCGTCGCGGCCGCCTGGTCGGGCACCAGCTCGAGGTGCTCGACGCGGTGCCCGGCGGCCCGGAACGCCGCCTCGCCGACCTCCTCGGCCGCGGCCGCCATCCCGGCCGCGACCGCCGCGACCGCGGCGTCGCCGATCGCGTGGAAGCCGGCCTGCAGGCCGGCCCGGGTGCACAGCACGACGTGCTCGCAGACCTGCTCGGTCGACAGGTAGGCGTGGCCGTGCTCGCCCGGTGCGTCCACATAGGACTCGCTGAAGCAGGCGGTGTGCGAGCCGATCGAGCCGTCGGCGAACAGGTCGCCGGCGGCACCGAGCGCGCCGAGCCGGCGGGCGGTGTCCACCCCGGACGGTCCGGGCTCCCCCCAGTAAGGGAAGACCGACGGGGCCGGCTCGTCCCTGGCCAGCTCCAGCAGGCCGAGCAGGTCCTCGGTGCCGGACAGGTCCGGACCGGCGAGTTCGTGGATCGCGCCGATGCCGAGCTGCGCGGCGCGGGTCAGCGTCGCACGCTGGAGGTCGCGGCGCTGGGCCGGGGTCATCGTGTCCCGCGCGGCGCGGCGGGCGGCGTGGTGGGCGTCGCGGGTGAGGTGACCGGAGTCGGCCCAGCCGGCCAGCCCGCGCGCCTCCGGCACCGCGGCGACGAGGGCCGAGGAGACGACCGCGGAGTGCACGTCGACCCGGGACAGGTAGACCACCGACCCGTACGAGGCCCGGTCCAGCTCGGCGCTGGTCGGCGGCCGGCGCTCGGGCCAGCGGCTCTCGTCCCAGCCGTGGCCGAGCAGCGGCCGGCCGCCGGCGGCGCGGGTGGCCCGCTCGACCCGGTCGAGCGCGTCACCGAGGGACGCGGCGTCGGTGAGATCGAGGCCGACCAGGGCGAGGCCGGTCGACGTGGCGTGCACGTGCGCGTCGACGAAGGCCGGCGTGATCAGCCGGTCGCCGGCGTCGACGGTCTCGTCGGCCGGGCCGGCGTCGGTGGCGGCGCCGACCCAGGCGATCTCGCCGTCCCGGACGAGCAGCGCGGTCGGGTCGCCGGGTGCGTACACCCGGCCGAGGTAGAGGGTGGTGCCCATCGGATCAGTCTGCGTCCAGTCGGGCGTCGAACAGCATCCGCACGCCGGGATCGGTCCGGACCAGGTCGAGGGCGAGCTCGGCGTGACCGGGGACGTAGCCGTTGCCGATGAGCATGGTCAGGTCGGCGGCCAGGCCCTCGGCGCCGAGGGCGGCGGCCGGGAACGAGGTCGCCATCGAGAAGAAGACCACGGTGCCGCCGGCGCTGGTGGCGAGGATCGCCCCGTGCTCGCAGCCGGGGACGTCGACGCAGACCACGGTCACGTCGACCGGCTCGCCGATCGCGGCGGCGAGCGCGACCGGGTCACGGGCGTCGGCGACGGCGATCTCGGTCGCGAGGCCGGCGCTCTTGAGCGCGGCCGCCTCGGTCTCGGTCGGCACCACGCCGACGAGCCGGGTCGCGCCGGCCCGCCGCGCCGCCGCCAGCGAGAGCGACCCCGACTTGCCACCCCCACCCAGCACGGCCACGCTCACGTCCGCGCGTCCGCCGTCCGCGGCAGTGGTGGAGGACGGCGACGCCGAGCCGCCGGCGGAGGCGGTCGCGGCGGGGCCGGCCAGGGCGGGGTGGCCGGGTGGGACGGAGGCCGCGGCGGTGACGACGCGGGCGGTGAGCGCGGGGGCGCCGCACACGTCGAGGACGGCCAGGGACAGCTCCGGCGGAAGGTCGTCGGGCAGCACCGCGGCGATCGAGCGGGCGAACAGGATCGCGTGCCCCTCGCACGGGACCTGCTCCGAGCGCCCGTCCCAGCGGGCCAGCCCGTCGGTGATCACGAGCGGCGTGAGCGTCAGCGACACGAGGGTCGCGATCCGGTCACCGACCCGCAGCCCTAGTGGCGAGGACGGGCCCACTTCGTCGACCACGCCGACCAGCATCCCGCCGGACCCGGTCACCGGGTTCTGCATCTTGCCCCGCGCCGCGACGATCTCCAGCACCGCGGCCCGGACCGCGTCGCCGTCGCCGCCGTGCGCGCCCCACAGCTGCCGGTAGGACGCCGCGTCCAGGTTGAGCCGCTCGACCCGAACCCGCACCTCGTGCGGCGCGATCTCGGCCGAGGCGTCCAGCCGCTCGGCGGCCTGCGGCAGCACCCCGGCCGGGGACACCACACGCTCCAACCCGATGGCGCTCACGACGGTACCTCTTCCTGGGAACTGGGTATATGACCGAAGGTCTTGCGGTGCGGCAGGTGCACGGCGGGACACTTTCCATCTATCCTGCCAGGGACAGACGCGTAGGAAGCCGAGGAGGGGCCGTGGAACAGCCGTACCGGTACGACCGCCGACCCTTGGTCGAACCCGATCACCGCAGGCTGCCGGGGTTCTCCGACGTGACCGACGCCGAATGGCGCGACGTTCAGTGGCAGCGGTCACATTGCGTCAAGAACGTGCGGCAGTTGCGTGCCGTCTGGGGGGATCTGGTCGGCGACGAGTTCTATGCCGACCTCGAGCGCGACCAGGCCGAGCGGGCCACGATGTCGTTGCTGGTCCCGCCGCAGATGCTCAACACGATGGTGCCGACCGAGGCACCCAGCACCGATGCGATCTACGCCGACCCGGTCCGCCGCTACATGCTGCCGGTGCACTCCGACCGCGACCCCGACTGGCCGTCGCATCCCCTCGCCACCCGCGACTCGCTGCACGAGCAGGAGATGTGGGCGGTCGAGGGCCTGACCCACCGCTACCCCACCAAGGTGCTGGCCGAGATCCTGCCGACCTGCCCGCAATACTGCGGGCACTGCACCCGGATGGACCTGGTCGGCAACTCGACGCCGCAGGTGGCGAAGCTGAAGTTCGTGGCGAAGCCGGTCGACCGGCTGGACGCGATGATCGACTATCTGCACCGCACGCCGGGGGTGCGCGACGTCGTCGTCTCCGGCGGCGACGTGGCGAACATGCCGTTCCCGCGGCTGGAGTCGTTCGTCGTCCGGCTGATGGAGGTCGACACGATCCGCGACATCCGGTTGGCGACCAAGGCGCTGATGGGGATGCCGCAGCACTGGCTGCAGCCGGAGGTCCGCGACGGCATGGCGCGGCTGGCCACCACCGCCCGGCGCCGCGGGATAAGCCTGGCGATCCACACCCACGTCAACGTGGCCCAGCAGGTCACGCCGCTGGTCGCCGAGGCCGCCGGGGCGATGCTCGAGGCCGGCGTGCGGGATGTGCGCAACCAGGGTGTGCTGCTGCGCGGCACCAACGACTCGGCCGAGGCGCTGCTCGACCTGTGCTTCGCGCTGCTCGACGAGGCGCAGATCATGCCCTACTACTTCTACCTCTGCGACATGATCCCCAACTCGGAGCACTGGCGGCTGGCGGTCTGGCAGGCGCAGCAGCTGCAGCATTCGATCATGGGCTATCTGCCCGGTTTCGCGACCCCCCGACTGGTCTGCGACGTCCCGTACGTGGGCAAGCGCTGGGTTCACCAGGTCGACGAGTACGACCGGACGCACGGCATCTCGTACTGGACGAAGAACTACACGACGGCGCACGACGCCACGGATCCAGGCGCCCTGCTCAGGCGGTACGCGTACCACGACCCGATCCGGACCCTGCCGCTCGCCGGCCAGGAGTGGTGGCGGGCCCAGGTGCGCGAGCCGGAGCTCGCCGCCGCGCCGGCCTGAGCGCCGCCCCGACACGGGGCTGACCGCGCTTTACCGGGGCGAACCGGCACGGCAGGCTGGACCACCACTGGTCAGCCGACGCCGATGCCGGGGGTGCACGCTGCGCCATGCGAAAGGTGCGTGCGGTGCTGGCCGCGGTGGTCGCGGCGCCGCTGGTTGCCGGGTGCGGCGGCGGGGGCGGCGGCGTGACCCTGCACTGGTACGTCGGCCAGGAGAGCTCCGGCTCCTACCGGGAGGCCGCGCAGCGGTGCACCGACTCCTCGAACGGGCGCTACCGGATCGCGATGGAGGCGCTGCCGAGCAACGCGGACGCGCAGCGCCAGCTGGTGGTGCGCCGGCTGGCCGCCCGGGACCGCACCGTCGACCTGATCGGCATGGACGTCATCTGGACCGCCGAGTTCGCCGAGGCCGGCTGGCTGCGGCCGTGGGTCGGCGCCCGCGGCGCGCAGGTCTCCGCCGGCGTCCTGGCCGGGCCGCTGGCGACCGCCCGCTACCGCGGCAGGCTCTGGGCCGCCCCGTTCACCAGCAACAGCCAGCTGCTCTGGTATCGCAAGTCCCGCACCGCCACGGTCCCGACCACCTGGGACCAGCTGATCACCGCGGCCGCGGCGCTGCCGAGCGGGCAGCAGGTGGTCGCTGTGCAGGGCGCCCGGTACGAGGGATACACGGTCTGGGTCAACTCGCTGCTCGCCTCGGCCGGCACCGAGCTGGTCGTCGACGCCGACCGGCCCGACCGGGCGAGGGCGGGGCTCGCTGCCGGACCGACCCGGCAAGCACTCGGCGTGATCCGCCGGCTGGCCACCTCGCCGGCGGCCGACCGTGGCCTGTCGGTGGCGACCGAGCTGGACACCCGGCAGGCGATGCTGTCCGGCGCCGCGTCGTACTCGCTGAACTACCCCGCGGTCTATGCCGCCGTCCGGGCCGAGCAGCCCGGGCTGGTCGATGACCTCGGCTGGGCCCGCTATCCCGCGGTCGTCGGCGGCCGCCCGTCCCGCCCGCCGCTGGGCGGCGTCAACCTCGGCGTGAGCGCTTACTCGCCGCATCCCGAGCAGGCCTTCGACGCCGCCGCGTGCCTGCGCAGCGAGGCCAACCAGGAGCTCGGCGCGACCCGCGGCAGCCTGCCGCCGACGATCGCGGCCGTGTACGACGACCCGGCGGTGGCGCGGCAGTTCCCGTTCGGGCGGCTGCTGCGGGAGTCGATCGCGGCCGCGGCGCCGCGGCCGGCCACCCCGGCCTACGCCGACGTGTCGCTCGCGGTGCAGCAGGTGCTGCACCCGCCGGCGTCGGTCGACCCGGCCCGGGACGTGCCGAGGCTGCGCCGCACGATCGACGACGCGCTGGCCTCCAAGGCGCTGCTGTGAGGAGAGCCGCGAGCGAGCAGCGGGTGGGAGGTCCGCCGCCGCAGGAGCGCCGCGGACCGGCCGCCGCGCCCGCCCGCCGGGTCCGGCGCAAGCGGCGCCCGCGAGCCGGCCGGCGCCGCGCCTGGCTGCTCACCGCCCCGGCTGTCGTCGTCATGCTGGCCGTCTCCGGATTCCCGGTCGGGTACGGGGTCTGGCTCTCGCTGCAGCGCTACGACCTGCGCTTCCCGGCCCAGCGCGGGTTCGTCGGGCTGGCCAACTACGCCGCCGTGCTGTCGGCGCCGGTGTTCTGGAGCGACCTGGCCGCCACCGCGGTCATCACCGTGCTCGCGGTCGGCCTCGAGCTGGTCCTCGGGCTCGGCATCGCGCTGATCCTGCGCCGCGGGCTGGCCGGCCGGCGGGCGCTCAACGCCGCACTGCTGCTGCCGTACGGGATCATCACGGTGGTCGCCGCGTTCGCCTGGCAGTATCTGGCCACGCCGAGCCTGTCGTTCCTCACCGACCGGGCCTGGCTGGGCGAGCGGTGGTCGTCGTTCGCCGTGATCATCGCGACCGAGGCGTGGAAGGCGACCCCGCTGGTCGCGCTGCTGCTGCTGGCCGGCCTGGCCGCGGTGCCCGAGGAGCTGATGGAGACGGCCAGGCTGGACGGGGCCAGCGGCTGGCAGCGGTTCGCCGGGGTGCTGCTGCCGGCGATCCGGCCGGTGCTGCTGGTCGTGCTGCTCTACCGGACGCTGGACACGGTGCGGGTCTTCGACACCGTGTTCATCCAGACGAACGGCGCGAACGGCACCCAGACCCTGTCCCTGCTCGCGTACGACCAGCTGGCCGGGCGGCTCAACCTCGGCCTCGGCTCGGCCGTGTCGATGCTGCTGTTCCTGCTCGCCGCGGTCATCGCGGTCGGGTTCGTCTGGCTGTTCCGGGCCGACCTGCGCGAGCTGTCCCGGGGGCCGGGATGAGGCGCGCCGGCTGGTATGCCGGCACGGTCGCCGTGCTCGTGATCGCGGTGCTGCCGGTGCTGTGGATCGTCTCGCTGTCGCTGAAGTCGCCGGCCACGATCACCGACAAGCGGCTGTGGCCGGTGCAACCGACGCTGGAGAACTACCGGAGCATCTTCGGTTCGGCGCTGTTCACCCGGGCGCTGCTCAACTCGGTCGGCATCGGGCTGATCACCACCGTGCTCGCGGTCGCCCTGGCCACCCCGGCCGCGTACGCGCTGGCCCGGTTGCGGTTCCGGGGCAAGGCACTGGTGTTGCCGCTGACCCTGGCCGTCGCGGTGTTCCCGCCGATGGCGCTGGTCGGGTCGCTGTTCGACCTGTGGCGGGCGCTGGGGCTCTACGACACCTGGCCGGGGCTGGTCATCCCGTACCTGTCGTTCGCGCTGCCGCTGGCGATGTGGACGCTGACCGCGTTCTTCCGCGGGTTGCCGTGGGAGATGGAGGAGGCCGCGCAGGCCGACGGGGCCACGCCGTGGCAGGGGTTCCGCCGGGTGCTCGTGCCGCTGGCCCGGCCGGGCGTGCTCACCGCGGCGATCCTCGTGTTCTTCTTCGCCTGGAACGACGTCGTGTTCGCGATCTCGCTGACCTCCTCCGACCGGTCCCGCACGGTGCCGGCGGCGCTGGCGTTCTTCCCCGGCGACGAGCAGTTCGCCCAGCCGGTCGGCAGCATCGCCGCCGCGGCCGTCGTGGTGACCGTGCCGGTGCTGGTGGCGACGCTGGTCTTCCAGCGCCGGCTGGTCGCCGGGCTCACCGCCGGCGTGGTGCGGCCGTGACACGGCGAGGCGGACAGAGGCCGGCGCCGTGAGCCGGATCGAGCTGGACGAGCTGTCCGCCTGCCCGCCGGACGGTACCGCCGCCGTGCTGCACGAGATCTCGCTGGCGGTCGAGGACGGCGAGCTGCTGACCGTCGTCGGGCCGTCCGGGTCCGGCAAGACCACGTTGCTGCGGGCGCTGATGGGGCTGGCCGACATCCCGGCCGGCACGCTCTGGCTGGACGGCGAGGACGCGACCGAGTGGGCCCCGGCCGAGCGCGACATGGCGATGGTCTTCCAGGACCACGCGCCGTACCCGCACCTGCGGGTGCGGGACAACCTCGCGCTGCCGCTCCGGCTGGCCAAGCTGCCGGCGGCGGAGGTGTCCGAGCGGGTCCGGGAGGTGGCCGACCGGTTGCAGCTGACCGTCCACCTCGACCGCTGGCCGAACCAGCTCTCCGGTGGCCAGCGGCAGCGGCTCGCGCTCGGGCGGGTGCTGGCCCGGCCGCGGCCGGCCGCCTACCTGCTGGACGAGCCGCTGTCGGCGGACCCCGAGCTGCGCGGCCGGCTGCGGGCGATGATCGCCGGCACCACCACGGTCTGGGCCACCCCGGACCTCGCCGAGGGGGCCACGGTCGGCGACCGGGTCGCGGTGCTGCGGGACGGCCGGCTGCAGCAGCTGGGCACCCCGCAGGACCTGGCCGAACGGCCGGCCAGCCTCGACGTCGCCGCGCTGGCCCCGTTGAGCGTGCTGCCCGGCTCGATCGCGGACGGGCAGCTGCGGCTGCCGATCGGCACGCTGCCGAGCGACCGGCCGGACCGGGACCCGGTGCTGGTCGGCATCCGGCCGGCGGACCTGCGCCCGGACGGCGACGGGGTGCGGCTCACGCTGCTCGCCGGCGACGACGGGGTCGAGCCCGACGGGACGGTACGGCTGCGGCACCCGGCGCTGGCCCGGGCGGCCGCGGAGAACCCGGCGATCTCGGCCGAGGTCCTGGCCCGGGTGGACCCGGCCGGCCGCCGGGCGGTGCCGGTCGTGCTCGACCCGGCCCGGGTGCTGCTGTTCGACCCGGACACCGGGGCCACGCTCTAACCGGTGTGCGCGCCGAGCAGGCGGGCGATCGTCTCGTCGTCCCAGGAGTGGCTGCGCAACAGCTGGTAGCGCTCGCAGGACAGCCGCAGGTAGCCCTCGGCGTCGGTGCTGTCGGTGAGCAGCCCGGTGCGCCGCAGCACCTCGACCGCCGGCTCGAACTCCTCGGTGAACCAGGTCTCGGCAGCCTCCCGGCGGTCGAGCATCCGGCCGCGCTGCTGCATGTAGCGGAAGCTCCAGGCCTCGACCATCTCGGCCAGGGTGCCGAAGTCCTCGCCGCGGTGCAGCTCGATCCGGGCCCGCATCCGCGGTGGCAGCGGCACCCGCTCAGCGAACACCCGCTCGTGCCCCTTGGTCGGCAGGTCCTCCAGCCGCAGGTTGCGCCCGGCGCCGACGGCGGTGAGCACCTCGATGACGTGCGCGTTGATCGTGGTCCAGCCCAGCGCCCGGCCGACCGCGACCCGGTGGTGGCCGTCGATGACGAAGTGCACGTCGCCGAGCCGGTAGACGTCGATCGGCGGCACCTCCTCGCCCCGGCGCAGGGCCGCGTCGATGCGCGCGAACCGCCGCTCCACCTCGTCGGAGGTCGGCCGGAACAGCCGGTCGAAGCCGGTGTTGCGGTCCACCGAGCCGACCACGGAGTCGATGTCGATGACCTGCTCGCCGAGGTCGCGCTCGCCGCGCCGGCCGAGTGCCGCGACCACCTCGTCGAACGGCAGCAGCACGTCGTATGTCGCCGAGCGGCCGTGCAGCCGGCGGCGGACCGCGGAGATGGCGGCCCGCCGCCGCGCGCGGAGAAAGTCGTCGCGGGCGTCCTGCTGCGGGAAGCCGGTGTCGGTCGCCATCGCCGACAGTCTGACGCCCGAGCGTGTCCGGCGACAGCGGGCTTTTGACACGTCCGCACCTGTACTCACGGGTAACTCTTTCGCGAAACT
>Ga0308175_100000965_pt1 | contig 19070 bp, 14 predicted proteins | sample PhyCR1_3_FD_203893 | JGI IMG/M metagenome (GOLD analysis project Ga0308175, IMG submission 203893) | Soil microbial communities from UC Gill Tract Community Farm, Albany, California, United States - DLSLS.C.R1 | ecosystem: Environmental > Terrestrial > Soil > Agricultural land | place: USA...
CACTCCATGACCTCGGCGGCGATCATGGGTCAGCTGCGTACGACGGCGCAGACGCTGGCCGGTCTCGACCTGCCTCCGCAGGAGGTGCTGCACCATCTGGACGAACAGGCGCAGCGGCTGGGCACCGACCGCATGGCGACCTGCCTGTACGCCGTGTACGACCCGGTGACGCATCGCATCACGATCGCCAACGCGGGTCATCCGCCGCCCGTGCTGCTGCATCTGGGCGGCCGGGCGGAGGTGCTGCGGGTGCCGCCGGGCGCGCCGATCGGCGTGGGCGGGGTGGACTTCGAGGCGGTCGAGCTGGACGCGCCGGCCGGGGCCACGCTGCTGCTGTACACCGACGGGCTGGTGGAGTCCCGGCTGCGGGACGTGTGGACCGGCATAGAGCAGTTGCGCGAGAAGCTCGCCGCGACCGCCCGGCTGACCGGTCCGGACCATCCGCCGCCGCTCGAGGCGCTGTGCGACGAGGTGCTGGACATGCTCGGCCCGGGTGACCGGGACGACGACATCGCCCTGCTCGCGGCCCGTTTCGACGGGATCGCGCCGAGCGATGTGGCGTACTGGACGCTGGAGCCGGAGGACGCGGCCCCCGGCCAGGCCCGCCGGCTGGCCCGGCGCGCGCTGGCCCGGTGGGATCTGGAGGAGCTGACGGACTCGGTGGAGCTGCTGGTCAGCGAGGTGGTCACGAACGCCGTGCGCTACGCCTCCCGTCCGGTGACGCTGCGTCTGCTGCGCACGGACGTGCTGCGCTGCGAGGTCGGCGACGACGTGCCCCAGTTGCCGCGGCTGTGCCAGGCGCGGGCCACGGACGAGGGCGGCCGCGGGCTGTACCTGGTCAACAAGCTGGCCCGGCGCTGGGGCGCGACCCGGCTGAGCACCGGCAAGGTGGTCTGGTTCGAGCTGAACAAGGGGTGAGCGCACGGGGCTTGGGGGTGCCCGGCCCGCGGGCGCTCCGCCCGTGCGGGCACGGCGGAGATCACATTCCTTGATCGCGTGGCCTGAGGTCACGGCGGACGAAGTGGGGCGCCCGGAGTGGTCCGGGCGCCCCTCTTGTCATGTGTCTACTGGCCGACGTCGCCGGCCGGGTCGAGCGGCGGATCCTCCGTGACGGGGCCCGTCGGCGGCTCGCTGGACGGGCTCTGGGACGGCGACTGGGAGGGCGACTGGCTCGGCGACCGCGACGGGGTCTGGGACGGCGTCTGCGACGGCGACTCGGACACCGGCGGTTCGCTGCTCGGTGAGCTCGACGGGGTGTCGGACGGCGACTCGCTGACCGTCGGGGTGTCCGTCGGCTCGACGGCCGCTCCCTGGGTGGTGTCCAGGTCGAACTCGGACTTCCCGGTGACACCGAAGGTGTAGTCCGCCCAGATCTCCGCCGGCGGCCCACCGCCGTTGACCCGGCCGCCGCCCATCGCCCCGCTGAGCGAGACGTGGTCGTTCTTCTTGACCGGCCTGCCGTCGCAGCCGGTGCCGCCGGGCTTGGCCGCCTCGCCGAACAGGCCGACGGAGGTGACGAGGTCCGGGGTGTAGCCGGTGAACCAGGCCGAGCGGTTGCAGTCGGAGGTTCCCGTCTTGCCCGCCACCTGCTGGCCGTTCCGCAACGGGTTGCCCGCCACGGACGTGCGGGCGGTGCCGTCGTCGACCACACCGGTGAGCACCGAGGTCACGCTGTCGGCCACCGTGCGGCTGATCACCTGATCGCCGACGGCGTCCGCCATCTTGACCGAACGGCCCTTGTGCTCCGCCGACTTGACGAGGCTGGGCGTCACTTCGCGGCCGTGGTTGTCGAAGGTGGCGTAGATGCCGGCCATCTCCAGCGGGCTGGCTCCCATGGACCCCAGCGTCTGCGCGGGCACCGCCTGCATGCCCTCGGTGTCCATGCCGAGCTGCTTGGCGGTGCTCATGACCTTGCCCATGCCCACGTCGACGCCCATCTGCGCGAAGACGGAGTTGACGGACTGGTTCATCGCCTGCTGGACGGTGATCGGCCCGTAGCTGTGGTTGTCCTCGTTGGGCGGTGCGAAGCCGACCTTGGCGCCGTGGTCGACGGCCTGCCGGCGGCTGGTGCCGTCGTAGACCGTGTTCGCGCCGATCGGCTTGCCCTCCTGCGTGGTGGCGTTCTGCGCCAGCGCTGCGGCGAGGATGATCGGCTTGAAGGTGGACGCGGGCTGGTAGTCCCGGCGGGTGGCGTTGCTGGTCCAGTGGTCGAAGTAGTTCTCGCCGCCGTACATCGCGACGATTCTGCCGGTCTTCGGATCCACCGACACGGCGCCGGCCTGGACGTCGTCGTCGACCTTGCGCTTCTTCGGTTCCAGCTTGCTGGTCAGCCGCTCCTTGACCGCCTTCTCCAGCGCGGCCTGCTTCTTGCGGTTGACGTTCAGGGTGATGGTCCAGCCCTGGGTCTCGACCTTGGCCGCCGCGTCGGACCTGGACAGGCCCTCGTCGTCCATCAGCTGCTGGGCCAGCTGGTCATTGGCGAGCCGGACCAGGTAGCCCTTCTGGCCCTCCATGCCCGGGGCGCCCTTGGGTTCCTTCGGCACCGGGAACGTCAAGCCGTCGCGCTTGGCCTTGGGCAGCCAGTTCTCCTCGACCATGTTGTTCAGGACGTAGTTCCAGCGCGCCTTGACCAGCCGCTTGCCGGTGGGGGTCGCGGCCGCCCAGTCGTACTGGCTGGGTGCCTGCAGCAGGGCGGCGAGGTACGCGCCCTGCTGCACGCTGAGGTCCTGGGCGTCGACGCGGTAGTAGGCCTGGGCGGCGGCCTGGATGCCGTAGGCGCCGCGGCCGTAGTAGGAGGTGTTGATGTAGCCGGCGAGGATGTCGTCCTTGGACTTCTCACGCTCCACCTTGAGCGAGATGACCAGTTCCTTCAGCTTCCGCGAGACGGTCTGGTCCTGGTTCAGGTAGAAGTTCTTGACGTACTGCTGGGTGATCGTCGAGCCGCCCTGCTTGCCCCGCCCCGCCAGGGTGTTGACCAGGCCCCGGGCGGTGCCCTTGAGGTCCACTCCGGGGTCGGTGTAGAAGGACTTGTTCTCGGCCGCCACGAAGGTCCGCTGGACCTCCTTGGGCACCTTGTCCAGGTCCACGATCTCGCGGTTGACCTTGCCGTCGCGGGCCAGGATGCTGCCGTCGCTGTACTTGTAGACGTTGCTCTGCCGCTGGGCGGCGATGTTGCCGGCGGGCACGTCGACCGCCATGTACAGCGCGAAGAAGGCGCCGATCGACAGCAGGCACAGCCCGAAGAACGTGCCGAGGATCTTCTTCCAGGTGAACAGCCTGCGTATTCGGCCCTTGGCGGGCTTGCCGCCGGGCGCCGCCGCCGCGGATTCGGCCGTGGACTGCGAGCGGTGGCGCTTGGGCGCCGCGCGGCGACCACCACGCTGTCGCGCTCGTCTCTCTTCCGCTCGTCCCATGAGTCCTACGCTCCCGCTTCCGTCTCAGTGGTCAGCCCCGAAAGCTAACACCCGTCTATATGACAAAGGGCGCCCGATCCGCTCTTTTACGGACGTGAGAATCAGCACCCGCCCCAAGGGAACCGACGGTTATCACTGGCGTTGGGTTGCCCCGAGACGTAAAGTGATATCACTTAGCTAGAAGGAAGCTAGGCGTCCGAGGAAGCCGGACGCCTTCGAGAACGGGGGACCCTCCATGTCCGCACACGACACGTCCGCGGCCGCCGACATACCCGAGATGCCCGCGCCGCGCGTGCGCGAGTTCCAGGCCCACAGCATCGGCGGCGGTCTCGCCCTGCTCCTCGGCCTGCTGGGGCTCGCCGCGGCCGTGGCCCTGTTCGCCACCGCCTCGGCGGTGACCGCGAGTGGCGCCAAGGGCGGGCTCATCGTCTGCGGTGTGCTCGTCTTCCTCGCCGCCGTGATCGCGATGCGCGGCCTGAACACGGTCGCGCCCGGCGAGGCCCGTGTGGTCCAGCTCTTCGGCCGCTACCGGGGCACGATCCGGCAGGACGGCCTGCGCTGGGTGAACCCCTTCACCTCGCGCACCCGCATCTCCACCCGCGTACGCAACCACGAGACCGCCGTACTGAAGGTCAACGACGCCTACGGCAACCCGATCGAGCTGGCCTCGGTCGTGGTCTGGAAGGTCCAGGACACCGCTCAGGCCACGTTCGAGGTGGACGACTACGCCGAGTTCGTCGCCACCCAGACCGAGACGGCCGTACGGCACATCGCCATCGAGTACCCCTACGACGCCCACGAGGAGGACGGCCTCTCGCTGCGCGGCAACGCCGAGGAGATCACCGAGAAGCTGGCCGTCGAACTGCAGGCGCGGGTGGAGGCGGCCGGAGTGCGGGTCGTCGAGTCGCGCTTCACGCATCTCGCGTACGCTCCCGAGATCGCCTCGGCGATGCTCCAGCGCCAGCAGGCCGGCGCGGTCGTCGCGGCCCGGCGGCAGATCGTGGACGGCGCGGTCGGCATGGTGGAGGCGGCGCTCGCCAGGATCGCGGAGCAGGACATCGTGGAGCTGGACGAGGAGCGGAAGGCGGCGATGGTGTCCAACCTGATGGTGGTGCTGTGCGGGGACCGGGCCCCGCAGCCCGTACTCAACACCGGGACCCTCTACCAGTGACGGATCCGTCGGAGAAGACGCCCAGGCGACGGCCTCAGCAGCGCAAGCAGGTGCTGCTGAGGCTGGACCCGTCGGTCTACGACGCCCTCGCGCGCTGGGCCGGGGACGAACTGCGGTCGGCCAACGCGCAGATCGAGTTCCTGCTGCGCAAGGCGCTGTCGGAGGCGGGGCGGCTGCCTCGTGACACCGGTCCGCTGCCCCGCCGCGGGCGGCCGCCCGGGGGTCCGGCCGCCGGGCCGCCGACGGCCTGAGGGCAGCCGCGCCCCGACCGGCCCGTCCCCGTATACGCGGAGGCGGGCCCGCCGTCGTTACCGAATCAGGACAACCGGCTCCCACCTGCGCCGCGCCACCGCGCGCCAGGCACTGAACACTCCGCGTATACACCCGGCGTATACACCGTGTGTAGAGTGCTCGCATGTCCATCGGTCACACCCTCCTAGGGCTCCTGGAGTCCGGCCCCCGACACGGCTACGACCTGAAGCGGGCCTTTGACGAGAAGTTCGGTCACGACCGGCCGCTGCACTACGGCCAGGTCTACTCGACGATGTCCCGGCTGCTGAAGAACGGGCTCGTGGAAGTCGACGGGATCGAGTCGGGCGGCGGCCCCGAGCGCAAGCGGTACGCCATCACCGACGCAGGCGTCACCGACGTCGAGCAGTGGCTCGCGACCCCGGAGAAGCCGGAGGAGTACCTCCAGTCGACCCTCTACACCAAGGTCGTCCTCGCGCTGCTGACCCACCGCGACGCGTCGGACATCCTGGACACCCAGCGCGCCGAGCACCTGCGCAGCATGCGCATCCTCACCGACCGCAAGCGCAGGGGCGACCTCGCGGACCAGCTCATCTGCGACCACGCCCTGTTCCACCTGGAGGCCGATCTGCGCTGGCTGGAACTGACCGCCGCCCGGCTGGACAAGCTCCGTGCGGAGGTGGCCCGGTGACCCCTCCCCCCGGCTCCCTGCTCGCCGCCGAGGACCTGCGCAAGGCCTACGGCCCGACGCTCGCCCTGGACGGCGCCGCGTTCTCCATCCACCCCGGCGAGGTCGTCGCGGTGATGGGCCCCTCCGGCTCCGGCAAGTCCACGCTGCTGCACTGCCTCGCCGGGATCGTGCCGCCCGACTCGGGCTCGATCACGTACGCCGGGCGGGAACTCGCCACCATGAGCGACGTCGAGCGCAGCGCGCTGCGGCGCAGCGACTTCGGATTCGTCTTCCAGTTCGGGCAGTTGGTGCCGGAGCTGACCTGTGTGGAGAACGTGGCGCTTCCGCTGCGGCTGAACGGCACCTCCCGCAAGGAAGCCGAGCGGGCCGCGCTGGGCTGGATGGAGCGGCTCGAGGTGGACGACCTCCGGGGCAAGCGGCCCGGCGAGGTCTCCGGCGGTCAGGGGCAGCGGGTCGCGGTGGCGCGGGCGCTGGTCACCGGGCCCCGGGTGCTGTTCGCCGACGAGCCGACCGGCGCGCTGGACTCGCTCAACGGGGAGCGCGTGATGGAGCTGCTCACCGACGCGGCCCGCTCCACCAACGCGGCCGTCGTACTGGTCACGCACGAGGCCCGGGTGGCCGCGTACTCGGACCGCGAGATCGTCGTGCGCGACGGCAAATCCCGGGACATGGAGCGGGCCGTATGAAGCCGCGCAGGGGGGCTCTCCCGCGCGAGCGGAACCGAGCGTGGGGGAGGACCAGGGATCTCACCATGGGCGCCCGGTTCGCCGTCACCGGCGGGCGCGAGGGCTGGGTCCGGATGACGCTGACGGCGGTCGGCGTCGGGCTGGGCGTCGCCCTGCTGCTGCTGACCACCGCGCTGCCGAACGTGTTCACCGCCCGCCACCGGGTCGAGGAGGCCCGCTACGACTACACGTTCTCCAGCACCACACGCCCCAAGGCCGACAACACCGTGCTGGTCGCCGCGACCGACACCCAGTGGCACTCCAAGGACGTCCGGGGCCGGCTCCTCGAACCGGAGGGCGCGCGGGCGCCGTTGCCGCCGGGCCTCGGGCGCTTTCCCGCCAAGGGCGAGATGGTCGTCTCCCCCGCGCTGCGGGAACTGCTCGCCTCGGACGGCGCCCGGCTGCTGCGCGAGCGGCTGCCCTACCGGATCGTCGGGACGATCGGCGAGAGCGGGCTGATCGGCTCGCAGGAGCTGGCGTACTACGCGGGCGCCAAGGGCCTGGACCCCGACGCGAGCGGCGGCGTACGGGTGGACCGGCTGGTCCACTTCGGCGATCCGCACCCGACCACCGAGAAGACCGACCCGGTACTGCTGCTGATGGTGCTGGTCGTGTTCGTGGTGCTGCTGATGCCGGTCGCCGTGTTCATCGCCGCGGCCGTGCGCTTCGGCGGTGAGCGGCGCGACCGCCGGCTGGCCGCGCTGCGGCTGGTGGGCTCCGACAGCGGGATGACCCGGCGGATCGCGGCGGGCGAGGCGCTGGCCGGGGCCCTGCTCGGACTGGCCGTCGGTACGGTCTTCTTCCTGATCGGCCGTCAGATCGCGGGCTCGGTGCAGGTGCTGGGTGAGAGCGTGTTCCCCGACTACCTCGACCCCTCCCCCGCGCTCGTCGCGCTGGTCGCGGTGGCGGTGCCGGCGTCCGCGGTCCTGGTGACGCTGCTCGCGATGCGCGGGGTGGTCGTGGAGCCGCTCGGCGTGGTGCGGACGGCCAGGCCGGCCCGGCGCCGCCTGTGGTGGCGGCTGCTGCTGCCGCTGGCGGGCCTCGCGCTGCTGTACCCGATGATCGGCAAGGGCCGGGACAACGGCGGCTTCAACCAGTACCTGGTGACCGGTGGTGTCCTGCTGCTGCTGGTCGGCGTGACCGCGCTGCTGCCGTGGATCGTGGAGCGGGTCGTCGCCCGGCTCGGCTCCGGCCCGGTCTCCTGGCAACTGGCGGTGCGGCGCCTGCAGTTGAGCAGCGGCACGGCGGCCCGCATGGTCAACGGCATCGCGGTGGCGGTGGCCGGCGCGATCGCGCTGCAGATGCTGTTCGCGGGCGTGGAGAGCCAGTACACCAAGGACACCGGCCGGGACCCCGGCCGGGCGTCGATGGAGGTCACGCTGCCGGACCGCGGTGACGCCGCCGCCGTGGGCGAGGCGTTCCGGCGGACCGAGGGGGTGCGGGTGTCGGTGGTGCTGTCCACCTCGTCGGCCGCGGACAAGCGCCGGGACCCGGACAACCTGATCGACCTCACGGTCGGTGACTGCGCCGCCCTCCGGGAGGTGGCCCGGCTGTCCTCCTGCCGGGACGGCGACGTGTTCCGGCTGCGCAACCCGCACTACGACGCCGCCTACAACGACTCCATAGGAACCGTCGTACGGCCAGGCCGGCAGCTCTACCTCGACCCGGGCTACTCGGACTCGCCCAGCCTTCAGGTGCCCTGGAAGCTGCCGGCCGGCCTCCGGCAGGTGCCCTACCGCGACGACTCGCTGCAGAGCGCCGCCAACGGCCTGCTGGTCACGCCGTCCGCGCTGCCGGCGAAGGCGCGGCCCTCGCTGCGCGGCCATGTCTACGTCCGCACCGACGAGTCGGTGCCGGACGCGCCGGAGCACGTGCGCAACACGGCCGCCCGGGTGGATCCGGCCGCGGACGTGTTCACCTGGACGGCGACCGAGGAGTCCACGAAGTACACCTCGCTGCGCACCGGTCTGTTCGTCGGCGCGGTCTGCGTGCTGGCGCTGATCGGCGCGAGCCTGCTGGTCTCGCAGCTGGAGCAGCTTCGCGAGCGGCGCAAGCTGCTGTCCTCGCTGGTCGCCTTCGGCACCCGGCGCCGCACGCTGGGCCTGTCGGTGCTGTGGCAGACGGCGGTCCCGATCGCCCTCGGACTGCTGCTGTCCTCGGTGGTCGGCCTGACCCTCGGCGCGGTGCTGCTGAAGATGACGGCGACCCCGGTGACGGTCGACTGGGCGAGCGTGCTGGCCATGACCGGCGCCGGCGCGGCGGTGGTGCTCGCGGTGACCCTGCTCAGCCTGCCCCCGCTGCTGAGGCTGATGCGGCCGGACGGGCTGCGCACCGAGTAGACCCCCGGCGACCCTCCCGGGGCGCCGGGGGCGCGCCCCGGGAGGGCGGTCAGGCGTCCAGCACCCGTACGGGCAGGGGCCGAAGCTCCTCGCGCAGGGCCGCCGCCAGTTCCTGGTACTCCGCTCCCCTGGCGGCGCCCGCGCGCATGGCGAAGGCGATCCGGCGGCTGGGGGCGGGGTCGGCGAAGTAGCCGGTGAGGAGCCGGCTGCCGCGGGTCGTCTCGACCTTCAGGGCGGTGCGCGGCAGCAGGGTGCAGCCGAGGCCGCCCGCGACGAGCTGCACCAGTGTGGACAGCCCGGCGGCCGTGGTGGTGACCGGCGCGTCCTCCCGCCCGGCCTCGCGGCAGATGTCCAGGGCCTGGTCGCGCAGGCAGTGGCCCTCGTCCAGCAGCAGCAGCTTGAGTTCCCGCAGCGCCTCGCGCGGGATTCCCTCGCGGCCGCCGAGCCGGTGGTCGGGCGGGGTGACGAGCGCGAAGTCCTCGTCGAAGAGCGGGATTTCGGTCACGCCGGGGACGCCGAGCGGGACGGCCAGCAACAGCAGGTCCAGGCGGCCGGACTGCAGGCCCTCGACGAGGCTGGCGGTCTGCTCCTCGTGCACCTGCAGGTCGAGGTGCGGGTAGCGCTCGTGGACCAGGCCCAGCACGGTGGGCAGCAGATACGGCGCGACGGTCGGGATCACCCCGAGCCGCAGCACGCCGGTGAACGGCGCCCGGACCGCCTCGGCCTCCTCCAGCAGCGCCCCGACCTCGTCCAGCACCGCCTTCGCCCGTACCGCCAGCCGCTCGCCCGCGGGCGAGAGCAGTACCTTGCGGGTCGTACGCTCGAGGAGGGTCACGCCCAGGATCTCCTCCAGCGCCGAGACCGCGCCGGACAGGGCGGGCTGGCTCATCCCGATGGCGGCGGCCGCGTCCCGGAAGTGCAGATGCTCGGCCACGGCCGCGAAGGCACGGAGCTGGGACAGGCTGGGCTGGCGCCGCTTGCCGCTCGCGCTACTGACGGTCACTGATAGATACCTCCGATCAACACGACCGAGTGTAGCTATTTCTCATATCAATGCACCCTGTGCCAACATCGGCAAAGTCCAACCCATGGGTAGTGCCCGCGATCCGGGCGCTGCCTCGCTGCAAGGAGAGCGTGTGCTCACTGTCGGTGACAAGTTCCCCGAGTTCGAACTGACCGCCTGCGTCTCGCTGGAGAAGGGCGCGGAGTTCGACACGATCAACCACAAGACCTACGAGGGCAAGTGGAAGATCGTTTTCGCCTGGCCCAAGGACTTCACCTTCGTGTGCCCGACCGAGATCGCCGCGTTCGGCAAGCTGAACGACGAGTTCGCCGACCGCGACGCCCAGATCCTCGGCTTCTCCGGTGACTCCGAGTTCGTCCACCACGCCTGGCGCAAGGACCACGACGACCTGCGTGACCTGCCCTTCCCGATGATGGCCGACTCCAAGCACGAGCTGATGCGCGAGCTGGGCATCGAGGGCGAGGACGGCTTCGCCAAGCGCGCCGTCTTCATCGTCGACCAGAACAACGAGATCCAGTTCACCATGGTGACCGCCGGCTCCGTCGGCCGTAACCCCAAGGAGGTCCTGCGGGTCCTCGACGCCCTGCAGACGGACGAGCTGTGCCCCTGCAACTGGAGCAAGGGCGACGAGACGCTCGACCCGGTCGCGCTGCTGGCCGGTGAGTGACCCATGTCGCTCGACTCGCTGAAGTCCCGCGTCCCGGACTACGCCAAGGACCTGAAGCTCAACCTGGGCTCGGTCATCGGCAACTCCGACCTGCCGGCCCAGCAGCTGTGGGGCACGGTGCTGGCGACCGCCATCGCCTCCCGTTCCCCGATCGTGCTGCGTGAGCTGGAGCCGGAGGCGAAGGCGAACCTGTCGCCGGAGGCGTACACGGCCGCCAAGGCCGCCGCCGCGGTGATGGCGATGAACAACGTCTTCTACCGCACCCGGCACCTGCTGTCCGACCACGAGTACGGCACCCTGCGCGCCGGCCTGCGGATGAACGTCATCGGCAACCCGGGCGTGGAGAAGGTCGACTTCGAGCTGTGGTCCTTCGCGGTCTCCGCGATCAACGGCTGCGGCATGTGCCTCGACTCGCACGAGCAGGTGCTGCGCAAGGCCGGCGTCGAGCGCGACGTGGTCCAGGAGGCGTTCAAGATCGCTTCCGTGGTCCAGGCCGTCGGCGTGACCCTCGACGCGGAGGCGGCCCTGGCCCAGGCGGCCGAGTAACCGCTCCGGAACATCACGGCCCCCGCCCATCCGATGGGCGGGGGCCGTCGTGCGTTCGGCGATGTGACAAGAACTACTCACTCCGCTCAGGGCCCGGAACCATGAGTGAACAAGCCACCGAACGATGCCCGGTTCACCCCCTCATGCGAAGAAGCTCCGCAGCCCAGAGTCATAGCGGAATTCAAATCTCCACTTTGCTTCCGAATTACTGTTCGACAGTCGCAAAGCAGATCTGATTAGCTCCCCGGGACCACATTCAAGCCGTCGGCCTGCTTTTACGACGGCTGCTCAAATGCAGCTCAAATGCATTCCATGGGGGAACGCATGTCTATTCGAATCCGTGTCTCGGCGAGGACCGCGCTCGCCGCGGCTGCGGCCGGCCTGGGCCTCCTCGGTGTGACCGCACCGCAGGTGGCCGCCGCCGACCAGCCGGTGCCCCGCATCTCCGTCAAGGCCGACAGGCATACCAACGCGATCGCGGCGGCGCAGCCCACCGCCGCCGCCGCGGGCGCGACCGTCTGCGGTACGGGATACAAGCTCTACAAGGCGGACATGCTGCCCGACGCGTCGCGCAAGGCGACTCTCTTCGTCTACGTCAAGGGCAGCAACCCCGCGAGCAACGACGCTCCCACCTGCGCCATCCTCGACAACAACACGTCGGGCGCGAAGTGGATGAAGATCAAGCTCTGCTCGAACTACACGGCGGAGGGCTGCGCCAGCGACGCGGGCACGTACTCCGAGTACGCGGGCCCCGTCTACCGCAACCACGGCGGCTGCGGCACGGTCACGTCGCTGATGAAGACCAGCTCCAGCTCGAGCACCTACATCATCAACAACGTCACGGACAGCACGAACTGCAACTAGCGGGCGCTGCCCGAACGGTGCACCGGGACTTCACGCGTCGCACGCGTGGAGTCCCGGATCGCTGAATTCCCGCTCCCGTCCGTCCCACAGGGCTGTCCCGCCCAGGGCGGAGGGGCGTTTCGCCGTGCCCGGAAAGGCACGGAAACAACTCAATGAAATACGGGGAAAGCTCCTTTGCGTTCCAAGAGACGAACTCGCGCGCCCCTGGTGGCCCTCGTGGCCTGCGCCGCTGTGACCGGCGGCATGCTCCAGGCGGCGCCCGCCGGCGCCACTCCGGCATCCCACCCCTCCGCCCGTCCCGCCACCGCGGCGCCCGCACCCTCCGGCGGGGTACGGAACCCGGGCGAGAAGCTCGGCGGGGGCTGGCAGAAGAGTCCCGACCGTGCGGTCACCGCCGCCGCTGACGCGGACGGTCTGCGGATCCTCGTCGCCGACAGTTCCAAGGCCTACGCGTGGAAGACCGTCGCGCTGCTGTCGGAGCCGGGCATGCCGGCGGATTCGTGGATCGGCAACCAGTGCCTGATGGACCGCTCGCACGCGGCCGTCGTCTACGCGCCGCGCGGTTTCACCAACAAGCCCGACCTGATGCAGGGGGGCGCGTTCGCCGCCGTCGTCGATCTGACGTCCGGCAAGGTGACCAAGCTGCCCTTCACCGCGTCGCTGGCCTACTTCGATCCGTCCTGCAACACGGCCACGCACCAGGCCGCGTTCACCGGCTTCCGGGACATGAACGACGCCGCGAGCACGCGGACCCGTGTGATCACCGTGAACGTGTCCGGGAGGACGACGGGCACGGCGGCGGCGCGCGGGGAGATCACGAGCGCCGTTCCGGTGAAGGACGGCACGGTCGCCGCGCTCGGCAGCCGGCTGGTCCACCTCGACCGCTCCGGCAAGGTGCAGAATCTCGCGGACACGGACAGTGCTCCGTTCGACATCCGGCCCGCCGCCGACGGCGGGATCGCCTTCGTCGACCGCGAGGGCGAGTCCACGGCGCACGCCAAGCTGTTCACCGGACGCGGCAAGCCGAAGAGCATCGCCTCGGGCAGGCTCGGCGACCTCGACCTCATGCCGGGCGACGCCGGCCGGGTCTTCCTCACCGGCCGCCCCAAGGGCTCTCCCGCCACCGCGGGAACCGGCGTCACCCACCTGAACGCCCCGGCCGGCACCGATGTGTCCTCGCAGGGCAGGCTCGCCGTCGAGCCCGTGCTCACGCCCGGTGTCCGCGCCGGTCTGACGCACATCAAGGGCGCGGGCAAGGGCTTCACGAGGTCCGGGGAACCCGCCTCGCGGACGGCGACGCCGGCCGACGAGGGCGACAAGGCGCTGACGGTCACCAGCACCGCCACCACCACCGGGACGAAACTGACCCAGAGCGTGCGGCACGACGCCGTCAACGGCTCGGGGACCGATCCCTCCCCGGCCCTGGCCACGGCCACCGGTACCCACCGGTCGCGGGGCGCCTCCCCGAAGGCCGGCCTGACCGCGAGCTCCCCGACGGACGACGACCGCTGGTGCGCCGTGTCCCGCAACGACATGAAGGCGCAGGCGCTGCAGCCGACGCCGAACCAGGTCGAGTGGGCCGCCGACATGGCGGTGCGCGGTGATCTGAGCGCGAGCTACCTCCGCCAGGGCGGATACCGCGGCCAGGCCGGTCTCGGCACCATCGACCCGCAGGCCCTGTTCCCGCTGCCGAAGCTGACGGGAGGCGGCCGGATCCCGGTCAACGTGCTCCTCGGGATCATGGCCCAGGAGTCGAACCTGTGGCAGGCCGAGGGCGGTTCGATCCCCGGTCAGATGGGCAACCCGCTGGCCGCCGTCGACGGCTACTACGGCCACAAGGCCGACCCCAACGACCCGGCCGCCTACTGGCAGATCAACTGGGACAAGTCGGACTGCGGCTACGGCGTCGGCCAGGTGACCGACGGCATGCGGCTGGCCGGTCACGCGAAGCCGGGCGAGAGCAGCCTGTCGCCGGCCCTGCAGAAGCTCATCGCGGTCGACTACGCGACGAACATCGCCGCCTCGCTGAAGATCCTCGCCGACAAGTGGAACGAGGTCCACAAGGACGGCCAGAAGATCACCGTCAACAACGACGACCCCTCCTACGTGGAGAACTGGTTCACCGCCGTCTGGAACTACAACCTCGGCTTCAACCCTCCGTCGGAGGCCGGGAAGCACGCGGGGCACTGGGGTCTGGGCTGGTACAACAACCCCGCCAACCCGATCTACGCCAAGGGCTGGGGCCACCCGTTCATGAACACCGACGTGGACCCGTACGCCGTCAAGGACGCGGCTCATCCCCAGGACTGGCCGTACGAGGTCAAGGTGATGGGCTGGGCCGCCTGGTCCATCGACTCCGGCTACTCCTACTCCACCTCCGGCCGTCAGGACTGGCCGGGTGAGTCGGGCTTCTCCTCGGCCGGCTTCCGTCCCGCCTACTGGAACGGAACGGACCAGCCCTACCTGTACGAGGGCAGCGCGCGGTACAACCGGGTGCACGTCACGCCGTCGCTCGACGCGTTCTGCAACTCCAAGAACAACTGCGACCCCGACACGCCGCCGAAGTGCCCGGACGCCGAGTGCTACGCGCAGTACTGGTGGAACCAGCCCAATGTGACCTGGAAGAGCGACTGCGGCGCCACCTGCGGCCACGAGAACATCAAGTACCAGTCCCTGGTGCAGGAACCGGGGCGCGGTAACCGTCTGCAGAACGGCACGCCGGTGTGCTCCGGCGCTCCGGCCGGTTCCAAGGTCGTCGCCTCCGTACCGAACGGAACGCCGTCCTGGAGCGATCAGAGCGACTGCGCGACGATCTCGTCCGCGGGAAGCTTCCAGTTCGCCTTCAACCCCGGCACGGAGGGCCGTTACGAGGCCAAGGCCGACCTGCACTCGGTGGGCGGCGGCTACGGTGGCCACTTCTGGTACACCCGCACCCGCGACGCCGACCACTTCGGTGGCTCCGCCGGCTACATGACCGTCGACGGGACCTGGACCCTCGGCCAGAGCCTGAACTGGGCACGCGTTCTCGTGCACCTTCCCGACACCGGCGCGCAGACCCGTCAGGCCACGTACGACGTGCTGGGCACGGACAGCCGGAGCCACAAGCGGGTCGTGCTCCAGCGGGCCGGCGGCTGGGCCAGCCTGGGCGTGTTCCACTTCACCGGCACCCCGCGGGTCGAGCTGTCCAACGCGACCAAGGACGGAACCGCCGACGAGGACATCGCCTGGGGCGCGGTCGCCTTCCAGCCGCTCGCGGCCAAGCCGGCCAACTTCGTCGTCGCGATGGGTGACTCCTACTCCTCCGGCGAGGCGGTCACCGGGGCGAACGGTTCCGACCTGTACCCGGAGACCGACCACCCGGACAAGCAGAACGACAAGGAAGTCGACAAGTGCCACCGCTCCAAGCTGGCGTGGTCGAGGCAGGCGACTCTTCCCGGCTACTCCAGCTCCATCGGGGCCATGGCCGACAGCCTTGACCCGAAGATGGACTACCACTTCGTGGCCTGCTCCGGAGCCCGCACCTACAACGTGCTCAACCAGCCCCAGTCCGGCGAGCTGCCGCAGCTCGAGACCGGCTACCTGGACGAGAACACCACCCTGGTGACGCTCAGCATCGGCGGCAACGACGCCCGCTTCAGCGACGTCATGGGCAAGTGCATCGACCTTCCCGTGCCGTCGACGACCACCTGTCCCTACTCGGAAATGGAGAACGTCGACCCCGCGACCGGTGAGAAGACGGGTGGCTCCACCGGCGCCCTCAAGGACTGGGCGCCGAAGTGGCTGCACGACTCCGTGCGGCCGCAGATCGCCCTGACGCTGAACGCCATCCACGCCCAGGCCCCGAACGCGAAGGTCGTCCTCATGGGCTACCCGCGCCTGGTGGAGAAGGACCACGGCTGTTTCCCCGGCGCCTACGAGACCGTCGAGAACGACTGGGTGCGGACCGTGGCCGACACTCTCGCGACCGAGATGAAGGGCGCCGCCGAGCAGGACGGCGGAACGTGGGCCGCCTTCGCCGACCCGCGGGCCAACTTCGACGGCAAGGCCGCCTGCGGCAGTCCGGAGACCATCAACGCCCTCGTGGAGAACGGGCGGGAGAAGGCGGACAACGACAGCCCGAAGCCGTCCATGCAGACCCTTCACCCCAAGATCGCCGGTGCCCGTATCTACGCGGACACCCTGGAACAGACCCTTCGGAAGCTGTGACCGACGACTGAACCGGGGGCCTGAGTACCAGTACTCAGGCCCCCGGCCCTTGCATACGGAAGGCTGCAGGACATGACCACCCCCCGCACGGAACCGGCGCCCGCCCTGCCGCGGCTGCTGGGCGCCGCCGTCACCGGAGCGGTTCTGGCCACCGGCGCCCAGGCCTACCTCTCCTGGGTCGGCCGGCGCAGCGACCGGATCTGCCGGACGACCGACGGCCTCTGCTTCACCGGATGGAACCTGACCGCCGTCCCGCTCCTGTTCGCGGTCTCCCTCACCGTGCTGCTCGTCGTGTACAAGAGGCTCGGCATCGGGCCACGGCTCGTCGTCGTTCCGCCGACGCTCCTGCTCGCGCCGATCCTTCTCTCGGCCGCGCACGCGGCGGCCGGCTGGTGGGCCGTCGGCCTCACGGGCGGGGCCTGGTCATACTCCGTCGCGCTCGCCGCTTGGCACCGCTACCGGTTCTGGGCCCTCGCCGTCTCGGCCGGGCTGCTCCTCGCCGCCATGGTCGTCCTCTACGGCTGACGGTTCGTCCTCGTCCTCGGCCACGTCCGCCGAGTACGCGCGCAGATATCCCACCACCGTGTTCGTCACCGCCACCAGCGGTACGGCCACCACCGCGCCGCCGATGCCGGCCACCATGCCACCGGCCGCCACCGTGAGGACGACGGCGAGCGGGTGGACGCGGACCGCGCGGCCCAGGATGAAGGGCTGCAGGACGTGGCCCTCGATCTGCTGGACGGCGAGGACCACCACGAGGGTCATCAGCGCGGTGAAGACGCCCTGTGTCACCAGGGCCACGATCACCGCCAGCGCGCCGGATGCGACGGCGCCGACCAGCGGGATGAACGAGAACAGGAAGATGAAGACGGCCAGCGGGACGGCCATCGGCACGTTGAGGAAGTAGATGCCGATGCCGATGAAGATGGCGTCGATGAGGGCCACCAGCACCGTGCCCCGGACGTAGGCCGTCAGGGTGCGCCAGGCGCGCGGGCCGGCGCCGGCCACGCCCGGGCGGGCCGCGGAGGGCACCAGCTTCAGGAACCACTGCCAGATGCGCTCGCCGTCGTAGAGCAGGAACAGCGTCGAGAAGAACACCAGCAGGATGCCGGTGAGCGCCTCGACGACGACCTGGACACCTTCCAGGCCCGCGGACGTTATCTGGTCGGTGTTCGCGCCGATGGCCTCGCGGAGGTTCTTGGCGATCTGGTTGATCTGCTTGTCGGTGACGTGGAAGGGGCTCTTCAGCAGCCAGTTGCGCAGGTCGTCGATGCCGCTCTGGATCTGGCTGGAGAGGGTGTCGATGTTCTCCATGACCTGCCAGGTCACGAACCAGCCCATCAGTCCGATGACGACGAAGCCGAGGATCGCGGTCAGCGCGGTGGCCGGGCCGCGCGGCACCCCGTGCCGCATCAGCCGGGCGACCGTCGGCTGGAGCAGGGCGGTGACCAGCAGGGCGATGACGAAGGTGAAGACGACGAGCTGGATGGCGCTGATGACCCGCATCAGGACCCACACGGTGCCGGCCAGGATCAGCAGGCGCCAGCCCGCCTCGGCCGCTACCCGCACGCCCCAGGGCACGGCCTGGGCCGGGTCGGGCCGGGGCCCGGCCGGTACGGCCGGCCGACGGGAGGGCGGTACGGAGCCGGTGGTCCGGCCGGCGACGGGATCGGACCCCGTGTCCTTGTCCACTTCGGCGCGGCGCTCGTTCAACCGCTCACTCATCTCGGTCAGTCCGGCACCCAGCCGGCCCAGCCACCCTGGCACTCGCGACATGATCCGTCCTCTTCCCCCGCCTCCCGGGTGTACGCCACCGCTCACCCAGGAGCCGTTCGCGTACGACCGTACAGTGCGAAAGCCCCTCCCCGTAGGACGGGGAGGGGCTGCGCGGGGTTGAGCGGGGGCCGGCCCACTGCCGGGGCCGGCCCGAGACCGGCTCTCGGCCTAGTACCAGCTGTTGGCCTGCCAGAACGACCAGGCGCCACAGGGGCTGTGGTACCGCTCGTTCATGTAGTTGAGGCCCCATTTGATCTGGGTCGCCGGGTTGGTCCGCCAGTCGGCACCGGCGGAGGAGTACTTGCCGGCGGGCAGGGCCTGGAAGAGACCGTAGGCACCGGACGAGGCGTTGACCGCCTGGTAGTTCCAGCTCGACTCGTGGTTCACGATGTTGCTGAAGCACTGGAACTGGTCGGCCGCCACCATCTGACGTGCCATCGCCTGGATCTGCGCCACGCTGTAGTTGCTCTGCACCGGGAAGCTGGAGGAGTCCCGGGTGGAGCGGGTGGCCGCGGCCTTCGCCTCGGCGCGCTCCTTGGCGGCTGCCTCGGCCGCCTTCTCGGCGGCCGCCTTCTTGGCGACCGCGGTCTCGGCGGCTGCCTTGCGGGCGGTTTCCTCGGCGTCCTTCTTGGCACTCGCGTCAGCGGCGATGGCTTGCGCGTCGGCCTGCTGCGTCAGGGACGCGGTCTGCACCTGGGCCTGCTGACCCGCGGGTATGTCCGCGAGGAGCGTGGTGTCGGCTGCCGTCGCCTCGGCGTCGTTGTTCTGCGCGGTGCTGCCCGAGGCAACACCGACGACGCTTCCGACGGCGGTGACCGCGGTGGCCGAGGCCACTGCGAATCCCCGGACCGAAATCCGGCTCACACGGTTTCCTTCCAGCATCGCCCGCTTCGGTGACCGTGGCGGACGCAATCGTGCCCCTGGCACTGGCCTCCCAACTGCGGGTCACGGAGGCGCGGGCCCGGTGGGCAACTCCCGTGCGGGGAGCGCCGCGTGGTGCGCGGGCGGCATACGACGACGCTATGGAATTGGGGTGGTGCTTCTGTGGTGCCGTACCGCTGGGGGTACAGGTGTGTCGTATGCGGGGCCTGACAGGAGTGAGACTCTGCCGTAACCAGACACCGGGTGGCAATTCCGAGTTGCGTGTGAAAGCTCACACCTCGTTTGCCCCAGGGGTTTTCAGGAAATCCCCACACGCGAAGGCGCCGCCCGGCTAGGCTCTTGCCCTTTGCCGGACGGCGCCAACGGGCTACTCCCGTCAGATATGGCCCTCTTCGAGCATTTCGGTCACAAGGGCCGCGATCTGGGACCTCTCGGACCGGGTCAGCGTGACATGGGCGAAGAGCGGATGCCCCTTCAGCTTCTCGACCACGGCCACGACACCGTCGTAGCGGCCGAC
>Ga0308175_100000966_pt1 | contig 19070 bp, 15 predicted proteins | sample PhyCR1_3_FD_203893 | JGI IMG/M metagenome (GOLD analysis project Ga0308175, IMG submission 203893) | Soil microbial communities from UC Gill Tract Community Farm, Albany, California, United States - DLSLS.C.R1 | ecosystem: Environmental > Terrestrial > Soil > Agricultural land | place: USA...
CACCCGGTCGCAGATCCCGACGGTCGCTGCGGTAGCGGGCACGAAGCTCCCAACTTGTGCGAGCACGACGATCAATCCCACCTGCCGCAGGATCGTGCTCTTGCCCGCCATGTTCGGTCCGGTCAGGATTACGACACGCGCGCTCTCGGCCAGGCAAAGATCGTTGGGGATGAACTTGTCGCGCGGCATCATGCGCTCCACCACCGGATGCCGCCCCGCAACGATCTCCAGGTCGAACCCGTCGGTGAGCTGCGGGCGCGCGTACCCCTCGCGCGCCGCCACGTCCGCCAGCGCCGAGAGCACATCGAGCTCCGCGACGATCCGCGCCGCGCACTGCATGCGGGCGATGTCGCGCCCGAGTGATGCGCGAAGTGCCTCGAACAGCTCGCGCTCGCGGGTTTCGATCCGCTCCGCCGCGGTGAGAATTTTCTCCTCGTACTCCTTCAGCGCGGGCGTGACGTAGCGCTCCCCGCCCGTCAGCGTCTGGCGACGCTGGTAATCCGTCGGCACCAGATGTCGGTTCGTGTTCGAGACTTCGATGAAGTAGCCGAACACCTTGTTGAAGCCGACTTTCAGCGATGCGATTCCCGTACGCAATCGTTCCGCCGCCTGGATCTGTGCGATCGCGTCCTTGCCTCCGTCGCGAAGCGCGCGGAGCTGATCCAGCTCGAGGTCGACGCCGATGGCGATCGTCGCCTCATCTCCGAGCTGAAGCGGCGGCCGTTCGACGAGCGTGTCCCGCACGCGGCTCGCCATCTCGGCGCATCCATCCCACTGCTCGAGAAGTGTTCCGATCACGCCCGCGTTTTCGACTCGGCGGGTCGCTCGCTCCACGTCCGGAAGCCGAGCCAGCGAAGCGCCGAGCGCGGCGAGCTCGCGTGGCGTGGCGCGGCCCGCTGCCGCTTTGCCGCCCAGACGTTCCACGTCGCGAACGCCGTCGAGCGCGGCACGCAACGCTTCGCGCGCGCTCGGATCACGGAAGAGCGCGTCTACCGCGTCGAGTCGAGCGTCGATCTCTCCGCGTTGCACGAGTGGCGCCAGGAGCCATTGGCGAAGCAGTCGTGCTCCCATAGGCGTCATGGTGCGATCGAGCACCGACAGGAGCGTGCCGTCCGTGCTGCCGCCCCGCAACGACTCGACGAGCTCGAGATTGCGACGCGTCATTTCGTCGAGAGGCATGGTGCCGCCTCGGCGTTCGATCCGGGGACGCGAGAGATGCGGCAGGCCGCCGGGTTGCAGCTCGTTCAGATAGCGAAGCAGGGCTCCGGCGGCACCGATCGCCGGTCCATCTTCGGCCTCGAGTCCGAGCCCATCCAAACCCCGCACGCCGAACTGCCGCGCGAGATCGTCGCGCGCCATACCGACGTCGAACTCCCAGCCTTCACGCTCCGAGACGAGCACTCCGTCGAGTGTCGTGGTGCGAGGAAGCGGTTCGCTGCCGCGATGCACGAGAAGCTCGCGAGGCCCGAGCCGCGCGAGTGTCGCGTCCAGCTCGTCCTGCGGCACGACGGCGAGGCGCAACTCACCGGTCGATATGTCGGCAGCGGCGACACCGACGTCCGAGCGTCCGCGGTTACCGCGCGCGTCCGCGATATGAAGCGCGACGATGAAGTTGTTCCGTGTGCCGTCGAGGAGATCGTCCGCGAATGCCACGCCCGGCGATACGGTCTCCACGACCTCGCGACGTACGATTCCCTTGGCGACCTTTGGATCCTCGACCTGCTCACAGATCGCGACCCGATAGCCCTGACGCACCAGGCGACGGAGATACTCCTGGCCCGCGCGCACCGGGACGCCCGCGAGAGGCACTTCCGTCGCCCCTCCATTATTGCGCGACGTGAGCGTCAATCCCAGGACGCGGGCAGCCGTCTCGGCGTCCTCGTAGAACATCTCGTAGAAGTCGCCCATTCGGAAGAACAGGATGGCGCTCTGGTGACGCGCCTTGATCTCCCGATACTGCTGCATCAATGGGGTGGTGGCCCCTCCGCTCACCGCGGCGACCCTGCGCGCGGTCTCGCTTCCTCGGTAACGAAGCCGATGATGCCTCGCTGCTTCAGACCCGCAACGGCCTCTGCCGCCTCTTGTCGCGTGGCGTAGTAGTCCAGCCGGACACGGAATGGCTTCGTTTCGCCGCTGATGCGGGCAGTCACCCCTCGACCAGCCAACTTCTTCACCAGGCGCTCTGCGTCGGGACGAGTGTTGTACGCCGCGAGTTGAATGGTCCACGTGCCACGCGGACCTGGCGTAGCCGCGCGCGCGGACGCTGAGTCCTGTTTCGCCGGCACCGGTGGCGCCTCTGGCGGCGTCGCGGGTTTGGTCGGTGCTGCATTCTTCGATGCCGCTGCGTTGGACGCGGACCTGGACGTCTCGGTCGATGCGCTCTCGCGGCGCGTCGCGTCCGGCTTCTGCCTGGCGTTGGACGAGGGCGCCGGACGCGACGCGCCTTTGCCGGCTGGAGCCACCGGTGCTGCGGGCGGAACGGCGACGCTGGTCGCTGGCGCGCCGCTCGCTACGACGTTCGGCCCTGCGTCGGAGGCGCGTGATGTCGCGCATCGGCCGCCGTAGTACTCGATCTGATTGCGCAGCTCCACGTCGCTCGTGCCGACCGACGCGCGTGCGTCTGCGATCATCGCGCACCCGTGCGAGGCGTCGCGTTGCTCGAATGCCAGGCGCGCCGCTACAAGTCCAGCGCGCGCACGCGCGGGGCTCACCGGATGCTCACGTACGAAGCGCTGCAGATGTTGATAGGCGGCAGCACGATCGCCACGCGATTGTTCGAGCTCCGCGAGCGAGAGCAGGGCGTCGTCGGCATACGGCGAGAGAGGATACTCGACGATCACGCGACGATAGTCGCGCTCCGCCTCGGCTGCCGTTTCCGCGAGCGCCCCACGCCAGAAGATGGCATCGCCGTACGTTGGGCTCCCTTCCGTCGACACTCGTAGCATCGAGTCGACCAGCGCACGGCCGGCAGTCCCGTTTCCCTCGCTCACGAGGCGTCGGGCTCGCCGGAATACGGTGTCGCTCGGCGGGAGTGGAGGAGCGGTCTGAGCCGTGGGTGCGGTCTGTGCCCCCCCAGTCGCCGACAGAGAGACGAAGGCCGCTGAAATGGCGAGGGATCGAATGATGTGACTACGCATCGAAGATCGAGAGAGAACTCACGGCGATCACGCTGCCCGGCGGGTAGCGCTGCCGCAGAGAGCGAGGAGGATGGTGGTCAGTTGCTGCTCGGGTGTGGAGACGCGCGTGTCCTTCAACGCCGCGTCGGCCTGAAGCAGCACGGCAAGCGCCGACTCCAGTTCCATGGCACTCCAGCGAGGGGCGTGCTTCACCCAGCTGGTCACTGCCTCTCCCCACGGACGCATCGGATAGGCCCCAGTGTCCTTGAGCAGGGCCATCAATTCGGGAAAGAGCGCGCGTGACGAGACACCTGACGCCATCGCGGCCGCTGCGTACGAGAGCGCCAGCGTCTGTGTCGTCAGCGCCATGATGATCGAGACCACGTTCGTCTTGGGCATCTGGAGAACCACCGGGGCGAGCGCGAGCGCCGTGCCCGCATCCTTCGCTGCGACCGCGTCGAGCAGATCACCGAGCGATTCTCCGCGTCGAACGCCGACGACGTCGGCCACGGCACGCTCGTCGATCGACTCGCTGCAGTAGCTCGCCAACTTCGCCAGTTCCACGGAAAGTTGTGGGAGATCGCTCCCCACTGCCTCGATGAGCAACGCCACCGCATCCGGAGAGATTGAGCGACCCAGGACGGCCTGGGCGTGGTACACGATCCATTTCGGCAGGCGAACTCCGTCGAGCGTCGCGAACTCCACGGCGGCTGCACGCTCCACGAGGGCCTTGTCTGCTTTCGCGCCGCTTGGCGCGATGAGCACGAGCACGGAGTCCGATGCCGGCCGGCTCAGATAGTGGTCGAGCAGGGCGCGCGCGTCCTTCTTGAGCTTGTCCACGTCGCGAATGACGACGACGCGACGTTCGGCGAGCATCGGTGGAGTGCTCAGCAGCGCATCGAGCGACTCGGCATCGATCTCGTGTCCGCGACGAACCTCGAGATTGAAATCGCGCGTCGCCGCATCGACGCCGGCTTCGATGATATCCCGACTCGCTCCGTCTTTCAGAAAATCGTCGTCACCGAACAGGTAATAGACCGGCTCGAAAACGCGCTTTTTGAGAGCGGCATGAAGTGCTTTTTCCCCTGCGGACGCCATGGGGGAAATATAGGCGAGGCGGAGCGGACCGCGAACGCGTCTCGCGGTCCCTCGTGTGTCGCTGCTAGTGGCCCGCCGCGTAGCTTGCGAGGCGCCACGGGGCCTGCTGCGCGACGAACACGGCCGGCCAGACCGAGAGTCCCGCTGGCATCGAGGCCACCATCGCGGGCATCGCGAGCGGTGAAGGCTCCGGCTCCGGTATCGACGCTACGACCGGCGCGAGGCGAATCGCTTCATCGTTGTCTCGCGTGAGAGTCACCGCGACCATCAGACCGGCTGCCATCGCTACCCCTGCGGCAAGCGCCACGTAAGCGCCCGTGAAGAAGGGGGCTCCGTGGCGCCGCGCGCCGTCGAACCCGAAGGCGGAACCCCCCTCTTTTGAGGTTCTCGCGTGAAGCGCGCGCTCATGCGCCAGACGCATCTGCAGTCGTTCGGCGAATGCCGCCGAGGGCTCGATCGTTGGCAGGTTTCGAGCGAGCAAGAGCGAGCGGCGAATGCGGGTATCCAGCGCAGCGCACGAGTCGCAGAGACGTAGATGCCGTCCCATCGCCTCGATGTCGATCCCACTCAACGTGTCATCGACGTAGGCGTCGTGCTTGTGTCGAAATTCCCGACAATTCATTCGGCGCGTGGGGGTTGAGGGACCGTGCGGTTGGCGTGACTTCGATACCCTCGGGACCGAGGCCTGTTCCCGTAGAAAGTGTCCGACGTCACAGTCGCGCGATAGCGCCCGATAAAAAAGGCACCCCGGCGCTAGCCGGGGTGCCTTTGACTCCTCATCCATCGAGACCGACGTCAATCCACGACGGTGGTCAATCCACCCAGGGCTCGATGATCTCGGCGAACGCGTTACGCGCTCGGTTCAACCGCGACTTCACCGTGCCCAGGTTGCAGTCGGTGATCTCCGCGATCTCTTCATACGACTTGCCCTCGAGTTCGCGAAGCACGAATACCTCCCGATGGTGCGTCGGCAGCTTCGCGACCGTCTCGGCCACCAGCTCACGCAGATGGCGCTTGCGGTACAGATCGTCCGGCCGGGCGGTCGTGTCCTCGAACTGCAGGGGCCGATCCTCGTCGTCCCAGTTTCCCTTCATCGTCTGGAACAGCACCAGCGGGTTGCGCGACCGGTTGCGGAGCTCGTTCTTCGCCAGGTTGGACGCGATCGTATACGCCCAGGTCGAGAACTTCTTCGACCGGTCGAATCGATGGAGGTGTCGGTACACCCGAATGAACACCTCCTGAACCAGATCCTCGGCCTTCTCGCGGTCGCCAATCGTGCGATAGATGAAGTTGAGGAGGCGGGTCTGATAGCGCTCCACGAGCTCCTGAAACGCGCGCTCCTCGCCCTCGAGAAAGGACGTGACGACATCCGCGTCGTCCATCGCCTTCAACTGTTCACGGATCGTCGGCCCACGTTGGGCGACCCGCTTCATTGCGACGTCAGCCATTGTCTTATCCCCCGAAACCTGCGAAAGGGTTGCGCTCCGACGAACCTCGGTCCCACACCCATGTTCAGTTCCTCTTTGCGCCCTTACTAAGGCAGGGGCCATGCCCTGATGATTCAAGCGGTGATATTGGTGTAACCTGTTGTTCAACAACGGTTTGCAATGCTGTGTTAGCTCTCTGGAGCAGTGGTCGTCGATTGCTGTTCGTCCACTTTTCAGTACACCGTGCGAGAATGCCCTCGCCGAGTGTCCACTTTTGACACTCGGCGAGGGCATTCGGTTTTCTGACTGGGCAGAGCGGTTGCCTGGCTCGACTATGTCGAGTCCGCTTCGAAAACTCAGGTTTTGAAGCCCGCTGCGTAGAGGATGCCGAGTGACGTCTTTCCGTCGGGGATCTCACCGCGCTGGATCAGCTCGAGGGCCTCGGAGAGGCGCATCACGATCACATCGGCGAACTCGTCGGCTTCCCGAGCGGACTCACCATGGCTGATTCCGGTTGCGATGAAGAGGTGGATCAGCTCGTCGGTGAACCCTGGCGTCGTCAACATTGTGAAAAGATGGACGATCGACTCCGCGCTGCAGCCGGTCTCTTCCTTCAGCTCTCGCGCCGCGCAGGCGGCTGGCTCTTCGCCGGGGTCGAGCCGTCCCGCGGGAATCTCGTAGATGTAGCCGTCCGCCGCGTACCGATACTGGCGAAGCAGGAGGATTTGAGGATCGTCCCCTTTCGGGTCGGTCAGAAAGGGGACGATCGCTGACGCCCCCGGGTGGCGAATGATGTCCAGCTCCGCCTCACTCGCGTCGGGGTAGCGCACGGTATCGCGGTCGAGCTTGATGATCTTTCCCGTGTGGATGCGCTCGCTGCTGAGCTGAGCAGCTGGCTTTCCCCCTCTGGGACGAGCGACGAGCTCCGCTGAGGTTACCACCTTTGGCTTGGTCATGCAGCGACCTCCGCGCCATCGGCATTCACGACTTCGACCTGCCCCCTCGTCGCGTCCCGCAGTGGTTCCGAGATCACCGTCGGATCGCCGACGACCACGATGCGAAGTTGCTCGGGGTGGAGGTGTCGCTGCGCCGCCTGCAGAACTCCCGCCGTCGTCACGCCGCGCACCCGGCCTCGATATCGGTCGTAGTAGTCCTCCGGCAGATCGTGGATGACGAGATTGGCCAATGCTGCGGCGATCGCGTTGGTCGTCTCGTAGCGAATGGGAAACACGCCGTCGAGATAGCTCGTGGCCAGCGTCAGCTCTGTTTCTCCGATTTCGGTCGTGCGCATGCCCTCGATCTCGTTGAGGATCTCACGCACCGCAGCGCCGGTCACGTCGCTCTTCACCGCCGTGTGTATCATGAATGGGCCGGCCGCTCGTCTCCACTCGAATGCCGAGAATGCGCCGTAGGTGTAGCCATGCGCTTCGCGAAGGTTGAGGTTGATGCGCGAGGAAAAGAGGCCGCCAAGGACGGCATTCATCACGGTTACGTCGAAGTAGTCCGGATGTCGACGTGGCAGTCCGACATGGCCGATGCGAACTTCGGATTGGGGTGCATCCGCTTTCGCGACCACACGCACGAGTGACGTCGCAGGCGAGCTGTCGATTCCTTCAGCGGCTCCCGGACTTTCTCCACCGCGCCAATCGCCGAAGAGGCGCTCCGCGAGTGACGTGGCATCGGACATGGAGATATCGCCGGCAAAGACGATCGTCGTGCTCGCGGGTTGGTAGTGCTCCTGATAAAACGCCCGGACCACGTCTCGCGTAAGTGCCCGCACGCTGGCTGCCGTGCCACCCGCCGGCGTTGCGTAGCGCGCAGTGGGCACATACACGGCGCGAGCGAACTGTTCGTCCGCGAGTGCCCCTGGCTCCGCCCGCTGCTGCAGAATTTCCGCAAGCCGCTCGTTGCGGAGTCTGGACACCTCACGCTCCGGAAATACCGGCGCGCGGAGAAGGTCCCGCACGAGCGTGAGCGCTTCCGGTAACCGTTGTGAGAGCGCGGTCAGCGTGACGGTGGCCGTGTCCCATTCGGCGTGGGCGTCGACCGAGGTACCGATTCGCTCGAAGCGATCGACGAGTGCGGCTCCATCCAGTCCGGCTGCGCCTTCGAGAAGAAGCTGTGCCGCCAGCGCAGCGACCCCTGCTTCGCCCGACCGTTCCCTCGCCGCACCAGCATCGACGACGGCGCTGATCGTCACCAGGGGAAGCTTGGTGACCTGGGCGACGACCAACTGGAGTCCGTTCGCCAGTGCGTGACGCTCGAAGCGGGGAAACGAGTAGTCGCGAGGCGCGGTGGGTGCTGGCCGCGGCAGGGGCGCGTTGATCGACGTGTGATCGCTGCTCATCGTGCGCCCGCCTCCGCAAGCTCGGTCTCGTGCATCGACTCGCTTCCCTCTTTCGGTACGTAGAGCAGGCTCGCCCGGTTATCGCGCCCCAACCGCGCACGCGCGAATGCGTTGACGCGCTCCGCCGTCACGGCGCGGTACTTGTCGGCCTGCACGTTCACGAGGGACGGGTCGCCGAAGTACGTGGCGAAGAGAGAGAGCTTGTCGGCACGATCCCCAGCGGACTGCAGGGAGATCACCAGGTCCGTCTCGATCAGCGCGATGGCGCGCGATACCTCGTCGGCAGTGACTCCGTGTTGATGGACGTCGTCGAGCATGTCGTGCACGGCGGATTCCAGCTGGTCGGTCGTCGTCTGCGGGCGCGCCGTGACGTCGAGCACGAGCAGATCGCTGCCCTTGGTCAGGTCGTAGGTGAAGGCCTGCGCGTCGGCGGCAATCTGACGGTCGCGCACGAGCACGCGATGCAGGCGGCTTCCCTTTCGCAGCCCAAGAATCGCTCCGCAGACGCTGGCCGCGTAATACTCGTCGCTTCCGAACGCAGGCGAACGACATGCGAGAAAGAGTCGCGAGAGCACGACGTCGTCCGGCACCACCTCACGCAGCGATCTTCCGAGCGTCGGAGGCAGCGTCATGTCGGGCAACGCGGGCTTGCCGGCGCCTCGTGGAATCGAAGCGAAGTGTCGTTCGATGAGTTGGTGCGCGACGTCCCGCTCGAAATCTCCGGCGATCGATAGAACGGCGTTGTCGGGCGTATAGTACGTCGCGAAGAATTGCGAGATATCGTCCAGGCTCGCCGCATCGAGATCGGCCATCGACCCGATCAGTGAGTGGTGGAACGGGTGACTCGATGGGAAGGCCAACGCAGGCAACCGCTCCCACCAGGTGCCGTATGGCTGATTGTCCATCGACCACCGGCGTTCGTTCTGGACCACATCGCGCTGTGTGTCCAACTTCTGCTGCGTCATGGCCGGCAGGAGGTAACCCATCCGGTTCGCCTCGAGCCACAGTGCGAGCTCGAGCTGATTCGACGGCACCGTTTCGAAATAGTTCGTGCGGTCGAGCCAGGTCGATCCGTTCAACGTGCCGCCCGCTCGCTGCACGAGCTCGAAGTGCTCGTTCGCGCCGACACTCGCCGATCCCTGGAAAAGCATGTGCTCGAACAGATGCGCGAAGCCGGTTCGCCCACTGCGCTCGTTCGCCGAACCGACGTGATACCAGAGATTGACTGCGACGATGGGCGCGGTATGGTCCTCGGAAAGGGTGACGAACAACCCGTTGGGCAGCGTGAACGTCTCGATCGGTATTTGCATCGCGATGGGAGCTCTGATGGTCTGGCCCGATGTCGGGCCGATGCGCGAGCGTCGCACCTCTCGCGCCAAACGGGAGCGGGGCGCGCCAGTGGGCACGCCCCGCTCGTCCACTCTCGGTCGATCCTACGGCGTGGGCGGCGCGCCCAGCACGTCGCGTACGTCACGGATGATGATCTCGCCCGGCTTGAGCGCGCGAAGCCCTGGTTCGATCGTCTTGCGATCTCCCACGACCACGATGGTCAGCTTGTCCGGATCGACGTACTGCCGCGCCACGCGCTGGACGTCCGCCTGAGTGACCGCCCCATACTGCTGCACGGCGGTCGCGTAGAAGTCGAGGGGAATCCCGTAGGTGAGGAGCGGTAGAAATTCACTCGCGATCCCCTCGGTGGTCTCGAAGTTCGCCGGAAGGCCCAGCTGGAGATACCGCTTCGCCTTTGCCAGCTCGTCCGAGGGAACGGTGTCGCGGATCGCGCGCAGCTCCTTGATGAACTCGATCAGCGCCGAGTCTGTCTTGGCCGTCACGATCTCGGCACTCGCGATGAACGGGCCCGCCGACCGCCGCAAGCCGAAGCCCGATCCCGCGCCGTACGTATAGCCATGAGTCTCGCGCAAATTCTGATTCAAGCGGCTCGTGAACGCTCCACCGAGAACCGTGTTCATCACCTGCAATGCGAAGTAGTCGCTCGTCGAACGCGGTGCGCCGATACCGCCGAGCCGGAACGAGGACTGCGCTGCGCCTGGCTTGTCTACCAGCACCAGCGTGGTGCCTTTCGCGCCACTCGCCGTGCTGGTCGTCACGGCCGGGACGCTCGCTCGGCTCCACGCGCCGAAAAGCTCGCGCGCACGTCGCTCGACGTCGTTTGGCCGCACGTCGCCGACGACGAGAAGCGTCGCGTTGTTCGGGCGAAAATACGTGGTATAGAAGCGCTGGAGATCTTCGCGCGAAATCGAAGCGACGGACCCCTCGGTTCCCGACAGCGGCCGGCCATAAGGGTGTTGCTCACCGAACACGGCACTGGCGAACGCACGGTCCGCGATCGCCGGTCCGCGATCGCGGACCTGCTGCAGCGCGGTCAGCCGTACCTTGCGTACCCGCTCGAGATCGGCGGTGGGAAAGCTCGGCCGCAAAGCGACGTCACCAAACAACGCGAGCGCGCTGTCGAGCTGCGCCGTCGGTGTGTGCAGTGACACGGTGCTCTGCTCCCATCCACTCGACGCACTGAGCTGCACGCCGAGATAGGCGGCCTGGTCGGCGATCTGAAGCGCCGATCGAGTCGTCGTCCCCTCGGTCAGCATCGCCGAAACTAGCGACGCGGTGCCCATCTTTCCCACCGGATCGGCCTCCCCTCCCGTGCGCACTTCGAGCAGCACGTCGGCAATGGGGAGCTCGTGCTGTTCGATCACGACGATCTTCAGTCCGTTCGGCAGCTCACGTGTCGTGATCTGCGGAAGGTTGAGGGTCGGTGGCGCCCCCAGCGTCGGCGGCTTGGTCAGGTCGACAGTCGCGGCTGTGGTCGGTGGTGGTGCGATCGGAACGGGCGGGGTCGTCGTCACGACCTTCGCGCCGCCACAACCGGCGAGCAGCACGCTGGCGAGCGTGGCAACGTGTCGTGCGCGTGCGATCATGGGAGCGCTCCTCACTTTGCACCTCCCGTCACCATCAGCTGTCGTCGTCCTTCAGGAACCACGGTCAGTACCACCTTCGGTTTGTTGAGGTACTCCCCGGCAACCCGCTGCACGTCGGCCGCCGTGATCTTTTCGTATCGCGCCAGGTCCTGTTGTACGTAGTCTGGCGTTCCCGCCATGTAGTCGTACGATGCGAGCTGGTTCGACTTGCCCAGCACCGAAGCCAGGTTGTCGAGAAAGGAAGCACGACGGCTGTTCAGTGAGCGAGCGAGCTCCCGGGGTGTCACTCCGTCACGGGCGATCTTCCCTATCTCTTCCGTGACGAGCGCCAGCATCCGGCTTGGCAACTGCCCCGGTTTTGGTGTCACGATGATCTGGAAGTAGCCGTCGAGCCGGCCGCTGCTCTGAAATGCGTTGACGTCTTGGGCGACCTGCATGTCGAAGACCAGACGCTTGTACAGCCGAGAGTTCTTGTCTCCGGCGAGCACGTCTGCGAGGACGTCCAGCGCGGCATCGTCGGGATGGAAGATCTTCACCGAGTGCCAGGTCTCGTACAAACGCGGCAGCGTGACCTTGTCTTCCAGGACGAGGAAGGTGTCCCTGGCAACCGCGAAGGCCGGCACCACGGGGCGTTCCGGCGATTTTGCTCCGCGCGGGATGCTGCCGAAGTAACGCTGCACCCAGGTCAGCGCGGAATCCCGGTTGAAGTCCCCGGCGATCACCAGTGTCGCGTTGTTCGGCGCGTAGTAGGTGCGGAAGAAATCCTTGACGTCATCGAGTGATGCCGCGCTGAGATCGGTCATCGATCCGATCGTCGTCCAGTGGTATGGGTGCGCAGCGGGAAAGAGCGCCGCCATGATCGTCTCCCCTGCCCGCCCGTATGGGGTGTTGTCATAGCGCTGGCGCCGTTCGTTCTTCACCACGTCGCGCTGGAGATCGAGCTTGGCCTGGTCCATCACGGGGAGCAAGCGCCCCATCCGGTCCGCGTCGAGCCAGAGCGCAAGAGGAAGCGCGTTGGACGGAAGCACCTCGTAGTAGTTCGTCCGATCGGTGGTCGTCGAGCCGTTGTTGTCTGCACCGACGGCCTCCAGCCATTTGTCGAACTGTCCGACGGGAACGTTTTGCGAGCCCATGAACATCACGTGCTCGAACAGGTGGGCAAACCCCGTCCGTCCGGGCTTTTCGTCGCCGGATCCCACGTGATACCAGGTATTGACCACGACGATCGGCGTGGAATGGTCCTCGTGCAGGATCACTTCGAGGCCGTTGGCGAGCGTGGTCTTCTCGAAGCGGAGCTTTGGAACCCCTGGCGCGCTCGCCGTCTGCTGTGCCGCGAGCGGCACCGCGAGGCCCATGATCGACATTAATGCGCAAATAGATACTAAAGATCGGGTCTTCACCGGATGTTCCTCTCGAGGATGAACGCCAAGGGAGCTTTCACCGATTCACTGAGAGCATACTTCCATCGCTCGCTCGGGCTCGCGGCGATGGGACTCGTCGGCGTCGGAGAGGCGTAGGGTTGCAACCCGTGCCGGCGAGCAAGAATCGTCAATCGAAGCATGTGGAAGGGATCACTCACGAGCAACACGTCGCGGCGTCCCTGCCCGCCCATCAGCGCCGCGACGCCCGCCATCGACTCACTGGTGGTGCGCCCCTCGGTCTCCAGCAGGATCTTCTGGGAGGGCACGCCCCGCTGCACGGCGTATCGCTGGCTCACCGCAGCTTCGCTCGTCGTGTCTCCGGTCCCGGTGCCACCGGTCACGATCATGATCGGCGCCAGACCTCGATGCCAGAGGTCGATCGCGTGATCGAGCCGGGCTCTCAGTACCGGTGAGGGACGGCCCACGTACTGCGCCGCGCCGAGAACGACGATCGCGCCGACCGGACGCGACTGGTCATGTCGCTCCCACACCAGCACGGCGACCAGCGATGCCGTCCAGACGAGAAGTAGCAACCCGAGCCCCGCCAGCGCGAGGCGCGCGAGAAACGGGCGCGAGGAACGCATTCATCGCAAGGTAGTGGTCCATCGCTCGCAGGCGAAAGTCGTGCTCCGACCCGCTCACTCCGCGAGTCCGAGGAGCCCGAGCCAGAAGATGTCGAAGCTGACGCGTGGATCGCGAGATGATCCGCTCGCGACGTCGAGTGCGAGTCCATCGGTGAACGCCACCGTGGCTTCCGCCATCAGTTCCGGCGGAAGGCGCGGTACGAGGTCCAATTGCCCGAAGAGATATGCCACCGTTTGCGCGGCACTTTGGCGCCGGTGGTCGGCAACGGTGCGGGACGCGTCCCGTATCGCCTCCTCGCGAACCAAGGCGAGCGCTCCCAGGCTGGCCAGTTCGCCGCGTCGTAGCTCTTCACTGAGCCAGTTCCACAAGGCATCGAGACAGCTCACGGCTCCGACTTCGTCGACGGCCGCTCGCTCGCGAATGATCAGTCGGGCGCCGATGCGCTCCACGATCTCGGCGAGCAGGGTCGCTCGGTCACGATAGTGATAGTGAAGCAGCGCCTTGCTGACCCCGGCCTCCATCGCGATTGCCGCCATGCTCGCGTCGGCGATGCCGTCGCGTGCGATGCAGCGAGCGCCGGCCTCCACGATTCGTGAGCGGGTATCCGTGGCTCCCGATCCGCTGGACGGGTGCTCGATCACAATTTGACTTTCTGGTGACGCTCCGGAGCGACGACCGACGGATATCCCGCATCGCGAAGCTGAGCCGCGAACGCATCCTGCGCGTCCACCTCGCCGTGCACCAGATAGATGTCGGGCGCGGCGGCACCGTTGCGTACCCGGTCGAGCCACGCCTGGAGCTCATGACGGTCCCCATGAGCGCTATACCCGCCGAGCACTTCCACCTGGGCGCGAAGTGGGATCTCTTCGCCCAAGACTTTCAGCATCGGGGCGCGCTCCACGATTCGACGCCCGAGTGTGTGCTCTGCCTGGAAACCCACGATCAGGATCGTCGTTCTCGGGTCTGCCGCATTGTGCGCCAGGTGATGGAGAATACGACCCGCCTCGGCCATGCCCGACGCGGCGATGATCACCATGGGGCCATGCTGCGCGTTCAGCGCCTTCGATTCGCTCGCATCTCTCGTGTAGCGCGCGAGCGAGAACTTGAAGAGCTCCTGGACTTTCTGAACGAGGTCCTCCGTCCGATCGAAGATCTCCGGGTGCATCGCGAACACCGTCGTCGCATCGATCGCGAGTGGACTGTCGATATAGATGGGGATTTCCGGAATCTTCCCTTCACGCGCCAGAATGTGCAGGTCATACACGAGCTCCTGAGTCCGGCCCACGGAGAACGCCGGCACGAGCACCTTGCCCCCTCGAGCTGCCGTCTCGGTAATCACCTTCGCCAGCATGTCGCGCGCGCCTGCGACCGGTGGGTGATCGCGATTGCCGTAGGTGGACTCGAGCAGCACCACGTCCGCGCCCGTGGGCGGGTTGGGGTCTCGGATGATCGGTAGGCCGTTTCGTCCGACGTCGCCCGAGAACACGATCCGCTTGTGCGCGCCGTTCTCCACACAGTCCAGGGCGATCGAAGCGGAGCCAAGGATATGGCCTGCGTCGGTGAATGTGGCACGAACACCCGGTACCACGTCGAACGCGGTGTCATATGGAAGGCCGACCATCCGTTCGACCGCGGTCGTCGCGTCGCGCATGCTGTACAGCGGCGCTGCCGCCGCTTTGTTCCGGCGCGCCAGGAACTCCGCGTCCTTCTCCTGGATGTGCGCCGAGTCGGCGAGCATCACGGCGGAGAGGTCGCGCGTGGCGGCGGTACAATAGATCGGCTTGCGATAGCCGTTCGCCGTCAACAATGGCAGGCGTCCCGCGTGGTCGATGTGCGCATGCGAGAGCACGACGGCATCGATTTCACGCGTGTCGATCGGAAGCGCGGCGTTCTTCTCCCGAGTTTCACTGCGACGTCCCTGGAACATCCCGCAGTCGAGGAGGATCGTCTTCCCATTGATCCGGAGGATGTGACAGGACCCGGTGACCTCACGGGCCGCACCAGCGAACTCGATCTCCATGTGTTGCGGTCGGTGGAGGGATGCGAAGCTGTATGGAAGGGCGGGGACGGTCGCTAGGCGCGGCACGGTGAGTCATCGCACGCGGCAGGGTCGAGCCGGCAATCTCAGACGTCGATGTCGCCTGGACGCTCGAAGACGAGTGTCACTCGATGTTCGTCCTGCGACATCATCGCAGGGCGCCATCCGCTGCGGCTTCGCTCGTTCAGCAGATCGGTCAGCGCGTCCTCATCGTCGCGCGCGTGGCGCGAGAGACGAAGCATGACGGCTTGGTATTCTTTCATGCGCGCGAAGTTAGTAGCTTCTGCCCCATGGACACCACCCCCGCCTTCCCTACACTACGCATCGTCTCCCACCCGCTCGTACAGCACAAGCTCTCCATCCTGCGCGCGCGCGACACGCCGACGAAGATCTTTAAGGAACTGGTCGACGAGATCGCTACGCTCATCGCCTATGAAGCGACCAGCGCGCTACAGTTGGAGCCTGCTTCCGTGGACACGCCGCTCGAGCGCACCACGGGTATGCGAGTCAGCGGAAAGAAGATGACGCTCGTGCCCATCCTCAGGGCGGGCCTCGGGATGGTCGAGGGAGTCGCCCGCCTCGTGCCCTCTGCACGCGTCGGGCACATCGGACTCTATCGCGATCACGACACCCTCGAACCGGTCGATTACTACTTCAAAGTTCCCGGCGACGTCGGAGAGCGCGACTTCTTTCTCTTGGATCCGATGCTTGCCACCGGGGGGAGTGCCGCGGCCGCGGTCTCATCACTGAAACGCGCGGGCGCGTCCCGTATCCGGCTTCTCTGCCTGGTTGCGGCACCAGAGGGGGTTCGTCGTCTCGCCGACGCACATCCCGATGTCGTGGTGTACTGTGCGGCGCTCGATCGGGAGCTGAATGGGCAGGGCTACATCCTCCCGGGCCTCGGCGACGCCGGCGATCGACTGTTCGGCACGCGGTAAGCACGAACGGGGACGACAAAGGGCATCCGCTGGCCGGATGCCCTTCTCACTATGCCGATGGATTGAACGAGGAGCGCTAGCCGAACCACTCCCGCGGGCAGTCGCGCTGTTGCCGAGCCGCGTCCACCACCCACTGCTGGGTGGCCAGATCGGTGATCTCCCCCGGTACTGTGTCGAACCAGGCCGTCGCCTGTCCAATGTCTCCTACGCGTCGCCAGAGTTCTCCGATGAGATACGTCAGCACCGCGCGCTCTTCACGTGAGACGCCATCGAAGCTCGCCAGCGCCTCCTCGAACTTCCAGGCGGCCTTCCGGCGGAAGAATCGCTCCGCTTCAGTGTCCGCCTCATCGACACAGCACCATGCGGCACGCAGGAGGAGATCGGCAACGTGTCGCGCATCGAGACCTTGCCACTCCGCCACCTTGGCCGCGGCCTCGTATTTCTCCGAGCCAGGGACGGATCCGGTTGAGATCTGCGGCGCGAGCTCATTCCACACATGCTCGCGTAGCCCTGCCGTGACGTCGGTCTCCTCCGTGAAGTCGCGTTCCGCTCCGGAGTAGCCACAGCGATTGCACATGTGAATCAGGAAGGGCAGCGGTTGTGTCCCGGCGGCTCGCTCGTGAAAGTCCGTTCGCTTCCCCCCGAACGAATTCGTCGAGATCACCTGCTGCGACTTGAACCGAGTGTCGCAGATCGGGCAGCGCAGTTCGATCTGTTGTAGCGTCGTCATCTCCCCTTCCCTCGCCGACTTCGCAGAACGCTGTGGGTCTCACGCCTCTGCAAAGGAAAAATTCGTGCCACTCGCGCCTGATCGGGACGACGCATGCTCCGCACATCGCAGACGCGGATCGATGACGGCGGCACGACATGCTTGCATTGGTCTCTTGTTCGACTCACCAGCCGCCGCTATCATTCCGCGTCCAATGCGCCCGCATTTTGGCGCTCCCGTCGCTGATGGGACACTGCGCTGCCTCCCGCAGGTCGCTTCCCGGTCGAATGCTGATCAACCTGCTACCTGATTTCTTCGCCGTTCTCGATAGCACCGATCGCGTCGCAGCCTACCAGCGCTACTTCGAAGCCAACCGTCGTCTCCTCGAGCCTTACTGGCACAACTACGTTGTCGATCCTGATGGGCCGCACTTTGGAGACGTCGCCCGTGCGACGGCTTTGGCGGAACGATCGGATCTGAGAGAGATGCTCGAGCGTACCGATGTCGTTGCGCTCGCACGATCGACCGAGCAACACTGCGCGCGGCTGTTGGAACAGGACATCGACGTCGACGTCGTTTTGATGATCGGTGTCGGAGCAGCGAATGCGGGTGAGTTGGTCGTCGACGGAAAGGGAGTCGCTTTCGCCTGTCTGGAGCACTTTACCTCGGTCGCGAATCCCGAGACCCAGGGGCTCGGCCTCGACCCTGAGTTGATCCCGCTCTGGTTGGCACATGAGTTCGCTCATGCCGTCCGGTACACCTCGCCAACTAGTCGAAGCGAGCTTCGGCCGATCATCGAGGAAGCAGGCGGCAGCTACAGCTACTGGGAAACGGGACGACTCGCATCGCTTCGGGAGCTGCTCTCCAACGAGGGGCTCGCCGTTCACGTCTCGCAGTCAGTAAGCCCCGGTCACGCGCCGTGGGAGTACTTCGGCTTCGGTCGTCGGCAGTATGCACGCGTGCGCGAGCTCGAATCTGTCATCGTGCGTGCGGTGAGTGAGGACCTGGATCGCGCCGGTCTGGGCCTTCGGCTGCGCTACCTCTCGGGAGGAATGAGCGATGAGGCACGCACAGTCGATCGCTATGTGCTTCCCGAAAGGAGCGGGTATTTCCTCGGCGCTCGGATGGTAGAGGCTGCTGTGGCCGAGCGAGGCCTTTCGTGGGCGGTCAGAGCGAGTGCGCAGGAGCTCGAGGCGCTCGCTCGGGCAGCTGCCGCCACGGCATGACCATCCGCTGACCTACTTGCCCACACAGAACTGACCGAACACGACGTCGAGCACATCGTCCGTCGTGACGACACCGATCAGCTCCGTCAACGCTTCGGCTGCCATCCGAACGTGAATCGCGGCGATGATCGAGGGAATGGATCCCTCACGCACCACGTCCAAAAAGGTCGATAGCTCCTCTGCCGCACGGCTCACTGCTGCGCGATGACGCGCACGGGTGAGCCCTGGGCCGTCTACTTGGGCTTCGACCCGCATCGCGATGAGTTGGGAATCGACCGCGTCGAGCAAGCGCTGCAGCCCCTCACCCGTGCGTGCGCTGACCGCAACGGATGGACCCGCCAACGGGGCCATTTCGTCGCCATTTGCTACCAAATCGTGCTTGGTCAGTACGCTGAGCACCGGCGACGAGCTCGACGCGCGCACGATTGTCGTGACCCGCTCCACCGCGTCCGGCGTCTCCCCGCATGCGAGCACCAGCGCTGCATGTTCGAGGTATCGCTCGGATGTCTCGATTCCGAGGCGCTCCAATCTGTCGGTGGTCTGCCGAAGACCGGCGGTATCGACGAGGCGCAGCGGCCACTGCGGTCGATCGAGGACCGCTTCGATTGCATCCCGTGTGGTGCCGGGAATGTCGGTGACGATTGCGCGCGCTTCGCCGAGCAGCGCGTTGAACAGGGTCGACTTTCCCGCGTTCGGCGCTCCGGCGAGCACCACGAGGGCTCCTTGGTGAACCAGCGTTCCACGATCGGCCGTTGCGAGCAACATCTCGACGCCGTGCAACGCTGCGGCTGCCGCGGCGGCGACTCGCTCGGCCGGAATCGGCCCGTCGTCCTCTTCCGGAAAGTCGATGTCGTACGCCAGAAGTGCCTCGACGTCGAGAATCCGCCGACGGAGTGCATCGACTCGCCGGGTCAGTTCGCCGTCGAGCTGGCGCAGTGCCTGGCGGTGTGCCGCGCTCGAACGAGCGTCGATCAAGTCACCGACGGCCTCCGCTTGCAGCAGATCGAGCTTGCCATTGAGGACGGCGCGCCGCGTGAACTCGCCTGGCTGCGCTTGCCGTGCCCCGCCCTGGATCGCGGCTGCGAGAATTTGCGCGGGAGCAAGCGCGCCACCGTGACCCGTGATCTCGAGGAGATCCTCACCCGTGAACGAGTTGGGCGTACGATAGAGGACGGCGACCACGTCGTCGATGACGAGGTTCGTATCGGGGTCGACGACTTTCGTATGGA
>Ga0308175_100000969_pt1 | contig 19058 bp, 15 predicted proteins | sample PhyCR1_3_FD_203893 | JGI IMG/M metagenome (GOLD analysis project Ga0308175, IMG submission 203893) | Soil microbial communities from UC Gill Tract Community Farm, Albany, California, United States - DLSLS.C.R1 | ecosystem: Environmental > Terrestrial > Soil > Agricultural land | place: USA...
GAAATCCGGGGGGCGGTATAACTGCGCTAAACAGACGGAGGAGACACGATGAGAAGGCGATTCGCGGCAGTTGCTGTGGCGGCGGTGGTGGCCTGGTGCGTGGTTCCACTTCGGGCCGCGGACCAGCCCGGCCAGCACGCCGAGACGTTTGAGAAGCAGGTCCCCGTCCGATTCGACTACCTGCTGTTTCTGCCGCAGGACTACGGCAAAGATTCGGCGAAGAAGTGGCCGCTGATCGTGTTCCTGCACGGGTCTGGGGAGCGGGGGACGGACGTGAACCTGGTGAAGAAGCACGGGCCGCCGAAGATCGTGGAGAACAAGCCGGATTTTCCGTTCGTGGTGGTGTCGCCGCAGTGCCCGCCGAGCAAATCGTGGAACTCGTTCGAGCTGAACGCGCTGCTGGACGACGTGCTGGCCAAGTACCACGTTGACAAGGACCGCGTGTACCTCACGGGGCTGTCGATGGGCGGGTTCGGCACGTGGGCCTGGGCGATGCAGTCGGCCGACCGCTTTGCCGCGATCGCGCCGATCTGCGGCGGCGGCGACCCGACGATGGTGCGGCGCCTGAGGGACATGCCGGTGTGGGTGTTCCACGGCGGGGCGGACCCCATAGTGCCGGTGGAGCGCAGCCGGACCCTTGTGGAGGCGCTGAAGGAGGCGGGAAATACAAAGGTGAAGTACACCGAGTATCCCGGCGTCGGGCACGACTCGTGGACGAAGTCGTACGACAACCCGGAGCTTTACGACTGGTTCCTGTCGCACAAGCGGAGCGACCGGCCGGCGGGCGAAGGCGAGCGCGGCAAGCGGCGGCCGAAGGCGGAATCGAAGAAGGGGTGACGTTCGCACCAAGCCGGAGACGAAGATGGTGACCCGCAGGCGATTTCCGTCTGGACTTGGTGTTGTCCTGTATTCTGCAATCGTTTTCGCAAATGCGGCGATTGCGGAGGACGGCCCATCGCTGAAGGTGCTTGGGCAGTTCACCGCGGCCGACGTGCCGAAGGCGGGTCCGGCCGAGGCGGGGCCGACGACGCGCACGTGGTGGGACCCGGCGACGAATCCGTCGGCCGACTCCGGCGAGCCGCCCGGGCGCGGGCTCGCGCAGCACCCGATGCTTTACGCCGGCGAGGGGTACAACACGCTGTTCCTGATCGACGGCGGCAAGGTGGTCTGGACGTACTCGTCGGGGCGCGGCGGGGAGATCGACGACGTGTGGCTCATGTCCAACGGCCACATCGTGTACACGCGGCAGAATTTTCTGGAGGAGGTCACGCCCCAGAAAAAGGTTGTCTGGCATTACGACGCGCCGGCCGGCACGGAGATTCATACCTGCCAGCCGATCGGGCTGGACAAGGTGCTGTTTGTGGAGAACGGGCTGCCGCCCAAGGCGGTGCTGTTTAACAAGGGCACCGGCAAAGTGGAGATGGAGCACGCGCTGCCGGCCGCGAGCGATACCGACCGCAAGACGGTCCACCCGCAGTTCCGCCGGTTTCGGATGACCGGAGAGGGCACCTATCTCGCGGCGCACCTGAACATGAATAAGGTGGTGGAGTACGACAAGGACTTCAAGGAGATCTGGTCGTACGGGATCCCCTCGCCGTGGGCGGCCGTGCGGCTGCACAACGGGAATACGCTCATCAACGATGAGAAGGACCGGCTGGTGCGCGAGGTGAACCGCAAGGGTGAGACGGTATGGGAATTTAAGCAGTCGGAGCTGCCGCCGGGGATTGTGCAGCGGAACAATCAGACGGCGGACCGGCTGGCGAATGGGAATACGATCATCTGCTCGTCAACCGCCGGGGCGAAGGGGGCGGACCGGATCAAGGTGGCCCAGGTAATCGAGGTCACGCCGCAGAAGAAGGTGGTGTGGGCGCTGCGGGACTGGAAGGACCTGGGGCCGGCTACCACGGTCCAACTGCTCGACGAGCCGGGCATTCCGGAGGTGCCGGGGGACCTGCAACGCTAGCGCCGCAGCGGCGCACCCCGCATCGTCTACGTCGGCAGCATTCGGCCGAAGATCTTGCCCTGGTACCAGAACCTCTCCGTCCGCAACGCGCCAACGTATTGCGGAATTACCTCGTGAACCAGGCTGCCGCCGTGCATGGGGTGAATCCTTCGAAGGTCCATCCGCTGGAGCCTGTCCACCACCTGCAAGACCGGGTCGGCGGCGGCAAAGATGCCGACTTCGCGGTACAGTGCGCACATCTCCTTGCCGAGGTTTTCGTGCACGACCGGCGGCTGCTCGCCGGGCTGGATGAACAGGTCCGCCGGGAACAGCGCCTGCGTCGTCTCGTCTACGATCATCATCGAATCCCAGTGGTGGACGTGCGGCGTTTCGAGGAAGCGCAGGCGGTGTCGGCCGAGGTCGATGACGTCGCCGTCGCGGACGCCGGTGACCGGGCCGGCGTAGTCCCAGCCGGAGAGGTTCAGGACCTTGCCGGCCTCGCTGCAGACCAGGGTCGCCCGCGGCGCCGCGGCGACGAAGCGGCCCATCCCGCCGCACTCGTCGGCCTCGAAATGGGGAACGACGACGTACGCCAGCTTCGCCGGATCGAGCACCTGCTTCACCATGTCGCGCACGCGCTCGAAGGCGAAGTGCGGGCCGGTGTGGATGAGCGCCGGGGCGTCGTCGGCGATGAGGAATTGGTTGAAGGAGATGGCGAACGCGGGGTCGAAGGTGGAGATGCGGTAGATGCCTTCGCCGACTTCGTCGATGCGTGTCTTTGCGTCCATGGAGATTCTATCCTTGTTGGTTGATGGGAATCAGCGGAGGGGAACAATACCGGAAGGCTGAACGTGCCGAGCAAGCCTGGCCGCTAAATGGATGAGGAGTTTCGTCTATGTGAGGGATCGGTACATCGCGATCGGCGTGAACGACACCGCCGGGAACGCCGGGGCGCTGGCCATGCGGAAGGCGTTGTTCATCAGCAGGGCGATCTGCTCGAACGCGTCTTCCATTTTATTGCCGGTGGGGATCGGCTGGGAGCCGGCGGCGGGGTTCGGCGCGTTGACTTGGCCGAGAACGGTCCATCCGGCATCCACCTCGATGCCGTACTTCTGGCTGAGTGCGGCGGGGGAGTCGTAGAAGTGCTCGACGGCGGCGGAGCCGGCGAGGACGGCCCGCGGCTGCTCGGCGGGGCTGGGGCGGAGCTTGACGCGGACGACCTCGCCGTAGAGCCGCGAGATCGAGGCGCCCAGCTCATCGGCCTTGAACTCCTCGACCTTGGCGATGGCCGACTGGTTCTCCATGCTGCGCTGCTGGAGCTGCGATTTGCTCATCCGCCGGCCTTCGTCGCTGCTCTTCAGCGCCTCCATTTCCATTTTGCTCATCCGCTTGAGCACGGCCGGCAGGCCGCCCAAGGCCAGGGAGAGCCACGAGAAGTCGAGAAGGCGGATGGCGCCGGTGGCCCGGAGGAGCCGCCCGTCGGTGAAGGCTTCGGGGGTCCAGTTGGCGAAGTCGAAGGCGGGGCCGATGTCCAGCGGCTGGCGGGCGTGGAGGGCGGTTTCGAGGGAGGCGAAGAGTTGTTCGAACCCGACGCGGTCGGGAGACTCGCCGGCGGACCCGCGTTCGACGCCGAGCTGCGCCGCCAGCGACAGGACGCGCGGCGTGTCGAGGTAGATGAACTCCCGAAGGGATTGGGATTCGATTTGGGCGGGCATGGGCGTCCGGTCTATTTCGTCTTGCCCGCTTGATCCTTGGGGCCGCGGACGGAAACGAGGTAATCGACGATGTCCTTGGCCTGCTGGTCCGTGACGGGGGCTCCATACGTCTTGCGCATCTTGTCCACCTCGGCCGTCCAGGTCTCGCGGGAGAAGGTTGGCTGCATGAAGATGTATTGGGTGGTGTGGCAGAGGACGCAGGCGGCGTTCACCGCCTCGCGGCCGGGGCCGGGGGGGAGCTTGACGTCGGCGACGGGGAGTGTGATGGATTTGGTGCCGGGGGCGGATTCGGCGGGCGGCTGTTTTGGCTGTGGCTCTTGCTGCGGTGATTGTTTGGGCTGCTTTTGCTGGCCGGGTTCGGCGCTGCACGAGGCACCCAATACTGAAAGGGCTGCCCCTAAAGCGATGAGGGTAATGCGGTTCATGACGTTCCTTTTGAGGCACGGGCTGGTAGCCCGTGCTACGTGCGCTATGCCACGGTGACGGTGACGGATTCGACGATGTTTCTGCCGTAGCCGGCGCGGTTCCAGATAGGAGTGGTGGGCTGGGTTTCGCCGGCGTTGCTGGTGGCGCGGGCCATGAGGGTGTAGCTGCCGGAGCCGGACGGGCGCCACGGGTGCTTCCAGACGCGCCAGGAGTATTTGCCGAGGTCCTGGCCGATTTTGGCGTCGGACCACGTTTTACCGCCGTCGGTGGAGACTTCGACTTTTGCGATGCCGCTTCCGGAGTCGAATGCGACGCCGGCGATCTCGTGCTCGCGGCCGGCTTCCATGCGCGTCCCGGTCTCCGGCAGGGCGAACATCGACCGCAGCGGCATCTTCGTGATCGGCACGGTGTCCTTGGCCAGTTCCTTTGGCGATTCGGCCATCCGCGGGTTGTTCGGGACGCGGTACGACTTGGCCACCCAAAAGCCGGCGAAGGGCTTGTCGAGGACGTTGATCTCCTTGAGCGTCTTGACCCAGTAGGTGCCGAACCAGCCGGGGACGATCAGGCGCAGCGGGTAGCCGTTGAGCATCGGCATCGGCCGGCCGTTCATTTCGTACGCGACCAGGCAGTCGCCGCCGAGCGCGTGGTCGATCGGGACGGACTTGGCGAAGGGGGCGACGGTGGGCAGGGGGGCGTGGTCGAGGCCTTGGAAGCTCACGTCCACGGCGCCGGCCTTGACGCCGGCCTTGTTGAGCAGGTCTTTGAGCCACACGCCGGTCCAGCGGGCGTTGCCGCAGGCGCCGTTGCCCCATTGGCCGCCCGGGACGCGCGGCTCGGAGAAGCTTCGGGAATTGCCGGAGCACTGGTTCACCGCCACGATCGACGCCGGCTCGAACTGCTTGCGCAGGTCCTCCAGCGACAGGTCCAGCTCGTTGTTGACGTGCCCGGCCACGCTCAGGCCGAACGTCTCGGCGTTGATGCTCGTGGGGATGATGCTCAGGTGCCAGCGGACGAAGAACGCGTCGTTCGGCGTGAGGTCCTGCGTGAAGTATTTGACCGGCGTCTCCAGCTGCGGTGGGCGATCGGTCAGGAGGATCAGGTCGGTCTTTTCGGGAAAGCGCGCCATCGGCGCCCCGGCTTGGCCGGGGCCGCGGGGGGCGAGCGGGTCCACCAGGTCCGCGGCGGCAGCTTCATTACGGGCGAACGGCAATGCCGCGCTCGCGCCCGCGGCGGCGGCGAGGCGGAGGAAGGACCGGCGATCGAGGCCGCGCGGCGTCGCGTCTGGGTTCAGCCACTCAAATCCGGTGAATCGGCCGCGTCTGCTGGGCATGCGCACTCCAGTGAGGTGATCGAGATTTCGGCGACCAGGAAGATCGTCCGTAGTCGTGTGAAGGGAGTCTAACGGGGCGTGCGGGACTGACAAGGGGCGCGCAAGCATGGGGGCACATGCAACGGCTTCGCGAGATCCGAGCGGATTCTTGCGGGAAAGCACCCTCACCGCTGCCCTGCCCGGAGGGAGAGCGGGGAAGCCGCTCAATGTGCCGTGGGCCGTGTGTGGCCGTCGCGTTTGTAGGTGGACAGAAGGTCGGTCAGTTGCTTCACGACCTCCGGGTGGTCGGCGTAGAGGTTCTTCTGCTCGGCGGGGTCGGCGGCGAGGTTGTAAAGCTGGCCGGCGGGGTCGCCCTTCTTTGCCTTGACGTTGGCCGGCTGGGAGAACCCGCCGCTGCCGAGGTGGGGGATGAGTTTCCAGTCCCCGCGACGAATGGCGATCACGCCGCGCGAGGATTCGTGCACGATCGCGTCGCGGACGGGGTGGTCGAGCTTTCGTCCCAGGAAAACGGGCGAGATGTCGAAGCTGTCCTCGCCGGCGCCGTCCGGCAGGGACTGGCCGCTTACGGCGGCGAAAGTTGCCATCATGTCGGTGAAGCAGATGACCTGTTGATTGCTCGATCCCGCCGCGATTTTGTCCTTCCATCGAGCGATGAACGGCATGCGATGGCCGCCTTCCCAGGCGTCGCCTTTCATCCCGCGCCAGGGGCCGGCGGAGCGGTGGCCGTACTTTTGCGCGTCCTGTTCGTACCAGACGGGCCCGTTGTCGCTGGTGAAGAAGACGACGGTGTCGGCGTCATGGCCGGATTGCTCAAGGGCGGCCATGACCTGGCCGACGGCGTCGTCCACCTCCATCGTGTAGTCGCCGTACATGGATGCCCCACTCTTACCGCGGAACTTTTCCTGCGGCAGCCACGGCGTGTGCGGCGCCGGCAGCGCGACGTACAGGAAGAACGGCTGCGGCGTGCCCTTGCGGGCATTTACGAATTCGACGGCCTTGGCGGCGATCGTCGGCAGCACCTGCTCGTGCTTGAAGTCCGGCGCGATCGCCCCGCCGCGCCAGAACGCCCCCTGGATCGGGCTCCAGCCGGGGCTGTTGTGGTCGCCGATCTTCTCCGACGCCGGCTGCACCGCGCGGTCGTTCTGAATGAAAAAGTACGGCGGAATGTCGAGCGACGCGTGCAGGCCGAAGAAGGAGTCGAAGCCGCGATCGACCGGCCCGCCGCGGAACGGCTTGGAGTATTCGAAGCCGCCGCGCCCGCCGCCGTCGAAGCTCTGGTGCCACTTGCCGACCATTCCCGTGGCATAGCCGGCCTGCTTAAGCAGCGAGGCTATGGTCATGCGCCCGGGCTCGATGAGACTTTCGGTTGCGAAGTTGCGCGTCAGGCGCATGGGGTAGCGGCCGGTGAGCAGGCCGTAGCGGCTCGGCACGCACACCGCCGCCGGCGCGTGAGCGTCGGTGAAGCGCATGCCCTCCGCCGCCAGCCGGTCGATGTTCGGCGTCGGGATCTTCGACTGCGGGTTGAAGCAGTGCGGGTCGCCGTAGCCCATGTCGTCGGCGAGGATGAAGAGGATGTTCGGCCGCTGCGGCGCGGCGGGTTGGGCTTGCACCGCCGCATGAACGGCGACGACGATTCCTAGGAGTATTCGTGCCTTCATCGGTTAAATCCCCGGCGGCCGGGCGGCCTTGGGGCCGTCCTTGAGCAACTGCTTCATGTCCGCGACGGTCTGGGCGAATTTGGGATCCTTCGCCAGGTTGAAATACTCCTTCGCGTCCTGCGTGTGATCGTAAAGCTGCGTGCTCCCGTCCGGCCACTCGAGATACGTGTATTGCTCGGTCCGCACGCCGTGGCCGAGTTGGGTGCGCGCCGTCCGCGGTCCCGTGCCGCGGGTGACGACGGTGAAGACGGCCTTCTTCCACGGGCGGGCGGGGTCGGCCAACACCGGGGCGAAGCTCAGCCCCTCCAGCCCGGCCGGGTTCGACAACCCGCACAGGTCCGTCAGCGTCGGGAAGATGTCCACGAACTCCACCATCCGCGCGCAGGCGGCGCCGGACTTGGCGCCGGGGGCGGCAACGATCAGCGGCGCCCGGGCGGATTCCTCCATGATGCTCGACTTCGCCCAGAAGCCGTCGTGCTCGCCGAGGTGCCAGCCGTGGTCGCCGAGGAAGACGATCACCGTGTCGTCCCAAAGCTTCAGCCGGTCCACGGCTTCCAGCACGCGACCGACCTGGGAGTCCATGAAAGTCGTCGCGGCGTGGTAGTGGGAGATGATCTCCTTTTTCTGGATTTCCTGCAGGTCGGGGAAGTATTTGGGCGGGTGGGCGATCGCGGGGATCGACTTGGAGTGGTCGGTGGGCTCGACCGGCGTCGGCATGTCCGTCGGCGGGTACATCTCGAAATACTTCTTGGGCGCCGTGTGCGGGACGTGCGGCTTGTGGAAGCCCGCGGCGATGAAAAAGGGCTTGTCCTTGCCGGAGTGCTCTTCGAGCAGCTTGACGATCTTGGTGGCGGTGATGCCGTCGGGCTCGTCCTCGTCCTTGTTCTCGGTGGCGCTCCAGCCGAAGGGGACGTTCTCAGGATTTGCGGCGGCGGTCGCCTCGTCGGCGCCCGCGCCTTTCTTGCCCTTCTTTCCCTTCTTGCCGCCCTTCTTCCCCGCCGCTTTGGCGCCGGGGAGTTCGTCCTCGTCCACGCCGCGCATCGGCTCGGCGAAGACGTCCCACTTGATCGAGCCGGGGAAGGAGCCGTGGGCGATCTTGCCAATGCCGGCGGTGAAGTAGCCGTTGGCGCGGAAGTACTCGGGGAGGAACTGGAAGTCCGGCCCGAGCTTGACCCGCGGCTGGGTGGCGTTGCCGAGCACGCCGGTGGTCTCGGGGTAGCGGCCGCTGAGGAATGAGGTGCGGGAGGCGTTGCAAACGGGATAATTGCAGTAGGAGCGATCGAAGCGCACCCCGCGGCTGGCGAGGCGGTCGATGTTCGGCGTCTTGACGACGCCGTCGCCGTAGCAGCCCAGCGAGCAGTTCAGGTCGTCGGATACGATCAGCAGGACGTTGAGGTGCTTGCCGTCGGCTGCGAGCAGGGGCCTGGTCGCGGCGAAGATGAATAACGCCGCCGCCGTCAACGTGTATGCAAGGATTCGGTTGGTCATGAGTGCTCCTCGTTGCGGAGTTTACCGGATCGCTCCCGTGATTAAACTTCCCGGCGTCAACCCAACGCCGCCGCGACGGGAATATTTCCGGCGCGGCTTCGTTCAAAGGACACCCACTATGCGCTCACACGTTACCCTTGCCTTCGTCGCATTGCTCGCCGTCACCGCGTCCGCCCAGGAGGGGGCCGGCACCCCCCGGGCAGGCGCGGCGAAGCGCCCCAACATCCTGTTCTGCATAGCCGACGACGCCTCGGGCATGCACTTCAGCGCCTACGGGTGCAAGTTCTGCAACACGCCGAATTTCGACCGCGTCGGCCGCGAGGGCATCCTCTTCAAGAACTGCTTCACGCCGACGCCCAAGTGTTCGCCGTCGCGGGCGGCGATTCTCACCGGCCGCAATCCGTGGCAAAACGAAGAGGCCTGCGACCATAACGGCGTCTTCCCCGCCAAGTTCAAGGTGTATCCCGACCTGCTCGAGGCCGCCGGCTATTACGTCGGCTTCACCGGCAAGGGGTGGGGTCCCGGCGATTTCGCCAGTGGCGGGTTCAAGCGCAACCCCGCCGGCCCGCAGTTCAGCGATTTGAAGAACAAGCCGCCCACCAGCGGGATTTCGCCGATCGATTACACCGGCAATTTCGCCGCGTTCCTGGATAAGAAGCCCAAGGACAAGCCCTTCTGCTTCTGGTACGGCGGGCACGAGCCCCACCGCAAATACGAGCCCGGCTCCGGCGTTCGTGCCGGCAAAAAGCTCGAAGACGTAACCGTCCCGCCGTACCTGCCGGACACCGACGTCGTCCGCTCCGACATTCTCGATTATGCGCTGGAAATTGAGTGGTTCGACACACACCTCGGCCGGATTCTCAAGAAGCTCGAGCAAACCGGCGAGCTGGACAACACGCTGGTCGTCGTCACCTCCGACAACGGCATGCCCTTCCCGCGCGACAAGGGGCACATCTACGAGGACGCCTTCCACATGCCCCTGGCCGTCCGCTGGGGCAATGCCATCAAGGGCGGCCGGGTGCTGGACGACTTCGTCAGCTTCGTCGACTACGCCCCCACCTTCCTCGAAGCCGCCGGCCTTCAGGTGCACCCGCAGATGACCGGCCATAGCCTCATGAACGTCCTCAAATCCGACGTGAGCAGCGGACAGGCTGATCCTTCGCGCAACCACGTGGTCCTCGGCCGCGAGCGCACGGACATCGGCCGGCCGGGCGACGTCGGCTTCCCCGTCCGCGCAATCCGGACCAAAGACTTCATGTACGCCCACAACTTCAAGCCCGATCGCTGGCCCAGCGGCAACCCCGAGACCGGCTACAAGGACGTGGACGACTCTCCGACCAAGCGGCTGGTCATCGAATTGAAGGACAAGGAGCCGCGCTGGTGGCAGCTCGCCTTCGGCATGCGCGGCCCCGAAGAGCTCTACGACCTCCACAAGGACCCCGCCTGCGTTATCAACTTGGCCGACGACACCAACTTTAAGTCCGTGAAGGAAAAGCTGTGGAACCAGCTCCAGAATACGCTTAAGCAGCAGCAGGACCCCCGCATCCTCGGCAACGGCGACGTCTTCGACCAGTACAAGTACGTCGGCAACTCCGCCGGCTCCTGGGAAAACACGGCGGGCGGCAAGAAAACCGACGCCGCGCCGACCAAGGGCAAAGGCAAAAAGAAAAAGCGCCAGCAGGAGGAGTAGGCTACCTCCCGCCGCCGGCCTGCTGAAAAGGATAGACAGATCCAATCCCCAGGATGCCGGTCAGCGCGTCCAGGGCCGCGCGGCTCTCTTCCAGCAGCTTGGGGTCGGCCAGGTCGTCGGGGTGCAGGCGATCCCGGTAATGCCGCTCCACCCACGCCGTCAGTTCCCCGTAGAGGCGGTCGTCGAGGAACACGCCCTGATGGGCAGCGCCCAACTGCCGCTCGTCCAGCACCACCCGCAGCCGCAGGCACGCCGGCCCGCCGCCGTTGCGCATGCTCTGCCGCACGTCGAGATAATGCACGCCCCGAATCGGGTTGTCATGGTCGGCGACGATCCTTTCGATCACCGCCCGCGCCCGTTCGTGCGACTGGCACTCGATGGGCGCGATCATCGCCATTTCCCCGTTCCCCATCGTGACGAGCTGACAGTTGAACAAGTATGTCTCCACCGCTTCGGCCAGCGGTAATTCGTTCTCGCTCACCTCAATTACGACCAGATCTCCCCCGCACCGCTGCGCAAACTTACTCCGTAGTTCCGCAGTGACGCTCGCCTGATCTGCCCACGCCGCCGCGTGGCACAGGAGGACGTTCTGATTCCCGACCGCCACGACATCATTGTGAAACGCGCCCGCATCAATCGCCTGCGGCGCCTGGCGGGCAAAGACCACCGCCGCTGCGTCGAGACCGTGCAGCCGCGCGAGCGATTGAGAGGCCTCTAAAGTTTGGCGGGCCGGGAATTTGGCCGGCCCCGTGTCGCCGGTGCGACCGGCCGACCTTCCGTAGACGAACATCTCCACCCCCGGTCCCCCATGCGTAGCGCACAATCGCGTGTGGTTCGCCGCCCCCTCGTCGGCGAAATAGCCGGTGGCGGGCAGGGGAGTGTGGTGCACGAATGCTCGTTGCTCTGTGAAGATCCTGCGCAGCACCGCCGCCGTCGTCGCCGCTTCGATGGACCGGTGAAACTGCGTGACCAGGTTGGCCGCGGTGAAATGGACGCGCGCGTCGGACGTGTCGCAGGACGGTGAGACGGTCGCCGCGTTGGCGGTCCACATTCCCGACGCACTACAGCACGAGGCCAGGAGGACCGGGTCCTCCTCCCGTGCTTTCCACAGCACCTGCGCGTCGGTGCCCGTAAATCCCACCCGCCGCAGCGCCGCTACATCCGGCCGCTCCTGCGGCGGGAGCACGGCCTGCTTAAGGTCCAGGTCGCGCAGGAACTTCATCTTGGCCAGGCCCTGGAGCGCCGCCTCCTTCGGATTTGAGATGCTCAGCCGGTGCTTCGTCGCCGCGACGTTGCCGTACGCGAGGCCGGCGTAGCTGTGAGTGGGACCCACGAGCCCGTCGAAATTCACCTCGTATGCCCGGCCCACGGCGCTCATTCCTTCACCCCCGGCAGGAGCTTCTGCGGCATCGTGAGCGTCCGCGCCTCCAGCGACGCCACCGGGTACGAGCAGTAATCCGTCGCCCAATACCCGCTGGGGCGATGGTTTCCGCTCAGTCCGACGCCGCCGAAGGGCAGGGCGCCGCTGGCGCCGGTGGTCTGGCGGTTCCAGTTCACGATGCCGGCGCGAATGCGGCGGAAGAACGTTTCGTAGAGCTCGCGGCTGTCGCTGAGCAGGCCGGCCGCCAGGCCGTAGGCGGTGTTATTCGCCTCCCGGATGGCGGCGTCGAAATCGGGAACACGGATGACCTGAAGCAGGGGGCCAAAGACCTCCTCGTCGGACCGGTCCCCAAGGCCGGTGACGTCCACGACGCCCGGCGTAAGCATCGCCTTCCGTCCCACCGCCTTCATCGCCAACAGAACCTTTGCCCCGCGCCGCAGCAGCTCTTGGTACGCCCCCAGCACCTTGGCCCCCGCGCCCTCCGAAACGACCGGACCCATGAACGGCTCCGGCCGGTCGGTGTACGCACCCACGCGCACGCCGCGGCTCATTTCCACGAGCTTCCCGACAAACGCCTCCCCCTTGCTGCCTTCCGGCACGATGAGCCGCCGCGCGCACGTGCACCGTTGCCCTGACGTGATGAACGCCGACAGCACCGCCTGGTACGCCGCCGCCTCGACGTCCGCCACGTCCCACACCACCAGCGGGTTGTTCCCGCCCATTTCCAGAGCCAGGATTTTGTCCGGGTGATCCGCGGCCGCCCGGTTGAGTGCCTTGCCGACGGCCACGCTGCCGGTGAACAGAATGCCGTCGATCCCCGCGTGTGCCGCCAGCGCCGCCCCGGTCTCCTTCGCCCCCTGGACGAGGTTGACGACGCCCTTGGGCAGCCCGACCTTGTCCCAGAGCTCCACCATCCTCTGCCCGACCATCGGTGTCAGCTCGCTGGGCTTGAAGACCACGGTATTGCCCGCGAGCAGGGCCGGCACGATGTGGCCGTTGGGCAAATGCCCCGGCAGGTTGAACGGCCCAAAAACCGCGACGACCCCGTGCGGTTTGTAGCGGGTTGCGGCAATCGCCCCGCCCGATTCTTTCTCGACCGCTTGCCGCCGCTCGTGGAAAGCCTGGATCGACAGCGGCACCTTGCCCGCCATCGCATCCACTTCGGTCAATGATTCCCAAAACGGCTTGCCCACCTCGCGGCTGATGAGTTCTGCCATCGCTTCACGGTCCGCCTTGACCGCCGCCGCGAAGGCTTCGAGCAACCTGATCCTGTGATCAACGGGCGTGTCCGCCCAATCCGCCGCCGCCGCCCGGGCCGCCGCGACGGCCTCGTTGACCTGCTGCGCGTCGGCCGCCTGTCCCTCCCAGACCGCTTCACCGGTTGCCGGATTGGTGGAAACGAACCGCCCCCCACGCCCCTCTTGCCATTGGCCGTCAATAAAGAGCGACTTCGCTCCCGTCGCTGCCATCGTGGACCTCCGCCAGTGTAATGGCCGACTTCGCCGCCGTTCTCGGGGTCGGGTGCATCAACGCATAGCGCACCGGATCACCCGGCTTCACCCCCAGCGCCGCGGCCACCTCCGCCGTCAGGCGCACGCCGTCGGGGCTGACGGCCAGCGTCCCCTTGCACGCGCGGTAATCATGCCGCGTGTTGGCGATCAGGAAGGTGTCCGACTGGATCGGCTGCCCCGTCACCTCGGCCACCACTTCCCGGACGCTCTCGCGCACGGTGCGGATTTCGTTCAGAGCGCATTTCACCACCGGCCCGCCTTCGAAGATGTCCACCAGCTCGCACGTGCGGAACCCCTCGGCCTCGAGGATCTTCAACGCCGGCCGCGTGTGCTCGTGCACCTGGCCGATCACGTCCTGGGCTTCCTTCGGCAGAAGGGGGATGTAGATGGGGTGACGCGGCATCAGGTCGGCAATGAAGCGTTTGCTCACCACGCTGAGGTAGTCCGCGTCGGGGAAGTCGATGTTGAAGAAGTGCCGCCCGATGGCTTCCCAGAATGCGGAGTGGCCGGTGTCGTCCACGACGCCGCGCATCTCCGCGATCACCATCGGGTCGAAGTAGTCCTTGTGCTCGGCCATGAACAGAAATCGGGACTGGGACAGCAGCCGGCCGTTGCCATCCCTGCGGTACTCGGGCTTGAGGAAGAGGGTGCAGATCTCGCTGGGCCCGTCGTGCTCCTCGTGCAGGTGGAGCACGGGGATTTCCTTGCGGACGCCGAGGTCCTTGGATTCGTGGACCGAGATTTCGATTCGATAGGTGTAGAACGGCTCGAAGCCGCCGACCTTGCTGGCGATGCCGCAGGTGCCGACGATCTGTGTCGTCTCCAGGTCCTCCATCACGAAGAGATAGCCTTCGCCCTTGGGCGGGTGCTCGTCCACCAGCGCTTCGAAGCCGCGCTCGGACTCGCGGATGCGGCGGCGCAGCAATTTCGTATCCCGCGGCAGGGTGGTTAGGCCGTACCCGGTGAGGCGCGCGATCGCCTCCAACTGCCCCAGGTCGTTCATCGTGATGGGCCGGATGACTACCATTACCGGGCTACCTGCTCCAGCACTTTCTCGATAATTCCGCACGCCGCGTCCACATCTTCGTCGGCAATATTGCCCACCGGCAGCAGGAATCTCGCCCGGGCGGGGGCCTCGCCCGCCACGAAACCAATGACGCCGGCGTCAAACAGGGCGTGCAGGAATTTCTTGGTCACTTCCTCGCCGCCGTCGAGGACGGTCATCGCGATCATACCGCCGATGCCGAACGGCCCCCGAACCCAGGTCGGGTGTTTCTTCGCGATCGCCTCCATGTGGCCGACGAAGCGCCTGTGCAGTCGCATGATCCGGCCATCCGTGCCGAAGAAATCGCCCCCGTTCAGGGCGTCGAGAATGACTTGTGCCGAGAAAATCGCCGACGTCGCGGCTGTAAACGTCTGGCTGATGAGCCCGGGCTTGGGGCGGAACTCCTCCGAGAACAGCGTCGCGCAGACCTGAGTGAGTTTCCCGACGGTCGCGATGTCCACGTACGCATCGAGCCCGAAATGCTGGAAGGCGAACGGCTCGCTCGTTCGGCCGAACGTCTGCACTTCATCCATCCAGACCGGCACGCCGTTCTTCTTCAGCTCGTCCAGCAGCGCCAGGAAAAACTCGCGCGATCCGACGTTGTAACCGCCCTCGCCCTGCACCAGCTCGAGGCACATGACGGCGTGCTGGCCGGGGAATCGGTGCAGGTGCTCCTTCAGCCGCGCCATGGCGGCCTCGGTGCTCTCCCTGGGGCGCTGCGGGTCGAAGTACGGCAGGTAATCGACCGGAATGACGTTGGGCAGCCCCTGGCGGTAGGCGGCCTTGTCGGTGATCTGCGACAGCACCATCGTCCGCCCCGCGAACGCGCCTGAAAACGCGAGGATTCGCGACGCCGGCGATTTTTTCTGAAACGACAGCTTCAGCGCATTCTCGTTGGCCATCGCCCCGCTGGTGCTCAGGAAGCAGTGCTTGATCTTCGCGCCTTTGCGGGCCGACAAGTCCACCAGCGTCCTGCTCAGGCGGACCGACTCCTGCCCCTGCTCCAGGTTTCCCTGCATGACGGTGTCGCGGAGCGCCGCGTCGAGGCAAGCGATCACGACGGCCGGGTGGTTCCGGCCGAAATAGTGAACGCCGATACCGCTGATGAGGTCGTACTTCACGCTGCCGTCGGCCAATTCAACGAGCGGCCCCCGCCCGATCCCGCTGCCGAGGTAGGGGTACCAAAGGGCCCCCGCGCGCAGATCGGCAAACTGCTTGAGCATCTGCTCGTAGGAAGCCTTCCTCTCCGGGTCGGCCGAGCGAGCGCCGGTGATCGCCCGCTGGTACTCCGCCATTGCCGTCAGCATCAACCGCTTGGCCTCGGCCACGCGGGGGTCGGCCGCCAGTTGTTCCGCCAGCAGTTTCGACATGCTCACACCTTCGCCTTCCTTGGCCACGGGATTTCCCCGGCCGCGAGTTTCATCAGCAGCAGCGCGGCCAGCTGCGCGCGTTCGGTCAGGCTCTCGATGACCATGAACTCCTCGGCGCTGTGCAGGTTTCCGCCGCGCACGCCGAACGTATCGACGACCGTCAGGCCCGCCGCCGCCAGCTTGTTGCCGTCGGACACGCCGCCGCTGCCGCGCCAGGCGATCTCGCCGAGGCCGAGCTCTTCGCCGCACGCCGCCACGTGGCCCATCAGTTCGGCCGTCTTCTCGTCCACGGGTTTTGGCGGCGAGCTAAAGCCTCCGTGCAATTCTAGGTGGATGCCGTCGCGGGCGTCGATGTCGTCGGCGATGCGGCGCAGTTCCTCCTCCGCCCGCTTCTGCTCCCCGGCCGTTGCCACCCGCACGTTGATTCGACAGACGGCCAAGTCCGGCACGACGTTCACCGGCCCGCCGCCGTCGATGTGTCCGACGTTCACCGTCACACCGCCGATCGTGCCGTTGAGCTTCGCCGCAGCCACCGCGAATTCCGCCGCCGCCAGGACGGCATTGCGGCCGAGGTGAAAATCTCGCCCGGCGTGGGCGGATTTCCCCCGCACGACGGCCGAGAAATTGCCGGACCCCTTCCGCGCCCCCACCATCGCGCCGTCGGAGAATGCCGGCTCGAACACCATCCCCAGGTCGTTCCGCCTTGCACAATCCGCCAGAATCACCGCCGAACCCGGTGACCCGATCTCCTCGTCGGGGTTGATGAGGACCTCCCACCCGGTCGAGGCTGCCCACGGGGTGCGCTCCAGCGCTTCTATCGCGACGAGCATCACGACCAGCCCGCCCTTGGCGTCCGCCACGCCCGGCCCGCGCAGCCGCCCGCCGTCGATGAGTTCCACGTTCTGGAACGCATGCCCCGGCCCGTACACGGTGTCCATGTGGATGCCGAGGAATACGCGCAGCGGCGCCCCGGGCCGTTTTCTCACCCACGTCGCCTTGCCCAGCCGCTCCTCTCGCACCTCGCCCCGTTCATCCACAACGACCTGGGGCCGAAGGTCCAGATTCTGCATCTCCCCGCCGAGCTTGCCGAACTCCGCCTCGACGGCGGTTGCCATCCGGCGCAGCCCGTCAAGGTTTCGGCTTCCCGAATTGATCCCGGCCCACTCGCCGAGCAGGCGGAGCATGCGGTCCTGCTGCCCGGCGACCCAGCGAAGGTGCGGTTCGAACTGGCTCATCATTCCGAAAGACTCTCCACGATTCTCGGACCTTCCCGTGCCGTCGCAAGCCGCGCCGAATACAATCTATGATACAAGCCTACCAACGGAGGCCGCGATGACGACCACGGCGGACACGAGAACGGATTCGGCGATCCTGCGGCAGTTCCACTGGACCCCGCAGCCGCAGGCGGAGCGGCTCGTCGTCGATCTCCTGCGGGATTTCCTGGGGCGCAACCCGTGGGCCGACCAGCTGGCCCGGCGGATGCGCGCCGAGACCGGCACGCGCTTCCCCGACTGGATCGACCACCTCTCCTGCCCCGCTTCAGACAACCTCGCCCGGCAGCTCGAATCCGCCGGCTTCACGGCCTCCCCCGCCCCCGGCGCCGCGCGCCGCTACGTCCAGCCCGGCGGCATCTTCCCCGCGGTCCTGCTGAGCGACGAGCGCGTCACGCGCGCCGCAATCAAGGTCGAATCGGTCCCGGATTTCCTCGCCGCCCACAACCTCTCGCTGCCGATCCAGGGTTCGCCGCTGTCGCCGTACCGCCGCTCACGCATTTCTTCCGCCGACGAGACCGAGCTGTGGGCGGTCGAGCGCCACGGCTACCGCGGCTACGACCTGCCGGCGTGGACGGACGCCAAGCGCGTCCTGATGGTGCACCACCTCGAAGCGTTCCGGCTGCGGCCGCGCGATTTCGCGGACGACGCCGAGGGTTTCGACGTGGCCGAATCGCTGCTGCGGGCTTGCGTCGCCGACCTCGGCCGCGACACGGCCTGCGACCTGTTCTTCGCCGCCGAGCGGGAATACTGGCAGCGCCGAAACCGCGCCGCCCGGGTGCAGAAGGCGCGGCAGGACCGCCTGGGCCTTGGCTGGGCCAACCACGACCACCACACCTACCGCTCCAGCCGCAAACACTTTGCCCGCCTGATCGGCCTGTGGGAAATGCTGGGCTTCGAGCTGCGCGAGCGCTTCTACGCCGGTGCCGAGGCCGGGTGGGGTGCTCAGGTCTGCGAGCAGCCGGTCGCCGGCTTCGTCACCTTCAACGACGTGGACCTCTCGCCGGAAGAGCTCCTCGCCGATTTCTCCCACGAGCCGCTCCCGGAGCGCAATTATCTCGGCACCGTCGGCCTGTGGTGCGAACTCCACGGCGAGGCCTTCCTCCAGGCCGGCATGCACCACCTCGAGTGCCAGTTCGACTTCGACGCCCTCAAGCAGCAGCTCGAAGGCGACTGCAACGTGAAGGTGATGAACCCGTTCACCAACTTCCCCTACCTGAGGCAGGCGTTCACGGAAGGAGAGCGGTGGCCGGTGCGGGAGGACCGAATCCAGAAGCTCCTCGCCGCCGGGCTGATCACGCCGGCACAGGCGGAGCAATTCCGCCACAACGGCGCGCTCGGTTCACACCTGGAAAACCTGGAGCGCAACCAGGGTTTCAAGGGCTTCAACCAGAAGGGCGTCAGCGACATCATCGCCCGCACCGACCCGCGGCTGCACTCACGCTCGCCGCGTTGACGCGGCCGCTCTCCCCATGAACAGCGCAACCTCGATCCTCCTGGCACTCTCGGTTTGCACCCCTGCATTCGGGCAGCCCAAACCCTCGCCGAAGGAAAAGCCGTGGCTCCTCATGGACCGCGGCCCGTTCTTCTCCGCCTCGATCGAATCTCCCGTCCCGACGCGCAACGTCACACAGAAAGCCATCGCCATCCGCCTCACGCCGCCGCCCGCGACGCGGCCCGCCTACGTCCTCTTCGACGAAGACCTGCTCCGCTACTCCCTCGCCTGGATCGCCGCCCCTTCCGGCCCGATCGACTGGCGCGGCGTCGCACTCGACGGCACGCACCGCGTCTGGCCCGCCGCCACCGGCGAAATACTCTACGGGAATCCGCTCACCCCCGGCTGGGCGCACGACGGCTCCTTCGCCGACTCTCGCCCCCGTTTCGCCTCGACCGACTACAAGCCCGAGCCGCCGGACTGGCGGAACCGTCCCTACGGCCCGCTGCCGCGCGACCACGGCCAATTCAAAGGCATCTACCTCCACGGCCAGCGGGTCGTCCTCTCCTACGACATCGACGGCGTTTCGATCCTCGACTCGCCCGGTTACGAGCCGCCGGACAGGTTCACCCGCACGCTGAGGATTGGCCGCTCGGCGCGCGACCTGACGGTTCAGGTGCTCCAACTCCCCTCGCGCGGAACCCACACGGTCCCCGCGTCGGCAAGAAACTCCGTCGTGCTCCTCGCTGGCGACCAGCCCCTCGCGGTCGCGGCCGTGGGCGCGACGGACGGCATG
>Ga0308175_100000970_pt1 | contig 19057 bp, 18 predicted proteins | sample PhyCR1_3_FD_203893 | JGI IMG/M metagenome (GOLD analysis project Ga0308175, IMG submission 203893) | Soil microbial communities from UC Gill Tract Community Farm, Albany, California, United States - DLSLS.C.R1 | ecosystem: Environmental > Terrestrial > Soil > Agricultural land | place: USA...
CTACGGTCAGGTTGCCGACGCAGATCACCGGAACACCTGGGTCGACCGGCCGTCCGCGCGCGATCCGCCGCGCCGTCGCCGCGGCCCAGATCCACGACAGCGGCGTCATCAGCGCCCGCAGGGTCGGCATGCCGCCCCTCCGGGCCGACAGCCCGCGCACGTACCACCACTCCGGCGTCGAGAGCTTCACGCCGGCAACAGGGGTTCGATCAGCGCCACGGCGGCGCCCAGCTCCGCCGCCTGCCGCTCGGCGTGGTCGCGCGCCGCTTCGCCGATCCGCCGGGCGACGCCGGGCGTCTGCAGCAAGCCGCGGATGTGGCGCGCCAGCGCCCCCTGGTCCGGCGCTTCCACGACCGCGCACTCGGCGATGAGGTCGCCGTAGAGGCCGCGGGCGTTGGCGACGTAGGGGCCGGCGACCATCGCGCAGCCCAGGCGCGCGGCCTCCAGCGGATTGTGCCCGCCAATCCCGTCCACCAGGCTGCCGCCCAGCACAACGACGTCGGCGGCGCTATAGAGCGCGCCCATCTCGCCCAGCGTGTCGGCCACATAGGCGTCGACCTTGGCGCCGAGCTTCTCACCGGCGCCGCGGCGGATGGTCCGCAAACCAGCGGCGGCCAGGGCGGCGGCCACGCCCGGGCCGCGGTCGGGGTGGCGCGGGGCGACGATCAGCAGGGCGGGCGTGTCCGCCGTCGCAGCGCGGAAGGCCTCCGCGACGATGGCTTCCTCGCCGGGGTGCGTGCTCGCCGCCAGCACGATACGGCGCTTGCCCGCCCCTGAGCGCAGCGCCTTCACGAGCGCCACGTCGACCGGCGGCGCTTCGGTGAGGCGCTTGAGGTTCAGCCGCCCATCGATTCGCGCGCCCAGGCCTTCGAGGCGGCTGGCGGTCTCGTCGTCCTGCGGCAGCACCAGCGCGAAGGCGGCCAGCAGGGCTCGCGCGCTGGACGGCGCGCGGGCCCAGCCGCGGGCGCTGGCCTGTGTCATCCGCGCCGAGACCAGCCCCAGGCGCACGCCGCGGCGCGCCGCCTCACGGATCAGGTTGGGCCAGAGCTCGCTTTCGACGAACAGCGCCGCATCGGGCCGCCAGTGGCCGAGGAAGCGCCGTGCGGCGGCCGGCGCATCGACCGGCGCGAACTGGTGCATCACGCCCGGCGGCAGGCGCTGCGCCAGCACCTGAGCCGACGTCGCTGTGCCGGAGGTGACGAGCAGGTTGAGGCGGGGGCGGCGCTCCCGCAGCGCCGCGATCAGCGGCAGAAGCGACAGGCTCTCGCCGACGCTGACGCCGTGCAGCCAGGCCAGCGGCCCGTCCGGCCGCGCAACGGTGGCCCGGCCCAACCGCTCGCCCAGGCGCGCCGCATCCTCCTTGCCGACCGCCGCGCGGCGGCGGAGCAGCGTCGGCGCCAGCGGCTCCATCAGGCCCGTCGCCGCGGCGTAGAGCGCCAGCGGCAGCGTTCCTCCTACGCTCCTGCGGAGCTTCGGAGGACTTCGTCCTGCGAAGCCTTGGCGAAGCAGGATCACACCACCTCGGCCGGCGCCAGACGGCAACCGTGGTCGGGATCGGTCTCCACCTGCAGCGTGGCATGGCCGATGTTGAAGCGCTGGGCCAGGCCTTCGCACGCGGCGTGCAGGAAGTGGTCACAGTCGTCGTTGGCGGGCCGGATCACGTGCGCGGTCAGCGCCGTCTCGGTGGTGCTCATCGCCCAGATGTGCAGGTCGTGGATCTCGGCGACGCCGGGCTGGGCGGCGAGCCAGGCCCGCACCTCGGCGACGTCGATCCCGCGGGGGGCGGCGTCCAACGCCAGGTTCACCGAGTCGCGCAACAGGCCCCAGGTGCCTACCACGATCACCGCGGCGATCCCCAGGCTGAGCGCAGGATCCACCCACTCCTGGTGGGTGAGCGCGATAACCCCGGCCCCGACCACGACGGCGAGCGAGATCAGAGCGTCGCTGGCCATGTGCAGGAAGGCGCCGCGGATGTTCAGGTCGCTGCGGTCGCCGCGCATGAAGAGCAGCGCCGTGGCGGTGTTGAGCGCCACGCCGATCCCGGCGGTCAGCATGACGGCGCCGGCCTGCACCTGGCTGTGCATCATCAGCCTGTGAACCGACTCCGAGGCGATGGCGCCGACCGCCATCAGCAGGAACACCGCGTTGCCGAGCGAGGCCAGGATGGTCGCCTTGCGCAGGCCGTAGGTGCGCTGCGCCGTGGGTGCGCGCTTGGCCAGGGCGGCCGCGCCCCAGGCCATCAGGAGCGCCAGCACGTCGGAGAGGTTGTGACCGGCGTCCGCCAGCAGCGCCATCGATCCGGCCCAGACGCCTGCGACCACCTCCACCGCGACGAAGGCCGCGTTCAATGTCACCCCGATCGCGAACACCCGGCCCATGTCGGCCGGCGCGTGATGGTGATGCCCGTGGCCGTGCGAGTGGCCGTGGTCGTGCCCATGGCTGCGCGCGTGGCCGTGGTCATGCCCGTGCGCGCCATGATCGTGGTGATCATGGTCGTGGTCGTGGTCGTGGTGCGAGTGGTCGTGCCCGTGCGCCATCAGCGCCTATGTCTCACCGCGCGGCGGCCGGATCAATGCGTCCGACCAGCGCTTCGGCCCGGCGCGTGGCGGCCGAGAGGCGCGCCGACCAGTCGGCGATCAGCGCGTCGATCTCTTCGCCCTTGGCCTCGCGGGGCACGTAGAGCGGGCCGTCCCAGACCACCGCGCCGCGGCCGAAGGGCAGGGCCCACATGATCTTGTCCCAGGCGCTCTGCATCTGAGCGGCCGGGCTGGCGGCGATGCCCATCAGGAAGACCGGCTGGCCCGAGCGCCGGGCGATCTGCAGCGAGCCCTCGGCGATCACCTCGTTTGGCCCGCGCGGCCCGTCGGGCGTCACCACCAGCGCTCCGCCAGCCTCCACGTGGGTGACGGCCTCGCGCAGCGCCGCCACCGCCTGGCGGGCCTTCTGGGTGTCGCCCTTCTTGGCGGTGGAGATGCGGATGCCGGGGAAGCCGGCCATCGCCAGCGCGTCGGCGATGAACTGCCCGTCGGCGGAGGGGCTGATCATCGCCTTGGTGTCCTTGCGCCACCACTGTGGCGCCGTCGCCAGGCACAGCGGGATGCGGCCGTGCCAGAAGAGCGCGATCGCCCCCGACGGACCGGCTAGCACCGGCTCCACGCAGCCGACGTTCTCATGGCGCCAGCGGACGGTGGCCAGGATCGCACGGATGTAGACGCCCAGGCACCAGCCCAGGATCGCCTGGACGGCGCGGCTGCGCAGGAGGCCCTTCAAGCGGCGGTCTCCGCCTCCAGGTCCTGGCTGCGCGCCAGCCGTGCGTAGAGGCCGCGCTTGCGCACCAGGCCGGCATGGTCGCCGGTCTCGACGATGCGGCCCTTGTCGAGGACGTAGATGCGCTGTGCGCCGCGAACCGTGGAGAGCCGGTGCGCGATCAGGATGGTCGTGCGCCCGGCCATCAGGCGCTGCAGCGCCGCCTGGACCTGGGCTTCGCTCTCGGTGTCGAGCGCGCTGGTGGCCTCGTCCAGCAGCAGGATCGGCGCGTCCTTCAGGAAGGCCCGGGCGATGGCGATGCGCTGGCGCTGGCCGCCGGAAAGCCGGGTTCCGGCCTCGCCGACCTGGGTCGCGTAGCCATCGGGCAGCTCCAGGATGAAGTCGTGGGCGGCGGCCTCGCGGGCGGCGCGCTCCACGGCGGCCGGGTCCGCGCCGGGATGGGCGTAGGCGATGTTGGCGCGGATGCTGTCGTCGAACAGGAACGGCTCCTGGGTCACCAGCGCGATGTCCTCGCGCAGGGACGTCAGGGTCACGTCGCGCACGTCGTGGCCATCGATCAGCACCCGGCCCTCGGTGGGATCGTAGAAGCGCGGGATCAGGTTCAGGATCGTGCTCTTGCCGCCGCCCGAAGGGCCGACGAGGGCGATGGTCTCGCCGCGGTGCGCCTCGAAGCTGACGCCGCTGAGCGCCGGCGGCGCATCGGGACGGTAGCTGAAGCCCACGTCCTCGAAGCGGATGACGCCCTCGCCGCGGGGTAGCGGATGCGCGCCGGCCCGCTCCCGGATCTCGGGCTCCACGTCCAGCGCCGCGAACAGCCGCCGGGCCGCGGCGACCCCTTCGGCGAACACCGTCTGCAGGTTGGCCAGCTGGCGCAGCGACTGGCTGGCCAGCCCCAGCGACCCCACAAAGGACAGGAACGAGCCCGGCGTCATGTGCCCGTGCGACGAGCGCCAGCCGACGTAGGCGATCACCGCCACGGTGATCAGGGTCATCACCAGCTCGGTGGCCGGCGCGGCGAAGGCCCGCGCATTGGCGCCTTTCACGAGGTGGCGCTGGCGGCGGTCCACCACGTCGCGCACCCGGGCTTCCTCGCGGGTTTCCTGGTTCTCGATCTTCACCACCCGCACGCCGTCGAAGCTCTCCATGATCGCGCTGGAGAGCGCCGAGGTTTCGGCCATGGCGCCGCGGGCGGCCTTGCTGGTGAGCTTCGAGAAGCGGCGCATGATCCAGCTGGCCGGCAGGGCGGCCGCCACCACCGCGATCGCCAGCGTGTAGTCGATGGTCACCATCAGGACCGCGGCGCCGACGACCTGCAGGAAGTTCATTGTGTAGTTCACGACGCCGGAGGTGGCGGCCTCGCGGATCAGGCCGGAGTCGTAGAGCACCGAGGAGACGTAGGCGCCGGAGTGCTGGTCCTGCAGCCGGGCGAGGTCGGCGCGGACCAGCTTGCCGAAGAGCTGCACCTGCACGTCGCCCACGACGGCGTTGCCGATGCGGTTGATCAGCGCCGCCTGGATCACCTGGGCCACCGCGCGGGCCAGGGCATAAGCGGCCAGCGTCAGCGGCAGCGCCCAGAGCTGGTGGGCGTCGTGCAGCATCATCAGCTTGTCGGTGGCGGGCTTCAGAAGCCGGATCAGCTCGGTGGAGCAGTAGGCGGTCACCACGGCGGCCAGCAGCGCAGTCAGCCAACCCGGCCAGCGCGGCGCCATGTAGACCCGCGCGACCCGCAGGATCAGCGCGCGGGCGGACGTCTCGGGCGGGTCGCGCTCGCTCATCGCCCTGATCGGTCGACCGATGCGTTTGCGAAGTCAAGCCGGCCGCATCGGCCAGGCCGCGGCGCCGCGGCCGCTTCCGCCGGACGCTGCGACGCCTTAGGTAGGCGGCCATGACCGCCCCGACCGTGGCCAACGGATTCGACATGACGACGCCTGGCGGGCGGCGGCGCACCTACCTGGATTATCTCTGGAACGACCACGCCTACCTGCGGCTGGGCTTCTCCAACGCCCACTGGATCTCCGAGGAGCTGTTGCGGGCCAACCAGCCGTGGCCGCACCAGCTGGCGGCCTGGAAGGCGCGCGGGATCAGGACCGTGGTCAACCTGCGCGGCGGTTTCGACGCCAGCTTCTACGCCCTGGAGAAGGACGCCTGCGATCGCCTGGGCCTGGCGATGGTGAACTTCACCGTCACCTCCCGCGAGGTCCCGAGCCGCGAGCAGGTGCTGGGCGCCAAGCGGCTTTACGAGACCATCGCCTATCCGGCGCTGATCCACTGCAAGTCCGGCGCGGACCGGGCCGGGATCATGAGCGTGCTCTACATGCACTTCCGCAAGGGCCTGCCGATCCGCGAGGCGCTTGCCCAGCTGTCGCTGAAGTACCTGCACATCCGACAGGGCAAGACCGGCGTCTTGGACTACGTCTTCGAGCGCTACCTGCGCGAGGGCGAGCCGGCGGGCATGTCGTTCCTGGAGTGGGTCGAAAGCCCCGCCTACGACCCGGCCGGGTTCAAGCGCGAATTCCGCGCCGGCATGCTGGGCGCGGCGCTGACCGAGACGCTGCTGCGGCGGGAGTAGTCTCGCGAGGTCAGTGCTCGTGATCGTCGTCGAGTTCGGGGTCGAGCAGGCGGTGGGCGTGGATGATGAAGTAGCGCATGAGCGCGTTGTCGACGGTGGCCTGGGCTCGCGCGCGCCAGGCCTTCAGCGCCTCCTGGTAGTTCGGATAGGCGCCCACGAGGTCGACCTTTTTCAGGTCGCGGAATTCCGGCGGGCCTTGCACGTCCTTCAGTTCGCCGCCGATGACCAGGTGGAGCAGCTGCTTGTTGTCGGGCATGGCGGTCAGGTTCCGGCGATGGCGAGGCCGTCGACCAGCAGCGACGGCGCGTTGGAGGAGCCGCGGATCTCGAGGTCGGACCCCGGGACCAGGCGGGCGTAGATGTCGATCAGGTTGCCGGCCACGGTGATCTCGTTGACCGGATAGGCGATCTCGCCGCCTACGAACCAGAAGCCCGAGCAGCCCACCGACCAGTCGCCGGTGTTGCCGTTCAGCGAGGGCCCGAACATCGATGTGACCAAGAGGCCAGTGCCGGCGTCGGCCATCAGTCCGGCCTGGTCGCGCGCTCCTGGTCGCAGGGTCAGGTTCGAGGGGCCCACCCCCGGCGGGCCGGCGAGGCCGCGGGAGGCGTGGCCGGTAGTGCTGAGGCCCAACTGCTTGGCCGAGGCGGTGTTCAGCAGCCAGGTTGTCAGCACCCCGTCGTCGATCAGCTTCACCGGGCCGTTGGCCACGCCCTCGTCGTCGAACGGCGAGGAGCCCAGGCCGCGCAGTCGGTGCGGATCGTCGCTGACCTCGATCCCCTTGGCGAACACCGCCTGGCCCAGCTTGTCCTTCAGGAACGAGACGCCACGGGCGATGGCCGGGCCGGAGATCGCGCCGATCAGGGGGCCCAGCAGCGAGGCGGCCAGGCGGTTCTCGAAGATCACGGGTGCGGTGGTGGAGGCGATCTTGCGCGCGCCGAGGCGGCCCGCGGCGCGGCGGCCGGCCTCGCCGCCGATGGCGTCGGGCCGCGGCAGGTCACCCTGCCAGCGGACGGAACGGCCGTCGTAACCGGTCTCCATGCCGCCGCCCTCCCCGCCTTCTCCCGCGATTGCCGAGGCGCCCAGCGAGAACGACGACGCACGGTGGACGCCGGAGAAGCCGCCGCTGGTCAGCATCCGCCACTCGCCCGCCGACCAGGAGGCCGAGGCGCCGTCGGAGTTGGTGACCTTCGGGACGGCGCGGGCGGCGGCCTCGGCCGCGCGGGCGCGCTCCTCCAGCCCCTCGGCGCTGGGCTCGGCGGTGTCGTAGAGGTCAAGGTCCGGCAGCGGGCCTCTGGCCAGTCGGTCGGGGTCGGCGAGGCTGGCGTAGGGGTCCTCGGGCGCCAGGCGGGCCATGGCGACTGCGCGCTCGACGAGCTTGGCGCGCGCCTCGCGGCTGACGTCGGAGCCGGAGACCGACGCCTGGCGGCGGCCGATGAAGACCCTCAAGCCCAGGTCGCGGCTCTCCTCGCGCTCGACCTCCTCCAGCGCGCCCAGGCGCACGGAGATCGAGAGCGCCCGGCGCTCCGCCGCCACGGCCTCGGCCGCGTCGGCGCCCGCGGCCAGCGCTGCGGCCACCACGTCGTTCAGCAGGTTTTCGTCCATGGCGGCCATATGGCGGACCGGCCCGCCGGGGGCAAGCGAAGGCGGCTTCAGGGGATGGCGTAGAACAGCAGCGCCACGCCGGCGACGAGGTAGGCGATCCAGGTCAGGAGCACGCCGGCGGAGCGGGCCGGGGAGGCGGCGCCGCTGCGCGACAGGCTGATGGCGTGGATCAGGCGGCCCACGAAGAGCACCAGGCCGACGCCGTGGACCAGCAGCGGTTGGGCGCCGGCGAGCGCCAGGCCGACCAGGGCGACGAGGACGCCCGGCACATACTCGGCGGCGTTGCCGAAGGCGCGGATCGCCTGGGTCAGCTCCGGGATCTCGGCGTCGCCCAGCTCCACGCCGTGCCGGCGGCGCTGGCGCACCACCAGCACCGACAGCACGAGCAGCAGGATCAGGTGCAGGCCGATCCAGAGGGCGGCGGCGTGGGCGGCCGGGCTGATCTCGCTGGGCATGGGCCTAGCCGCCCTTGACCGGGTGGCCCTGGCCCGGAAGGCCCAGCTTGGCCCATTTGGCCGTCACCTGCTGGACGACGCCCGGATCCATGGCGATCTGGCGGCCCCATTCGCGGTGGGTCTCGGGCGGCCATTTGTTGGTGGCGTCCAGCCCGATCTTCGAGCCCAGCCCGCTCTCAGGCGAGGCGAAGTCCAGGTAGTCGATGGGGGTGTTCTCGACCAGCGTGACATCGCGGGCCGGGTCCATGCGCGTGGAGATGGCCCACATGACGTCCTTCCAGTCGCGCGCGTCGATGTCGTCGTCCACGACGATCACCCACTTTGTGTACATGAACTGGCGAAGGTAGCTCCAGACGCCCATCATGACGCGCTTGGCGTGGCCGGCGTAGGCCTTCTTCATCGACACCACCGCGATGCGATAGGAGCAGCCCTCGGGCGGCAGCCAGAAGTCGACGATCTCGGGGAACTGCTGGCGGATGAGGGGGACGAACACCTCGTTCAGCGCCTCGCCCAGCACGCTCGGCTCGTCCGGCGGGCGGCCGGTGTAGGTGGTGAGGTAGATCGGGTCCTTGCGCATGGTGATCGCGCTGACCTGGAAGACCGGGAACTGTTCGACCGAGTTGTAGTAGCCGGTGTGGTCGCCGTAGGGGCCCTCATCGGCGTAGTCGTCGAGCAGCACGTGGCCCTCGATGACGATCTCAGCCTGGGCCGGGACCAGCAGCGGCACGGTCTTGGCCGGGACCAGCTCGACCTTGGCGCCGCGCAACAGGCCGGCGAACTGGTATTCGCTCAGCGTGTCGGGGACGGGCGTCACGGCGGCCAGGATCGTCCCCGGATCGGCGCCGATGACGGCGCAGGCGGGCAGGGGTTCACGCTTGCCTTCGGCCTTCCAGCGGCGGTGATGCTGGGCCCCCCCGCGGTGGGCCAGCCAGCGCATGATGGTGCGGTCGCGTCCGATCACCTGCATGCGGTAGATGCCCAGGTTGTAGTCGTCCTCGGCGGTCTGGGACGGACCCTTGGTCACCACCAGCGGCCAGGTGATCAGCGGCGCCGGCTCGCCCGGCCAGCAGGTCTGGATGGGCAGCCTGTTCAAGTCGATCCTGTCGCCGGTCCAGACCGCCTGCTGAACGGGCGCGGATTTCACCGTTGCCGGGCGCATGGACATGACCGTCCTGGCCATCGGCAGCAGATCGATGGCGTCCTTGAAGCCGCGGGGCGGCTCGGGCTGGCGCAGGAACGCGAGCAGCTCGCCGACCTCGCGCAGGTCGGCCACGGTGGACCGTTCGCGGCCCTCCAAGGTCACGCCCATGGCCACGCGCTTCACCGTGCCGAACAGGTTGACGAGGCAGGGCATGGGCGAGCGCTCGCCGTCGGCGCGGATGACGTTCTCGAACAGCACCGCCGGGCCGCCTTCGTGGATCAGGCGGCGGTGGATCTCGGTCATCTCCAGGACAGTCGAGACGGGCTCGACGACCCGCACGAGCTCGCCGGCCTTCTCCAGCGTCTTCAGGAAGTCGCGCAGCGAGCGGTAGGCCATCGTCCCTCCGACCAAGGTCGCGGACCCTAGAGGGGGCGCGCCACGCGGTCTAGGATGACGCCCGCCGAAGGACGACCATGAAGCGAATAGACCTGGACGACCTGCCGCCGAAGATCGCCGCCCTGCTGGCTGAGGCCGAAGCGGGCGAGGAGGTGCTGCTGGTGCAGGCCGGCGCCGTGGTCGGGCGGCTGACCGCGGGCGGGTCTGAGACGCCGGCCGAACCCGAGGTCCTCGCCGATCCGGATCAGCGGGCGAAGGAGATCTTCGAGCTCTTCCGCTCGAGCGTCGAGGACGAGTTCTAGGCGGCACGGCCGCTGAGGATCTCGTCGGTGACGTCCTGCGAGAGCAGGGAGACGAACAGCAGGCGGCCCTCGCTGTCGAACACCGGGCGACAGGTCGAACGCCACCAGCGCTCGGCGTAGATTCCGCTCGACGACTGCACATCGTAGCGGAACAGCGGGATGGCCTGTTCCAGCTGGGTGTCGGCGGCGGCGCGCAGCCCGCCGTAGAGCAGGCGCACGCCCTCGGCCGAGGGATCGCCGGGGTTCTCGGGGAACAGGTGGAAGAGCGGCTTGCCGATCAGCTCGCTGCGCGGGCGGCCGGACGCCACGTCCGAGACACCGCCGACCGCCATGAAGGTGAGGCCGGGCGCCGGATCGAGCAGGCTGGCGTTGAGCTCCGTGCCGTCGAATTCCTCGTGGAAGCGGCAGATGGCGGCCGTCCGGGCCGCCGCCAGCTCCTGGGCCGTATGCCGCTGCCAGGGTGCGCGCACCCCGCGCTCCTCGGCGTCCAGCAGCGCCAGCTCCCGCTCGGCGGCGGCCAGCATGAGCTGCAGGCGCTGACGGATGTCGGGCGCCGTAGCCTCGTCGAGCCGCGCCCGGAACGCCTTCACATTCTCTTGCAGGATAAAGCGCTGCATCGCCGTTTCGCTGAGGCTCCCGTCGGTCCAACTGCAACTTCAGAGGATATATGCCTGGGAGACGCTTTCCACGTGCAAGCGCGTCGCTGCGACATCACGCCCCCTCAGCCGCGCGGCCCGCGCGGCGGACCCCGCCGGTGATGTCGATGAACACCTGGATCAGGAAGACCAGCCGGCCCCCTTCGTCGTGCAGCGGCGAGTTGACGATCCGCCAGTAGCGCGGCGCGTAGTGGCCGCCGGGCCGGCGCACGTCGTGGCGCACCGCCTCCAGGGTCTGCGGGTGGCCGGTCTGGGCCACCGCGCGCAGCGCCGCATACATCCGCGCGACGCCTTCGGCGCGGGCGACGGTAGGGTTGTCCGGGAAGGTCAGGAAGATCGGCCGGCCGATGATCTGGTCGCGGCCGAGCCCGCGCACGCCGCTCTTCGTGCGGTTGACGTCGACGACCAGCAGGCCAGGGCCCGGGTCGAGCAGCACCGCGTATTCGCGCACGTCGTAGAAGGTCTGGCGGAAGTCGGCCTTCAGCTGATCGCGGACGGCCGCCATCTCCGGGTCGTCGAGTGGCGGGCGGGCCCGCGCGCTCGCCCCGACTCGCTCGGCCTCAAGCAGCGCATGCTCGCGCTCGGCCGTGGATAGCATCACCTCGAGCCAGGCGCGCTCGCCGTCGTCCCGCGCCTGGGCGAGGCGCTCGCGGAAGAGCTTGATGTTCTCCTGAAGGATGAAGCCCTGCACGCCCACACACAGCCCTGCGCCGGCGGCGCCCGTTCTCGGCGTCTGTCGCCTTGCCGACACAGGCGACCTTAGCACTATCGTCAGTCGTTCAAAGCCCTTGCCGCACGCTCTCAGGTTGCAGCGTTCGACGACTCCCATTCCTTGAGCAGTTTCTTGGGGGCGATCTTGCGGAAGCGGCGCTCGAGGAAGGCCTTCAGCGACCCCGGATGCAGGCTGGCGATGCGGGCCAGCACGTTGGGATAGTCCTTGTAGTGGGCGGTGAAATGGAAGGTCTCAGGCTCCGCCTCGATCAGCATTTCGCGCTCGTCGAAGGGCACCTCCAGCAGCACGAGCGAGGCGTCCTCGGCACGCAGGCGCGTGAAGAACTTGCCGTTCACCAGGTAGGACGGCTTGCCATAGCTCTTGCCCTTCTCGACTGTCGGGAAGGACATCACGACGGCTTCCATCTCGGCTTCGGTCATGGGCGGATCCGGCTGCGGCTCAGTCCATCCTGCGCCCGGCGGCGCAGGCGTCAATGAAATGGGCGAGGCGCCTGGCGCGGGTTTCCGGCCGCTTGGCGGCGGTGATGCGGTGGATCATCTGCTTGCGGTAGCCGGGCGGGCACGCCCGGAAGTAGCGCCAGGCGTCCGTCCGGGACCGGAACAGGGCGACCTCGTCCGGGGCGAGCTCGTCGGCCTCGCGCTCGTAGGAATAGGCGGACGGGACGCCGGCGGCCTGGGCTGCGTAACCGGCCGGGGCGACGCGGCCCTCGGCGGCGAGTTCGGCGAAGCGCTTCAGGTTGACCTGGCTCCAGTTGCCGCCGTCGCGGCGGCGGGTGAAGCGGATGCGGTAGGCGTCGTCGTCGATCCGGTGGCGCACCGCGTCGATCCAGCCGAAGCACAGCGCCTCGTCCACGCTCTGCGGCCAGGTCACCGAAGACTTGCCCGAGCCGACCTTCCAGAAGCCGACGCTCAGCTCCGTCTCCGTGGTGTGGTTGGCCTCGAGCCAGGCCCGCCAGTCGGCCTGGGTGGCGAAGAACGTGGGCGCGCTCACGCGGTCATTCCAGCCGCCGCCCGGCCGCCCGGTGGCGCCAGGGCTGCCGGACCGACATAGGCGAGGCGCGCCGCCATGATTTCCCAACCCCGAAGGAGTCGGCGACGCCGGCTCGATGGATTCAACCACGGATTACACGGATTGCACGGATTAGGGACGTCCCGCAGCCATCGCGATCGCGCAGCCGCGGTGCGGCGCAATCCGTGCAATCCATGTAATCCGTGGTGTGTTCAATTGGGCGCCTTCGCTGTCGCGGGGGCAGGGAAGCATGTCGCTCGACCCTACCCGGCCGTTCGCCCCCACCCCCGCCGTCTACCGCCCCCGCGCGCCGTACGCGCCGGCGGCGCTGGGCTTCATCGCCGCGGTGTTCGCGTTGGTCGCCGCCGCGCGCGTCCAGGACCTGGGCTGCGGGCCGGGCACGCTCTCGATCCCGTTGGCGAGCGTCGCCGGCGAGGTCGTCGCGGTGGATCCGGAGCCGGAGATGCTGGCTGAGGGGCAGGCGGCCGCGGCGGGGCGGGCCAACATCCGCTGGCTCCCGGCGCGGGCGGAGGATCTGCCGGCCGGGCTGGGCGTCTTCCGCCTGGCGACGCTCGGCCAATCGTTCCACTGGATGGACCGCGACGCGGTGCTGCGGCGGCTCGGCGAGGCGATCGAGCCCGGCGGCGGGCTGGCGCTCGTGAACCCGGGACCGCGGCGGCCGCAGGAGTCCTGGGAGCCCATCGCCGAGGCGGTGATCGAACGCTTCCTGGGACCGCGGACGCATCCCGGGCGCAACGCCTCCGAGCCCACGCACGAACCGTCGCTTCGGCGGTCCAGCCATTTCAGCGCCTTCGAGACCCACGCTTTCAGGAGCGAGCTCACCCGCGACGTCGAAGGCGTGCTGGCGGCGGTCTACTCGCTGTCCTACGCGTCGCGGCCCCGGTTCGGCGACCGGGCGGCCGCGTTCGAAGCGGCGCTCGGCGAGGCGCTGCTGGCGGCCAAGCCCTCAGGCGTCTTCCAGGAGCGGGTGGAGACCGAAGTGCTCGTGGCGTTCCGGACGGGGTAGCAGAATTCCGCCTCCGCCATCGCCCGGCTTGTCCGGGCGACCCATGAACAGCCGATGGCGCAGGATGCGATGCGTGCGGAAAGGCCCATTCATGGCCTGTGACGCGGAGATCATGGGTGGCCTGGACAAGCCGGGCCATGACGAGGAGGGAAATCGGAACTAGTACGCCAGCGCGGTCCCGTCCTTGCGCATCTCGGTGGCGGCGGCGTAGCGGCCCGGGTGCCGCTGGATCGCCTCGTAGCCGCCGTAGACGCCGTTGTTGGGGGCCATCTTCCAGCCGAGGTCGGCCAGGGCCTGGCGCGTTGCCGCGGGCACGCCGGTCTCCAGGTTCAGCACCCCCAGCGGGTCCATCGCCTCGCCGGTGGGCTCGTGGCCGCCCTCGTGGTGCCAGCGCGGGCTGTCGCCGGCTTCCTGCAGGCCGAGACCAAAGTCGACGAGGTTGGAGACCACCTGGCTCTGGCCCTGGGGCTGCATGTCCCCGCCCATGACGCCGAAAGCGAGTTCCGGCTGTCCGTTCCGCGTCGCGAAACCGGGGATGATCGTCTGGAAGGGCCGCTTGCCCGGCGCGTAGATGTTCGGGTGTCCGTCCTGCAGGGCGAACAGTTCGCCGCGGTTCTGGAACATGAAGCCCAGCCCGTCGGGCATCAGGCCCGAGCCCATGCCGCGGTAGTTGGACTGGATCTGGCTGACCATCATCCCGTCGGCGTCGGCGACGCAGAAGTAGGTCGTGTCGCCGTGGCTTGGCGCCTGGCCGGCGTAGGCGGGGGTCAGGATCCTGTCCGGCCGGATCAGCTTCGCCCGTTCCTTCGCGTAGTCCTTGGAGAGCAGCCACTCGGTGGGCTGCTTGTAGAACGACGGGTCGGCGTAGTAGCGGGCGCGGTCCTCGAACGCGAGGCGCTTGGCCTCGATCTCGTGGTGCAGGCACTGGGCGGACTGGAAGCCCATGCCCTTGAGGTCGAACTGCTCCATGATGTTGAGCATCTGGAGCGTGACGAACCCCTGGCTGTTGGGCGGCAGCGCCCAGACGTCCAGGCCGCGGTAGTTGATGGTCCCGGGCTCGACCCACTCGCTGTGGTGGGCCGCGAGGTCCGCCTTGGTCATCCAGCCGCCGATGCGCTTGAAGTAGGCCTCGATCCTGTCGGCGATCTCGCCCTCGTAGAACGCGCGCCCGCCGCCCTCGGCGATCAGCGTGTAGGTGCGCGCAAGCTCCGGATTGCGGAAGATCTCGCCCTCGCGCGGCGTCTTGCCGCTGGGGACCCAGAGCTTCCGGAAGTTCTGCGTCTCCTCGATCTTGTTCGCCGGGTTGCCGAAGATGCGCTCCGAGCTGCCGACGTAGAAGGCGACGTTCTGCACGATCGGCGCGCCCTCGGTGGCGTGGCGGATGGCGGGCTCGAACAGCGCCTTCCAGGGCAGCTTGCCGTAGCGTTGGTGCAGGCTCCACCAGGCGTCGACCGCGCCCGGCACGCTGACCGAGACCGCGCCATAGGAGTTGATCAGGCCCTTGGCGTTGGCGCGCTTGCGCTGCTCGGCCAGCGTCAGGCCCCTGGGGCTGCGACCCGAGCCGTTCAGGCCCATGACCTTCTTCTGCTTCGGGTCCCACATCAGCACGAAGCAGTCGCCGCCGACGCCGCAGCTGATCGGCTCGCCGAAGCCCAGGACGGCGTTGGCGCAGACCGCCGCGTCCACCGCCGAGCCCCCCTTCTTCAGGATCTCGATCGCCGCCAGCGTCGCCAGTGGGTGCGCGGTGGCGGCGGCGCCGTGCAGGCCCCAGGCCGGCGAGCGGCTGGCCCAGGTGGCGCCGTCGATGCGGTCGCCGCCGTGCACGTCGGGCCGGTCGCGGTTGGGGTTCTCCTGGCGGCTCGTGGCGAAGGCGCGGCCCGCCAGAGCGGCGGCGGCCGCAGGCGCGGCGGCGAGGAAGGTGCGGCGCTGCATGATTACGGTCGGCCCCCGGGCGACTGAGTAAGCGGAGGCGCAGTCTTAGCAGAGGCGCGCGCCGAGGCGAGGGCGTCCCCGTCGGCGACCGACGTTTTCGCTTCTGGACGCCGCGCCGCCGCCATAGCTTGGCCAAGTCTCAGTGTGACCCGGGGGTTCTCATGCGTTCTGTCCTCGCCGCCGCTTCCGTGGCTGCGCTCGCCGTCGGGCTGGTCGCGCTCGCCATCCCGAGCCTGGTCGGCGCGCAGACCGCCGCCACCGACGCGGCAGACCCCTACATCTGGCTGGAGGACGCCAACGGCGCCAAGGCGATGGACTGGGTGAACGCCCACAACGCCAAGGCCACCTCGGTGCTGGAAGCCGACCCGCGCTATGCCACCCTCTACAAGGAGGCGCTGGAGATCGCCGAGGCCAAGGACCGCATCCCGGCGGGGACCTTCCTGCACGGCGAGATCTACAACTTCTGGCAGGACGCGGACCACGTGCGCGGCGTCTGGCGCAAGACGTCGCTGGCCAGCTACGAGACCACCAACCCGCACTGGACCACGGTCCTGGACGTGACCGCGCTCGGCAAGGCCGAGGGCAAGAGCTGGGTGTTCAAGGGCGCGCCCTGCGCCCGCCCGGCCCAGAAGCGCTGCCTGATCCAGCTCAGCGAGGGCGGCGAGGACGCCGTCACCCTGCGCGAATTCGACCTCGACACCGGCAAGTTCGTGGACGGCGGCTTCGTGATCCCGAAGTCCAAGGCCCGCGTGGCCTGGGAGGACGAGAACACGCTGCTCATCTCCAACGCCTGGGCGCCCGGGGAGCTGACGGCCGCGGGCTATCCCTACATCGTCAAGCGCCTGAAGCGCGGCCAGCGGCTGGGCCAGGCGGTGGAAGTCTACCGCGGCCAGAAGTCGGACGGCGGCTACGGCGTCTCGCCGCGGGTGCTGCGCGACAGCCAGGGCGCGCGCCTGGCGGTGATCACCCGCCCGCTGGATACCTTCAGGCACGAGACCTACGTGCTGACGCCGAAGGGCGCCCAGCGCCTGGCGATCCCGGCCAAGGCCAGCGTCGACGCGCTGATCGACGGGCGCGTGGTGATCAAGACCGAGGAAGACTGGAGCGCCGGCGGCAAGACCTTTCCGGCCGGCAGCCTGGCCTGGACGCCGCTGGCGGCGCTGACCGGCGATCCCGCCCACCTGAAACCGGCCCTGCTCTACGCGCCGGGCCCGAAGGAGGCGCTGGAAACCGTCGGCACGACCAAGGCCAAGCTGGTCGTCACCGCGCTGGATAACGTGAAAGGCCGCGCCTACGCCTACACGCCGACGGCGACGGGCTTCACCCGCACCAAGCTCAGCCTGCCGGACAACGCCTCGATCCGCCTGGCCGACGCCGACGACGACAGCGACCGCGCCTTCATCGGCGTCTCGAGCTTCCTGACGCCCACCAGCCTGTGGCTGGCAGATGCGTCGAGCGGGGCGCTGAGGCAGCTGAAGACGACGCCGCCCAAGTTCAACGCCGCGGACCTGATGGTCGAGCAGTTCGAGGCGACGTCCAAGGACGGGACCAAGGTGCCCTACTTCGTGGTCCACCGCCGCGGCATCAAGCTGGACGGCTCCAACCCGACGCTGATGACGGCCTACGGTGGGTTCCAGGTCAGCCAGACGCCGAACTACAACCCCTCCAACGGCAAGCTCTGGCTGGAGCGCGGCGGCGTCTTCGTGCTGGCCAATATCCGCGGCGGCGGCGAGTTCGGGCCCAAGTGGCACGAGGCCGGCCTCGTGGAGAAGCGCCAGGTGATCTACGACGACTTCGCCGGCGTCGCCGAGGACCTGATCCGGCGCAAGATCACCTCGCCGCGGCGCCTGGGGATCCAGGGCGGCTCCAACGGCGGCCTCCTGATGGGCGTTGAGTTCACCGAGCGGCCCGACCTGTGGAACGCGGTGGTCATCGACGTGCCGCTGCTGGACATGATCCGCATCTCGAAGATCGCGGCCGGGGCCAGCTGGCAGGGCGAATACGGCGATATCAACGCCAACCCAAAGGCCATGGCTTTCTGGATGAAGACCTCGCCGTACCAGAACCTGAAGGCCGGCGTGAAATACCCCGAGCCCTTCATCTTCACGACGACCAAGGACGACCGCGTCGGCCCGCAGCATGCGAGGAAGTTCGCCGCGCGGATGGAGGAGATGCGCCTGCCCTACCTGTTCTACGAGAATACCGAGGGCGGCCACGGCTCGGGCGCGGACCTGAAGCAGCAGGCCCACACCCAGGCGCTGACCATGACCTACCTGCAGCGCAAGCTGATGGACTAAGCGCGCCGCCGGCCGCTCAGCGCGCTGGCAGGGCGAACACCACGACGGACGGCTGGCCCTTCGGCGGGTCGGCGGATTGGCCGCGGGCCTTGCGGAACACCTGGTAGGTCCGCGACAGGTCGTTGATGTGGTTGTTGCGCAGGCCGATGACGACGGCCACGTACTGGCGCCCGCCGGCGCTGTAGGTGATCACGCTGGAGCTGGGCTCGTTGTCCAGCGCGGCGGTCCAGAGCAGCGTGCCGTCGCGCTGGTCGAACGCCTTCAGCGACGGGTCCAGGTCGCCGGTGAAGAGCACGCCGCCGGCGGTCGCCAGGACCGAGGTGGACAGCGGCGCGGGCAGGTCGTGGCGCCAGCCCAGCTTGCGGCCCTTTAGGTCCATGGCCAGCAGGCGGCCCATCATGCCGCTCTTCGTCGCTTCGGGATGCTCGGCGCCCGTCAGGCCGACGCCGGAGCTCAGCAGCTTGTACCCCTTCGGCCCGAACGTGTGGCACCACTGGGTCACCGGCACGTAGACGAAGCCAGTCTGTGGGCTGAACGACGTGGACGGCCACGACCGCGCGCCGGACACGCTGGGGCAGATCAGGGTCGACTTGGCCGGGTCCGGCCAGCGGACCGGATCGGTGGTCTTGGCGCCGGTCTTGGGGTCGATGGCCGTGATCACGTTCTGCGTGCCGGCGTCGATCGAGAAGAGGTAGGCGCCGGTCTTCGCGTCCAATGCGTCGAGGATGCCCATTTTGCCGATGGTCATCACCACGCGCCGGTCGCGCCCGGCGACCTTCATCGTCACCAGCTGGCGCTCGAACACCCAGTCCAGGTCCCACTGGTCGTTGCTGAGGTGCTGATAGTGCCAGACCAGCTTGCCGGTGTCGGGATCGAGCGCCAGCGTCGAGTCGGTGTAGAGCGAATCCCGCGTGGTCCCGGCGATGCCCGAGGGCTTGTTCAGCGGGCCCGTGTCGTAGGTCTGGCCGACGCCGAAGTAGACGAGATGCAGCGTGGGATCGAAGCTGCCCTGGTCCCAGACCGAGGCGCCGCTGCGACGCGCGAGCGGCAGGCCGTTCCAGCTGTCGCCGCCGGGCTCGCCGGGCCGCGCGATCGTGTGGAAACGCCAGAGCTCCTTGCCGGTGGCGATGTCCAGGCCGGTGATGAAGCCCCCGCCGGGGGCGCCGCTGGCGGTGACGCCCTGGATCAGCTTGTCGCCGACCACCAGGGGCGCGCTGCGCAGCTGGAAGTCGGTGCGCTTGGTCGCCGGCGCCTCGATCGGGATCTCGTGGTCCCAGAGCTGCTCGCCGGTCCTCGCGTCGAGTGCGATCACGTGCAGGTCGGAGGTCGGCACGTAGAGGCGCCCGCCGGCGATCGCCAGGCCCATCTTCTGGCTGGAGTAGGTTCCGGGCTTGTAGCCGTGCCGCCACAGCTCCCTGCCGCTGGCCGCGTCCAGCGCGATCACCAGGTCCGGCGTGGTCTGCAGGAACATCACCCCGTCGTGCACGATGGGGGTCGGCATGCTGGGGCCGGCGGGCAGGGGGGCGCGCCAGGCGAGCGCCAGGTCCTTCACGTTGGCCCGGCCGATGGCCGTCAGCGGGCTGAAGTTCTGCGCGTCGTATGTGCGCCCCCACTGCAGCCAGTCGCCCGGCGGCGGCGCGCGAAGGGTGGCGTCGGAGACAGGGCGGACGGG
>Ga0308175_100000971_pt1 | contig 19056 bp, 22 predicted proteins | sample PhyCR1_3_FD_203893 | JGI IMG/M metagenome (GOLD analysis project Ga0308175, IMG submission 203893) | Soil microbial communities from UC Gill Tract Community Farm, Albany, California, United States - DLSLS.C.R1 | ecosystem: Environmental > Terrestrial > Soil > Agricultural land | place: USA...
CCCGATCCGGGAGAGCGGGGGGGGTCTCGCCGGACCCTCCCCGCTGTTGTCGGGCGAGACCCCCCCGACTCTCCCCGCTCACGGCAGAATCTCCGAAGGCGGTTTCAGCCGCGAAGTCGCCTCGGCCATGTCCTTGTCCCCCCGCCCCGAAAGACAAAGCACGTCAAACCCATCCCCCTCCAGCCGGTTCTCCATCAACCAGGCAATCGCATGCGATGACTCCAGCGCCGGAATGATCCCCTCCAGCCGCGCCAGCTCCTGGAATGCTCCCAGCGCCTGCTCGTCGGTAACCGCCTCGTAGGTAGCCCGGCCGCTATCTCGCAGCTGCGCGTGCTCGGGGCCGACGCCGGGGTAGTCGAGACCGGCGGAGATCGAGTGGGCCTCGAGGATCTGCCCCTCCTCGTCGGCGATCACCGAGGAGAGCGAGCCGTGGAGGACGCCTTTGACGCCGCCCTGGAGCGAGGCCCCGTGGCGCTGCGTGTCGAGCCCCTCGCCCGCCGCCTCGACGCCGACCAGCGCCACCTCGGCGTCGCCGACGAAGGGGGTGAAGATGCCGATCGCGTTGGAGCCGCCGCCGACGCAGGCGATCACCCTGGCGGGCAGCGAACCCTCCGCCGCCAGCGCCTGCTCGCGCGCCTCTTCGCCGATCACCCGCTGCAGATCGCGGACCAGGGCCGGATAGGGAGCCGGGCCGACCGCAGAGCCGATCACGTAGTGGGTGGTGGCGACGTTGGCAACCCAGTCGCGGATCGCCGCGCTGACCGCCTCCTTCAGCGTCCGGGCACCGGCCTCGACCGGGGCCACCTCGGCCCCCAGCAGCTTCATTCGCTCGACGTTGGGGGCCTGGCGACGGATGTCCTCGGTGCCCATGTAGACGACGCATTCGAGCCCGAGCAGGGCGCAGGCGGTCGCGGTGGCCACCCCGTGCTGGCCGGCGCCGGTCTCGGCGATCACCCGCGGCTTACCCATCCGCGCCGCCAGCAGCGCCTGGCCGACCGCGTTGTTGATCTTGTGGGCGCCGGTGTGGGCAAGGTCCTCGCGCTTCAGGTAGACGCGCGAGCCGACCCGCTCGGAGAGCCGCTCCGCCAGGTAAAGCGGCGTCGGCCGGCCGATGAAGTCGCGTCGCAGCGCTTCAAGCCGGCCCATGAACTCCGCATCCTCACGCGCCTCCGCCCAGGCGGCGCTGAGCTCGTCCAGCGCCGGGATCAGGGTCTCCGGCACGTAGCGGCCCCCGTAGGGCCCGAACCTCTGCTCGATCGCGCTCATGCGGCTTCGGCGCCGAGCGGGTTCGCGGCCTCGAAAAAGGCCTCCATCGCGGCGTGGTCCTTGCGCCCCGGCTCGAGCTCGACGCCGCTGGCGACGTCGACCGCGTGGGGCCGGGTGACCTCGATCGCCTGCGCCACGTTCTCCGGCCGCAGGCCGCCGGCGAGGATCGCCGGTATGTCAGAGCGGTGGTTGCGCAGCAGCTCCCAGTCGAAGCTCTGGCCGGTCCCGCCCCAGGCCCCGTCACCGCGGCGGTCGAAGAGGTGGAAGTCGGTCCGGAAGGCCTCGGCGCCGTGGACGTCTGCGGCGCTGGCGACGTGGATCGCCTTCGCCACTTTCAGCCCCGTCCGCCGCTGCACCTCGGCGCAGAATGAGGCGCCCTCGGCGCCGTTCAGCTGCACCATCGTCAGGCCCTCGTCCTCGACCGCCCGGGCCACCTCGTCGAGGGTCGGGTTGACGAAGACGCCGACGACCTCGCACTTGCGCCGGAAGGCGGCGGCGATCTCGGTCGCCACGCCGGGGTCGACGTTCCGCGGCGAGCCGTGGAAATGGATCAGCCCGATCGCCCAGGCGCCGAGGCGCACGGCCTCGGCCGCGTCGTCCAAATTCGTTATGCCGCAGAACTTCACCCGCACAAGCAGAGCGTACGGGAAGGGCGGGTCCGATCCCTCGGACCCGCCCGCTGATTCGCAAACCTATTCGGAGCTGTCGGGCTGGTTGCCGAGGGTGACGTCGGCGGTCTTTTCCTGGCCGCCGCGGAGGATCGTCAGCTTCAGTTCGTCGCCGGGCTTGTGGCTCTGGATGATTTCGACGAGCTGATCCATGCTCTTCAGCTTTTCGCCGTCGACCTCGGTGATGATGTCGCCGCCGAGCCGCACCTGTTCGCCGTTGATCTGCGCTTCGGTGCCGCCGGCTTCGATCCCGGCCTTGTCGGCGGGGCCTCCCTTGACCACCGACTGGACGATCACCCCTTCTTCGACCGGCAGGTTCAGCGCCTTCGCCAGTTCTGCGTCGATGGTGCCGCCGCTGATGCCGATGAAGGCGTGTTCGACTTCGCCCTTCGTCTTCAGCGCCTCGATCTCGGAGCGGACGGTGTCGATCGGGATCGCGAAGCCGATGCCGACGTTGCCGTTGCCGCCGCCACCGGTGGCGATCTGGGCGTTGATCCCGATCACCGCCCCTTCGGCGTTGATCAGCGGACCGCCGGAGTTGCCGGGGTTGATCGCGGCGTCGGTCTGGATCACGTGGGAGATCGAGAAGCCGTTCGGAGCCTGGATGTCGCGCTGCAGCGCCGAGACGATGCCGCTGGTGACGGTGCGGTCGAGGCCGAAGGGGTTGCCGATCGCAACCACCGGGTCGCCGACTTCGGCTTCGGAGGAGTGCCCCAGCGTCAGCGGGTGGATTTCGCTCTGCGGCGCATCGACCTGAAGCAGGGCGACGTCGGTGCCCGGGTCGGCGCCGACGACTTCGGCGTCCCAGGTCTTTTCGGAGTCGCCGAGTTTGACCGTCACCTTGGAGGCGCCTTCGATCACGTGGTTGTTGGTGAGGATGTGGCCTTCGTCGTCGATCACGAAGCCCGAGCCGGTGGCGGTGCCGCCGCTTTCGGGTTCGACTTCCCCAAAGGGGTTGAAGCTTTCGCTTTCGGTCGGTTCGAGCTGGGATTCGATGAAGGCCACGCCTTCGCCGTCGGCCTTGTAGATCTGGTTGACGACGTTGCCGTCTTCTTCGTCCGAGCTCGCCTTCACCGGCGCCGTCAGCGGCGCTTCGACGGTCGTGGTCGAACTCCCGTCGGATTGGATCCAGCCGGCGGCGATCGCGATCAGGCCGAAGACGGCGACGACGAGGCCGCCGAGGAGAGCGGAGAGAAAGGGGCTGCGGAAGTTCTGTTTGAGCTTGGACATGGTCCAAGGATTGCTGAGGGAAATCTTGCCTCCCTAAACGATCCTCAAATTTTCCCTAAATTCGCCGGCGGCTAGACGAGATGTTCCCGGGTTCCCTCTTCGCCCCCGGTCAGCTCCCTGACCTTGGCTTCGGGGTCGGCGACGGTCATCAGGGCGCCGCCGATCAGGACCGCGTCGACGCCGACCCGGTCGAGCTCCTCGAGCTCGGCGCGGCCCGAGATCCCCGACTCGGCGACGACCGTCTTGCCCGCCGGCACGTTCGGCATCAGCTCGTAGGTGGTGTCGATGTCGACGCTCATGTCGTCGAGGTTGCGGTTGTTGATCCCGATCACCTCGGCGCCTGCCTCCAGCGCCCGCTCCAGCTCCTCGCCGTCGTGGACCTCGACGAGGACGTCGAGGTCGAGCGAGCGGGCCTCCTGGTGCAGCGCCCGCAGGCTCTCGTCGGCGAGGGCGGCGACGATAAGGAGGACGGCGTCGGCCCCGTGAACCGCAGCCTCGTAGAGCTGGTAGGGGTCGACGATGAAGTCCTTGCGGAGGATCGGCAGGTCGCAGGCGGCGCGGGCGGCGCGCAGATCGGAGAGCGAGCCGCCGAAGTGGGGCTCGTCGGTGAGGACGGAGAGCGCCGCCGCGCCACCCCGCTCGTAGGCGCCGACCTGGGTCGCCACGTCGACCGCCTCGGCGGCGAGTTGCCCAGCGCTGGGAGAGCGGCGCTTGAACTCGGCGATCAGCGAGAGGCCGGGCCTGACCAGGGCCTCGGAGAAGGGGCGATCCTCGCCTCGGGCGGAGAGGCGCGACTCGAGCTCGGGTTGCGGAGTCTCGCGGCGGCGCGCCGCGACCCCCTCCCGGGCCCCTGCGATCAGCTGGTCCATCATTCCCACTTGAGCCCCGAAAGCCTAGATGACGATCTATCCGGCAGGGGCCGCGGTGGCCGCCTGCAGGCGCTCCAGCACTTTCGCCGCGGCGCCGGAATCGATCGCCTCGCCGGCCTTCACGACCCCTTCGGAAAGGTCGCCTGCGAGCCCGCCGACGTAGAGCGCGGCGGCGGCGTTGAGGAGGACGAGGTCGCGGTGCGGCCCGGGCTCGCCGGCCAGCACCGCGCGACTGACGGCCGCGTTCTCCTCCGGCGTCCCGCCCGCCACCCGCTCCAGGCCCGCCGGCGCGAGGCCGAACTGGCCCGGCTCGACAAACCACTCCGAGGTGCGCCCGTCGGCAACCTCGATCACCCGGGTCCGCGCCGCCAGCGAAAGCTCGTCGAGCCCGTCCTCGGCGGCGACCACGAGCGCCCGCTCGCTGCCGAGGCCGATCAGCGCCTCGGCGATCGTCTCCTGATAGTGGCGGTCGGCGACCCCGAGCAGCTGCCGGTTGGCCCCGGCCGGGTTGGTCAGGGGGCCGAGGAAGTTGAAGATCGTCCGCACCCCGAGCGCTTTCCGCGCCGGGACCACGTGTTTCATCGCCGCGTGGTGCTTGGGCGCGAACATGAAGCCGAAGCCCACCTCGTCGATGCAGCGGCCGACCTGCTCGGGCTCCAGCTCGATGTTGACGCCGAGCGCCTCCAGCAGATCGGCGGACCCGCACTTGCTGCTGTTGGAGCGGTTGCCGTGCTTGGCGATCGCGCAGCCGCCGCCGGCGGCGACCAGGGCCGCCGTCGTCGAGACGTTGAAGGTCGAGGGCCCGCCGCCGGTGCCACAGGTGTCGACGAGGTCGTGCCGCTCGGTCGGGACCGGCGAGGCGAGACTGCGCATCGTCCGCGCCAGGCCGACCAGCTCGGGCACCGTCTCCCCCTTCGCCCGCAGGGCGATCAGGAAGGCGCCGGTCTGGACGGGGTCAGTCCGCCCCTCCATGATCTCGGCGAGGACCGCGGCGGCGTGGTCGGCGGTCAGGTGGTCGCCGGCGCAGACGGCGTCGATCGCGCGGCTGACGACGTCGTTAGGCATCGGCGGCCTCGGCGATGAAGTTGGCGAGAAGGTGCTTCCCCTGCGGAGTGAGGACCGACTCCGGATGGAACTGGACGCCCTCGACCGGCAGCTCGCGGTGGCGGGCGCCCATCACGACCTCACCCAAACTCGCGGTCAGCTCCAGCGCGGCCGGCAGCTCGGGGTCGGCGACGAGCGAGTGGTAGCGGCCGGCAACGATCGGGCTCGGCAGCCCGGCGAAGATCGACTTGCCGTCGTGCTCGACCTCGGCATCCTTGCCGTGGATGGGCTCTCCCTGGACGACCCGGCCGCCGAAGGCCTCGACCATCGCCTGGTGGCCGAGACAGACGCCCAGGACCGGGATCCCGGCCTCGCCGAAGGCCTTGATCGCGTCGCCGGAGATCCCGGCCTCGGCCGGCGTGCAGGGGCCGGGCGAGACGACGAGGCGGTCGGGTTCGCGCCCGAGCAGCTCCGCGACCGATGCCTTGTCGTTGCGCACGACTTCCACCTCCGCCCCCAGCTCGCCCAGATACTGGACGAGGTTGTAGGTGAAGGAGTCGTAGTTGTCGATCACGAGCACGCGCATCTCAGGTCCCTCGCTAAGCCCAGTCCGGCTGTTCGCAGGCGACCTCGACCGCGCGGAAGACGGCCCGGGCCTTGTTGACGGACTCGTTGTACTCGTAGCTCGGCTGGGCGTCGGCGACGGTGCCGCCGCCGGCCTGCACGTGCAACTGCCCGTCCTTGACGACGACGGTGCGGATGTGGATCGCGGTGTCGAGGTCCCCGTCCCAGGAGAGGTAGCCGACGGCGCCGCCGTAGCCGCCGCGCTTGATCGGCTCGAGCTCGTCGATGATCTGCATCGCCCGCACCTTCGGGGCGCCCGAGAGGGTGCCGGCGGGGAGCGCCGAGCGCAGCACGTCCATCGCGCTCACCCCCTCTTTGAGCCTGCCGGAGACCTGGCTGACGATGTGGAGGACGTGGGAGTAGGTCTCGACCACCATCAGCTCGTCGACCTTGACGCTGCCGTACTCGCAGACCCGGCCGAGGTCGTTGCGTCCGAGGTCGACCAGCATCACGTGCTCGGCCCGCTCCTTCGGGTCGTTGATCAGGCGCTCGGCGAAGCGCCGGTCCTCGTCCTCGTTGCCGCCGCGGGGAGAGGTGCCGGCGATCGGCCGCGTCTCGACCCGGTCGCCGATCACCTTGACGAGCGGCTCGGGCGAGGCGCCGGCGATCTGGAAGTCGCCGAACTCGAGGAAGTACATGTAGGGCGAGGGGTTGACCGCGCGCAGCCCCCGGTAGACCGAGAAGGCCTCGACCGGAGCCGGAGCCGAGAAACGCTGCGAGGGGACGACCTGGAAGGCGTCGCCGGCGTGGACGTACTCGACGATCCGGGACACCGCGCCTTCGAACTGCTCGCGGCTCATGTTCGATTTGAACTCCGGCGGCTCGACGACCGAGGGGGTCGCCGGGACCGGCACCGCGCCCCGCAGCCGCTCGCGCATCTCGGCGATTGTCTGCGCCGCCCGCTCGTAGGCCTCCTCGACGCCGCCGTCCTCCTCGACGAAGGCGCAGGCGAGGATCGTCAGCTCGTGGCGCAGGTGGTCGAAGACGACCATCGCGTCGGTCACCATCAGCGCCATGTCGGGCAGGCCGAGCGGGTCCGGATTCGGCTCGCCGAGCGGCTCGACGGTTCGCACCAGGTCGTAGGCGAAGAAGCCGACGGCGCCGCCGGCGAAGGGCGGCAGCCCGTCGACGGGCGCCGGTCGGTAGCGCTGCAGTCGCTCCGCCACCGCCGCGTAAGGATCGGGGGCAGGCTCGGCGCTGCTGGGCTCGCCGCCATTCGAGACGGCCGCGCCACTCCATTCGGAGAGGACCCCCTCGCTCCAGCGCAGCAGCGCCCGCGGCCGCAGGCCGACGAAGGAGTAGCGGCCGACCTGCCCCTGCTCGGCCGACTCGAGCAGGAAGCAGGGCGCCCCCTCAGGCTCGCCGTCGCGAAGCTTGAGGAAGGCCGAGACGGGCGTCTCGCAGTCGTCCACCAGCTGCGCTCGCACCGGCACGACGTTGCCCTCGCGGGCCAGCTCCCGGGCTTCCTCGAGGCTCGGCTCCAGTCGCAGCTCGCCCAGCTCAGGCGCTCGTGGCTCGCTAGCCGCTGCGCGCATTCAGCACCTCCATCACCTTGGCCAGCGAGACCCCGCGCGAGGCCAGCAGGACGCTGAGGTGGTAGAGGACGTCGGCGGCCTCTTCGGCGACCCGCTCGTCGGTCTCCTCGCGGGCGGCGCGGACGACCTCCTCGGCCTCCTCCTCGACCTTCTCGCCGATCAGCTCGCGGTCGTCGAGGAGGGTCACCGTGTAGCTGCCGTCGGGGCGCTGCAGGGCGCGGTGGCGGATCGTTCGCTCCAGCGCCGCCATCGCTTCGAAGGTGACCGGGAAGGGCTCGCCGGGGGCCGGCGGCGCGTCCTTGCGCGGCGAGGCCGAGCCCAGCACCTCGCGGTAGAAGCAGCTGCGCTCGCCCGTGTGGCAGGCCGGGCCCGCCGGGTCGACCAAGGCGACGAGCGAGTCGCCGTCGCAGTCGTAGCGGAGCTGGCGCAGGTGCATCACGTTGCCCGAGGTTTCGCCTTTTTTCCAGAGTTCGTCGCGCGAGCGGCTGTGGAAGTGGAGGTCGCCGGTCTCCAGCGTCATCTCCAGCGACTGCCCGCTCATATAGGCGAGCATCAGCACCTCGCCGCTGGCGAAGTCCTGGACGATGCACGGCACCAGCCCCTGCTGGTCGAATTCAATTTCGGCGAACACCGGGTGAATCGTAAACGCCGACCCGCTACTCGATGCCGAGGCGGTCGAGCAGGTCCTCGTCGCGGCGCCAGTTGCGGCGCACGCGGACGGTCAGGTCGAGGTGGACCTTGGAGCCGAGCTCGGCCTCCAGCGAGCGGCGGGCGGCCCTGCCGATCTCGCCGATCTTCACTCCGCCCTTGCCGATCAGGATCCCCTTCTGGGACTCGGTCTCGGCCCAGATCTCGGCCCGGACGGTGACGAGGCCGTCGTCGCGCGGCTCCACCTCGAGCACCGAGACCTCGACCGAGTGGGGGATCTCCTGGCGGGTCCGGTTGAGGACCTGCTCGCGGATCAGCTCCGCCAGCAGCAGCTCGCTCGACTGGTCGCTGCGGTCCTCCGGCGGATACATGTACGGGCCCTCGGGGACCAGCTCGCCGAGGCGCTCGAGCAGCGGCGGCAGCCCCTCGCCCGTACGGGCGCTGATCGGGAAGACCTCGTCGACCCCCTCCATCTCCGCCGCCTCGGCGAGGACCGGCACCAGCTCGTTGGGGCCGAGGCGGTCGGCCTTGTTGACGGCGCAGAGGACGGGGAGCTCGGCGCCGGCTCCCAGCAGCGCCCTGACGATGAAGCGGTCGCCGGGCCCCACCCCCTCCTCGCCGTTGAGGACGAAGAGGACGACGTCGGAGTCGGCAAGCTCGCGCTCGACCCGCCCCTGCATTCGCTTGGTGAGGACGTCGCGGGGCTTCTGCACCCCGGGCAGGTCGACGAGGATCAGTTGCAGCTCCCTCTCTGTCTCGGTGAAGACGCCGCGGATCGCCCGGCGGGTCGTCTGCGGCCGGCTGGAGACGATCGCGACGTGGGAGCCGACGAGGGCGTTGACGAGGGTCGACTTGCCGACGTTGGGACGGCCGGCGAGGCCGATGAAGCCGGAGCGGCTCATCGAAGGGCCGCCAGGACCCGCGCCTGGAGCGCCAGCATCTCGCCGCCGTCGGCCTCGTGGTCGTAGCCGCAGAGGTGCAGCGCCCCGTGGACGGCGGCCTCGGTGACGTCGGAGCAGTGCTCGGGGCAGATCGCGACGTCGCCGAGCTCGCGCGGGCCCGCCACCGGCCCCAGTTCGTCGATCGGGAAGGCGAGGACGTCGGTCGGCGCGTCCTTGCCCCGGTGCTCGCGGTTGAGTTCGCGGATCCGCTCCTCGCCGACGATCTCGACGGCGAGGTGGCCCTCGGCGACGCCAGCGGCCTCCAGTGCGGCGGCGACGGCGCTGCGAAGCTCGGCTGGAACGTCAGTCAGATCGACCGTGCTCATCGTAGGCAGCGACGATCCGCTGGACCAACTTGTGGCGGACGACGTCCTCGCCACCGAAGCGGACGAAGGAGATGTCCTTGACGTCGCTGAGGATGTCGCTGACGGCGATCAGGCCGGAGCGCTGGTCGGTCGGCAGGTCGATCTGGGTGACGTCGCCGGTCACCACCATCCGCGAGTTGAAGCCGAGCCGGGTGAGGAACATCTTCATCTGCTCGGGGCTGGTGTTCTGGGCCTCGTCGAGGATTACGAAAGAATCATTAAGCGTCCTTCCGCGCATGAATGCGAGCGGCGCCACCTCGATCACGTTGCGCTCGAAGTAGCCGTTGACGCGGTCGGGGTCGAGCATGTCGAAGAGGGCATCGAACAGCGGCCGCAGGTAAGGGTCGACCTTGGCCTGGATGTCGCCGGGCAGGAAGCCGAGCCGCTCGCCGGCCTCGACCGCGGGCCGGGTGAGGATGATCCGCTGCACCTTGCGTTCGGTCAGCGCCGCGGCGGCCATCGCCACCGCGAGGAAGGTCTTGCCGGTGCCGGCAGGGCCGATCCCGAAGGTGATCGTGTGGCGGCGGATCGAGTCGACGTAGCGCTTCTGGTTCAGGGTTTTTGGAGCCACTTTCGTGTTGCGGTGGCGCCAGACGACGTCGTCGAGGATCTCCGCCGGGCTCTCGTCCGCGTCGAGGGCGCCGGTCACCGCTTCGATCGTGCCCGGGGCGACGTCGTGCCCCTGCTCGATCAGCTCGACCATCTCGTCGACGACCGTCGCCGCCGCCGCGACGTCGTCGGGCTCGCCCTCCAGCGTGAGGACGTTGCCTCGCAGGTGCACGTCGGCGTCGAGGCGTCCGCGCAGGGCGCGGAGCACGCTGTCCTCTGAGCCGGCGAGCTCGGCCGCGACGTTGTTGTCGAGGGTCAGCTGCCTGCGGGCCAAGTTCTCAGGCACCCAGCTTCTCGCGCACCGCGGCGCTGACCCGCTTGCCGTCGGCGCGCCCGCCGAGCTTCGGCATCAGCGCCGACATCACCTGTCCCATCTGCCGCTGCTCTGAGGCGCCGGTCTCCTCGATCGCCTCGCCGACCAGCTGCGCCAGCTCCTCGTCGGAGAGCTGCTGGGGCAGGTAGCCCTCGATCAGCTCCGCCTCGAAGCGCTCGGCCGCGGCCTGGTCGGTGCGACCGGCCTTCTCGTAGGCCTCCGCCGCCTCGACCCGCTTCTTGCGCTCACGCTGCAGCACGGCGATCTCGTCGCCCTTGCCGAACTTCGCCTCCTGCTGGAGGACGTCGACGATCAGGCGCAGCGCCCCGGCGCGATCGCGATCGCGCGCTTTCATCGCCGTCTTGACGTCGTCTTGGACCTGTTCGAGAACCGCCATCGGCCTTAAGGGTAGACGGCGGCGTCCGGGGTGACGGCGAGGCCCTTGGAGACGAGGTCGCGGACATCGAGGCTGACAAGCTGCCAGCCATTGCGGTGGGCAGCGGCGACGTAGGCGGCGTCATAGGCCGTGAGGCCGTGCGCGGAAGCCGCTTTCACGACCTCCTCTCCGAATGCATGATCCACCCGAGCCAGCTCCTCACCGCAGGTAAGGAGAATGGCCCGTGCGATCCCGTGAGCTTGGTCGGGTTGCCGGTACTGCCTTGCCACCACGTTGACAACCTCATAGAGGGTCAGGTCGAGCGCGGTGACCGGCACCCCTCCGCGGACCAGCGGAGCGGCAATCCCGTGAGAAGAGTGAGCCGGGATTCCTGCGGCCACCCAGACGCTGGCATCGAGCAGGAGCAACTCAGTGAGATTCCCGGTCTTCCCGGATCAGCTGGACCACGTCCAGGAGGTCGGGCCTGTCGGCCGGGACCTCGATCCGGACCTCGTCCCAGAGACGGTTGAGCTCCTCCCGACGACGCTGCTCGTCGGCATTCACCTCGCGCTCGACGAGGTGCTGGAGGAAGCCGCTGCGGCTCTCCCCTACCTCCTTGGCGCGAAGATCCAAGCGCTCCAAGAGCTTGTCGGGAATGGAGATCATCACCTTGGCCACAGGATGAGTATATACGGTATTGCCGGCGGTCAAAACGGGCATGGCTGGAATCGTGAGGGGTCAAGACGCAAAGGTGGCGCGCAGAAAGCGCCAATTTCGCATCGACTTCCGCGCGGAGCTCAGATTTCGACCTGCTCGACGTCCCCCAGGGGCATCTGCAGGAAGCGGGTGCCGATCGCGTGGAAGGCGTCGCAATCACCGGTGCAGAGAAAGTCGTAGCTGCCCTCACCGCGCGTCTCGCGGGCGAGCCCAGATCCCTCGAGGGTGCGCTGGACCGCGGCGGCGACCGCGTGGCCGCCGCTGACCAGGCGGACGTCGCGGCCGAGGATCCGCTGCAGCATCGGCGCCACCAACGGATAGTGCGTGCAGCCGAGGATCAGGGTGTCGACGTCGGCCTCCAGCAAGGGACGGCAATAGGAGCGGGCCATCGTCATCGTCTCCTCGTCGAACAGCGAGCCCTCCTGGATGAAGGGCGCGAGATCGGGCGCGGCGACCTCGATCACGTCGAGGCCGCGTCCGATCGCTTCCAGCGCCCGCCGGTAGGCGCCGCTGGCGACCGTGTTCGGCGTCGCCAGCACCCCGACGCGGGCGTTGGCGGTGATTGCCGCCGCGATCTCGGCCTGCGGCTCGACCACCGGCACGACCTCCACCCCGCGCGCCGCGGCGACCTCCCGCGTCACCTCCTCGCCGACCGAAGTCGCCGTGTTACAGGCGATCACCAGCAGCTTGGCGCCGCGGTCGAGCAGCATCTCGGCGATCCGCCGGATCCGCTTCCGAAGCTCCTCGGGGTCCTTGTCCCCGTAAGGGAAAACAGCCGTGTCGCCGAGGTAGACAAAGTCCTCCTGCGGCAACGAGACCAGGCACTCGTGGAGGACCGTGAGCCCGCCGACGCCGGAATCGAACATCGCGACCGGCTGCGACGAGCTGAGCTGTGGAACCGCGCCGGGCAGGGCCTTCAGGGCTTGACGGTCATGAAGAAGATCGTCACCACGACGATCAACCCGGCGATCGGCCCGACGGTGCTGAGCCGGCGGCTGACTTCTTCGAATTCCTCGCTGAAGGTGTCGCCGTTCTTCAGATCCCGTTCGGCCAGCTCCTGCGCCTTGCGCCCCTGCGGGCGGAAAAAGGCGTGCTGCAACCCGAGCAGGATGATGATCGCCAGGAAGCCGACGGTGATGAACGCTTCGCTGCCGTCCCAGTTCCCCTTCGACATCACGTAGATGCCGGCGAGCAGGACGACCAGCATCGCCGGGTTGACGAGGTACGTGTCGACTTTGCGAATTGCTTCGAAGAAGGCAGGCGCCGACCGCGGGTACTTAGGCATCACCGAGAAGATCAGCCCATAGGCAAAGGTCGGGCCGAAAGCCAGCACCACGGCCAGGATGTGGATGAAGAGGCCGACGCCGTAGGCGGTGATGGTCCCCGAAGCCATTGCCGCAACCCTATATCTCAGCCCCGACGCAGCAGCAGCGCCGCCCAGTCCCCGTCCTGGCGACGGTCTGCCTCGTCCAACCCCGTAATACCGAATGCCGCGGCCACCGCGTCAACCTCACCGGGCAGTAACCCGGAGCAGACGATCGTCGCGGGACCAAGCGTCCCGATCAACTCCGCCACGGCCAGCAAGATCGGCGAGGTCATGTTCGCCACGACAGTGGGAGCGAGAACCGGCAGTCGTTCTCGCAGATTGGCGCGCTCCAAGGTGAGGTCGACATTGTTCGCGACAGCATTGGCCGACGCTGCCTCCAGGGCAGCAGGCTCATGGTCATACCCGCGAACGGGCCCCCACCCCAGCTTCGCAGCGGCGATCGCCAGTACACCGGAGCCGGTTCCCAGGTCAACCAGTTCGCCGCCCGCCTCCAGCTCACAGAGGTAGGAGAGGCATAGCCGGGTGGTCGGGTGGGCGCCGGTGCCGAAGGCCTGGCCGGGGTCGACGACGATGTCGATCGCTCCCTGCCGCGGCGGCTCCCAGGAGGGTCGCAGCCAGAGGCGATCGGCGACCAGGATCGGTTTGTGGAAGTCGCGCCAGCGGTCGGCCCAGTCGTCGGGGATCTCGGTGGCGCTGACCTCGACCCGGCCGCCGGCGATCGCGGCGTCGAGGTCCCCCAGCTCGGGCAGCTCCCCCTCGCCGCCATAGATCGCGTACTCGACGTAGCCCGGCCCGCGCTCCTCCTCGACCCCGTTCGGCGCCAGCACGGTCAGCTCGGCGAGGACGAGGTCGGCCTGCTCGGGCCGGCAGCGGACCGCGAGCCGAATCAAATGACCATCAACCCGAATCTCAACCGAAGGCCCGGCGCAGGCGGCCGAAGAGCCCCTCGCCGTGCTGCGGGGTGAGGTTCTCCTCTTCGAGGCTCTCGTCGAGGCGCTCAGCGATCTCGCGCTGCTCCTCGTTGAGGTTGGTCGGGACGAAAACCTCGAGCATCACCCGCTGGCTGCCGCGGCGACTGCTGTTGAGGCGCGGCAGCCCGGCTCCGCGCAGCACCTTTTCGGTCCCCGGCTGCGTCCCCGGCTCGACCTCGATCTCCTGCTCGCCGTCCAGCGTCGGCACGTTCACCGTCGTCCCCAGCATCGCCTCGGTCGCCGGGATCGAGACGACGCTGATCAGGTCCGAGCCGTCGCGCTCGAAGCGCTCGTCCGCGGCCACTCGCACCTCGACGTAGAGGTCACCGGCGGGCGCGCCAGGCTCGCCGGCGTGGCCGGCACCGGTGATCCGCATCCGCTGGCCATCTTCGATCCCGGCCGGGACGTCGATCGCGCTGGTCCGGCTCTGGCGGGTGCGGCCGCTGCCTTTGCAGACCTCGCACGGCGTCTGCGGGATCTTCCCGGCGCCGCCGCAGACGTCGCAGGCGGTGGCGCGGACCATCTGCCCGAACGGCGTCCGGGTCACCGCCCGCAGCTCACCGCTGCCGCCGCAGCGCTCGCAGGTGGTGATCGGGGTGCCGGGCTCGGCCCCGTTGCCGTGGCAGTGCTCGCAGGCGGCGACGACGTCATATTCGACCTCGCGCCGAGCCCCGGTCGCCACCTCCGCCAGCTCGACCTCTACCGCGACCCCGATGTCGCCGCCGCCGGCCGGGCCGCGGCGACCGCCGAAGCCGAAGCCGGCGCCGCCGAAGATCGACTGGAAGAGGTCGTCGATGCTGCCGCCGAAGCCGGCGCCCGGGTCGAAGCCGCCCGAGCGCAGGCCCTCGTGCCCGTAGGCGTCGTAGGTGCGGCGGCGCTCGGCGTCGGAGAGGACCTCGTAGGCCTCGGCCGCCTCCTTGAACCGCTCCTCGGCGTCGGGCGCCTGGTTGACGTCGGGATGCAGCTCTCGCGCCAGCCGGCGGAACGCTTTCTTGACCTCGGTCTCGTCCGCCTCCCGGGAGACCCCGAGGACCTCGTAGTAATCGCGGGGCACGGGTTAGCCGCCGTAGACGGACTCGAAGTAGCGGGAGAGCTCGCGGGCGGCGTGGCGGACCGAGGCGATCGCCAGCGCGTAGTCCATCCGCAGCGGCCCGACGACGCCGACGGCGCCGAGGTTGCGATGCCCGAGTCCGTAGTTGGCGCCGATGACGCTGACCGAGCGCATCTCCGGCTGTGGGTTCTCGGCGCCGATCCAAAAGAAGACCGAGCGCTCCTCGAGCGAGGAGCGCAGCATCTGCAGGACGTCGGCGCGGCGCTCCAACGCGGTCATCAGCTGATCGGCGCGGGGCAGGTCCGGCAGGTGGGCGTCCGAGAGCAGGCGCGAGGTCCCCTCGAGGTAGAGCTCGCCGCCCTGGTCGGCGACGAGGTCGGTGAAGGTGGCGCCGAGGGTGGCGATGAAGTCGGCCTCGATCCCGCTCAGCTCCGGGTCGCGGAGGCGGGTGGCGATCATCCGCGCCCCGACGCCGAGTCCGGAGAGGCGCTCGTTCAGATAGCTCGAGGCCCAGGCGACGAGGCCGCTGTCGACCGGCCGGTCGAAGGCGAAGACCCGACGGGTGACGTCGCCGGTCGAGGCGATCGCGATCACCACGACCTCGTTGGGTCGCAGGCGCAGCACCTCGACCCGGTGGATCGTCGCCGTCAAGCTCGACTGCGGCGCGGTCGCCATCGCCACCAGATCGGTGACCTGGGCCAGCGCGGTAGTGGTCTCCCGCATCGCCTCGTCGACCTCCCGGCGCAGGCGCGAGAGCTCGAGCCCGACCCTGGGCTCGGCCGGAACCCGCCCGCTCGTCAGCATCGCGTCGACGTAGCGGCGGTAGCCGGTGTCGGTGGGAACACGGCCGGCGGAGGTGTGCGGGTGGGTCAGATACCCAGCCGCCTCCAGCGCCGCCAACTCGGCCCGAACCGTAGAAGGCCCCCACTCCACCTCAGGCCGCTCCGCCACCTCCTTAGAAGGCACAGGACGAGCCGAGTCGAGGTAAGCCTCGACCACCAACCGCAAAATCAACTCTTGCCGCTCGCTCAGCATGCGAGCAATTCTAGGAGGGGAGCCGAACGCTTCCCTCCTGCTAGAGCTCGAGCTCGGCCTCGGCGTTCTTGATCAGCGCCGTCTCGCCCTGCGTCGCAACCGTGTCGACGACGACGCGGCCGCCGTCGCTCGACTTGACCGTGCCGGTGACGACGATCTCCTGCTCGGGCACGCCCATCCCGCGCATCTGCACGGAGAGCCGCTTCAGCGCCCGCGGGTTGCCGTCGGCGAGCGCCGCGTTGGCTTTCGCCACCAGGCCCATCGAATAGAGGCCGTGGAGGATGTTGCGCGGCAGCCCGACCATTTTCGCGAACTCGTCGTCGATATGGATCGAGTTGAAGTCGCCCGAGGCACCGGCATAGCGGTGCGGCAGGTACTTGTCGGGAGTGACCCTGAGCTCCGGGATCTGGTCGCCCTCGTTCAAAGCCATTTCAAACCCCCCTGACGATCAGCGTCCAGGTGCCGCGAGCGACCTGGGCGCCGTCCTGGTTGACGGAGTTGGTCTCGAACACGTAGAAGCCCTTGCCATCCCTCTCCTCGATCGAGAGGCATTTGGACGAGGTCGTGATCTCGTCGCCCGAGCAGGCGGGCTCGTCCCACTCGAACTCCTGGCCGCCGTGGACCATCGCCGCGAAGTTCAGCTCCACCTCGGGGTCGAGGATCGCCGGCGCGACTGCCGGGCTGCTGTAGACGACGGCGAACATCGGCGGCGCGACGACGTCGCGGAAACCGGCCGCACGGGCCGCCTCGACGTCGTGGTGCACCGGGTTGTCGATGCCCAGCGCGTTCGCGTACTCCTTGATCTTCTCCCGGCCCACCTGGTAGGTGCTCCCGGGCCATTCCTTCCCAACCGCATCAGTCTTCAATGGCATGGCGGCCACTCTAACTGGCTAAACGGCCAGTAGGCGGCAGAGGGGGAACCCGGAGGAGCCTCCCCAAATTTGCGACGGAGGGTTCCCCCTCTGCCGCCGCCCCCTACTCGTCGATCTCCAACACCGCCAGGAACGCCTCCTGCGGCACTTCCACCCGGCCCACCGCCTTCATCCGTTTCTTGCCCGCTTTCTGCTTCTTCAGCAGCTTGTTCTTGCGGGTGACGTCGCCTCCGTAGAGCTTTGCGGTGACGTCCTTGCGCAGGGCCTTGACCGTCTCGCGGGCGAGGATGTTGGAGCCGACCGCGGCCTGGACCGGGACGTCGAAGAGCTGGCGCGGGATCGTCTTCCGCAGCCGGCCGACGAGGCGCTTCCCCTGGTCGTAGGCGAAGTCGCGGAAGACGATGATCGAGAGCGCGTCGACCTTCTCGCCGGCGAGCAGGATGTCGACTTTGACCAGGTCGGAGACGCGGTTGCCGATCGGCTCGTAGTCGAGTGAGGCGTAGCCGCGGGTGTTCGACTTCAGGAGGTCGAAGAAGTCGAGGACGATTTCGGCCAGCGGCAGGTCGTAGCGGATCTGCACCCGCTCGGGGCTGAGGAAGTGCATGTCGACGTGGGTGCCGCGACGCTGCTGGCAGAGCTCCATCACGGCGCCGACCTGCTCCTTGGGGCAGATCAGGGTCGCGCGGATGTACGGCTCTTCGATCGTCTCGATCACTCCCGGGTCGGGCAGGTCGGTCGGGCTATGGACCTCCTTGGTCTCACCGTTCGTGAGGTTGACCAGATAGCGCACGTTCGGCGTCGTCGCCAGTAGGTCGAGGTCGTACTCGCGCTCCAGGCGCTCGCGCACGATCTCCATGTGGAGGAGGCCGAGGAAGCCGCAGCGGAAGCCGAAGCCGAGCGCCTCGGAGGTCTCCGGCTCCCAGGAAAGGGCGGCGTCGTTCAGCGACAGCTTCTCGAGCGCGTCGCGGAGGTCTTCGTAGCGGTCGGTGTCGATCGGGAAGAGGCCGCAGAAAACCATCGGTCGCACCTCGCGGTAGCCCTCCAGCGGCTCGGAGGCGGGGTTCGACTGCGCGGTCAGCGTGTCGCCGACCCGCAGCTTGGTCACGTCCTTGATCCCGGTGATCAGGTAGCCGACGTCGCCGGCGTCCATCCCCCTGACCGCGATCATCGTCGGGCGGAAGAAGCCGATGTCGTCGATGTCGGCTTCGGTCCCGTTCTGCATCGCCAGGATCCGCTCGCCCTTGCGGAAGGAGCCGTCGACCATCCGCACGTAGGCGATGACGCCGCGGTAGGGGTCGAACTCGGAGTCGAAGATGAGGGCGCGCGGCGGTGCGTCGGGCTTGCCCTGGGGCGGCGGGATGCGCTCGACGATCGCCTCCAGCACCTCGAGCACTCCCTCCCCGGTCTTGGCCGAGATCGGCAGCGCTTCCTCGGGGTCGCCGCCGAGCAGGTCGGCGATCTCCTGGGCGACGCGCTCGGGCTCGGCGCCGGGCAGGTCGACCTTGTTGATGACCGGGATCAGCTCGAGCCCGTTCTCGATCGCCAGATAGGTGTTGGCGACGGTCTGGGCCTCGACGCCCTGGGCGGCGTCGACGACCAGCAGGGCGCCCTCGCAGGCGGCGAGGCTGCGCGAGACCTCGTAGGAGAAGTCGACGTGGCCGGGGGTGTCGATCAGGTGCAGGTGGTAGGTCTCGCCGTTTTTGGCCGTGTACTCGACCCGCACCGCCTGCGCCTTGATCGTGATCCCACGCTCGCGCTCGAGGTCCATCGAGTCGAGTAGCTGGGCCTGCATCTTCTTCGGGTCGACGGCGCCGGTGAGCTCGAGGATGCGGTCGGCGAGGGTCGACTTGCCGTGGTCGATGTGGGCGATGATGCTGAAGTTGCGGATGTGGTCCATGGCGGGGTGTGAGTATGAGGGACGAGGGTGGTTGGCGCGCGGGGCCCGTCGGGGGGCGGGGCACCCCCTTCCGGGCGCAGCTTGGCGGAGGAACGTTCTCCCGCTGTCGCCCGTCAGGGGATTGCCCGCCTCGTGCTAAGTGCCCAGAAGGGGGTGCCCCGCCCCCCGCCACCCGCGCGAGAAGCCGGATTACCTACACGCCCGAGGACCGAGGTTGTGGGGCAGTTGGAGGATTGCCGTAGGGGGTTTTTTCAGGACGATTTCGGCTCCGGCCGCTTCTGCCCACCGGACCTGGGGTGGGTATAGAGGCTTTCCCGCTTCCAGGCGGTCTCGGGTGGCGACCACGTAGTCGTAGTCGCCTTCGGCGAGCAGGCGGAGGTACTGGCGGCAGGTGGTCGGTGACTCGAAGCCGCCGTGGGGCTGCTCGAGGCCGAGGTACTGGACTTGGTTGGAGAGGTCGGTGCCGAATAGGGGGTATTGGCGGGTGCTGGTGGTGGCGATGCGGGCGCCGGAGATGTCGCGGGCCCAGGCGAAGGCGGCGTTGAGGCCCGGAGCCGAGGTGAAGGTCGGGTCCTTGTAGCGGCCTTCCAGGTAGTGGCGCTGAACCGGATAGCCGATCCCGACCGCAATAACGAGCGCCACGACCCCGGCCGCAATCCCCCGTCGAGCCCCTATCCGTGGGGTGTGGTTGAGCTTCT
>Ga0308175_100000972_pt1 | contig 19056 bp, 17 predicted proteins | sample PhyCR1_3_FD_203893 | JGI IMG/M metagenome (GOLD analysis project Ga0308175, IMG submission 203893) | Soil microbial communities from UC Gill Tract Community Farm, Albany, California, United States - DLSLS.C.R1 | ecosystem: Environmental > Terrestrial > Soil > Agricultural land | place: USA...
GCGACGTGGTAGGCCTCGACGGTCGGGGTGGCCGACTCGCGCGCCCACTTGTCGGGGTAGGGCCGGGTGGCCGTGGATGGGTCCGTCACGGGATCTTCTCCTCCTGAGGGTCGGTCATCTCCTGCACGAGCGCCAACAGCAGCGCAGCCGGCTGCTGTCCTGGCAGCGCGACGATGGTTCGCACGCCGGCGGCCAGTGCCGCCCGCGCGCCTTCGGGGGTGGCGAGCACGGTGCCCTGGACGGCCCCGGCACCGCGCATCCGCGCGGTCAGCGCCACGGCGTCGGGGGCGGCCTCGGGATCGGCATGCAGTCCCTCGGCGTCGAGGTCGAGCACGTCCGGCGCGGCATCGGCCACCTCCACCGGCGCGACCTCGCGCGCCCACGAGAGCAGCTCCTCGAGGCCATCGACGTCGGCGGGCCGGACCTCCTGCGTCGGCAGCCGCCCGTCGTAGACGACGCCCGCGGTGCCGTCGACGGTGAGCTCGCGCCCGGCCAGCGGGCCGGTCGCGCCCTCCCCCACGCCGACGACGCTCGGGCGGCCCAGCGCGCGGGTGACGACAGCGGCGTGCGACGTCGCGCCGCCGCGCTCGGTCACGACGGCGGTTGCGGCGATCATGCCCGCGACGTCCTCGGGGCTCGTGGTCGGCCGCACCAGCACGCTGTCGCCGTCATGAGCCTCCGCGGCGTCGGCGTCGGCGACCGCCGTGCCGGACGCGACGCCCGGGCACGCCGGGATGCCGGACGCGACGACCTCGGCGGCCGCGGCGACCTCCGGCGACAGCCGCGGCGCCAGCACCGTCGCGAGCTGCTCGGGGCTGACGCGGCGCAGCGCCTCGCGGCGCTCGATCGCGCCCTCGGTGGCGAGGTCCACGGCCGTGCGGACGGCCGCCAGCGGGGCGCGCTTGGCCGCCCGCGTCTGGAGCAGGTAGAGGCGGCCGCGCTCGATCGTGAACTCGATGTCCTGGACGTCGCCGTTGGAGCGCTCGAGCAGCCGGCCGGCCTCCAGCAGGGTGTCGTGGGCGTCGGGCAGCTGGCCGTGCAGGGCGGTGAGCGGCAGGCAGTCGTGCGTGCCGCTGACGACGTCCTCTCCCTGGCCGCCGGGCAGCCACTCGCCGTAGGGCTGCGCGTCGCCGCTGAGCGGGTTGCGCGTGAACAGCACGCCGGTCCCCGACTCGCCGCCGAGGTTGCCGAAGACCATCGCCTGGACGATCGCGGCGGTCCCGCCGTCGTCGGGGATGCCCCAGTGCCGGCGGTAGGCCTTCGCGCGCCGCGACGACCACGAGCCGAAGACCGCATGGATGGCGGCGCGCAGCTGCTCGTGTGGCTCGCGCGGCACCTCTTCGCCCGTGTCCTCGCGCACCGCCGCGCGCGCCTGCTCGGCTGTCTCGTCCTCGCGCGGCTCGTCGAGGTCGGCGCCGAACACCGTGTTGCCGAACTCGTGGATGAAGCGCACGTGCGTCGAGCGGGCGAAGCCGGGGTCGCCCGACAGGCGCGCCATCCCGGCCTCGACGTCGTCGGTCATCCCGAGGTTCAGGATCGTGTCCATCATGCCCGGCATGCTCACCGCGCCGGCCGAGCGCACCGAGACGAGCAGCGGGCGCTCGGGGTCGCCGAGCCGGCGGTCGGTGCGCTCCTCGAGCCCGGCGACGCCGCTCAGCACGGCCCGCCAGACGTCGTCGCCGAGCGTCCCACCAGCGGCGTTGAACCGCCGGCACTCGTCGATCGGCAGCGCGAACGCCGGCGGGACGGTCAGCCCGAGGCCGACCATCCGCGCGATGCTCAGGCCCTTGTTGCCGACGACCTCGCGGTCGGCCGCACTCGTGCCGTCGAGGACGACGACATGCTCGCCGACCGTCGTCACGGAGCCTCCTCGCGCTCGCGCCCGAGCATCCGCAGCAGGTCCTCGTGCAGCTCGAACCAGACCGTGTGGTAGCTGTCGATGCGCGCGCCGCTGACGTAGTCGTGCTCGCCGGCGAGCACCTTGTCGTAGGCCTCGTCGAGGCGGCGCGTGTAGACCGCGAGCCGCGGCTCGAGCTCGGCGAAGCGCCCGAGGATCTTCTCCGCGCGCTCGTGCTGGGCGCCGAGGCGGTCGATCACGCCGTGGTCGTAGTCGGCGTCGGAGTGGTCGTTCTGGACCCGCTCGCCGCCGGCCGAGGGCATCATCTGCCAGTCGGTGAACAGCGCGAGCAGCTCGCGGTTGACGCGCTCGAAGCGCTCGTAGGCCGCCGTCGCCTCGGCGTCGCCGCGAAGCTCCGCGTAGGCCTCCGGGTAGCGCTCGTCGAGCCACGAGCGGCCGGCGGGCGTGAGCATGTAGGTGCCCTTCGCGCCGATCGCCTGGCCGGCGCCCACCGCCTCGTCCAGCGCGGGCGCGACCTCGTCCTCGCCACGGCCGAGCACGGCCGCCACGTCCTGCGCGCTCCCGGCCTTCTTGACCGCGAGGCCGTGCAGCGCCAACAGCGTCATGTCGCTCATGTGGCGATCCTCTCGCCATCGGCGCGCGCCTGCAGGACGAATGCCGCCAGCTCGCTCGCGTCGCGGGCGATCGCCGTGGCGCCGGCGTCGTGCAGCGGGCCCTCGCCGGAGTTGCCCCAGGCGACGCCGACGACCGCGGTACCGGCCGCCGTGCCGGCGGCGAGGTCGACCGGCGTGTCCCCGGCCATGATCGCCCGGCCGGGCGCCACGCCCAGCGCGGCCAGCGCGTGCAGGATCGGCTCGGGGTCGGGCTTGTGCGCGCTCGTGTCCTCCACGCAGACCGCCACGTCCACGAGCCCGTCGACGCCGATCCGGCGGGCGTCGGCCTCGTAGCGCCGGCGCGCCTTCGACGTCACGACGCCGATCGCCACGCCGGCGTCGCGCAGCTCCGCGAGCAGCGCCGGGATGCCGGGGAACGGGCGCAGGGCCTCGCTGGTCTGCTCGTAGGCCTCCTGGAAGGCGGCCTGCAGCTCGGCCGTCTGGTCCGCGTCGCGGGCGATGCGGGCGAAGAGCTTGACCCCCGGCAGGGTGAACACGAGCTCGCGCTCCTGCGCGTCGGCGGGGAAGCGGCGACCGAGCACGCGCTCGGTCGCGCTGTGCCAGGCGCCCAGCAGCGCCTCGCGCGAGTCGAGCAGCGTGCCATCCCAGTCGAAGAGAGCAGCGTCGGTCATCCGGACCTGGACACGCTAGATCGCGGGCGGCCCGACGGCCAACGCCCGAATTGACACGGTTGTGGACGTTGACAACTCAGGCCCGGACACGCGACCACAGCGCGAGCAGGGCCTCGGCCGTTTCGACCGGGCGTTCGAACGGCCACCAGTGGCCGCAGTCCAGCACGACCAGCTCGGCCTTCATCCGCGGCGCCAGGCGCTCGGCGTACTCCAGCGGGACGTAGGGGTCGTGGCGCCCCCAGATCACCAGCGCGGGAACGTCGATGCGCTCCAGGTCGGGCTGCCACTCGGCGCCGATGTGGACGGCCGAGCGGTACAGCTCGAGGATCGTCTCCTTGCCGTAGTCGTTGAGCCAGATGTTGCGCTCGGCGTCTTGCGCCGGGACGCCGTTCTCGACCAGGTGCGAGATCCCGAACTCGTCGGTCAGCTCCTCGGCCATGTAGCGCTCGCCCTCGCCCGGGGTCTGCCAGACCTGGGCCAGCGGGTGCCACGGGTAGTCCGCGTCGACGGCGGCGCCGCCGCAGGCGACGCTCGCCAGCAGGCCGGAGTGCACGGAGGCGACGCGCTGCACGAGCAGCGAGCCCCAGTCGTGGCCGACGAGGTCCACGTTGCCGCCCAGCTCGTCGCAGCGCTCCGCGATCCACTCGACGTAGTGCTCCTTCGTGCGCGCGAACCCCTCGGGCGCGGGCTGCGCGAACCCCGGGAGATCGAGCGCGACGACCTCGTCGCCGTACGGGCCGAGATGCTCGCGCACCCGGTCCCACAGCGACGAGCTGTCGGGATTTCCGTGGACGAGGACTGCGGGCATGGGGGCTCCTCTCAGCCGGACGGGCCGGTCGTGATCTGCAGATGCGAGATGTCGTTGAAGGACCGCAGCAGCCAGCGGCCGTCGGGGCCGACGACGATGCGCGAGATCGAGCCGTTGTCGGAGTGCACGAACGCGAACGGGCGGCTGTCGGTGGCCTGCCGGCACAGCTCGCCGATGACGGCTCCGTGCGCGAACACGACCGCACTGGTGTCGGGCCCGGCCTGCGCGACGACCTGGTCGAGCGCCGCGCGCACCCGGCGCCCGAGGTCGTCGAGCGACTCCGCGCCCGGGATGGCGTCCCAGCGCTGCTCGGCGAAGACGCGCTGGATCACCGGGTCCTCGCGGGCGGCGCGCACGCGGTACTCGCCGCCCTCGAACTCGCCGAGGAAGACCTCGGCCAGCTCGGGGAGCTCGGTGGCCTGCGCCCCGATCGCCTCCAGCAGCGGCGCCGCGGTCTCGTGGGTGCGCTGCAGCGTGGACACGAAGACGTGGCGCGGCCGCTCCGCGGCGAGCCGGCGGGCGACGCCGGACGCCTGCACCCTGCCGACATCCGACAGCGGCGGATTGGCGCGGCCGTCGACCAGCGGGAACTTGACGCCGGCCACGGCCGCCTGCGACGCCCCGTGGCGGACGAGCACGACCTCGGTGGCGCCGGGCGGCAGGCTGTAGGGATGCTGCTCGAAGCCGTCGCGCTCCGCCATCGCCGGGACGGTCAGTCCCCGTTCGGGGTCACGAGCACCTTGAGCGAGCGGTCCTTCTCGAGCTGGACTGCGAACGCCCCGGCGATGTCGTCGAGCCGCTCGCGCTGCGTGATCAGGGCGTCCGCACGGGCGGCGCCGCTGCGCAGCAGCTCGATCGCGTCGGCGAAGTCCTCGCTCGTGTACGCGATGCTGCCCTGCAGGCGCAGCTCCTTCTGCACGAGCGCCGTCGGGTTGAACGTGACCGGGTCGTCGTAGAGCGCGAGCACGACGATCGTGCCGCCGCCGCGGACCGCGTCGAGCGCCGCCGTGGCGAGCGCGGGCACGCCCGAGCACTCGAACACGACGTCGATCTCCTCGCCCTCGGCGAGCGCGCCGGCCAGTGCCTGCTCCGGCCCGGCGGCCCCGTCGACCGCGTCGGCGCCGAGCTCGCGCGCGGCGTCGAGGCGCAGCTGCGAGAGATCCATGCCGATGACGCGCTTGGCGCCGCGCGCGCGCAGGACCTGGAGGACCTGCTGGCCGATGGTGCCGAGCCCGAGCACGAGCGCCGTCGCGCCCTCGACCGAGCCGGCGAGCTTGACCGCGTGAACGCCGACGGCGAGCGGCTCGACCGTCGCGCCGGCCTCGTCGCCGACGTCGTCGTCGAGCTTGAAGACGTTCTCGCCCGGGATCGACCGCGGGATCCGCACGCGCTCGGCAAACGCGCCGGGCTTGCCGTAGGCGATCCCGGTGGTCCAGGCGACCGCGCAGAGGTTGTAGCGCCCCTCGGCGCAACGGGCGCACTGGCCGCACGGCACGATCGGGACCGCGGTCACGCGGTCGCCCACCGCCAGTCCCTGCACGTCGGCGCCGGCCTCGACGACCCGTCCGGCGAACTCGTGGCCCATGACCTGCCCCGGCTCGACGAACGAGCCGTGCAGGAACGTGTGGAGGTCCGACCCGCAGATCCCGCAGGCGCTGACCTCGACGACGACGTCCTCCGGCCCCGCCTCGGGGGCGGGGACGTCCTCGACCTGGACGTCCTTGATTCCCTTGAAAACCGCTGCCTTCATGGCAGTGATGCTGGTGGATGCGACGACCGGCGGCGACGCGCCGGCGTCAGTGCGTTGGAGGAACTGCAAAGCGGGCCGGAGCGCCAGGAGGAGGTACGTACAGCACCCCGGCCCGCCTGCCGCTACGGCGCCGTGTAGCCGCCGTCCACGCTCATCGCGGTACCGGTGACGAACGAGGCCTTGTCGGAGAGCAGCCAGACGCAGGCCGCCGCGATCTCCTCCGGGCGGCCGAAGCGCCCGATCGGATGGTTCGCCCTTGCTGCGTCGATCAGCTCCTGGTCGTCGCCGAGCGCGTCGTGGAAGAGCTCCTTCTCGACCATCGGCGTCAGGACGTAGGACGGGCACATGGCATTCACGCGCACGCCCTGCTGGGCGTACTCGAGCGCCGCGGACTTCGTGAGCCCCACGACGCCGTGCTTGGCGGCCACGTAGCCGGCCGCCGCCGGCCAGCCGATCAGCCCTGCCGCCGAGGCCATGTTCACGATCGAGCCCGACCCGCGCTGCGCCATCGCCGTGATCTCGTGCTTGGTGCACAGGAAGACGCCGTTGAGGTCGACGTCGAGGATGCGGCGCCAGTCGTCGTAGGCGGTGTCGCCGACGTTGCCCAGCGAGCCGAGGATGCCCGCGCAGTTGAAGGCGCCGTCGAGGCCGCCGAGCTCGCCGATGGTCTTCTCCACGAGCCCCTGCACCGCAGCCTCGTCGGTCACGTCGCAGCGCTCGTAGGACGCCGTGCCGCCCTTGCCCGCGATCTCCTGCGCGAGCGCCGCGCCCTGCTCGTCGTCGACGTCCGAGAGCACCAGCTTCGCGCCCTCGGCGTGCGCCTCCAGCGCGGTCGCGCGGCCGATGCCGCTCGCCGCCCCGGTGATGAGCACCGCCTTGTCGTCCAGGATCCCCACGCGGGCCTCTCCTTGTTCAGGCCGGTGCGCGCTCGGCCATCGCGGCGCGCAGCGGCTTCTTGTCGATCTTGCCCGTCGACGTCTTCGGGAGCTCGGTGACGACCTCCCAGCTCGACGGGACCTTGAAGGGGGCGAGCCGGGCGCGGCAGTGCTCCTCGAGCTCGGACACCTCGGTGCCGGGCTGCACGGCGACGACCGCGTGGACCTCCTCGCCGCGGACCTCGTCGTGGCGCCCGATCACCGCCGCCTCCTTGACGGACTCGTGCTCGAGCAGCACGTCCTCGATCTCGCGCGGGTAGATGTTCTCCCCGCCGCGGATGATCATGTCCTTCTTGCGGTCGACGAGGAAGAAGAACCCGTCCTCGTCGCGATAGCCGACGTCGCCCGTGTGCAGCCAGCCGTCGCGCAGGGTCTCGGCGTTGGCGTCCGGGCGCTGGTAGTAGCCCTGCATCACGTTCGGCCCGCGCACGCAGACCTCGCCCGGCTCGCCGTCACGTGCGGGGTTGCCCTGCTCGTCGAGGATCATGACCTCCTGGCCGCGCGTCGGCAGGCCGATCGAGCCGATCTTGCGCGGACCGACGAACGGGTTGAGCGTCGAGCAGCAGGTGCCCTCGGTGAGGCCGTAGCCCTCCAGGATCCGCAGCCCGAACTTCTCCTCGAAGCGCCGGAACAGCGCCGGCGACAGCGGCGCGGCGCCGCAGATCACGAAGCGCAGCGTGTTGATCTCGGCCTCGTCGGCGCCGGGGGCGTGCAGCAGCGCCGCGAGCATCGTCGGGACGGCCGAGAACGTCACGGGCTCGAAGCGCGCGACCTCGCCCCAGAACTGCGATGCCGAGAAGCGCTCCCACATCGCGACCTGCGCGCCCAGGAACATCGGGATGACGGTCGTCACCAGCTGCGCGTTGACGTGGAAGAGCGGCAGCACCATGCCCATCGTGTCGCCGCGCCCGACCGGCAGCGGCTCGCCGAGCTGCCACGCGTTGGCGAGCAGGTTCGAGTGGGCGAGCATCGCGCCCTTCGGCCGCCCGGTCGTGCCCGAGGTGTAGACGAACGCCGCGATGTCGCCCGGCTCGACCGCCGCCGGGTCGGCGACGGTGCCGTCGCCGCGCAGCGCCGCGAGCGGGTCGTCGCCCTCGGCGACGATGATCTCGCGCAGATCGGGCAGGTCCGCCGCGTGCTCGCGCAGGCCGGCCGCGGCCTCGGGCGTGCAGACCGCGCACATCGCGCCGGAGTCCGACAGGATCCCGACCGCCTCGCGCGCGGTGAGCACCGGGTTGACGGGGTTGAACGTCGCGCCCAGCCACAGGATCGCCCACCAGACCTCGAGGTAGTGCGGGCTGTTGGGCAGGATCACGCCGACGACGTCGCCCTGCCCCACGCCGCGCGCGCGCAGCCCGGCCGCGATCTCCGTGACTCGGTGGGCGAACTCCGCGTACGTCCACTCCTGCTGCGCGTCGCGGACGAAGCGCTCGTCGCCGAGCTCCTGTGCGCGGACGCGCAGAAGCTCGGGAAGCGTGCGGGCCTCGGTCGACAGGACGGCGCTCATGCGATGGGAACCCTCGCATCCGCCAGGCGCGTGCGCGACCCCTCGCGCGCGCGGCTTTGTGTGGGTTCCAACGCCGCGGCTCAGCCGGTGCCGAGGATCGTCAGCGACGCCAGCGCGCGCCCGTCCGACTCGCGCCCGCCGGTCAACGCCAGCCCGGCATGCGCGCCGGCGACCTGCCTGCGCTCGGCCTCGCCGCGCAGCTGCCACGCGAGCTCGCACACCTGCGCCACGCCGAAGGCGCCGTCCGCGTCGCCCTGCGCCAGCGCACCGCCGCTCGTGTTCACCGGCAGCACGCCGCCGCGCGCCGTGAACCCGCTCTCGACCAGATCGGGCCCGCGGCCCTCGGGCGCGAGCTGCAGCGCCTCGTAGGCTGCGATCTCGCGCGCCGCGGAGCGGTCGTCGAGCTCCGCGCAGTCCAGGTCCTCGGGCCCGAGGCCCGCGACCTGGTAGGCGAGCCGCGCGGCGCGGGCGCTCGCGGCAAGCATGCCGTCGGCTGCGCCGCGCACCAGCACCGAGGCGAGCACGCGCGGCCCGACCGCGCCCGAGCGCCGGCGCGTCTCGCCGGAGCCGAACACGACGGCGGCGGCCCCGTCGGAGCGCTCGGCGAGCATCAGCCGGCGCAGCGGCCAGACCACGACCTCGGAGGCGAGCACCGCCTCCTGCCCGACGGTCGCCGTCAGCAGCGCGCGCGGGTTGTGCGCGCCCTGGGCGCGGTTCTTGGCAGCCACCCGCGCGAAGTGCTGCTCGGTCGCGCCCGACGAGGCCATGTACTGCCTCGCCTCTGCGGCCAGGGCCTCGGGCGCGATCCCGTGCTCGTCGCCGCCGCCCCCGTGTGCGACGCACAGCACGACGTCGTGGCCGCCGTTGGCGACGTCCTGCCAGCCGACGTGCAGGGCCGCCGCGCCCGACACGCACACCGGCGGGCCGGCGCGCTTGGAGGCCTCCAGCACGTCGAGGACCGGCCCGACGCACGTCGGCGCACCGAGCACGACCGCATCCACGTCGGTCGCCTTGAGGCCCGCGTCCACGAGCGCCGAGGACACCGCGGCGCGAACGAGTGCGCGCTCCGTCCGCCCGGCGCCCGAGAAGGACGTCGACCCGACGCCGAGGATGTGGACCCCGCGCACAAGCGGCGAAGATAGGGACGCCGAAGCGCCCGCGCTCGGACCGGGCGCGCGGGCTTGTGTGTTTTCCCAACGGCGCTACGAGGCGGCCTCGCGCACCACCTCCAGCATCGGCGTACGCGCCTCCCCGTCGTGCTGCGCGCGCGCGGGCAGCCTTCCCTGGAGCAGCAGGACGAGCAGCAGCAGACGTGCCCGCAGCTGCGCGTCGGGGTCGTGTGTGACAGCCAGGCCGGTGAGCTCCTCGATCCGCGACAGCCGGTAGCGGATCGTGTTCTCGTGCAGGTCCAGGCACGCCGCGCTGCGCCGGATGCTCGCCATGTTGTCGAAGAACGAGCAGAGCGTCAGGAGCAGGTCGGACTTCGACTCGTCGTCGACGAGCCCGCCGAACGTCTCCTCGGCGAACGCGGTCACGAGGTTGCCGTCGGAGGTCGACAGGAACATGCGCCCCGCGCCGAGCTCGTCGGCGGTGAAGATCGCGGGGCCGCCGGCCGGCGAGTAGCAGCGGATGCAATCCACGACCTGGCGCGCCTCGCGGTGGCCGGTGCAATAGCCGTCGCGGTCGGTGTGGACCGCCGAGATCCCCGCGACGAGGTCGTCGCCGGCGCCCAGCCGCGACAGCACGTCGCGCAGCACGTCGCGACAGCCCGCGACGAACGCGACCTGGTCGGCGCCGCCGGGAACCTCCATCAGCACGGCCACACCGTCGGCACCCGCGGCGACGTGGACCGCGAGCTCCGGCGCCGCGTCCTGGAACGCCCCCGCGACGGCCCGGAAGTCCGGCACCGCGTCCGGGACTCCCGAGCGCGAGCCGATGGCCGCGACCACGCGCGGCACGTCGAGGCGCACGCCGATGCGCTCGGCGCGCTGCTGGACGAGCTTCTCGTCGCCGCACCCGCTGATCAGCTCGGACACGAGCGAGGAGCCCGCCTCCCAGTCGGCCTCGACCGCCCGGCGCTCGGTGCTCACCTGAAGCGCGACGAGCGTCGCCGCCCGGCGCATGGTGACCATGTCGCCGCCGGTGAACCGGCGCTTGTGCTCCATGACGACGAGGTGGCCCCAGACCTCCGAGCCCAGGACGACCGGCGCCACGACATGCCGGTGCAGCACGCCGGCGCCGGGCAGCGGGCCGACGACGAACGCGCGGCTGCCGTCATGGGCGGCGAGCGCGTCGTGAACCTCGGGCTGGGCCGCGAGCTCGGCCTCGAGCAGCCGCGGCACGATGCCGTCCGCCGCCCCGGCCGGCAGCCCGGTCGCCAGCCGCTGGCCCTCGCAGTCGAACACCGCGCACGGCTTGCCGAGCAGCTCCGCGAGCGCCTGCATCACCTCGCGCAGCGACCGGCCCTCGAGCACGAGGTCGGCCAGGCGCTCGTCGACGGCCGCGGCGCGCCGCAGCGACTTGAGCTGACGGTGGGCCGCGTCGACCTGGGAGCGCAGCTCGAACTGCGCAAGCGACTGCATCACGGCCGCCGCGGCGAGCCGCCCGAAGACGGTCGCGATGTCGGCGTCCACGTCGCTGAACGCATGCGACTGGTCGACGTCGTCCAGGAAGATGACCCCGACGACGTCCTCGCCGTGGATCATCGGCACGGCCATGATCGAGCGGATCTTCCAGAACCGGACCGTCGACTTGACCGTCCGCGGGTCGCTGCGCGCGTTGCCCACGATCACGGGCCGGCGCGTCTCGAGCAGCTCGCGCGTGATGCCGTCCGCCGGCACGCCCGCCAGCGACCGCTTGATGGCCTGGTCCAGACAGGCGCCGCCGGAATGCCCGACGCGCCCGCGGTAGATGCCCGCGGGCTCGTCGCGCAGGTGGATGCTGCAGCGCCCGACGCCGACGAGCTTGCTCATCTCCTTGGCGACGATGTGCAGCAGGTCGTCCATGTCGGGCCCGTCGCCCGCCGCGACGACGACGCGCGAGAACGCGGTGAACGCCCGCCGCATCAGATCGTCGTCGAGTCCTTCGACCTCACGGGCGGCACGTCGCTCCAATGTGGTGCTCACAGCCAAGCCCTCCTCCTGAACTTCGTGACTCTCATGGTTCATGCGCCTCGCTACCGCAGGAGCGCCAGCGTGGCGTGTGCGTAGACCTCGGCCGCCTGGGCGACCTCGGCGATCGGGATGTGCTCGTCGACGACGTGGGCGAGCTCGAAGTCCCCGGGGCCGAACGTGATGGCCGCCGGCGAGCCGAACCCCCGCTCGTCGGTCCGCATCAGCTCGGCGGCATCGACCCAGCCGCCGTTGAACTCCTTGACGACCGGCTCGCTGCCGGTGACCTCGCGGACCGCCGCCTGCAGCGCGCGGATGCCCTCGTGCTCCGGGTCGACCTGCCCCGGGCGCAGCCACAGGCGGCCCGCGCCCATCGGCAGGATCTTGCGCTCGAAGCGGACCTCGCCGTCCTCGCGCTCGAGCTCGCGCAGGAACGCGTCGATCGCGTCGCGGACCTCGTCGAGCGTCGCGCCAGGCGGCGACAGGACCGACAGGACGACGTCGCAGCGAGCCGGGATCGCCCACCCCCCACCCGGCAGCGTGCGGATCGCGTTGGTGGTGACCCGCGGCTGGAACCAGTCGGATTGGCCGGCGGGCAGCTCGAGCCTGCCGGCGTCGACCGCCGCGACGAGCTTCGCCATCTTGGTGACCGCGTTGATGCCGCGCTCGGGCTCGGTCGGGTGCGCGGTGCGGCCGATCGCGGTGATCTTCCACGTCGAGATGCCCGGGTAGGCGATCTCGATCCGGCGGTTGCTCGTCGCCTCGGCCGACCAGATCGTGCCGATGCGGTCGATGACGCCCGCGTCCTGCATCAGCACCGCGCCGCGGAACCCGTCCTCCCCGTCGGAGTCCGACATGAAGTAGATCGGGCCGCCGCGCCGCTGCCCGGACGCGACGATCGCCTCGAGCGCGACGAGCATCGCCACCAGCGAGCCCTTGCTGTCCACGGCGCCGCGCCCGTAGAGCACGCCGTCGTCGACCTGCGCGCCCCACGGGTCGCGCGACCAGTCCGCCGGCGTCGCGTGGACGGTGTCGAAGTGGGCGTCGAACAGCACGCCCTTGCCGTCGCCGTCGCCGTCGAGGCGCCCCAGCACGAGCGGGACCCTGCGGCCCTCGACCGCCAGGTGCTCGACCGTCATCCCGAGGTCGCGCAGGCGCCGCGTCAGCCAGAGGTGGGCCGTCGTGTCCTCGCCGACCACGCTTCGAATCCCGACGATCTCGCGCAGCAGCTCCTCGCAGCGCGCCTCCGTGATCGCCTCGGTCCGGGTCTCGTCGATTGCCATGGTGGTGGTGGGTCCTTTCAGGCGGTGGTCTGTCAGGTGGGTTGGTGGGATTCGGCGAGCAGCCGCGGGTGCTCGCGCAGGCTCATGCCGCCGTCGACCGGCAGCGAGACGCCGGTGACCCAGCGGGCCTCCGGCGAGGCGAGGAAGGCGACGACCTCGGCGATGTCCGCGCCGTCGGCGATCCGGCCGAGCGGCGTCTGCGCGACGAACGCGTCGGCGACGTCGGGGCGGGCGAGCATCGGCTCCATCAGCGGCGTGCGCACGACGCCCGGCAGGACCGCGTTGCAGCGGATGCCGCTCGGCCCGAGCTCCAGTGCGGCGGAGCGCACGAGCGCCTCGACGCCCGCCTTCGAGGCGCAGTAGTGGGCCAGGCCCGGGACCGGCGCCGCGGAGTCGACGGACGAGATCACGGTGAACGAGCCGCCCTCGGGCATGTGCGGCGCGCACGCCTGCAGGACGTTGAACGCGCCGGTCAGGTTCACACCGAGGACGAGGTCCCATTCGCGTGGCTCGATCTCGAGGATCGGCGTCACGCGCGCAGTCCCGGCGGCGTAGACGACCGCGCCGATGCCGTCGTGCTCGGAGGCGATCTGCGCGGCCGCGTCTGCCGCCGCGTCGCGGTCGCGCACGTCGAGCGCGATCGAGCCTGCGTCGCCGTCGAGCGGGCGCAGGTCGGCGATGACCGTCGGCCAGCCGGCTGCGCCGAGCGCGTCGGCGCAGGCGCGCCCGATGCCCGAGGCGCCGCCGACGACCAGCGCGGCGCCGGTCACGGCCGCCATGTCATGCCTCCCTCGAGCAGCTCGGCGAGCTCGGCCAGCGCCCGGCCACCGGTCGCGCCGTCGACGACGCGATGGTCGACCGTGAGTGTCAGCGCGATCATCGGCAGGACCGCGAGGCCGCGTTCGCGTGGGACGACGCGGTCGACCGCGCGCCCGACGGCGAGGATCGCGCTCTCGCCGGGATTGAGCATCGCGTTGAAGCTGTCGACGCCGAACGCCGCGAGGCTCGACAGCGAGACGGTGGCGCCGCTCATCTCGGCGAGGTCGATGCGGCCGCTGCGGGCGGCCTCGACGAGGCGCGAGCGCTCGAGCACGAGCTCGGCGAGCGGGCGCTCGTGCGCGCGGCGGATGACCGGGACGAGCAGGCCGCGGTCGGTTGCGACGGCAAGGCCGACGTCGACGCCGTCGCGGCGCAGCACCTGCGGGTGGCCGCCGTCGGAGCCGGGCGCGAAGGAGGTGCCGAGGTCGGGGTGGCGCGTGACGGCCTCGGCGAGCGCCTGGACGAGCAGGTCGTTGACGCTGATCTTCACCGGGCCGGCGTCCGACAGCCGCCGCTTCTCGGCCAGCAGCCACGTCGCGTCGATCTCGCGCGACAGGGCGAACTGCGGGATCTGCTGGCTCTCGGTCATGCGCCGCGCGATCGCGCGGCGCGTCGCGGACATGGGCTGCGCCGCGGGCGGCGCGCCATTGGATCCCTCGCCGGCCGCCCGCTCGACGTCGCTGAGCGTGATCCGCCCGCGGGGTCCCGTGCCCGTCACGGACTCCAGCGCGACGCCGAGCCGGCCGGCGGCGCGCCGCGCGACCGGGGCGGCTCGGATCCGGTGCGCGCCGGTCGAGTTGGCGGCGACCGCCGCGGGCGCGGCGGCCGGCTCGGCCACGGCCACCGGAGCGGAGGTGGCAGCCGTGGTCTGAGCCGGCTCGCCGGCCGCGGTGGTGGCGCCGGACGCGGTCTCGCCGGCCTGATCTCCAAGCCGTACGAGCGTCGCGCCGACCGCCACGGTGTCGCCGACGCCGGCATCGAACCCGATGACGATGCCGTCGCGCGGCGCCACGACGTCGGTGAGGGCCTTGTCGGTCTCGACCTCCACGAGCGGGTCGCCCTCGGCGACGCGCGCGCCCACCTCGACGTGGAAGGCCACGACCGTGCCCTCGGAAACCTCGAGACCCATCTGCGGCAGGACGACGTCCGTCACCACGCGATTTTTCTGACCCTCCTCCGGCCGACCGCCGTGTAGTAGCGTCGGACAATCGACAGTAGATGGCCCTTGTGTACGTGTCAAGGCCTCCGTTACGCTTGCGGACTGTCAGACAAACAGACACTCAATTGAACTGAGTAATGCCTACCGAACCATCCCCGGCCGCCGCGGCCGGCCTCGAGCTGTTCTCGGTCATGGCGCTCATCCGCGCCTTCGAGACGCGCGTCGCCGAGCTGTACCGCGACGGCGACATCCCGGGGTTCGTCCACACCTCGCTGGGCCAGGAGGCGGTTGCGGCCGGCGTCGGGGCGGCGCTCCAGGACGACGACTACCTGGCGACGACGCACCGCGGCCACGGGCACTGCCTGGCGAAGGGGGTCGACGTCGACGGGATGATGGCCGAGCTGTTCGCTCGCGCCGACGGGTTGTGCCGCGGCAAGGGCGGCTCGATGCACGTGGCCGACCCGGCGCGCGGCGTCCTGGGCGCCAACGCGATCGTGGGCGCCAGCATGCCGCTCGCGGTCGGCGCGGGCCTGTCGAGCAAGCTGCGCAAGCAAGGGCGCGTCGCAGTCGCGTTCTTCGGCGAGGGCGCGGTGAACCAGGGCGCGTTCCACGAGGCGCTGAACCTCGCCGCGATCTGGGACCTCCCCGTGCTGTTCGTCTGCGAGAACAACATCTACGCCGAGTTCACCGACAGCCGGCGCATGACGCGCGTCCCCGGCGTCGCCGACCGGACGGCCGCGTACGGGATCGAGGCGTCGGTCGTCGACGGCAACGACGTCGAGGCGGTTCACGCCGCGGCGTCGGCCGCGGCGGCGCGCTGCCGCGCGGGCGACGGGCCGGTGCTGCTGGAGGCCGAGACCTACCGCTGGCACGGTCACTACGAGGGCGACGCGCAGCCCTACAAGCCGGAGGACGAGTCGGCCGCGTGGCGCGATCAGGACCCGCTGATCGTGCAGGCCCGGCGCCTCGCCGAGCGCGGCGACGCGACCGACGCCGACCTCGACCGTGTGCGCAGCGAAGCCGCCGAGCGCGTCGACGCCGCCATCGAGCGCGCGCGCGCGCTGCCCACCCCCGAGCCCGAGGAGGCCTTCGCCCATGTCTTCGGCGACTGAGGCCGGGCCCGCGACGACGCGCTACAGCGAAGCGCTCAACGCGGGGATGGCCGACGCGCTCGACGAGGACGAGCGCGTCATCCTGATCGGGATCGACGTCGGCGCCGGCGGCGGCATCTTCACGATCACGCGCGGGCTGCACGAGCGCTTCGGGCCCGACCGCATCATCGACACGCCGATCAGCGAGATGGGTTACGTCGGCGCGGCGGTGGGCGCCGCGATGACCGGGCTGCGCCCGATCGTCGAGATCATGTTCATGGACTTCGTCGGCGTGTGCCTGGACCCGATCCTCAACCAGGCGGCGAAGCTGCGCTACATGACCGCCGGCGCGCTGGAGATCCCGGTGGTGTTCCGCACGCAGACGGGCGCGGGGCGCAGCGCCGGCGCGCAGCACTCGCAGAGCCTCGAGGCGTGGTTCGCGCACGTCCCGGGCCTGAAGGTCGTCATGCCCGCGACCGTGACCGACGCGCACGACCTGCTGCTGGAGTCGGTGCGCGACCCCAACCCGGTCGTGTTCATCGAGAACCGGCGCCTGTACGGGATGCGCGGCGAGACCGGCGTCGACCCGCTACCGCTCGGCCGGGCGCGCGTCGCACACGCGGGCGACGACGTGACGGTCGTGACGTGGGGACAGAGCCTGCGCGAGTGCCTCGGCGCCGCCGACCTGGGCCCGGCCTCGCTGGAGGTCATCGACCTGCGCTCGCTCGTACCGCTCGACATGGACACGGTCATCGCGTCGGTGCGCAAGACCGGCCGGCTGCTCGTCGTCCACGAGGCGGTGCAGGACTTCGGGGCGGGCGCGGAGATCGCCGCGCGCGTCGCCGACGAGCTGTTCGACGAGCTGCGCACGCCCGTGCGGCGGCTCGGCACGCCGGCAGTCCCGATGCCGTTCAGCCCCGAGCTCGAACGCTCGTTGTTGCCTGCTACGAACACAATTGCGGCCGCGGCCCAAGCGCTCCGCGCGGAGGGCTAGTCTCAGCGGCCTGATGAGCGGGCCGGCATCTGCCGATCACGACGACCGCAACGGGCGAATCGTCAGCGCTGTCCGGGTCGCGCGCGCGTACGAGCAGCTCGCTGCCCTGCTGCGCGAGCGCATCACGTCGGGCGACCTGCGCGTCGGCGAGCGCCTGCCGTCGGAGTCGTCGCTGGCCGAGCAGGCCGGCGTCAGCAGGTCGACCGTGCGCGAGGCGCTGCGCACGCTGCAGGAGGCAGGCCTCATCGAGCGGGCGAGCCCGCGCGTGATGGTCGTCGCCAGCCGTACGGACGACCCCGTGTTCCGCGAGCTGCGTCACGCGCTGCGGCGCCGCAACGTCACGTTCCACCACCTGCACGAGGCGCTCGTGACGCTCGAGCCGGAGCTGGCGCGCTTCGCCGCGATGCGCGCCGATGCCGGCGACATCGCCGCGCTGCGCGAGGCGCTCGCCGCGCAGGAGCGCCACCTCGACCACTTCAAGGAGTGGAGCAGGCTCGACGTCGAGTTCCACCTGGCGATTGCCGAGGTCAGCGCCAATCCGGCTCTGATCATCGCCCGCGAGCCGATCACGCAGCTGCTGCTGCCGACGTTGCATCGCTTCATGGACAACCGCTCGATGACCGAGCACGCCACGCGCTACCACCGCCGCATCGTCGGCGAGATCGAGGCGGGCGACCCCGACACCGCCGCGTCCGTCACGCGCAGGCACATCAACGACTTCCGCACGGCGTGGGAGAAGCGCGGTCTGGACTTCCACCAAGAGATCCTCGAGCTGGACTCGTTCGGGCACTCGCATCTCGATTAGCTTCGGGGCACTCACCCCGACCAGGAGGCAGGCAGCACCATGGGCTTCGTCAAGCGTCCAGACGAGATCGCGCGCATCGAGCACGCGCTGAGCCATCCGCGGTTCGTCAACGGCGAGATGCTGTCGGTCGACTTCCTCACCGACGCGTCCACCATCGAGCAGATCCTCCCCCCGCCGCTGGAGCCGGCGGACACGCCGCGGGTGACCGCGATGATCGGCCGCTGGCAGTCCAACTGCGTGGGCGATTTCTTCGGCGGCGCGATCTACGTCGCCGCGCGCCACGACGGCATCGACGGCGACTACGTGCTGGCGATGTACATGGACAACGACGTGCCGACGATCTACGGGCGCGACCTGTTCGGCGAGCCCAAGAAGCTCGCCAACAGCGCGCTGCACCGGCACGGCAACGCGTTCCACGGCTGGCTCGAGCGCGGCGGCGTGCGGCTCATCGAGCTGCACGGCCAGCTCACGAGCGAGTCCGGGCCGTTCGAGGCCGAGGGCGTGAACTTCAACTTCAAGGCGCGCCCGGCCGCCGATGGCATCGGGCTGCAGGAGGACGCGATCCTGACGCGCGCGACGTTCCAGACGAAGGTGACGACGGCACTCGAGGGCTCGGGCAGCGTGGTCCTGCGCGGCACCGTGCACGACCCGCTCGACGAGCTCGCCGTGCGGTCGATCCAGCGCTGCGCGTTCGTGGAGGCCGACCTGATCGCGTCGTGCGAGGCGGTCGCAACGACGCCCGCCGACGTCTTCGCGCCCTACCACCACGGCCGGCACGACGACTGGAGCGCGCTGGACACCGAATCGGCAGCGCTCGTGCCCGTGGCGTGATGGACCCGGCGGCGCCCGTCCTCGTCGCCGGCGCCGGCATGACGCGGTTCGCCAAGAGCCCGCAGACGCTGCGCGAGCTCGCCGGCGAGGCGGTGACGGCGGCGCTCGGCGACGCGGGCGTCGGCGTGGAGCAGGTCGAGGCCGCGTATGTCGGCAACGCCGTCGCGGGCCTGGTCACCGGCCAGGAGATGATCCGCGGCCAGGTGATGCTGCGCCCGCTGGGCATCGAGGGCATCCCGATCTTCAACATCGAGAACGCGTGCGCGTCGGCGTCGAGCGCGCTGCACCTCGGCTGGCAGGCCGTCACGAGCGGGATGCACGACGTCGTCCTGTGCCTCGGCGCCGAGAAGCTCTCGCACGAGGACAAGACGGTCGGGATGGATGCGATCGGGACCGCGATCGACGTGGAGATGCGCGCCGAGCTGGCCGAGGAGGTGCGCACCGGTGACGACGAGGGCGGCGCGCGCTCGTTCTTCATGGACCTCTACGCGGACATGGCGCGGCGCTACATGCGCGCATCGGGCGCGACGCCGGAGCACTTCGCGCAGGTCACCGTCAAGAACCAGCACAACGGAGGGCTCAACCCGCGCGCGCAGTACGGCGGCGAGCTGACCGTCGAAGACGTGCTCGGCAGCCGGCTCGTCGTCGAGCCGCTGACGCTCCTGATGTGCTCGCCGATCTCCGACGGCGCGGCAGCCGTGGTGCTGGTGAGCGATCGCGTGGCGCCGCGGCTCGGCAGCCACGGGCCGCGCATCCGCGCGTCGGTCGTACGCTCGGGCAACGTCCACGACAAGGATGACCCGACCGCGGGCTCGGCGGCA
>Ga0308175_100000974_pt1 | contig 19045 bp, 19 predicted proteins | sample PhyCR1_3_FD_203893 | JGI IMG/M metagenome (GOLD analysis project Ga0308175, IMG submission 203893) | Soil microbial communities from UC Gill Tract Community Farm, Albany, California, United States - DLSLS.C.R1 | ecosystem: Environmental > Terrestrial > Soil > Agricultural land | place: USA...
CGACGCGTCGGTGTAGCGCCGCGGCGGCTTGGTCTCCTTCTCGTCGGAGGCGACCTCGCGCACGTCGGCCTGCTCGCCCTTCTCGAGCTTCGGCAGCTGCTGGTCGCGGCCCTCGTCCTCCTCGGAGGCGGACTTCTCGTCCTCGGTCATCTCGCCGTAGACGCCGCGCCAGCCGGGGACGAGCAGGACCTTGCCGCGGGTGCGGAACACGTGACCTTCGACGGTCGTCTCGACGCGCGTGTTCTCGAACTCCGCCTCCGGGTGGAAGACGGCCAGGAAGCGCCGCGCGACCATGTCGTAGACCTTGCGGTCGTCCTCCGACATCTTCGCGAGCGGGTGCTCGGACTTGGTCGGGATGATCGCGTGGTGGTCGCCGACCTTCGCGTCGTCGACGACACGGCCGAGCGGCAACAGGTCGAGCCCGGCGACGTACGCGGCGGCCTTCGCGTAGGCGTCGTTGCGCCCGACGCGCTCGGCCGTCGGCTTGATGTCCGGGACCATGTCGGAGGTCAGGTAGCGCGAGCTCGTGCGCGGATAGGTGAGCGCCTTGTGCTCCTCGTAGAGCCGCTGCGCGGCGGCGAGCGTGCGGCGCGCCGAGAACCCGTAGCGCGTGTTGGCGTCGCGCTGCAGCGAGGTGAGGTCGTAGAGCATCGGCGCGCGCTCGGTGCGCCGGGTCTTGTCGAGCTTGGTGATCTCGCCGCGCCTGCCGCGGACCGCCTCGACGATCGCGGCGGCCTCGTCGGCGTTCTTGATCCGCGGCTGCGCGCCGGCGTGGAAGCGGCCCTCGTACCTACGCTCATCGTCGGTCGCGAACTTCGCGTCGACCAGCCAGTACTTCTCGGGCACGAACGCGCGGATCTCCTCCTCGCGCCGCGTCAGGATCGCCAGCGTCGGCGTCTGCACCCGGCCCAGCGACACCGCGCCGTCGAAGCTCGACCGCAGGCGGATCGTGGCCGCGCGCGTGGCGTTCATGCCGACCAGCCAGTCGGCCTCCGAGCGCGACCGCGCCGCCTGCTCGAGCGTCGCGAGCTCCTCGCCCTCGCGGAGGTTCGCGAACGCCTCGCGCATCGCGTCGTTGGTCATCGACGAGAGCCACAGGCGCTTGACCGGCTTCTTCGCGCCGGCCTTCTCGTACAGGTAGGCGAAGATCAGCTCGCCCTCGCGGCCGGCGTCGCAGGCGTTGATGATCTCCTCGACGTCGTCGCGCTTCATCAGCTGCTTGACGACGCTCATCTGCTTCTGCGAGCGCTCGTCGCGCACGACCAGCTTGAACTTCGACGGCACGATCGGCAGGTCGGCCATCCGCCACTTCTTGAACTTGTCGTCGTACTCGTCGGGCCCCGCGAGCTGCACGAGGTGGCCGACCGCCCACGAGATGATGTGCTCGGGCCCCTCGAGCGAGCGCTCCTGGCGCTCACCGGCGCCCGACTTCTTCTCGAACGGGCCGGGCAGGATGCGCGCGAGGTCGCGCCCGACGGACGGCTTCTCGGCGATCACGAGGGTCTTCGGCACGCGCGACACCGTAGCTCAGGCAGCGCACGGACCTGTGTCGACGGTCCCGCCGGCCCGTGCCAGGATCTGCCGGACGACGTCGTTGGGGACCGCGAAGCCGCCGCGGCGCCGGCCGCCGGCGGACGCCGCGAAGACCGTTCCCGCGACGCGGCCCTGGGGGTCGACCAGCGGCCCGCCCGAGTTGCCGTGGCGCACGAGGCCGCGGAACGACAGCATCGAGCGCGTCACCGGCCCGTCCCCGTAGGCGTCCTGGCTGATCACGCGGCGCGTGTCGCCCAGCCGCGCCGCCCGGACGTCGTAGCCGCCGTTGCGGGGGAAGCCGAGGACCGCCGCGCTGCGGCCCGGCGGAGCCGAGCCGGCGATCGGCAGCGCCGAGCCGCCGAGGCCGTCGACCCTCAGCACCGCGATGTCGTCGTGCACGTCGAACGCGATCGCGTGCGCGCGCAGCTTCGGCCCGGTCCCGCGCAGCTGCACGACCGTGTCGTCCTCGCCGGCCACCACATGCGCGTTGGTCACGACGACGCCCTGCCTGGCGATCCAGCCCGAGCCCTCGATCCCCAGCCCGCACGCCGAGCCCAGGACCTTCACGACCCCGTCGGCCGCGCGCCTGACGTCGCGGTCGCGGGCGATCTTCGCCGTCGGCGCCGGCACCTGCGCCTCCGGCCCGTTGATCGACGGAAAGGGATCGAAGCGCGCGAGCGCGTGCAGGATCAGGCCGCTGGGCGGCAGCACGTCGTTGAGCCCGCGCAGGATCGCCGAGCGCTGGACGTGGCGGCGCAGATCGCGCGACGCCTGCGGCGCCTGCAGCACGATCGCCGCGGCCAGCCACGACATCGCCAGGGCGATGACGACGCTCAACAGTGCCCCGAGCCCGGCGTCCAGCGCCCCGAACCCCGGGATCGTCAGCCTGCGGCGCACCAGGACGCCGACCCCCTCGAACCCGCCGGCGAGCACGGAGCCCGCGAGCACCGCCCCGATCAGGCCAAAGAGCGGCGCGTACGGCGACGCGCTGCCGTCGGGGAGCAGCAGCGGGCCCAGCCGCGTTCCGGCGAAGGCCCCGGCCACGAACCCGGCGAGCGACAGCACGCCGACGACGAACCCCGAGCGCGAGCCCTGCAGCGCCATCAGCAGCGCGAAGGCCACGATCAGCCAGTCGAGGACGGTCACGGCGCGGAGGCTACGGGTACCCTGCGCGCAGAGTTGAGCACACGGCGGCGATCACGGACGGGTGTGCCACGGCGGGTCCAGGCACTCGTGGCGGCGGGGGTTGCGGCCTTCGGCGTCGGGCTCGTGTGCGGCGCCACGCACGAGAGCAGAGCCGAGAAGGCCGTCAGGGCGTTCGCGAAGGCGTGGGGCAAGGGCGACACGGCCGCGATGTATCGCAGCCTCAGCCCGGACGCGCGCCGGCGCTTCAGCGCGACGGCCTTTCGTAACGCCTATCGCCAGAACGCCATGACGGCGACCGCGCGGGCGTGGACGATTGGGCGCGCGAAGGGCAGGGGCGACGTGTTCGCGCTGCCCGTGCGGGTCGCCACGCGGATCTTCGGCGCGGTCGACGGCACGGTCGCGCTGAAGGCCTCCGATGCCGGCGTCGACTGGCGCCCGTACATGTCGTTCCCCGGCCTGCGGGCCGGCGAGCGGCTGGACCGCACGACGCGGATGCCGTCGCGCGCCGACCTGCTCGCCCGCGACGGCACGCCCTTCTCGAAGCTGCCGGACATCGCGCCCGATGTCCTCGGCGCGGTGGGGCCGATGCCCGCCGAGGACGTCGCGCGGCTGACCGCGCTCGGCTATCCCGCCGGCGCGCAGGTCGGGACGACCGGGCTGGAGCGCTTCCTGCAGGAGCGCATCGGCGGCACGCCGGGCGGCGACCTGCGCGCGGGCGCCCGGGTGCTCGCGCACACCGAGCCGAAGGCGGCGCGGCCGGTGCGCACCACGATCTCGCCCGCGATCGAGCGGGCGGCAATCACCGCGCTGGCCGGGCGCCTCGGCGGCGTTGTGGCGGTGCGGCCGCGCACGGGCGAGGTCCTGGCGTTCGCCGGCATCGCGTTCTCGGGCCTGCAGCCACCCGGCTCGACGATGAAGATCCTGACGCTGACGGGCGCGCTGGAGGCGAAGGTCGCCACGCCGAAGTCGACGTATCCGTATGCGACGTCGACGACGCTGAGCGGGGTCAAGCTCGAGAACGCCAACGGCGAGAGCTGCGGCGGCTCGCTCGCGCTGGCGTTCGCGGTGTCGTGCAACTCCGTCTTCGCGCCGCTCGGGGCGACGCTCGGCGCGACGCGGCTCGTGAGCATCGCCGAGCGCTTCGGGTTCAACCACCCGCCCGGGATCCCCGGTGCGGCGACCAGCACGATCCCGCCCGCGTCGGAGATCGGCGACGACCTGGCGGTCGGCTCGTCGGCGATCGGCCAGGGGCGCGTGCAGGCGACGACCCTGCAGATGGTCCGGGTCGCCTCCGCGATCGCGCTGGAGGGCCGCGAGCCGAGGCTGACGCTGGCGCTGCGCGAAGGCTCGAAGCCCGCCCCCACCACCCGCGTCGTCGCGCCGAAGATCGCCCACACCGTGCGCCGGCTGATGGTCGGGGTCGTGCGCGGTGGCACGGGCGTCCACGCCCAGATCCCGGGCGTCGCGGTCGCCGGCAAGACCGGGACGGCGGAGCTCGAGAGCACCAAGAAGTGCCCGCCGCAGCCGGACACGACGACGCCGCTCGGCCAGGCGCCGGTGCCCGAGAGCTGCCAGGACTCCGCCAGCCGCACCGACGACACCGACGCCTGGTTCACCGCGTTCGCGCCGGCGCGCAGGCCGCGGATCGCGGTCTGCGTGATGCTCGTGCGCAACGGTGCCGGCGGGGACACCGCGGCGCCGGCCGCGCGCGGCGTGCTGATCGCCGGGCTGAAGCGGTAGGCCGCGCTACACGTCCAGATTCACGGTGCCGACCGACTGGAAGTCGTCGGGGTTGTGAATCTTGAGCTCGAGCGGGCGGTTGTCGAGCGTCGTGCGCGGCATCTTGAAGAGGAGCAGCTCGCCGCCGATCGAGTTCTGGGAAGCGATCGAGTTGACGTTCGGGAGCAGGCCCTTGCCGGGGATCGGCACCGGGTCGTAGGCGAACGCGTTGGCCTTCGAGTCGATCGACACCGGGCTGAACTCGTTCTCCTGGGTGTCGGTGATGTCGAACTGCGTCGCGGGCTTCTGCGTCTTGTCGGAGTCGTTCTGGACGCGGACGAAGACGGCGAACCAGACGTCCTCGGGCCCGAGCTGGTCGTTCACGCCGCGCAGGTACTCGCGGTCCTCGATGTCGGCGCCGTTCAGCGGGCGCGAGATCTCGACCTGGTACTTCAGGTCGCCGATGTCCAGGTAGATGCCCTCGGTCTCGGCCTTGAGCGTCTTGTTCTGCTTGTTGCCGCACGCCGACAGGGAGGCGACGAGCGCGAGCGACACGGCGGCGGCAAGGGCGCGACGGAGCATCGGGCGCGAAACCTACTCGAAGCGGTACGCGCTTGCGGGCTTGCGGGCGCCGCCTGCGATGGTCGTGCGGGTGCCCCGGCCGCGGTCCTCCTCGAGGATCCGCGCGAGCCGGCGCAGCGACTTGCGCAGCTTGCGCCGCCAGAAGCCCCGCCCGCCGAGCGCCTCGTTGATCCGGTCGCTGAGAATGCCCGGCTCGGTCTCGTAGGTGACACGCACGCGAGTGGTGTTCTCGCCCTCGGGCTCGAGCTCCCAGGTCGTCAGCGTTCGCGTCCGCCCGTACTTGCCGTAGCGACCGCGGGCGACGATGCGGCTCGGAGGCTCGACGCTCGACAGCGTCATATCGCCCCAGGAGAACCGCGAGCCCGGCCGGATGTCGACGCGGAAGCGCGCCCCGGCGCCCTGGCCGTAGCTCTCCTCGCGCGTCAGGTGCCAGTCGCACGTGAAGTGGTCCATGAACTCGCTGTGGTTGGCGACGTCGGCGAGGTAGGCGAAGACCTCCTCGCGCGGGCGGGCAACCACGTTCGTCACTTCGACGGCGTCCACCGCCGGGAGATTACGTCAGGCGGCGTTGCGCAGCACTCGCACCGTGGCGCCGCGGCCCTCGCCGCGCACCAGCTCGGTGCGCTGCGGCACGTCTGCTCGCAGCACCCGGCAGAGCTCGCAGACATTTGTGCCGCGCCCATACACGTGCACGTGCTCGCCCACCAGCGGAGTGCGGCCGCAATCGCAGCACCGGTGCCTGCCGGCGTCCATCAGCGAGACGCTCTTGCGGAGCAGCTCGCGCTCGAGGTCGGGCTCGGAGAGATGCTGGGCGCGCGACATTGCCCTGCATTCGGCGGACAAACGTCCACTCCTCTTGCAAGAGGGGTTTCGCCGGAATCGAACAATGGGTAATCCGTGCTCCGACGCGGAGCGTCACGCGGGTCCGGCTACGCCAGTTTGCACGACGGTACGAGGCCGGTCCCAGATTGACACCGTCGTTATGATCGTCACAAGCTAGGTTGCCCGCGGTTGCCCGAGCCGCACGGAGAGGGAGCGGAGATGGAGTCACTCACGTCAGGCACACTGGCCGGCACCGGATCCTTCCGGTGTGAGGAGTGCGGCTACGTGGTCACGTTGGCCGCCGAGGATGAGCTTCCGGCCTGCCCGGGCTGCGGAGGCGCCCGTTTCGCGCGGGCGTCGCTGTTCGCCGGCGGCCGTTTCAGCCGCAGGGCCTCGGACGGATCGCCCGAGGAGCGCAAGGCCGTGCTCGCCGAGGCGCGCGAGCGCATCGACCGGCCGGGCCAGTTCCTCGCCTACGACGACGGTGGGGATGTGAAGCTCGTCGCCCTCGAGCGCGAGTGGACCCGTGTCGGGCGCAGCCTTGCCGCCGACATCCGCTTCGACGATCCCACCGTTTCGCGCCGCCATGCGCTGATCGTGCGCCAGGCCGACGGCGTCCGCGTGCTGGACGACCGCAGCCTCAACGGCGTGTTCGTCAACGGTGAGCGCGTCGAGTGGCGGGTCCTGACCGACGGCGATGAGATCGTGGTCGGGCGCTACCGGCTGCACTTCCTCGAGGCGGCGCCGGAGGTCTCGGCCACCGAGGCGCCGCCGCTCGAGACCGCGGGCGGCTGACGCTCGCGAACAGCTCCATCGCCGGGTTTCGCCCGGGCGAGCGGAGGAGAGGGAACGGAGGGGTCCGGACGCGGGAGCCGGGCCTCCTCCGATCCTCGCCGCGCGTCATAGACTCCAGCGCCGTGGCCACGAAGATCGCGATCCTCTCCCAGAAGGGCGGCACCGGGAAGACGACGACCGTCCGCACGCTCGCCGACGCCTTCCGCCGCGCGGGGCTGAGCGTCCTCGCGGTCGACCTCGACCCGCAGGGCAACCTCAGCGACTACTTCGACGTCGCGCCCGACGCGGAGCCGACGATGGGCGACGTGCTGTCAGGGCGCGTGACGGCGTCGGCGGCCGTCCACGACGGGATCATCCCGGCGAACCTGTCGCTGGCCGAGGCCGAGCTGATGCTCGCCGGGCGGATGGGGCGCGAGCTGACGCTGCGCAAGGCGCTCAAGGACGTCGACGACGACTACGACGTCGTGCTGATCGACTGCCCGCCGTCGCTGGGCCTGCTGACGGTGAACGCGCTCGTCGCCGCCGATCACGCGCTGCTCAGCAGCGAGGCGCAGTACTTCGCGCTGCAGGGCGTCGAGCAGGCGCTCGAGGTGATCGAGCTTGCGCGCGACGGGCTCAACCCCGACCTGGAGTGGCTCGGCGTGGTGTTCAACATCGCCGACATGCGCACCGTGCATTCGCGCGAGGCGTTCGAGTCGTTGCGCGAGCACGTCAAGGGCAAGCTGTTCGACACGACGATCCGGCAGTCGATCGCCTACGCAGAGTCGGCCGAGCGCGCGATCTCGATCCTCGATCACCGCCCGGACCTCGGTTCGGACTACCTGAAGCTCGCCGACGAGGTGCTGGGCAGGCTGGACATGCCCGAGGCCCGGCGGCGCCTCGCGGTGGTGTGAGACGCGCGGCGCTCCTCGGGGCGCTGCTGCTCGCCGGATGCGGGTCCTCGCACGAGCGATCCGCGCCGTCCCCCCGGCCGACCACCCCGATCGCCGAGCCTCCGGCGAGCGGGCCCGGCCCCGGCCCCTTCGGCGCGCAGCTGCGCCGCACGACGGCGCTGCGGGCGCGGCCGGGCGGGCGGGTGCTGGCGCGGGTCCCGCGGCGCACCGAGTTCGGCTCGGCCCAGATCCTGTCGGTTGCGCACCGCGGCGACCGCTGGCTCGCCGTGCGCACGCCGCTGCTTCCCAACGGCCGCGCCGGCTGGGTCGCCGCGCGCGACGTGCGCCTGCTGCACGAGCCCTGGACGCTGGAGGTCGACCTGTCGGCCCGTCGTCTCGTGGCGCGGCACGAGGGCCGGCGGCGGTTCGCGATCCCCGTCGCGATCGGGGCGGCCGGCACGCCGACGCCGACCGGGCGCTTCGGCGTCACCGACCGCCTGGCGATGTCGGGCACGACCTACGGCTGCTGCGCGCTCGCGCTCTCCGGCCACCAGCCGAACATCCCCCAGGGCTGGGGCGGCGGCGACCGCATCGCGATCCACGGCACGACGTCGACCGGCTCGATCGGGACGCCCGCCAGCCACGGCTGCCTGCGCGCGTCGGAGGCCGGGATGCGGCGGCTGATGGCCGTCATCCCGCTGGGGACAACGGTCCGGATCCACTCCTAGAGCTCGCGGACGTCCGCGCCCATCGGCTCGAACGGGGCGCGCATGACGTCGGCCCAGCCGTCGGCCTCGCGGCGCAGGGCGGAGACGACGCCCGGGGTCTGCTCGATGTGGCACCAGACCAGGACGGTCGGGCCGGCGCCGGAGACGGTGGCGCCGAGCGCGCCCATCGCGCGGGCGCGCTCGACCAGGCCGGCGGAGCGCGGATACAGGTGAGCGCGGTGGGGCTGGTGCAGCCGGTCGGCGAGCCCGCGGGAGACGAGGTCCCAGTCGCCCTTGACGAGGCCGAGCGTCAGCAGCGACGCGTGGCCGACGTTGAACACCGCGTCGGCCATCGGCACGACGTCGGGCAGCGCGGCGCGCGCCTCCTTCGTGCGAACGGGCTCGTGCGGGACGACCAGCACGGCCTCGAGCCCGGCCGGGACGTCGAAACGGGTCGCGCGGCCGTCGGCGCACACGACGAACCCGCCGAGCAGCGCGGCGGCCACGTTGTCCGGATGGCCCTCGAGCTCGGTCGCGATCGCGAGCACGTCGGCGTCGAGCTCGAAGAGGTGGTCGGCCGCCATCAGCCCGGCGACGTACGCGGCCGCGCTCGTGCCCAGGCCGCCGCTCAGCGGGATGTCCGACCTGATCCGGAACGTGAACCCATCCGGCGGGTGCAGCTTCTCGAAGCCGCGGACCGCCAGGTTGCGGCGGTCCGTGGCGACCGCCAGGTCGGTCTCGACCGCGAACGTCCCGGTCTCCTCCACCTCGAGCTCCATGTGCAGCGCCAGGGCCGCGGCGAATGCGTCGAAGCCGGGGCCGAGGTTCGCCGAGCTCGCCGGGACGCGCACGACGCGGCGGCGGTTCATCCGAGCACCGCGCGCTCGACGGCGTCGATCGTCGCCTCGCTCGGCACGACCGAGCCCGCCTGCTCGAGCGCGGTCTGCGGATCCTTGAGCCCGTGGCCGGTGAGCACGCACACGACCCGCTGGGCGTCGCCCGCGCCGTGCTTGAGCAGCCCGGCGACCGACGCGGCGCTGGCCGGCTCGCAGAAGACCCCCTCGCGTGCGGCGAGCATGCGGTAGGCGTCCAGGATCTCCGCGTCGCTGATGGCGTTGACGCCGCCGCGCGAGTCGCGCATCGCGGTCATCGCCTCCTCCCAGCGGGCCGGGTTGCCGATCCGGATCGCGCTCGCGACCGTCTCCGGCTTCTCCACGCGCTCTCCCGTCACCAGCGGCGCGGCGCCCTCGGCCTGGAAGCCGAACATCGCCGGTGACGCGCCGCTCTCGGTGAAGCCCCTCCAGTAGGCGGTGATGTTGCCCGCGTTGCCGACGGGCAGGCAGACCGCGTCGACGTCGCCGCCGAGGTCCTCGAGCACCTCGAACGCCGCGGTCTTCTGCCCCTCCAGCCGGAACGGGTTGACGCTGTTGACCAGCGCGATCGGGTGCCGCGAGCACAGCTCGCGCACGAGCTCGAGCGCCTGGTCGAAGTTCCCGCGCAGAGCAACGACGCGGGCGCCGTGCATCAGCGCCTGGGCGAGCTTGCCGGTGGCGATCTTGCCCTCCGGCACGATCACCGCGCCGGTCAGCCCGGCGCGGCCGGCGTAGGCGGCGGCGCTGGCGGCGGTGTTGCCCGTCGAGGCGCAGATGACCGCCTCGGCGCCCTCGCGCACGGCAGCGCTGACCGCGCACGTCATGCCGCGGTCCTTGAACGAGCCGGTCGGGTTGAGCCCCTCGAGCTTCAGCCACACCTCGCGGCCGGCGAGCTCGGAGACGTGGTCGGCGCGGACCAGTGGCGTCGAGCCCTCCCCGATCGACACGACCGGGTCGCCTGGCTCGAACGGCAGCCGGTCGCGAAAGCGCTCGATCAGGCCGCTCACGTGAACTCTTCTTCGATCACGCGGATCGCCCGCGGGCGCGAGCGCATGAAATCCAGGCCCGCGATGAGGTCGACGGCGGCGAAGAACTTCGACTCCAGCAGCGGGTGGACGACCATGACAAGCCGGGCCCGCTCCCCCAGCCCCTTCTGCACGACCGACTTCACCGACGCCCCCTGCAGGCCGAGGATCTGCGCGACCTGCGCCAGGACGCCGGGCCGGTCGGCGACCTCCATGTGCAGGTAGAACGCGGACTCGACGTCCTGCACGATCTCCAGCGCCTGCGTCGCCTCGGGCGTCGAGGCGGGCGGGATCATCGCGCTGATCACGTCGCCCAGGACGGCGCTCGCGGTCTGCGGGCCGCCGGCCCCCGGGCCGCTGAGCGTGATCTCGGTGATCGACTGCGACTCGATCGTCACGGCGTTGAACGGGCCGCCGACGCTCGCCAGCGGGTGCCCGCCGTAGAGGAACGCGGGATGCACGCGGACGCTCAGACCACCCCGACCCGGCTCCGCCGTGTGCCCGGCCCGTTCGGCGGTCCCAAGCAGCTTCAGACTCAGCCCGAGCTCGCGCGCGTACTCCATGTCGTCGGCGGTGATGTGCTCGATGCCCTCGTAGGTCACCTGGTCGAGGTGCACAGGCGTGTCGAATGCCAGCCGCGCGATGATCGCCATCTTCGCCGCCGCGTCCTTGCCGTTGACGTCCTCGGTCGGGTCGGCCTCCGCGTAGCCGAGCCGCTGCGCATCGGCGAGCGCGTCGGAGTAGGAGCAGCCGGTGCGCGCCATCTCGCTGAGGATGTAGTTCGTCGTGCCGTTGACGATGCCGTGGATCCGGTCGAGGTCGGCCGCGGCGAGCGACTCGCCGAGCACGCGGATCACCGGCACGACGCCGGCGACCGCGGCCTCGAAGCGCAACTGCACCCCGTACTCGCGGGCGCACGCCCACAGCTCCTCGCCGTGCTGGCTGAGCAGCTGCTTGTTCGCCGTGACGACGTGCTTGCCGGCCCGCATCGCGCGCAGGACGTAGTCGCGGGCGGGCTCGATGCCGCCCATGACCTCGACGACCAGGTCGCTCGACTCCAGGATCTGGTCGAAGTCGCCCTCGCTGCGGCGCAGGACGCCCGTGATCTCGGGCCGCATGCCGGTGATCGACTCGATGTGCGCGGCCCGCGCGGGCAGCAGCTCGGCGAACGCGCCGCCGACGGTGCCGCGGCCGAGCAGGCCGATGCGGAAGACCTGGTCAGACATCGCGCTCGAACAGCTCCTCGGGGCGCTCGCGGCGGACGACCACGCGGGCGTCGCCGCCCGAGACGAAGACGACCGGCGGCCGTGGCGCGCCGTTGTAGGTGTTGGACATGGCGAAGCCGTAGCCGCCGGTGGCGGGCGTGACGATCACGTCCCCCACCTTCGGGTCGGGCAGGTGCGCATCCTCCACGATCACGTCGCCGGACTCGCAGTGCTTGCCGACGAGCTTGCACGGCACGCCGCCGGTGGCCGGCAGGTGCGCGGCATGAGCCTCGTAGCGCGCGCCGTAGAGCATCGGGCGCAGGTTGTCGGACATGCCGCCGTCGACGGCGACGTAGGTGGAGACGTTCGTCTTGACCGACTGGACGGTGTAGAGCGTGACGGTGGAGTTCGCGACCAGCGCGCGGCCGGGCTCGTCGACGACGCGCACGCCCTCGCCGAACACGTCGCGCACCGCCTGCACCTTCGTGTCGACATAGTCCTCGACCCGCGGCGGCTCCTGCTCGCGCGTGTAGGCGACTCCGAGGCCGCCCCCGAGGTTGACCTCGCGCAGCTTCGGCAGGTCGGCGATCGCCTCGACCGCCTCGCGGAACGGGGCGAGCGCCAGGATCTGCGAGCCGATGTGCATGTGCACGCCCTCGAGGTCGAGCAGCGCGCCGGCCCTCAGGCGCTCGATCGCGATCGCCACGTCGGCGCCGGTCAGGCCGAACTTCGAGTCGGTCTGGCCGGTGGAGATCTTGTCGTGCGTGTCGCCGCGCACACCGGGGGTCACGCGGATCGAGACCGGCTGCGGGCCGCGGCCGTCCTCCTGCACCACCTGCTCGAGCCGGCCGATCTCGTCGAGGTTGTCGATGACGACGTGGCGGACCGCCGCGGCGCGCGCGGCGCGCAGCTCGTCCAGCGACTTGGCGTTGCCGTGCAGGTGGATGCGCTCGCCTGGAAAGCCGGCCCGGAGCGCCAGCGCCAGCTCGCCGCCGGACGCGACGTCGCAGCCGAGTCCCTCCTCGGCGAACACGCGCATCACCGCGGTGCACGGGAACGCCTTCGAGGCGAAGACGACCTCGAAGTCGTCGGTGCGTGCGGCGAACGCCTGGGTGAAGGCGCGGGCGCGAGCCCGCAGGTCGTCCTCGGCGACGATGTACGCCGGGGTGCCGAACTCGGCCGCGAGCTCGAGCGCGTCGCAGCCACCGATCTCGAGGTTGCCGGCCTCGTTGATCCGGCTGGAGATCGGGAAGACGGGCGAGAGCTGTTGCAGGGCCGCCATCGGCGGCGCATCATGCCACGCCATGCGCAGCGTCAAGGTGGAGCCGCCGGCCGAGATGGGGATGACGGACGGGCTCTCGTTCGCCCTCTTCCTGCCTGCATCTGCGCCACTTGCGACGGTGGTGGTGGTCCACGGCGCGGGCTCGTGCAAGGAGTCGCACTTCGACTTCGCGCGCGCGTGCCGGGCCGACGGGCTGGCGGTGGTGTGCTTCGACATGCGCGGCCACGGTGAGAGCGAGGGCGCGCTCGACGAGCGCGCGGTCTCGGATGTCGCGGCGATGGCGGCCCTGGCCCGCGACCGCACCGGCGTCGATGCTGTGGCGCTGCGGGGCTCGTCGATGGGCGGCTACCTGGCGCTGGTCGCGGCAGCGGACGCGCGCGCCGCGGCGGTCGTCGCGATCTGCCCGGCGAGCGCCGCCGGCATGGCGCGCGGCCTACGCTCCGGGCGCTTCGAGTTCCGCGCCGACCTCGAGGGCCTCGGGTCGGTGCTCGCCTCCCACGACGAGCTCCGCGCCGCCGAGGCGCTCGGCGGCGCGCTGCTGCTGCTCCACGCCGAGGGCGACGAGATCGTCGGAGTCGAGCACTCGCGCGAGCTGCACGTGGCCGCCGCGGGCTCGCGCCTGGTCGCGGTGCCGGGCGGCCACCACCGCTCGGTGCAGCACGACGCCGAGCTGCAGGCGCTCTCGATCCGCTTCATCCGAACCGCGGGGACTGTCCCCCCAGTCCGGGATTAGCGCAGCGTGCCGAGGAGCGGCTGCGCGGCGGTGCCGATGTCGCGGACGGTCTGGGCGACCTGGTCGCCCGTGGCCTGGATCGTGTCGCCGACGGGACCGCCGACGGCGGAGCCGACCTGGTGGGTCGCCGACGACGTCGTGTCGGCCACGCCGTCGGTCACCCGGCGCGGGACGGAGGGAGCAGCCGGAGCGCTCGGCGCGCTCGGCGACGGGGCGCCGGGCACCGCGACGGGCGCGGCCGTGCCGGCGGTGGTTGTCCCGCCGCGGCCGCCGGTACGGGCGATCGTCCGGGCAACACCACGGCGGCCGGGCGCACTGGCCGCTGTGGGGAGCACGATCGCCGGGCGGGCGGGATTCGCATCGACGGCGGAAGCTCGGCCCGCGGCGCCGGTGGGAACGCCGCCGGCGGGGGCTGAAGGCGGAAGGTTCACGCTCGGCACCGACGAGCCGCGGGCCCCCGGCCACGAGCTGAACGCGACGAGCCCGGTGGCGAAGAGCAGCGAGGTCAGCGCGGCCGCGATCAGCGACGCAGCGCTCCCCGCGCCCGCGAGCAGTCCTCGGCTATGCAGCAGTGAAGGCACCTGGCACGTCCCCTACTTCGCCTCTTCGGCCCTCCGGGCCGAACACTTTAGCCAGTTGGCGCGTAGGCGCTCATCGATCGCACCCCTCCGCGGCGCGCAGCGAGCGCGATCCACACGAGCCCCGCGACCAGCATGGCAAGGCTCTCGAGCTGGGGCGCCGTCAGCCCGGCGGCGACCGTGTCGTTGCGGCGCAGGAACTCGACCAGGAAGCGCTCGGACCCGGCGAGCACGAGGTAGCAGGCGAACAGCACCCCGGGCCGGAAGGCGTTGCGCGCCCGCCACAGCGCCCACGCCGCCAGGCCCATCGCCAGCGTTTCGTAGATCGGCGTCGGGTGCACGGTCTGGGTCGTCGGGACCGTGCCGTTCGGATAGGCCATCGCCCACGGCCCGTCCCACGCCTTGCCGTAGTCGCCGTCGCCCGAGACCTGGCAGCCGACGCGGCCGACCGCGTACCCGATGGCGAGCGCCGGAGCGCACAGATCCAGCAGCGCCAGCCCGAAGAAGCCGCGCCGCCACGCCCACAGGCAGACGGCGAGCGCCCCGCCGATCGCGCCGCCGTACCAGACGAGCCCCGCGCCGCTGAAGATGTTGCCGACGAGATCGTCCTTGACGTCGTCGTAGTTCTGGACCAGGTAGTACAACCGCGAGCCGACCAGCCCGCCCACCACCGCGGCGAACACCATCTCGTAGGCCCACTCGGCCGACTTGCCGATCTCGACCAGCCGCCGGGAGACGGTCATCCCGGACGCGATGAAGGCCAGCGCGAAGCACAGGCCGAACGTCTTGATCGAGATGCCGAGGACGTGGATCTCGGGGCGCACCCCTCAAAGGTAGTTGAGTGGGTTGGTCACGGCTCCGTTGATGCGCACCTCGAAGTGCAGGTGGGGGCCGAAGCAGCGCCCGGTGCAGCCGCTGATGCCGATGACCTGGCCCTGACTGACGTGCTGGCCCAGCGACACGCGGAACGCGGACTGATGGGCGTAGCACGTGGCCATCGCGCCGGTGTGCTGGATGCAGGTGAAGTTCCCGTAGCCGCCCGAGGCGGCCTCGGACTGCAGCAGCGCCACGCGGCCGGCCGCGGCGGCGCGGATGGGGGTCCCCGACGGGACGCCGATGTCGATGCCCGGGTGGCAGGACTCCCAGGCGCGGGATTCGCAGAAGGGCGAGGTGATGGGGCCGTTGACGGGCCAGATCAGCGTGCCGCCGCCGCGCTTGATCGGGCCGGCGGGGAGCGAGCCCTGGCTCTGCTGCAGCGTGCGGGTGATCTTCGCCTGCTGAGCCCGGAGGTCCGAGAGGTTGCCCTCGAGCTGCTCGCGCTCGTAGCGGACGTTGCTGAGCGCGTGCTGCTTGTCGGCGCGGGTGCCGTCGTAGCCGACGCGCGTGTCGATCAGGTCCTGCTTGACCGCCGTGACCTCCTGCCGGCGCTCGAGGATCCTGGCGGTCACCGCCTGCTGGCGCTGCTCGAGCCCGTCGAGCCGGTGCGCGGTCGCGATCGCGTCGGCCCGCGCGTCGCGCACGAGGGACACGATCGAGCGATCCTGCTCGGAGATCCGCTGGATGAAGTCGCTCTGCTCGATCAGGTCGGAGAAGCCCTTCGCGCTGAGCACGACGCTGACGAGGTCCGGGCGGTCGGACTGGTAGATCTCGACGAGCCGCGTCGCGAGCGCCGCCCGCGCCTCGCCCAGCCGCTTGCGCAGGCGCACGAGCCTGGCGCGCTCGGCCCGCAGGTCGGCCTGGATCTGCAGCAGCTCGCTGCGGTTGCGGTCCAGCGCATCCTGCACGCGCGACTCCCGCGTGCGCAGCCGCGTGATCTTCACCTGCAGGCGGTCGATGCGGGCGCTGTAGGCCGCGATCTCGCTGGAGAGCACCCGCTCGGTGCCCTTCTTGCGGCCGATCTTGCCCTGGACCTGCTGGATCTTGTTGCTGAGCGATGCGGCTGACGCGCTGGGATCGCCCGCGTCGGCCACGAGGGGCGAGACCCCCCAGGCCGCGAGCGGCAGCGCGACGCCGGCCGCGAACGTACGGAGGCGCATGAAGACGACGCCGATGGTAGCCGAGATGAGCGCCCGACCCTCAACCAGAGGCTGAGGTTTATGGAACCTTGCAATTCATCAACCGCTTATACGCGCCTGCCATGATGCTGGGCATGGCACGCCCCGCGCAGTTCGGCAAGGACACCGGCCTCCAGGTCCGGATGTTGATCACCATGTTCCTCCTCGGCCTCGTCTACGTGGTCTTCGCCGGGGTCATCTTCGCCGCCGGCGGCGGGGCGATCGCGATCGTCCTGTTCGCCGCCGTGATGCTGTCGGTGCAGTTCTTCGCGTCCGACAAGCTGGCGCTGCGCGCGATGGGCGCGAAGGAGGTCACCCCCGCCGAGGCGCCCGAGCTGCACGCGATGATCGAGCGGCTCTGCATCCAGGCCGACATCCCGAAGCCGCGGATCGCCGTCGCCGACACGCAGATGCCGAACGCCTTTGCGATGGGCCGCTCGCAGAAGCATGCGACCGTCTGCACGACCACCGGCATCCTCAACCTGCTGAGCCCCTCCGAGCTCGAGGGCGTCATGGCCCACGAGATCACCCACATCGTCAACCGCGACGTGGCGATCATGACGATGGCCAGCTTCTTCGCCTCGATCGCGTCGATGATCGTGCAGTTCGGGTTCTTCTTCGGCGGCGGGTTCGGCGGCGGCTACTCGAGCTCCGACGACGACGACAACCCGAGCTTCGCGGTGCTGATGCTCGTCTCCGTACTCGTCTACGTCGTGTCGTTCCTGCTGATGCAGGCGCTGTCGCGCTACCGCGAGTTCGCGGCAGACCGCGGCGCCGCCGTGATCACCGGCCGGCCGAGCGCGCTCAGCTCGGCGCTGCTGAAGATCAGCGGCTCGATGCAGCACACGCCGTCGCAGGACCTGCGCGCGGCGGGCGAGCTGAACGCGTTCTTCATCGTCCCCGCGGCGGTCAAGAACTCGATCACGGGCCTGTTCGCGACGCATCCGCCGATGGAGAAGCGGATCGCGGCGCTGTCGCGGCTCGAGTCGCAGCTGCAGTCCGGCGCCCGCCCCGTCGCCGCGTAGCCTTCACGACATGGGGTTCATGGACGCGCTGCTCGGACGGCGCAAGACGAAGGCGCCCGCGCCCGATCGCCTGTTCGCGATCACGACGGCCTACGTGACGCTGGAGGCCGAGCACTCGATCACGACCCAGGGCGCGGCGGCGATCGTGTTCCAGCCGCTGCCGACCGGCGACTTCCAGCAGATCGTCGCCGACGTCGAGGAGACCGTCCGCGGCACGGGGCAGGAGACCGGCACCGGCGTGGAGACCCACGACGACGAGTTCTCCTACCGCTGGGTGATCCTGCGCGACGCGGACCTCGAGGACCTCGCGGTCGGCATCAACGCCGTGTCCGACGCGCTTGCGATCGGCGGCTACAAGGACCGCGTGCTGTGCGCGGTGTTCTCGTTCAAGGACAGCACCGGCAAGCCGCTGTACTTCATCTACAACTACAAGCGCGGGTCCTGGTACCCGTTCGTCCCGGACACGGATCCCACCCACCCCAAGCAACGCTCGACCGAGCGTGAGCTGCAGGTCAAGGCGATCGTCGGCTCCGAGCTGCCGATCGAGCCCGAGCTGGATCGCTGGTTCCCCCTCTGGGGCATCCCGATCTAGCGCGCGGCGCCGTCGTGCGCACGCTCGTCATCTCGGACCTGCACCTGGGATCCCGGATCGGGCGCGACGTGCTGCGCCGGCCGGAGCCGCTGGCGGCGCTGCTCGCGGCACTCGAGGGCGTCGACCGGCTGGTGCTCCTGGGCGACGTGGTCGAGCTGCTGCGCGGCGGCTCCCCGGCCCCCGCGAAGCCGGTGCTGCGCGCCATCGGATCGCAGCTGGGCCGCGACCGCGAGGTCCTGATCGTCCCGGGCAACCACGACGCCGCGCTCGTGCGGCCGTGGCTTCGGCGCCACGGCGTGCCCGACGCGATCGACGCCGCGGTGCCGCTGGACGCGACGCCGCTGCTCGCGGAGATCGCGTCATACCTGGCCCCGGCGCGCGTGACGGTCCGCTACCCGGGCGTCTGGCTGTCGGAGCGCGTCTGGGCCACGCACGGGCACTATCTCGACCGTCACCTGCTGCCGGAGTCCGCGTTCGGGATCGCGCGCGGCCTGCTCGGGCGCCTGCCCCGCGACGGCGCCCGCCCGTCGGACTACGAGCAACGGCGATCGCCGTCGGTGACCGCGGTCGAGGGCTGGCTCGGCCGCTGGCTGCCGCGGCCGCTGGCCGCGCTCGCCGAGAACGCCGCGGAGCTCGCCCGAGCCGCGACGATGCCCGGCATCCCGCTGCGCCTGTTGAGCCATCGCCACGCCCCGCTGACCAGCCTGCTGCTCGGCATGCAGATGCGCCGGGCGAGCATCCCGGCCCTGGCGCGCGTGGTGCACCGCCTCGGCGTCGACGCGGACTGGGTCGTCTTCGGCCACGTCCATCGCTGCGGACCGCTCGCCGGCGACGACCCAGCCCAGTGGACCGGCCCGAACGGCCGTCCGCGCATCGCGAACACCGGCTCGTGGGTCTACGAGCCCCTGCTGCTGCACCGCGCCGCGCCCCCGCACCCCTACTGGCCCGGCGGCGCGATCGTCATCGAGGACGACGGCGACCCGCGCGCGGTGGGGCTGCTCTAGGCGTGGCGCTCGCGGAAGGAGCGGACCTTCTGGCGGTTGCCGCAGACCTTCATGTCGCACCAGACGGCGCTGCGGTTGCGGGAGCGGTCGAAGAACGCGTACTGGCAGTCCTCGGCGGCGCAGGCCTTCAGGCGTGACCAGGTGCCGTCGCGCTGGGCGTCGGCGATCGTGACGAGCAGCTCACCCAGCGCGCCGTCGACGCCGCCGGCCCGCGGGCGGATGATCGCCTCGCCGTGCTCGCCGAACGTGACCGCGAGCTGCGCGCGCTGCGCGGCGGCCTCGATCGCGCGCGGCGCGGCCGGGTCGAGGCCCATCCCTCCGTGGTGATGCAGGATCGCGCGCAGCGCCTCGCGCAGCTCGCGCGCATGCTCAAGGTCGGCGGGGCGCGCCTTCGGCGCCCCGAGCCCGTTGGCCTCCAGCCAGCCGGTCAGCGCGCCCGTGTCGGTGAGGTCCTCGCTGCCGTCGTCGTGGTCATAGGTGTTGACGAAGCTGCGGACGA
>Ga0308175_100000975_pt1 | contig 19037 bp, 12 predicted proteins | sample PhyCR1_3_FD_203893 | JGI IMG/M metagenome (GOLD analysis project Ga0308175, IMG submission 203893) | Soil microbial communities from UC Gill Tract Community Farm, Albany, California, United States - DLSLS.C.R1 | ecosystem: Environmental > Terrestrial > Soil > Agricultural land | place: USA...
TGCGAGGACCGATATCGGTGGTAGCAATCAGCTCGACATCACCGTTCGTCAGCCGGTAGCAGTTGGGCCAACCGGCATAAGGAACCTTTTCGATCGTTACTGGAGCAGACACTATCGGCTCCCTAACTCTTCACCGCAAGAATGGCATCGACCAGCGAACCCGTCAGTCGATAATCAACGTGGGTGAATCCAGCCGCCGCTAGCAGTTCCCGGTATTCCGAAAATGTACGCTCTCTTCCGTCGGTGCAGACCAGCATGTTCAAGTCTTGCATGAGCGACGGCATAGGTCCCGAGCGATCACCGTTCACAAGCGTTTCTTCGATCAGCAAAGCGCCTCCCCCGGGTAAAGCGCTGTAGATTTTGCGAAGCAGAGGAGCGATCTTTTCTTCTGACCAGTCGTGAAGGATGCGGCCGAGGTTATACAGATCGGCTGACGGCAGGTCGTGCGCGAAGAAATCAGACGCGAGGAAATCGATGCGATCGGCTGCGGAACTGCGGGCGATATGAGCCCGCGCGAACTTCTCGACCGTAGGCAGGTCAAGAACAGTTCCTCGCAGATTTGGGTACGCCTCACACGCTGCGATTACCAGGTGGCCGGTTGCTCCGCCGAGATCGACGAGGTGTTTGAAGCGGCTAAGGTCAAAGGCGCGAACAACAGGCGGCGACGCGAGTTGTCCGAAGCCATGCATTCCTCCAAGAAAGTTCCCGGCGCTCTCATCGGTGCGGAAGTAGTGATCAAACAAAGCATTGCGGCTGCCGAAAACCTGAGTCCAACGATTTCCCCCTTCACGCACCGCGTCTTCGAGGCGGTCCCACAATTTGTAGAGCGACTCGTTGGAGTACTTGATGTATCCATTCAGGGTGAATGGGCTCTCCCTGACAAGGAACCGATCGGCAATCGCAGTATTTCGATATCCAGCTTCGGTATGAGTGAGCAGTCCGAGTGAGACGCAGCCGTCCAGCAATCGGGCCAGCGCAGACGTATTCACTCCAAGATCTGTCGCCAGTTGCCCGGCGTCTCTGGCGCGGTTTGAGAGCCGATCGAAGATGCCAAATTCAACGGCGGCGAACATAGTCTTCGAGCGGCGGAAAGCGAGAATGAGCTCAAGGATTGGCCCGGCATCGGCCATCGAGGGCGATTCGTTGTTCGTCATGTAAAGTGATCGAATCCTTTCGGTTGCAGAACCTCACCCGCCCACGCGATGCGACCCGGCCGCCCGGCAGCGATGGCTCCAATTTCCGTGACACGCAGGGTGCCCAGATGAGGCGGAATCTTGGTCCGCGGCGGCGCGGTAAACACAAGTTCGTAATCTTCGCCGCCGTAAAGCGCATGGTCGAGCGAAGCCCCGCGTGCGACTGGTAGCGTTCCACTGAGGTTTGCGCTTACGCCAGATTCGCGGCAGAGGCGATAAAGATCAAGCGCGAGCCCATCGCTCAAGTCCATGCAGGAGGAGGCACGGAGGCCGCGCAGAAGTAAGCCTGCGGCGATGCGCGGCTCGGGGCGTAGATGTCGCTTCCACGCGGTGCCTTTTCGCGTTGAGAACCCTCGTGCCGACGCGCCGAGTTCGCCCGTTACGTAAATGCGATGACCCGGACGAGCACCACTTCGCTCGAGTGCTTTCCCCTTTGGCACTTCTCCACAACACATGACGTCGGCAATCACGTGATCGAAGCGGGCAAGATCGCCCCCGGCAAGGGCGATCCTGTATTGCGCCGCGAGCCGGAGGAGGCCCCGATAGAAGGCGTCGATCCAGCGCTCACCCAGGTTCGCGGGGATTCCGAGAGAAACAAGGCAGAACAGCGGTTCGCTGCCCATAGCCGCGAGATCGGACAGGCTGCGCGCGAGCGCTTTATGACCAACATCTGCCGGCGTGTGAGTGTCGAGGTGGAAGTGTCTGCCTTCCAGAACGAAATCTGTCGTAAAAGCCAGATCGTGCTTCGGCCGGGGACGCAGGATGGCACAGTCATCTCCAATGCCGCGAATCAGGCCCCTCGTGTCCGTCCCATGTGCCGCGAGTTTCCGGATTCGATCGACGAGGGCCGTTTCTCGCATTCGAAGAGGACTATACGGCAGGGGCTTCGGCCAGCACCAAGCCGGCTGGAAGCTCTTCACCGAAGGTACGGCTGCTTGCGGCCGCATCCGTCTCTCCAGCGAGTTCGCGGAGCAGGGAAGCGGCTTGGGGAGAACTTTCGAGGGCACCCCGGATGGAGTCCAGGACAAGCGGCGGAAGATCACGCGCTGTATCGCCGGTCTGTTGTCCGATGCGCACCAGAGCTTCGAGCACCGAGGGTGTATGAGGCAAACGCAGCAGCGCTTCAATCCACCGGTTTACAACGGACGGTGCGACCACGAGGTTGATGGGCGCGTTGAATAACTTGCGCGCTCCGAGCCTCGAAAGGCACCACACGCCCGCTTCCACCATCTGCCCGGTTTTCAGCAGCGCGAGAACGGCATCGCCGAGCTGAGCCTTTGTCTGGGAGGGCAGCAACTCGAGGCTCGATGCGGTGCGCCACATTTCGCGGAAGAGACTCGGGTTGATCCGCGTCTTTCGTTTGCCTTTGGGAAGCAGGATTGGCGAAAGCCGTTGGTAAATGTCGCCCTGCTGATTTCGGTTCAGACCCGCAGCGATACGGCCGCAGAAAATCCACCAGTCAATTTCGTTCTGGACCTGATTTCCAAATGTGAGGCCGGCGGCGTAGACACGGCGCGCCTGTTCCACGCGGATTTCATCGCCCGGGAATCCGAAGCCGGGGCGAAGGCAGAAGCCCGTCAGGTTCAGCCAGCGCACTTCGTGCGGCGGATTCTTGCGACGCCCATCCGAGAGCGTCAGAAGCCTATCCGCCAGGATGCGGATGGTCGCGATCGGCCAGGACAGACGCCCCAGCCCAATTGCCTGTTCTAATCGTGCGGGAAGCTGTTCGGGCGGAACACCGGAAGACGTTTTTCCGAAGACGCCCTCGATGAGAGTTTCCGCTTGAGCAAGTGCCTCGGCGCTCACAACGGCCGTAGAGCGCACTGCGGATAGAGCCGGCATGCTTTCGGCCACGTCCGCGGCCTTGCGCAGTTGAAAGTGCAAACGCCACCGATGTTCGCTGACCTTTGACTCGGCCCATGCTTCAAGCGTTCCCACCTCACTCAGACGTGCACCCAACGTGACCGGCACCCTGCGCTCTCCGCCTTTTCCAAATCGAAAGACGGCGCGCAGAGGCGCATGGAGACGAGGATCGCTGGCCGGGTCTATCATGTTCTCGGAGCGATCGAAGGCAACCACGGCGCCCGCAGGATCTTCCGTACGGCTCAGCGAACTGTATAGACGGAACGCAACCGGTGTATTCGCGAGAAGCTCGAGCTCGGGACTGGCCAGTCTGATTTCGCTGCCTTCTTCCGTTCCGCGCGGGACAAGACACACGGCCTGAATAGCGGAAGTAGCGGAGTTGTCCTGCAGTCCGATGTAATAGGCTCTCGGCAAGCCGCCGCGTACGAGAACACCACTGCCGGACGCGCGCACATACGAGTAATAAGCGGCACCAAGTGCCACTGCCAGATCAAGATCCTGGCTCTCAAACGCAATGGGCCGGCGGCCGAACCAGTGTTCGACAACGTCGAGAACGCGCTGGCGGAACGTGGCAGGGATGAAGAACCCGCCGTTGAAAAGAATCGCGTCTACCCCGTGCTCCGCTGCGGGCGAGTTCGCGAGGAACTCAGCCAGGTGGCGCGTGATGGCCGGATCGGAAACATACGGAAGCCCGAGTTCGCGGAAAACGCTCTGCTTCTCCTGTTGCGGCCGGTCGGTGAGTGCAACCGGCGGAAGAAAGCCGCCTAGCGCGAGCTCCAGGATCTCATCGCGCGTGATCGTGGCGCGAAGAGTGCCTCCAATTAAAGAGGAGCCTGCCCCCGCGACGGTCACTTCAACGGAAGCAGGACCGTTCTCAGCGAGGAGTGACTCTTTCGCTGCGGAACACTGACGCCGTAGTGCGCTACGTTGCCGGAGAGACAAGGTCCTGCCGAGCTTCGACTCCGCAAGCCACGAGATGGTCAGATCGAGATTGTCGCCACCCAAGAGAAGATGGCGGCCGACGTTAGTGCGCGTGAACTCGACACGATCGCCCTCGCGGTTCACACGCACAAGCGTAAAGTCGCTGGTGCCTCCGCCGACATCGCAGATCAGGACGAGTTGCCCGTCGAATAGCTCTTTGTTCGAGCGTGAAAGGTGAGCCGCGATCCAGGCGTAGAACGCCGCGGCCGGCTCTTCGAGTAAAGTGACTTTGCCGAGACCAGCATCGGAAGCAGCTTGCAGCGTTAGTTCTCGTGCTTCTTCGTCGAAGCTGGCGGGCACCGTCAAGACGACCTGGTGTTCGACAAGAGGTCCACGGCCGGCTCGCTCCCACGCGTTGCGCAGGTGAAGCAGATATTGCGACGAAGCTTCAACGGGCGAAAGAACCCGGCCTTCCTCCTGCGAATCCCAGGGCAGGATTTTCGCCGTGCGATCTGCCTCTGAATTTGACAGCCACGACTTCGCAGAGTGCACCGTCTTGGTCGGCAGCAGCGCTCCCTGATCTCGGGCGAATGCCCCAACCACGGGCGGGTCGCTGAGATGCAGGAACGAGGGGAGGGTGCGAAGAGCGGCAACGTGGTTGACATCCACCTGCTGCTCAATTGGGAGCACGTGAATGGGCGGAAAATCAGCTTCAGCCGCTTCCGCCGGATCTATGAATGCAAGAGCTGAGTTCGTTGTACCGAGATCGATCCCAACGTTCATGCCGCAGTACGTTCCCGAACATTGAATTCGAGCTTCCAGCGGCGTCCGTCGGCGGCAACGCACCAAAGCTCGAGCAAGCCGGTTTCGGTGACATTGCTTTCGAGCGTGACCGGTACAACTTCTTCGCGAGCGTTATCCGTCTGCGGAGGCAGGAAGACTTCGATGGGAGATAACTCCTCGATATCCTCGCCGAGTTCTTCCACCATCGATCCCGGCGAATCATCGCGGCGTGTTGCCGATGAGAAGAACCGGAACTCAGCCGGCTCCCCGACCACGAGCGCAAAGCGGCGCTGAGGAAGCTCGACTTTTGAGCCTTCTTCCAGACCGAAGGGAACGACCGTCAAGGCTTTCATGGGCACGGGCAGGCCGGGAACAGCGGGAAGCGAGCTCTCAATGCCCACATAGTAACTTCGCGGAACACCACCGCGAATCCGGACTCCCTTGCCGGACCGGGCAAGGCCGTAGTAAGCTGCACCACGCGCGACGGCATGCATCAGATCAGCCGACTTCGATTCCGTTCTCAGCTCAACGGCATCCGGTGCGCCTTGCGACGCCAACCATCCGTTCAACACTTCAAACAGACGTCCTTCGATGGCACTGGCCTGCAGCACGCCTCCATTCAGCAGTAAGTGAGTCGGACGGGCAAACGCGCCCGCTCCGGAGGATGGACCGGCGCGCCGCAGAAATTGGGCGAGGTGCTTGGTCACGGCAGGGTCCGCGGCATAATTCAAGCCGACTTCCATCAAAGCGGCGCGGCGTTGACGCTCGGGGACAGCATCGGACGAGACCACGGGGAAGAAGCCATCAAGCAGGAGCGAGCGGATATCGTTGCGCGCGACCTTGCCACGAAGCGTTCCGCCAATCAGTCCGGTGCCGCGCCCCAGGATCGTGATGGGCTTCTCTTCGGGTGCATCGGACCCCATCAAAGCTTCTTTGGCAGCACGGCACTGCTGCCACAACGAATGAAATTGAATCGCGTCGAGTCGTGTACCCTTCGCGGAGAACTGCGCTTCGGCATGCCGGGCTACTGCCAGATCCATATTGTCGCCGCCGAGGAGCAGGTGATCGCCCACCGCGACGCGTTCGAGCTGCAATTCGCCCGCGCTCTCGGTTACTGCGATCAGCGTGAAGTCGGTGGTGCCGCCACCAATATCAACAACAAGAATCAGATCGCCGGGCTTCACTTGATCGCGCCACTTCGGAGTTCTTTCGACCCAGGCATAGAACGCCGCCTGCGGCTCTTCCATGACGATGACGTCGCCGTAACCCGCCAGCTTGGCTGCCCGTTGCGTAAGCTCGCGGGCGCCGGGATCAAACGAGGCGGGTACGGTGATCAGAACCGATTGGTTCTCAAGTGGAGTATCGGGGTGCGAGGCGTTCCATGCGGAGCGCATCTGGAGCAGGTATTGCTTCGACGCTTCGAGCGGAGATATCTTCGTCACGCCTTCCGGCGCCGAAAGCGGCAACAGAGGCTGTGTCGGGTCCGCATTCTGATTGGAGAGCCAGGATTTCGCGGAATTGACCAAGCGGCTTGCGTTCTCAACTCCGCGATTGCGAGCGAGAGTTCCGATGACAAACTCGGGGCGGTCATTCCATGGAAGCGTCAGCGCTCCTTCGACGAACTCTCCAGGACCAGGAAGATAGAGCGATGAAGGAAGGAGATCGAGGGGTGCAACTTCCCCGGGATTGACGAGCTGCGCAACGGGAAAGATCTGGACGTCCGGTTCCCCTTCTTCAACCGGTTGTTGTGCCCACGCTAAGGCACTGTTCGTCGTTCCGAGGTCGATACCAACAATAAATTGCGACATGAGTGGCCGGACTATTCAACTTCTAGTTCGGCTGGCGTAAGGATTGAAGTATCTGCCTTGCCGAGAGCCGGCAGACTGATCGAAAGGGCGCGCCAGCCGCGGTGTCGCAAGATACCGCCTGCTACCTTGCCGCTTGCCGGCACATTTCCCACCAGCTTGATGCGATTCGGGTCGGGCGTTTTCGAGTTATCCAGCTTTTGAAAGGTGCCTTCCACACCATCGATCACCGGTGCGAGCGTGACATGACGATTCAAGCTTGCTTTGCAATCGCTGTGAACGTTTCGTACTACCGCGCCGATCTGGTCATCGGCGTATCCGGAAAGGTCTTCCATCAGGAAGTCCAGCAACCTGGAATCACGCTGGAAAATATTCAGCAGCTGCAGCGCGCCATCACTTACATTAGGCAGCTCAACAGGTGGTGGCGGTGGCTGAGGCTTCTCATAGCCAAACTCCAGCGCGATGTCAGCGGGTAGTTCGCCGGAGAAGAGGATGGAAAAGAAGCTTCGAAACGCAGACGAAATTCGGGACAATAACAGCCTCTGGTTGTCAGGATATCAATGCGGACAGGGGTTTCGGCCTTGGGTGGGAGCGCGGAGGCTGATCACCAGGCCTTTGAGGAGGTGCGGCTTACATCTTTCATCTGAAACCAAATTGATCCAGCAGTTCTCTCAGTGGACAAGGAGAATCAGAGCGGAAACGCCCTGTGACCACGTTATGGCAACTAAGAGAAAGAGCTCCACGAAGAGATCGTCTTCGGGTTCCGACCCAAAATCAAAACGCATCGTCAGAAAGAAGATGGGCGACACGATGCATGAGTTCAAGCATCATGAGCTCGAATCGGGGAGGAGCGGCCGCAAGGTCAAGAATCCGAAGCAGGCCATTGCTATCGGTTTGAGCGAAGCGCGGCGCTCGGGCGCCAAGATCCCAGCGGCTCCGGGGCGCAAAAGGAGTGGAAGCAAGAAATCCGGAAGCGCAACCAAGAAGAGCACGACAAAACGAGCACCGGCCAAGAAAACCGCCTCGAAACGCAGTCCCGCGAAGAAGACTAGCGCGAGAAAGCGGACGGCAAAGAAAACGGCCTCGCGCAAAGGCTCCTGACGGGAAGCTTAGCTCGATCAGGCAAAGAGCCGAACGCGGTCGGGCGGCGCATGAAAACCCGGGAACACCGTTGCGAGTTCACCGTTGCCCAACTGGCTCGCAACTACTTGAGACAGAACACTCCGGAAATCGGTGGTGACTTTCAGATCCCGCCCTTCGTGTAGCTGCTCGGCGGCCAGTCCCGGCCACACGCCGTGAACACAACCGCCTCTTACCTGGCCACCGAGAACGAACATATAGTTGGCGTGTCCATGGTCGGTGCCGCGGTTTCCGTTTTCACGGGCTGTACGACCGAACTCCGACATCGTGACCAGTGTGATGTCTTCCATGCGATCGCCCATATCCTGTGAAAACGCGGCCATCGAATCACTGAAGTCACGCAGGAGATTCGCGAGCTGGCCAACGTGCGGCTGCGCCCCGACTTCATTCACGTGAGTATCCCAGCCGCCGACATCGGTAAAGGCGACTTCCAGTCCAACGTTGGCTTTGATGAGGCGGGCGATTTGAGAGAGGCTTTGACCCAATCGCCCGGCCGGATAGCGCGCACCGTTGGCTGGCGTATAGGGTGTCTTGGCGATCGACTGCATAACGCGAACGGCTTCGAAGGTCTCACGCGCGGTTCCATTGAGGACCCGGTCGGTAGATGTTCGGTACAAGCTCTCGAAGGCGGAAGCCGCGGCGGCGTTTTTAACCTGGAAATCGCCAATGCTATTTAGAGCGAGCGCTTCATTCGTTCCCCGGAGCGACCGGGGGAGATCCGGTCCGACGCTCACCGCACGCAAGGCGGACGGGTTCGCTTCATGGCACAGAGCACGATTCAGCCAACCGTCAGCCGTCGCCTTTAAGCCGGGTGTTCCCGACTCCATGTAGTCCTGAGCATCGAAATGGGAGCGCGTCGGGTCAGGTGAGCCGACCGCTTCCACGATGGCAAGTTGCTTCACGTCCCAAAGAGGCTTGAGAGACCGGAGTGCCGGGTGCAGCCCGAAGTGGCCATCGAGATCGATGACGGAGTTGCCACTTCCATCCGGTCGAGGAATGGCAATGCCGGGCCGCAGGCTGTAGTAGGCGGCGTCGCCGTGCGGAACCACGACATTGAGGCCGTCCACGGCTCCCCTCTGGAAGACGGCGATCAGGATCTTCTTCCGGCCACCCGGAGCGTCTTTAGCGAAGACGGCCCGCGCGAGCCATGCCGGCACCGAACCAGCCCCGAATATCGCCAAAGCTGAATTTTTGAGAAAGACTCTTCGTGATGCCATGTGCTGCTTTCCGAGAGATCGTACGTCAGCGCCGCTGAAACTCTGGCGACCCGAGTGTAACGCCCGCTATGAGGCTCGAAGTCTGCGGGCGCGGCGGCACTTTCGCGGCCGAGGCTAATTGCGCACGCACCTGCGGGTCGCTTCCTATCTTTTCTACGGCCGATCTTGTTTGCGGGCTCAGATCCCGCTCGAGAAGCGATCGTGCAAACGCCACGGCTTCGTTCGGGGCGGAGATTTCCCATTCGGACAAATCCAGCGTTACCCCGGGAATACGGTTGTGTGCCAGTGCGAGTGCGAAGTTCATGCGCTCGAGCAGCGCGCCAGAGTTTACCCATTCGGCGTTCGCCATACTGTAGCCCGTTGGCTCCAGTTTCCGGTATAGCGGTTCGCCGAGCTTGGTGAGTTCATTGGCCAGGGCATAGCCGGATGTCAGATCGGCGTTCGTCGCCCGCAGGGCACTCGCGACCATCTCGAACGGAGACTTAAATTTTGCGCTATACGCCCCTGGCGAGAAAAACTCGGGCGACGAGAGCATCGTTCGGAAGACCGCGCGCAGATCTCCCTTCGTTTTCAGGAATGTCTTCGTCATATGCGCGATGAGCGAAGGCGGCGGATCGTCGGCTACAAACCGGCGCGCGAGTTGAGAGGAGATGAAACGCGCCGTCCGGGGATGTTGGCTCAGAATGTCGATGACCGCTAAGCCATCGCTCATGTCGCCGCCCGCAGGAATGACATGCCCGAGTACTAGCTTCTGCCCTTTGTCGTGAACCTTGTCGTTATATTCGAAGGCGCCCCCTTTTCGAGGCGCCGCAATCCCCCAGCCGGTGAAACAGCGTGCCACTTCCATCACGTCGTGCTGCGTGTAACCACCGTCGACCCCGAGCGTATGGAGTTCGAGCAACTCGCGACCGTAATTCTCGTTCAACCCTCGGTTTCGTCTGCCGTTCGCACGTCCCGAGGCGTTGACTCGTTCCGGAGCCACAGACTGCCAGTTGTCCAGGTAAAAGAGCATGGCGGGACTTTTTGCGGTTGCAAGCAGTAGGTCGTGAAACTTGCCAAATACGTACGGACGAATCGCATCGCGCTCATACGCGGGCACGGTGTAGCGGTCCGCGCCTTTGTTCAGGAACACGTTGAAATGATTGAACCAGAAATCGACGGCCAACTCCTGCAGCTGCCGATTGCTATAAACAGCGCGGAGGAGTTTGGCTTCCGTGAGGTCCATAGCAATGACGTTCTGAGGGGCAACCGAGCGCATAAGCTCCCGGCGCAGAGGCACCGGCGCGAAAGCATACAGACGCTGTCTTTCTGCAGACCGCAAAGCCCAGACGAAATCCGACTGTTTATTCGTCGGCAATGATTCGAGAACCTGCCTTTTCTCTTCCGGCTTGCCTCGCTTGAGCGCGTCGATTTGCGTTGCAGTCAATATGTCGGTCAGGCGCAATCGAGGTTCCAGGTCAGACATGTCGTTAGAGTTTTGCGCGTCCGGAGCTTTGCGCTGTACGTAGCGCGCAACCAACCGTGTCAGCAACTCGCGCAGTTCCGGGTCGTCCGGGAGTTCTCCACGGCCGCGCGCAATTACGCCGATCAGGTGGGGAGGCGGATAACGCAGGTAGGTCTCGCGAATGCTCAACTGTAGGGATTCGAACGGCTGCAGTCGTTGGAGCAGGACTGGGTTTTCCGGAATAAGCTCGGGATGAAGCTGCCGGTCTATCCAGCGCTTTACGCCCATTCGGCTGATCGTCTCCAGGTCGCCCGACCGCGCTCCAAACGTAAGCCGACTGACGGCATGGCGGTACATGTCGGGTTTCGAGAGACGCGTCTTAAAAGATGGGTTCGCATTCGTTTGGCCGGGATCTTTTGCGAACACCGCACCGCTGGCCACAGCGGCGAGAACTACACCGAAGAAAACCGTGTTGCGGCGGACACCTGCGCCCATATAGTTCATGACGGCAAAACTCGATCCGGGGTTGACGAAAGTGGTTTTGCTAGTACTCTGAAAGGAACCCTCTTCAGGTACGGTGTATGTCAGCCAATAGCTTACGGGCATTTATCCACTCGTGCGTCCTTGCGGTCCTCGTTTGCTGCAGTATTTTTGCCCAGACGTCTACGGGGGCGCTCTCGGTCACTGTTCTCGATGCTACCGGCGCGAGTATCCCCACGGCAACTGTGACGGTGACAGGGTCAGATACGGGCAACGTTCTGCGGACCGTCCCGGCTAACAACAGCGGACTTGTGGACGTGCCGCTAATTCCGCCCGGAACGTACGACATCAGCGTTTCCGCGCCCGGGTTTAAGACCACGCTGCGTAAACGGATCCCCGTCGCAGCTGGATCCGTGCAGGACGTCCGGCTTACGCTCGAAACCGGCAGCGCATCGCAAGAGATCACGGTGACCGGGCAAGCGCCGCTCGTCGAAGATAAATCCGCAACTCTGGCGCAGGTCATCAGTTCGCGGCAGCTGATCGATCTTCCACTCAATGGGCGCAACTATCTCGCAGTAGCGAATTTGACGGCGGGCGCCATACCCGCGAGCGGCAGCCGCGATCAGACGTTTTCGGCATACGGGAACACAGGCCTTCAGAACGCGTTTCTGCTGGACGGCGCCCGGAATCAGAATTACCTGCGCGGCCTCGACAACCGTACGCGCGACATGGTCCGTCCACCGCTCGATGCGCTGAGTGAATTCACTGTTCAAACGAGCAACTTCTCGGCGGAATTCGGCGCGGCTGCCGGCGGAGTAGTCAACGCTATTACCAAGAACGGCACAAATCAAATTCACGGGTCCGTTTACGAATTCATTCGCAACGACAAACTGGACGCGATCAATTTCTTTGCTCAATCCCGGCCCCTGCTGGTTCGCAACCAGTTCGGAGGTTCTCTCGGCGGCCCGATCAAGAAAGACCGTGCCTGGCTGTTCGGTGCGTACGAGGGATTTAACAACCGCAGTGAAACAACCAGCACATCGACTGTGCCCACGGCGGCTCAGCGCACCGGCAACTTCGGGAATACGGCGATCTACAGTCCCGCGACGACCCGTGTGAACCCCAGCGGGTCCGGCTACATTCGATCGCTCTTCCCGGGCAATAGCATTCCCGCAGGCCAGCTGAACGCTATCGGCGTTGCTATCGCAAACGCGTACCCATTGCCGAACGTTGCCGGATCCCCCAATCTGTTCACCGCGAATACTGCTCAGCGGCAGAATACGAAAAACGGCGTGGTCCGGGGCGACGTTCAGCTCAGCAGCAAGGATTCTCTTTTCGCACGTTACTCCCAGACGAGTGGATTGCAGAATACGGACGCCGCATTGCCCGCACCGGTCGGGCAGCCCATTGACCGGCAAACGGATTCGAAGAGCGCCGGTTTTGGATACACGCGCACCCTGAGCCCCACGTTCATCAACGAGTTCCGCTTCACCTGGACCACGATCACGATGGCCCAGGACTCTACCGTTCCCCGCAACGAGATTATTCCGGGCAGCCTCGACACGCTGGTAGACAGCGGCACGCCTACCTTCAATGTCTCCAATTACGCCAGCTACGGCGCACAGGCAAGTTGCTGCGGAAATAGTCCGCTCCGAAAATCATCGGGCGTTTGGGATGGTTCAGATAATCTCTCCAAATCCTTCGGAGCGCACACGATCAAGTTCGGGGGTGAAGCTATCTGGATTCGTCCGTCAACTTTTGCGACAAGCAACGGCCGTAGTTCGTTCGGCTTCACGGGCGTTTTCACGCAGAATCCCCAAGCCCGTTCCGGGTCGGGAAATGCACTGGCGGACCTACTGCTCGGCGATGCCAATTCGCTTACGACGGGAACCACGGCCCAGGCCGTCGAGCGTGGGTGGTTTGCGGGCGGCTACATCCAGGATCAGTGGACCGTGAATCAACAGCTGACGATCAACCTCGGCGTTCGCTACGAGTACTCGGCTCCTTATACCGAAACGCAAGACCGAATGGCGAATCTGGTTCTCGACCGAGGCAGTCCGTTGTACGGACAATTCATCCTGGCAGGGGACAACCGCCTGCCGCGATCACTCGTTTCAGGGAATTTCACTAACATCGCGCCGCGTGTCGGATTGGCGTGGCGGGTCCCGGGCACGGGCGATCTTGTCATCCGTTCATCCTTCGGCATCTTCTACGCACAGGATGAGGGAACGGGTATCACGAATCGCCTCATCAGTAATCCGCCGTTCTACGGCTACGGTGCGCAAACGATCAGCAGCGACCAACTGAATCCTTCGACGGGCTTCGTCCTGAACTCCGGAGTGACGATCCCTCGCCCGGCGCCAATCAATCCCGCATCGTTTGTGCTCGTACCCTCAGCAACCGCGACTCTCGTCAGTTGGCCTCTGACGACCAGGACGCCCTACGTTCAGCAATGGAACTTCAGCGTCCAGAAAACCTTGCCGTGGAACATGCTGGCCGAGATTAACTACGTCGGCAATCACGGAGTCCAGTTCCTGGGTGTGGGAGAAGGGAATCAACCGATGATACTCGCCGCAACGACCGTAAACTCTCGCCGCCCCTTGATTGCCTTCACCGATGCTTCAGTGAAACAGGTGGGCAACTGGAACATGACCTATTACCACGGAATGTCTTCGCGGATTGAAAAGCGGTTTGCCAGCGGAGTGTCTTTCCTGTCCACGTTTACGTACGGCCATGCAATCGATCTCCAAAACCCGGCCCTCGATTTGTGCGACGGCTGCGGCAGCGGCAGCACGATCCAGAACAACTACGACCGTGCAGCGAATCGCGCTTCTTCCGACAATGACGTCCGGCTACGTTTCGTACTTGCCGGCTCCTTTGAGCTCCCCTTTGGAAAGGGCAAGCCGTTCCTGAGCAACTCGGGATTCGCTACGGCGATTGCCGGCGGGTGGCGGGTCGTACCTATTTATCAGGCACAGACGGGCCTGCCCTTCACGCCCTCTCTCTCCTTCGATGCGGCGAACGCCGGCACCGTCACGCGCCCGAATGCGTTGTGCAGCGGCAGCGTTCCGAACCCCTCGATTTCCAGGTGGTTTGACACGTCATGTTTCGTCGCCGGCCCTTCCTACGTGTTCGGCAACGCGGGCCGTAACGTGTTGCGTGCTCCGGGAATCAATAACCTCGACATGAGTATTCAACGTGACTTCCGGCTGCCGCTCGAACATGCCACTGTTTTGACGTTCCGTGCCGAAGGGTTCAACGCGCTAAACCATCCGCAGTTTGCCGCTCCGGGCGCGACCGTAGGCAATTCGACGTACGGCATCATTACAGCGACTTCCACCGACAACCGGCAGCTACAATTTGCAATTCATGTCCAGTTCTAAGGAGAACCGCACGTGAGCCACTCTTCTATAGACCGGCGATCACTTCTCAAAGGCGCTCTGGCAGCGACGCAACTGCCGCTCAAAGCAGCCGCGGCCGCAAATCAAAAGCCGAACGTCATCGTTATCTTGTTTGACGATCTCGGCGTTCATGATCAGGGTTATCTTGGAGCCTCCGATCTGCGCACGCCGAACATCGACCGGCTTGCTGCGGGAGGAACTGTTTGCCGCAACTGGTATTCGAACGCGCCGGTTTGCGCTCCGGCTCGCTCCGCGCTGATGACGGGCAGGTGTCCGATTCGTGCAGGCGTGCCAAACAACGGCACTCCACTACCCCCTTCAGAGATCACTCTTGCCGCAGCTCTAAAGGAAGCCGGCTACTCGACCGCTCTGACGGGCAAGTGGCACTTGGGCAGCACTCCCGAAACCGTTCCGAATGCACACGGCTTCGACTACTTCCATGGGTTTCACGAGGGCTGCGTCGACTACTTCTCCCACCGGTTCTACTGGGGCGAACCGAAACGAGCAAACTTCCACGACCTATGGCGCAACCGCGACGAGATCTTTGAGGACGGGCAGTACCTGACGGAACGAATCGGACAGGAGGCGTGCGGATTTATAAGCCGTCAAACGCCTGATAAGCCGTTCTTTCTCTACGCTGCATTCAACGCGGTTCATTACCCGATGCATGCCCCGGCGAAGTACGTGGGCCGCTTCCCGAACCTTCCGCCGGAGCGCCAGATGTACGCGGCAATGCTATCCGCCGCTGACGATGCCATTGGGGAGATGCTGGCGACACTGGATCGCACTGGACAACGAAACAATACTCTGATTTTCGTGCTGGGTGACAACGGCGCTACGACGGAGCCCCGTGCCGGCCTGCACAATCAGCCCGCAACCGCTGGTAGCGACGCTCCGTTTCGAGGGTATAAGTTCAGTACGTTCGATGGTGGCATGCATGTTCCGGCGCTTGTCAATTGGCCGGGTCGGGTACCCTCCGGTCAGATCAATCGACAGATCCTGATGTCGGCTGACATCTTTCCGACTGTGTGTCACCTGGCCGGCGTCAAGGTTCCCGCGGACCGGACTTTGGACGGCCGTAACATCTGGCCCGTGCTGACGGAGAGCGCGAAGTCCCCGCATGACTACGTCGCATGGTCTGAGGGTCCGCAGTTAGCAATCCGGCAAGGCAAGTGGAAGCTGGTACTGAATGGGATCACTCATGACGGCACACCGGACGGCAAAAAACCGCTGACAGGTGACGATGCGGTGTTTCTGTCTAACGTGGAAGAAGACGCTGGTGAGTCGCGTAACCTGCGGCATCAATTTCCTGCTGTCGCCGACCAGTTGCAAACGCTCGTTCAGAGTTGGCGCAAGTCGGTGGAAACTAAGTAAGAAGCAGGAACCCTCGAGGCCAGTCTTAAACGGCTTCGATTGTGAAGGGGTTATTCCATTCGATCCGCAAACGGGATCCACAGATCCGACATTGAAAGCGCTCGCTTCTGGCGGGCAATTCCTGGTTGGTGAAGCACTGCCAACACCGAACCTCTAACGTTTCCTCCGTCCTTACTGGACGGTACGCGCCAACTTCGAATATCGATCGATACGCGTACAAGCTCGTGCATCTCGGCTGCAATTTGGGATTGTTCCTGCAATGAAAGTAAGAACAGCGGAGAGAACGTCTCTGCCAGTGTTCGCTTCGAACTCAGAACGCTCAAGCAAACGGAAGGAACAGATGCGGCTACGCTTTCGGAAGTGTTAAGAAGAAGGCGGAGCCGTGATTCACTTCGGACTCCACCCAGATACGGCCGTTATAGCGTTCGGCAATCTTCTTACAGACTGCCAAACCGATTCCGCTTCCGGGGCGATCGGACCCGTGAAGTCTCTTGAACGGCTCGAAGATTTGGGCCTGGTATTCGGGCGCAATGCCGATGCCGTTGTCCCGACAGCAGAACAAAACACGGCGGTTCTGGTCAGTCGCCGTGATGTGAATGCGAGGCGGATCGGCGCTGCGGTAATGAATCGCATTGCCGATCAGGTTTTGCAGAAGCTGAACCAGGCTTGTCGGATCAATAAGAACCTCCGGCAAAACGTCGTGGGTGACGATAGCGCCGGATGCGCTGATGGCGTCCTGCAAATTGTCGAGGACGGTCTGGAGTTGCACGTTCGGATCTACAGGTGCGGAACTGTGTATGCCTTCCGCCGAAACGTGCGCGTACTCCAGAAGGTCATCGATGAGACTGCTCATGCGCTTCGCAGCGTCGCTCACATACTCGAGTAGCTCTCTGCCCTCACCGAGATCATTGCCGTATGTCCTGTCCAGCAATTGCACATATCTCGTTATTGTGCTGAGCGGCGACCGCAGATCATGCGATGCAACGTGAGCGAATTGAGAAAGATCTTCATTGGACCGGCGAAGCTCATCTGCACGCCGCCGTATTTGGTCGTGCGTTTCTTCGAGTTGCCGTTCTACCTCCCTGCGGGCCGATATGTCGCGGAGAATAAGAACTCCGCCGACCACTGCTCCGCTCTCATCCTTTATGGGGGACGCGCTATCGTCTACCGCTATCCGCCGACCATCCTTCGAGATGAGCACGGTGTGTTCTGCAAGTCCGCCGATCACGCCAGATCGAATTGCTTCTCCTATCGGGTTCGCAATTCGGGCACCAGTTTCCTCGCGGACGGATACGAGAACTTCCTCGATGGGCCGGCCAACTCCGGCATTGTTCTTCCACCCACTTAGTTCATCGGCTACCGGATTCATGAAGTTGATCCGGCCTTCAACATCGATTGCGATCACCGCGTCTCCGATGCTGACGAGCGTGGTCCGGAGTAGATTACGAGCAGCCAACAACTCGCGTTCATACATCCGGCGTTCACTGGCATTAAAGATGGTGAGGCGGTTGAGAATGGGTTGGTCCACGACACTGCGGGTCTGGCGCGCATTGACTAACGTGGGCAGAACACCGCCGTCTTTGCGGATCATATCCAGTGCGATCTCGTTCACCGCACCTCCTACGCGCAGCATGGGACTGAGATGCGTCTCGTAGAACATTCGCCCACCAACGGTCAGGAGTTCCAGGAGCCTTACGCCGCCGGTCAACTCACCCTGCTCATATCCGAGCCATTCCGACATGGTCCGGTTGACTTTTAGGATGCGGCCATCAAGGCTCGTTGTGACATAACCGCACGGCGCTGTCTCGTAGAGTTCTTCGGCAGTTTCGTCAGGAACGGACGCTGTTGGCTGGTCGTCTATGGGTGTGGTCTCCACTTACTGGTTCAGGTAGTTCTTTATTGCTTCGACTGTCTCGGCGGGTGAACTCAAGTGCGGACAGTGACCGGTGGCGCGCATGTTCACCAGTGTGCTGTCGCGAAGATGTTGATGAACAAATTCGCCAACGAACGGTGGCGCGATCACGTCTTCCGCACATTGCAGAATCAACGACGGGACCGTCACGAGTGGAAGATCCGCCCGGTTGTCCGAAAGAAATGTGACCCGCGCAAAGTGCTTGGCAATCTCAGGATCGGTTCGGCAGAAACTTTCCGCGAGTTCCAGGGCCAGCTCCGGCCGGTCTTCGTTTCGCATGATGACGGGCGCCATTGCTCTCGACCAGCCCAGGTGATTCTCGTCTAGAGTTCGCAGGAGAGCGTCGATGTCTTCCTTAGTGAACCCGCCGTGATACTGATCACGATTGATGTAACACGGAGAAGGACCCAACAGGAGCAAGCGCTCAAAAGCGTCGGGCCTTTCATTTGCAGCCAGAACTCCGATCATCGCACTGACAGAATGTCCCACGAAAATGACCGGTGCGCCTGAAACGGCGTCGATGATGTCCAGCAGGTCTCGTGCATAGCCGTCCAGCGTTCCATATTTTTCCCGGTTGTACTGCGACAGGTCCGATTTCCCCGCGCCCACATAGTCGAACAGAACCAACCGATAGTCATCCTGAAACGCCGGGACCAGAAAGCGCCACATTGCCTGGTCGCAGCCATATCCGTGTGCGAGCAGCATTGTTTTCCGGCCAGTTCCTACGACGTGAATATTGTGTCGCTGGAAGATGGACATAGTGCGGAACGGGAGCGACCTGGCCGCAGTTCCACTAGACATTATGCACCCGTTTGCGTGTCCTCCTTTGAGCCGCGGAGCAGGGCTCGATCTCAACCAGCTGCCAAAAGAGAGGGGAGCGCGAACGCCCTAGCCGCCACCCGTAAAAGTCCCAGGCGGCAACCCATTGCGTGCGACGCAACAGACTGTTAGACTCATGAATGTCGCCGCAACGAACCGGAAGCAAGCCGGTGAGACGCAGCGGCGGAATCCTCCGACCCAAACATGTCATTATATTTGGTGGGACGATTCGAAGGACGCAGTTGGCGTGAGCCAGTGCTGCCGTCAAGTGCTTCAAAGAACCGCGTACTGAGCGAGTCTTCCTGAGCCAATCAGCACCTCAAGATTCTTGAGCAATGCTTGAATCCTGGATACTTTGTTATGTATCTAGCAGAGCGCACCGGCCAGAAATTAGAAACCAGCGTTGAGCCCGGACGGGGTTCAGCATTGCTTTCTGGTGTTTGGCGGTAATGCCAACCAGGCAATTTTGTTCTTTGACAATTGAATAGTTATTGACGGGCAACTACAAGTTGCAAGTGCTGTCGCGAGAAGTAAACCAATATGCGACGGCAGCGCTGCGAGTTGCTGACTAGGTTTCTGACGCAATGGGGACTTGGGAAGTAATTCGCGGAGAAGAACTCGTTTGTGTAAAACGTAGTGTTAATTTTATGGTCAAGCTACTAAGAGCATGCGTGTGGATGCCTTG